>Ga0182030_10015146_pt1 | contig 15135 bp, 10 predicted proteins | sample 812S3MmetaG_FD_121299 | JGI IMG/M metagenome (GOLD analysis project Ga0182030, IMG submission 121299) | Permafrost microbial communities from Stordalen Mire, Sweden - 812S3M metaG (Illumina Assembly) | ecosystem: Environmental > Terrestrial > Soil > Wetlands > Permafrost | place: Sweden... | reverse complement strand
GCTGAAAAAACTGACGACATGGGACGTGAACCGGCGGGAATCGGAATGGGATGACCACGGCGAGGCTTATCCGATGAGCAAGGACGGGCCGCATATTTATTGTTCGTTGAGCATCCCGGAAGGATTATTTTATTTGTCGCTCTATGAAATTGATCCGAACGGCCACAGCACCACCGCCCGCTTTCGGGATTATCAAATCTCCATCCGCCCGAATTTGTGGCAAACACCAGCTCCGCACACCGCTAACACTACGACTTGGCAATCATTTTATGACATTTCGGAGTTTGACCAAAAGCCGGAACTGGCACACGCGCGGGCGAACGATTTTTATGGCGGCGTGTATAAACGGTTTCTCGTGCGCGGGCCGGCAAAGCTGACGGTGCAAGTGAACCGCAATTATTCGTTCAACACCATTCTGCCGGGCGTAATGCTGGACCTGGTGGATGAACTGCCGCCGCCGTATTTTTGCACGCGGCAGGAATGGGAGGCGAAGCCGCCAAAGGCCGTGCCGGAAAAAGCAGCGTCAGCTTTTATTCCCGCCGACACGGCGGCGGAAGCGGCGCAACGGCTGGCAACGGCGCTGGCCGAAGTGCGGTTCAAAAACGAGGCGTGGTGGGCGGAAAACAAACGGCGTTTTTACCTGCCGCTGCTGCGGTGGCAGTTGGCGGAAGCCAGCCAGACCAATTCCCCGGCGCTGGCAAGCAGCTATTATCAACTCAATTTGTTCGCCGACTGGGAAAAGCAATTAAAGGCGCAAGGCATCACCCCGGCGCGCGAAATTGAGCAGGCCATCCGCTGGGATGGCGTGGCATATTCCTGCGCGGGCCTGGGCAACCAGATGATTTCCGACTACGTCAAGGCGCACCCGGTGAAATCCGGCGACATTCGCTGACGATTCTGACTTTGGACTTTCAACTTTGGGCTGTTAACTTTAATTTCCCCGCATGGCATCCGCTGAAATTGATGTGAAATATGTCGCGCACCTCGCGCGGCTGGCGCTCACGCCCGAAGAGGAAAAAAAACTGGGCGACCAGCTCGGCCACATTCTCGGCTACATCGAAAAACTCCGCGAACTCGACGTGACGAACGTCGAACCCACCGCCCACGCCGTGCCGCTGGTCAACGTCACGCGCGCCGACGAAATCCGCCCGTCGCTGCCGCACGAAGAGGCGCTTCGCAACGCACCCAAACAAGGCGGCGGCCTGTTCATCGTTCCGAAAATTGTGGAATAATTTCAAGCCACAGATGGACACAGATAAACACAGATGTTTGGAAAAGGCTTCCGCCGGCCATTTGTGTTTTTTGAATCTGTGTCCATCTGTGTTTATCTGTGGCTAAAACTCTGATGCTCAACCAACTCACCATTTCCGAACTCACCGCGAAGCTCGCCCGGCGCGAAGTTTCCGCGCGCGAGGCCACGCAGGCGTGCCTCGACCAGATTCAGCGCGTGGATGGAAAAATCCACGCCTTCATCAGCCACGACGCCGCCGACGCGCTCGCGCAGGCGGACGCGGCGGACCAACTGATTTCCAGCGGCGCAAAAAAAACTTTGCTCGGAGTGCCCATCGCGGTGAAGGACGTGCTCGCCGTCAAAGGCCAGCCGCTGAATTGCGGTTCGAAAATTCTCGGCAATTTCATTTCGCCCTACGACGCGACGGTGATTGAAAAACTCAAGGCGGCGGGCGCAATTGTTTTTGGCCGGCTGAACATGGACGAATTCGCGATGGGCAGCTCTACAGAAAATTCCGCCTTCGGCATCACGCGCAATCCGTGGGACACGACGCGCATTCCCGGCGGCTCGTCCGGCGGCTCGGCGGCGGCGGTCACGGCGGATGAGTGCATCGCGTCGCTCGGCTCGGATACCGGCGGATCCATCCGCCAGCCGGCGGCGTTGTGCGGCTGCGTGGGCTTGAAGCCGACTTACGGCCGCGTGTCGCGCTACGGCCTCGTGGCGTTTGCGAGTTCGCTGGATCAAATCGGGCCGTTCACCAAAGACGTGCGCGATGCGGCGACGCTGCTCGGCGTTTTGAGCGGACACGATTTGCGCGATTCGACGAGCGTGCCGCAGCCGGTGCCGGATTATTCCGCCGCGCTGACGGGCGACCTTCGCGGGATGAAACTGGGTTTGCCGAAGGAATACATGATTGGCGGTCTCGACGCGGAGGTGAAAGCCGCCGTGGACGCCGCCGTGAAAAAATTTACGGAGCTGGGCGCGGAAGTCGTGGAGATTTCGCTGCCGCACACGGATTATGCCATCGCGGCTTATTACATCATCGCGACCGCCGAGGCGTCGGCGAACCTGGCGCGGTTCGACGGCATCCGCTACGGCGCGCGGGTGGACGGCAACGATCCGATTGAACTTTATTCCAAGACGCGCGGCGCGGGTTTCGGGCCGGAGGTGAAGCGGCGGATTATTCTCGGCACCTACGTTTTGAGCAGCGGCTATTACGACGCATTTTATTTGCGCGCCCAAAAAGTCCGCACGCTCATCCGCAATGATTTTCTCCAGGCGTTTGAAAAGGTGGATGCCATCGTGACGCCGACGACGCCGACGGCGGCGTTCAAGGCGGGCGAAAAATCCGGCGACCCGCTGCAAATGTATTTGTCGGACATTTACACAATTTCCTGCAACCTCGCCGGCATCTGCGGCGTGAGTGTGCCGTGCGGCTTCACGAAAAATCCCAGGCTGCCCGTCGGCCTGCAACTGCTGGGCCGGCCGTTCGGCGAGGAATCGCTGTTGAAACTGGCGCATGCCTACGAGCAGGCGACGCCGTGGCACAAAGAAAAAGCTGTGTTATGACAAAACTTGGCTTAGATTGACGCCGTTCATGATGCCGCCCCAAAAAACCAAAAAGATCCTGTTCTGGCTGGGCCTGTCCCTGCCGATGGTGGCGTTGATGGCGATGACCTGGCTGGTGCATCAGACCGGCGGGCAGTTCAACGATTCCTTCAACTTCGTCATGCAGACTTACAAACTGCTCGACGCGCTGGAGCAGACGCAGGCGCACATCGTGGATGCCGAGGCCAACCAGCGCGGCTTTTTTTTGACGGGGCGGCAGGATTACATCGAGCCTTACGAACACGCGATGCAGTCCATCCGCGATGACCTCGCGGGGCTGAAAAAACTCACCAGCCATGATCCCGCGCAGCAGGCCAACTTGGTGTTGCTGGAAAAGCTGGTGAACGAGGAGCTGGTGTTTGACCCGGCCACGGTTTTCGCCGCCGGTCAAATCCCGACCAATACGTCGGTGGTGCGGCTGACCGAGCAAGGCAAGGAAAAGCTGGAGCATATGCGGCGCATTTTGTTCCAGGCGCACGAGGAACAGCAGCAGGCCTTGAGCAAGCAGCAGCAGCATGCCGAGGAAGACGTGGTCTCTAGCCAGATGATGTCGCTGGTCCTGATCGTCGCGGTGGCGATGGCTTTAGTGATGGTGGTGGTCATTCTGCTGCGGCTGGAAAAACTGCAGGAATTTGTCACCGTTTGCGCGTGGACCGGGCAGGTGAAATTCCAGGGGCAATGGCTGCGGCTGGACGAATATCTCAAGAAGCAGTTTGGCATTTCCGTGTCCCACAGCCTGTCGCAGGAGGCGGCGGAAAAAATGATGCGCGAAATTGAGGATTTGAACCGCTCCGAAAACGGTCCACCGCCGCCGGCCGCCTGACACTTCCCGCTTGCTTGCGAGTAACCTTTCGGTTACGTGTTGCGCGTGCCTGCAAAAGGGAAAAAACCCGCTGGGGCCGCCGTGCGTGATCCCGACCGCACCCGCCGCCGCATTCTGGACGCCGCGCTGAAGGAATTTTCCGCGCGCGGTTTTGCCGGTGCCCGGGTCGGCGGCATCGCCCGCCGGGCGCAGGTCAACAAGCGGATGCTTTACCATTATTTCGGCGACAAGGAAGGCCTGTTCCGCGCCGTGCTGCGCCACAAAATCAGCGAGCGCCAGAGCCGCGTCGAGGCGCAGATTTCCGAAAACGAGCCGGTTTCCCGAATGCCGATGTGGTTCCGGCAAAACTGCCAGGACATTGACTGGGTGCGGCTGCTGGCGTGGGAATCGCTCCAGACGGCGAAGGCCACGGTGCTGGACGAAAAGGAGCGCCGACGCGTCACCCGGCAGGCGCTCACCCGCATCCGGCAAAACCAGACGGCGGCCCGGTTGCGGAACGACGTGGCCGCCGTGCATCTGCAGCTTGCGAAAGTCTCGCTCTCCATGTTTCCGATGGCGCTGCCGCAGATCGCGCGGCTCATCCTCGGCCGGTCGCCGCATGATCCCAAATTCCAGCGGGAATACGCGCAGTTTCTGGAAACCATTTCGGTGGCGTTTCGGCCATGAAATCGGGGCGTGAAAATAAATTCTTTCCCAACCAGGTGGACGTGAAAAAACATTCCGGCTGACCGCCACCGCTTTTGCGCTGGCGCTGGCGACGGCGAGCGGTGTTTGAATTGCGATGATTGGTCGGAAAATCCGGCTGGACATTTCACCCGCGCGCAGGCAAAACGTCGCGAAGCCAATTCACCATGAAAAAAATCCTGTTCGCCCTCGCGCTCCTTTGCGCCGTCGCCGCCACGTTGCCGGCGCAAACCACCGAAACTCCGAAACAGCACGACGCCCGCATGGAATGGTGGCGCGAGGCGAAGTTCGGGATGTTCATTCACTGGGGCGTTTATTCCGTGCCCGCCGGCGAATGGAATGGCAAGACGGATTACGCCGAGTGGATTATGGAATCGGCGAAAATTCCCGTCAGCCGCTACGAACAATTTGCGAAGGAGTTCAACCCGGTGAAGTTCGATGTCAAGGCGTTTGTGAAAACCGCCAAGGACGCCGGCATGAAATACCTCGTCATCACCTCGAAGCATCACGACGGTTTCGGCATGTGGCCGTCGGCGTTGACCGACTGGTGCATCAAGTCCACGCCGTTCCAGCGCGATCCGTTACGCGAGCTGTCGGATGAGTGCCGCCGGCAAGGCATCAAATTTTGCCTCTACTATTCCATCATGGACTGGCACAGCTCCGACTGGGGCACGCGCCGCGCATGGAACGACGTGGCCACCGGCACGCCGGACATGGACCGCTACGTCGCCTACATGAAAGGGCAGCTCAAGGAAATCGTCACCCGGTATCATCCCGGTGTTTTGTGGTTTGACGGCGAATGGGAATCGCCGTGGACGCATGAGCGCGGCTTGGATCTTTACAACTATTTGCGGACGCTCGATCCCAAGCTCATCATCAACAACCGCGTCGGCAAGGCGCGCGCCGGCATGAACGGCATGGACGCGGGCGCGGAACGCGTCGGCGATTTCGGCACGCCGGAACAGCAGATTCCGCCGAGCGGATTCGGCCCCGGCGTGGACTGGGAAACCTGCATGACGCTGAACAATCATTGGGGCTTCAACAAACACGATGATCATTGGAAATCGCCGGAAACCGTCATTCACAATCTTTGCGACATCGCCAGCAAGGGCGGCAATTATCTGCTCAACGTCGGTCCGACGAGCGAAGGCCTCATCCCGCAGCCGAGCGTGGACCGGCTCGCCGAAGTCGGTGCCTGGATGAAAGTCAACGGCGAGGCGATTTACGATTCCGGCCCGACGCCGTTCGGTGCGGAAGCCGGCACGTTCAGCGCCACGGAAAAAGACAAGAATGGCAAACCGAAATTTATTCCCGCCTGGGACTGGCGCGCGACGGCGAAGCCCGGAAAAATTTACATCGAAATTTTCAATTGGCCGACGGATGGAAAATTTGAAATCGCCGGCCTGCAAAGCAAGGTGAAGAAAGCCTGGCTGCTTGCCGGCCATAAAAAAGTGAGCGTGGAACCAACTGCCGCCGGCGTGAGCCTAGTGCTGCCTGCCGAAGCGCCGGACAAAATCGCCTCCGTCATCTGCCTGCAAATCGCCGACACTACCGCCAAAGTCGCGCCGCAAAAATAATTGAGAACTTCGACGGCACGGCGCGGGCTTCAGTCCGCGTCGTTTCGTTTTTCAATCAGTTGCCCCGGCTCATTCAACCTTTGTTTGGCCGACCAGATACCGCCAAGCTTCACACCTCACCCTCGACAAACCGGAGGAATTGGAGCAAATTCAAAACCATGAAAAAGGTTTTGTGGCTGCCCATTTTTATTTTGAGCATGATTGCATCAGTTTTGCACGGGCAAGAACAAGCTGCTCAAACATCGGCGGTGGATGTCATTACCATTCTGCCCAGCAAGACAGATCCAGAAATCCACACTTTTGACACTCCGCACTTCATCTATCTAAATCGAGAGCTTATCATTTCCAACAATCCGAGCCTGCCCGCAGACAGGCATCAATTGTTGCTGTTTATACCCGGAACCCAACCAACCGGTCATGGCGGAGGAAAAGGACCTTACAAATTTTTGGAAGAAGCTGCCAATCTTGGTTATCACGTCATTAAATTAACCTACCCAAACGATGTGGCAGCGGCGCAGGCCTGCAACAAAGATCGAAATCCGCGTGCCTTTGAACAATTCAGAATGACCCTCATCGTCGGCGGCTCTTTTAACAACGGCACCAAAGATTTTACGACAACCCGTGCTGACAGCATCGAAAACCGACTGATCAAACTGCTTCTCTACTTAAAACAGATAAGTCCTCAAGAGCATTGGGAACAATTTCTCAATGATGACAATAGTATTAAATGGGAGTCTGTTGCGGTTGCCGGGCAATCCCAAGGCGGAGGCCACGCTGCTTTGATTGCGATGAAACACCGCGTCGCACGGGTCATCTGTTCGGGTGCGCCAAAGGATTACAACCATGTTCTTAACCGCCCGGCCGCATGGTATCACGAGGAGTCTGCAACCCCAAAAGACTGTTTCTTTGCTTTTAACCACGATCAGGACCACACAGGTAATTGCACCCCGGAAGAACAAAAAGCAAATCTGCGGGCACTGGGGCTTGAAAGACTTGGCGCACCCGCCGACGTGGACAGCGAAAAGCCTTCTTACCACCACACTCGAATTCTGACAACCAACTATCCCGGCGGAAAAATAGAATCAGTTGAAGCGCACGAAACATTTCTTAATCCCAAAAATGCGGACGTGTTCAGGGTGGTGTGGGATTATGTGCTTACGGAGCCGATTAAGTGAGACGGCATTGGCTTGCGAAAACAGAAGGAGCGTCAAACTGCGAACAAATAACCGCCGGGAGTTCATCTTTTGATAAAGGGCAACCCGACCGGCGGCCCAAAGGTTGCCCCACTCATTCAACCTTTGTTTGACTTACTAAATACCAGCCTTCTTTTGCGGGTGCGTCCATTGCCAGCGTCAGTGTTCGTCGTGGATTGGCCGGATCAATCAAGGCAACAGCCAGCGTATATTCTCCGGGCGGCAAGCTGGATGGAATTGGTAGCACAGCCGCGACATCAAATTCACCGGGCAACCATTCGCGCGGATCGGCGCTGGCGGTCGAGCTGACGACTGTTTGTCCAGCGGCGTTGCGGAGCGAAAGCCGCAGCTCGAATGGGCGATAAAGTTTGCCCACGCCAACATTGGCCCATTTCATTTTCACGTTCAAAGACGAGCCGTGCGACACGGATTTTTCATGCGCCACTTCCCGCAGCACGAAACGGTAGCCGGCCAGCCGCGCGAGTTTTTCCAGTTGCGGCATGGCCTCGGGCGGCACCCGGCCGACATTGTCGTTGATCATGCTGACGTGGTTGCTGAGCATGAAATTCACCGCCGCGTCGAACGACCAGCTTTTTGATTTCAGGTAATCGAAGTTGCCGAACCATTCAAAAACCACCGGCGCTTTTTTCCACGCGTCCGCCATGCCTGGAACTCCGGCATAGCGCGCCGAGCCAATCCAGTTCTGCTCGTGCCACGGCGAACCAACGCCATCGCGTCGGAGGCCGGTTCCGTGGGCCAGCGCATAGCCCATCACCTCCACATCGTCGGACATGAAAACCAGCGGCGTTTTTTGGAAGGCTTGCAGATACAAGTCCACGATTTGTTTTCGCACGGCGACCGGCGCGGGATGCCGGGTGTGCCATTCGCCCCAAATGCCGTAGGAACCGATGTCGAGAAACTCCACGCCCGGCGTGCCGTCAAAATGTTTTCCCAGCGCGGCGATGAACGCGCCGTGTTTGGTAAGATAAATCGGGTCGGCATAATCCGGTTCGATGCGCGGAATATCTTGACCGCCGCTGGTCGGATCGCCGCCGCCGGCGCGGTATTCAAAGCCTTTGCAACCGGCGTCGAAAAGCCATTTGGGCGAGGAATAATAGCTGCGGCTGTGCGCGTTGGCGGTCATTACGCGCAGGGCGACCGCGCCGCCACGCGGCTGCCAGGCCGTGATGACGTCGTCAATGAACTTCCAGTTGTATTCGCCTTCCTGCGGCTCGATGTCCGCCCAATCGAACCGGAGATACACGACCGAGCAGGGGAATCGCGGTTCGTCGTTGGGACGACGGTGCCCGCTCATCCAACCCTGGCCGGGATTGGCAAACAGCGTGTCCACCTCGCGAAAGCGAACGTGCTGCCAATTGTCCTCGGCGGCGCGCGAAAAAAGTGCAGCCAACATCAGTCCGACGAAACCGGCTGAACGGAGAATTTTCATAAGCTTGACGCCAATTACACTTTTCCGGGGCGTTGCATCAAGGAATAATTTGTAAAACCAAATGTCCGATGGCTCCGGCAAATGTTCCGTCAGGGAAACCTTGACGGCCCGGCGCGCGTCAACTTCACTTGTCCGACCACCGCGACTATGAAAAATATTCCAACTCTTTGGTTGAGCCTCTTGGCCATGCTCATTTCCCTGACGCCAACCGTTCCCGTTTTCTCCGCGCCGCTGAACGATCTGGCGCCGCTGGAGCAGCGGATGCAATGGTGGCGCGAGGCGCGGTTCGGGATGTTCATCCACTGGGGCTTGTATGCGCAGGACGGGTGTTTTTACAAAGGCACGAACGGCGGCAGCGAACACATGATGCTGCATCTGAAAATCCCGCTCGCCGACTACGCCAAAATCGCCGACGACTTCAACCCGGTGAATTTCAATGCCGACGAATGGGCGTCCATCGCGAAAAACGCCGGCATGAAATACATGGTCATCACATCGAAACATCACGACGGCTTTGCGATGTTCGACAGCGCGAGCAGCGATTACAACATCGTCAAACTCACGCCGTGGCATCGCGACCCGGTCAAGGAACTCGCCGAGGCCTGCCGCAAACAGGGCTTGAAATTCGGCGTTTATTATTCGCTCGGCCGCGACTGGGCCGACCCGGACGTGCCGACGCGCGACGGCTATCGCAGCAACACCTGGGATTATCCCGACGAGACCAAAAAAATTTTTGCGAAATATTTTGAGCGGAAAGTTAAACCGCAAATCACCGAGCTGTTGACGCATTACGGCCCGCTGGCGGTGTTGTGGTTTGACACGCCGGAGAAAATTTCCGCCGCCGAAAGCCGGGAGCTGGTTGAACTCATTCACAAGTTGCAACCGGATTGCCTCATCAATTCGCGCGTCGGCAACGGCCTGGGCGATTACGGCGTGCAGGAGCAGAAAATTCCCGGCGCGGGCGATGTCAAGCCGTGGGAAACGTGCATGACGCTCAACAAACATTGGGGTTATTTCAAAGGCGATGACACTTGGAAACCCGCGCCGGTGGTCATCCAAAACCTGGTGGACATCGCGAGCAAAGGCGGAAATTATCTGCTCAATGTTGGGCCGACAGGGCAGGGGATCATTCCGTCCGGCGCGGTCGCGGATTTGTCGGCGGTCGGCGCGTGGATGAAAGCGAACAGCGAATCCATTTACGGCACGACGGCGAGTCCGCTGAAAACGCAGCCAAGCTGGGGTCGCGTCACCAAAAAAGGCGACCAGCTTTTCCTGCACGTTTTCGAGTGGCCGCACGACGGTAAACTGGTTTTGAGCGGACTGAAAACGGAGATGAAGCGGGCGCATTTGCTGGCGGCTGGCGGAGCGGATTTGAAAATCGCCCGCAACGATCTCGATGTCACCATCAATGTTCCAGAAGCGGCCCCGGACAAAAACGATTCCGTGATCGTGCTGGAATGAACCGGTGAATTTCCGGGAAATCAAATCCGGTTCCGCTTAATCGCTGTGAGAATAATCATGAATTTTTTCCGCGTCGGCGTGACCGTTGCGACGACAGTTTGTTTGCTTTGGTTTGGCGGCACTGCCAAGGCCGTGGTGAATTGTCCTTTTCCGCAAGCGGCCAGCATCACCGGTCATGGGTTGAAACCGGACAATTCAACCCAGGCTCAACTTAATGCCGCCGTCGCTAGCTATTACAATTATTGGAAGAGCAAATATCTCGCCCCGGCTACAAAAGTTGCCGGCGATTACAAGGTGAACTTCGACGGCAAAGGCACGACGGTTTCCGAAGCGATGGGCTACGGCATGTTGCTTACGGCTTACATGGCGGGCGCGGACCCGGACGCGAAGACTTGTTTCGATGGGCTGAACCGCTTCCGCAAACGCTTTCCGTCCAACGTCAATCCGGCGTTGATGTGCTGGAAAATTCCGGCCAAGGAAAACGCAGTCAGCGACGACGGCGCCACTGACGGTGACCTCGACATGGCGCTGGCGCTTCTGCTCGCGCACCGGCAATGGGGCGACGCGAGCTATTTTGCCGAGGCCACGAATTATCTGAACGCCATCGCCGCCGCGCTGGTGCGGAGCGATTTTTCATTGCGGTTGGGCGACTGGAATTCCGCCGCCGGCCAGACGCGGCCGTCTGATTTCATGCCCGCGCATTTCCGGAGTTTTTATCTCGCCACCGGCAACGGGTTTTGGACGAACGTCGAAAACAAATGTTACGTGATTTTGGATCAGCTCCAGACCAACTCCGCTCCAACCACCGGTCTCGTGCCGGATTTTTCGGTCATGGCCAACGGCGTTTGGCTGCCCGCGCGGGCCAACTTTCTCGAAGGCGCGCACGACGGCCAATATAACTACAATTCCTGCCGCGTGCCGTGGCGCATCGGTTGGGCGGCGTGGTTTTACGATGACGCGCGGGCGCGGGAAATCTTATCGCGCTTCATGTCGTGGACCGTGAGTCATCACGCCGCGCCGGAGAATTTCAAGGCCGGCTACAAACTCGACGGCGGCAACATCGGCGGCAACGATTTTGACACGGCCTGTTTCATTTCGCCGACCGGCGTGGCCGCGATGGTCACCACCAACCAGCTTTGGCTGAATCACACTTTCGCCTACGCCATGAAGCGGAAGGAGCAATATTATGAAGACAGCATCAGCCTGCTTTCGCTGCTCGTGATGTCCGGCAATGCCTGGTTGCCGGCAGCATCGGCTTCGCCGGGCAAATGAGTCAGCCTTCGCATTATTTTTTTCTGACGCCTATGAAATTTATTTTTGCCGCCGTTGCGTTGCTGGTGATTGCGCCCTTGGCAACTCGCGCTGACAATTTTGAAACTGCACCGCTCATTGCGCCCGATGCCGGCCGGTTGTCGCTGGACGAAATCGGGCTGTATGCCGCAGGCTATCAGTATCGCGGCAACGCCGAAAAATATTTTCCGACCGGCTGGAGCAGTGGCTTTGAGGCGGTCACGGGCGTGGCCTTGCAGCCGGCCGGCGAACAAAACGGGCGCGCGGCGTTCCTGCTGCATCCGCCGTGGCGCGGCGGAACCGGCGTGGCGTTTCAAGAATTCCGTTTCCAGTTGCCGCCGGCTGCCGCCGTGCGGCACATCAAGCTGGTCGGCGCGACTGCGATGCGCAGCGATGCGCTGGCCGAGCCGGGCGAGAAACCTAAATCGGATGGCGCGACCTTCCGCATCTTCGCCAACGGCCGCACGTTGCTGGACGAGAATCGCGACGACGCGCAGTGGAAATCCTTTTCATTCGATCTCACCGATCTAGCCGGGCAAGTTGTCACGCTGCGTTTTGAAACCGATCCGGGGCCGCGCGACAATTCATCTTTCGATTTTGCTTTGTGGAGCGGTCGCGAACTGGTGTTGGATGGGTTCGTGCCGAAACCGGCGGTGCCGCTTGCGCCGCCACCACCATTGGATTTGCGCCGTTTATATCCGGTGGAAAACGGAGAAGTCGTGCCGCCTTCAGGCTTTGCAGGAAAAATTACAACGGACGTCAGCAGCAATAGTGCAACGCTGACCTATCGTGGCGCGGATGGGACTTTGCAATATCAATGCCAGCGGCCCGTTACCGCCGAGGATTCGCCGCTGGGCATCTGGCAATTGCGGGCAACCGCGCACGGCGAAAAAGATTCCGCCGTTGTCCCGTTCGCCGGCGATGCGCGTTTGGAATGGACGCAGACCGCGACTTTTCGGAGCAGTCGTTTGGAAGGAGTGCCCGATGGCGTCGCCTGTATTTCAACTTACGAGTTGAATGGTCGCACGGCGACGCTCCGCTGCACGGCGAAATTGATTGGGAAAAGTTTGGCGCTGGAAGTGGACGGCGACGCGCCGCAAATTGCCGCGCTCGACGCCGGGCGCTGGGGACCGGTGCTGCACCGGCGGCCCGTGCCGGTGCCTTACTATTCCGGCCAGGTTTTTTTTCTCAAACAGGAAAATTTATTCGTCAACGCGTTTCTCGACTGGACCAAGTCTTCGGCTTCAGCCCATGAAAACGCCAAGGCAGTTTATGGCGCTCGCACCGACGGCAGCCGCGTGCTCTTGCACGAGCGCGTGGTGTTTTCCGCCGCGTGGCACTTGGCGGAAATATTGCCGAACATCCCGAATCCGCCTTCGCCATTCCGTGATCATTTGGCGGGCAAAATTATTCTCGATATTTGGGGCGGCCAGTTCGACGGCATCGCTCGCAATTTGGAAACGCTCCATGACTACGGGTTGAACAACTGCGTCGCCATCATTCACAACTGGCAGCGCAGCGGCTACGACAACGCGCTGCCCGCCCATGTGCCGGCCAATGCCAGTCTCGGCGGCGATGCCGGCATGAAGCATCTGGTGGCGACCGCCAAACGGCTGGGCTACGACCTCGCGCTGCACGAAAATTATGTGGATTACTATCCGAATTATGAAGGATTCCATCCCGGCGACATTTCACTTGATGCGAACAGCAACCGCGTGAAAGCCTGGTTTAATCCGGGCACGAAGATTCAATCGTTTGCCGTGCAGCCGCACGCGATTCCGATTTTGGCCAGCAACCAGAGTCCGCAGATTCGCGACCGCTACCAGCCGAACGCTGATTATCTCGATGTGCATTCCGCCGTGCCGCCGTGGTTTCATGTGGACTTTCGCGCCGGCGCAAAAGGTGCCGCCATGTATCAAACCGTCTGGAACGCGCATCGTGAATTATGGGCTTTCGAGCGCGCGAACTACGGCGGCCCGGTGCTGGGCGAAGGCGCCAATCACTGGTTCTGGAGCGGTTTGCTGGACGGCGTCGAAGCGCAGTTTGGCGTTGGCTGGCCCGGCAACGCCGGCCGCACCGCGCCTTTGATGGTGGACTTCGATCTTCTGAAAATTCATCCGTTGCAGTTCAATCACGGCATGGGTTATTACGAACGCTGGTGGAGTTCGCCGACTTGGGGCGCGCATCCGCCGATGGAAATTCTCGATCAATACCGGATGCAGGAAGTTATTTACGGCCACGCCGGATTTTTGGGCGGCGCGACTTGGTCGGACGTGCCGCTGGCTTGGCTTGAACATCATCTGCTGTCGCCGGTCACGGCGCGTTATGCGACCGCGCGGCCGAACAATATCCAATACCAGGTGAACGGCCGCTGGGTGAACGGCACGCAGGCGGCGCAGGCCGGAAGCTGGAACCGTGTCCGCGTTCATTACGACAACGGCCTCACCGTGATCGCCAACAACGACGCGGAACCTTTGCGCAAAGGCTCCATCACGCTGCCGCAATACGGCTGGCTCGCCAAAGGTGCCGGCGTCACGGCTTGGACGGCGCTGCTTCAAGATGTCATTGCCGATTACGCGCAGACGCCGGACAGCACTTTCGCCAACGCGCGCCCGGTTTCGGATTGGAACCAGAGCGGGATTCGGCAGATTCATCCGACCGTTGCCGAATTCCGGCAGACCGGCAATCGCGCTTTTACACTCAACTACGAATGGCACGTCGGCGAAAACTTGTCGCGCGATTACCACTGCTTTGTCCACTTCGTCAGCGGCGAGAATATTTCTTTTCAGAACGATCACGAGTTGCCGCGTCCCACTTCCACATGGAAAATGGGCGACTTGCTTGCGGACGGTCCGCATCCCATTCGCGTGCCGGAGGGGCTGCCCGATGGCGACTACGGCATCCGCATCGGATTGTATTTGCCGGAGGGCGCGCGGCTGGCCTTGTCGGGGCGCAACGACGGCGACGACCGCATTCGCGCGGGCACGCTGCATCTCCGCGACGGTGGCCGAACCCTTACCTTTGAAGCCGAGCCGCCGGCAACCGCTCGCGAGGACGACATTTATCAGCACCGGCTGAATTTGACCGGCAAGGTGCTCGACTTCGGCGATGTGCGCACGGACGGCAGCGTGCTGGTGCGCCGCGAAAACGGCGAATGGGTTTTGCGGGCGTTGCCCCGCGCGGGAAATTTTTTAATTGAATTGAGCGCCGCCCGTTTTGGCCGCCCGGCCAGCGTGCGCTGCGTGGAGGGTTCGGCGCCAACGCTGGAGCCGCCAATGCGCGACGACTGGTGGCGGTTGAAATTGAACGGGGCGCGGGAATATCATTGGCAATGACCGCCGCTCACGGCCAGACCGATGCGGGCCATCTCGCCGGTGGCTTCCCTAAAAATGACCAGCAGAAAACAAAACGCGCCGGCCGCCGGGAGCAAAATCAGCGCGTGAACCGTTCCGATGAAACGTGGCCGCGCCCCGCGCGTCGGCGACCGGATGGTGGCATGAAAGCGTGACCGGCGTCACGTCCGGTGCAGCGCCATGATCAATTCGCTCAACTTGTCCTGCAGCGCCTGCACCTCCGCCTGCGTGGGCGGATTGGAGAAGCTGATGCCCGGCACCCCCACGGCATCAACATTCTTCGGCGTCTGCGTGGTGACGGCATTGTCCAAATCGCCGAACCCCGGCGAGGACGTGATGGCGTCATTCAAGCCATTGAACTGATTGCGCAACTCCGCCGCCACAATCGGCGCGTGGTCGGCGGGGAGGGAAGAATCGTAAGGCATAATAAATAAGGAGATGGGAGCTGGCAGTTGGGAGTTGGGG
>Ga0182030_10015145_pt1 | contig 15136 bp, 13 predicted proteins | sample 812S3MmetaG_FD_121299 | JGI IMG/M metagenome (GOLD analysis project Ga0182030, IMG submission 121299) | Permafrost microbial communities from Stordalen Mire, Sweden - 812S3M metaG (Illumina Assembly) | ecosystem: Environmental > Terrestrial > Soil > Wetlands > Permafrost | place: Sweden... | reverse complement strand
GGCGGCTCCGTGTGGCGAAACGGCTACACATGAGCGAAACGCGGCGGATGTTCAAATTTTCTCGTTTGTCGCTGCGGGCCCGGCTGGATATCCTCATCATCGAAATAGGAGACTTCCATGCGCAACACAACCGCCCGATTCAAGATTGCAACCTCGGTCGCGCTCGCGACACTGTCGGGCGCCGCGCTTCTGGCCGCCCCGTCCGCGTACGCCGCGATCAACCCGGATTTCTCGAATCCCGCGGTCACCATGTCCGGCGAGGCGGTCGTTGCCTCCGGCACGTGCATCGCGAAATACGCAGTCATGCTGGACGACCGGTCCAAACCCGCGGCGGAAATCGGCCAACGCGTGGCGAAGCGCTGCGCGCGCGAAATCTCCCGCTCGGCCGGCCTCGCCTCCTGGATGGTGGGCAAACCCGAGGAGTTCAGGAAGAACCTCAAGTACACCCAGGACGAGTTGACGACCAACGCGGTGATGCGGATCCGCGCGGCGCATCAGCCGGCTCTCTAACCTCCGCGCGGCGTGTCGACCGCGACGAGTACACAACAATTGGCGCGCTCGGCGAGCGACGTCCGCTGGGCGCCGGTCCACCAGAATCCTCCGGTGGGTTGCGGGTAATGGCCCAATACGATGAGATCGATGTCGAGCCGCTTCGTAAACGCTGTGATCTGATCGATGATGTCGCCGCTCGCGAGATGACCCTCCGCGGTCAATCCCCGCGAGCGAAGCCATTCGACCGATTCCCGCAGCAGCGTTTCATGGCGATTCGCCCCGGCATCGACGATGCACGCGTGACCGGCCGCGCCCGCGGCGAGATAGGGGTCGCGAATGCCGCCCGGTACGATCGACAGGACGTGCGCCTCGGCCTGTAGTTGAATCACGAGTTCGGCACCGCGCCGCAAGGCGCGGCGCACCGCATCCGACCCGTCGTAACAGAGCAAGACACGCTTGAACATGACGGCCTACCGGGGAAGTTGATCAGGGTCTCACTGAGCTGCCGGTGAATTATACCCAGCCGGGCCGGCCGTGCCGAACAGAGGTGCCGCATCCGGGCGGCCTTCGGCTATAGTTTCCCTCATGAGACATGCCTCGCGACGCCTCGGATGACGGTCCTGCCCGTCATCCGCCTGCCCTCCCGGCTGCAGCACAGCCTCGAGGAAACATCCGCCGCGCTGCTGCGCCCTCGAGACGGCCGGAGCGTCGATTTCGGCCTCCCGCTCGGGGAGGCAGCCCTGGTGGCGCCCGATTCCGTATCGTGGCGGATTTTCAAAAATCCACTGGCGCTCCTGATCGGAGGGATCACCGCCGTGATCCTGGAACTTGCGGAACCCGCCGTGCGCAGCGGCGTCTGGAACCATTCGTCGTTTCGGTCGGATCCAATGGGGCGCCTGCGCCGCACCGGGCTCGCCGCCATGGTGACGGTTTACGGTCCACGCAGCGTTGCCGAGCCGATGATCGCCGGTGTGGTCCGCATGCATGAACACGTGCGCGGGGTGACGCCCGCAGGGGAGCCCTACCACGCCAACGATCCGCGGCTTTTGACCTGGGTGCAGGCCACGGCCAGCTTCGGCTTCGGCGGGGCATATGCCCGTTACGTGGCGGACCTCGAGCCGCGCGAGTTCGATACCCTGCATCGCGAGGGAGCGCCGGCCGCACGACTCTACGGAGCGCTCGACTCCCCGGCCTCGATGGCCGAACTGCACGCCTTGTTCGACTCGATGAGACGTCGGCTCGAGCCCTCCGACATCGTTTTCGAGTTTTTGGACATCATGGCCCGGACGGCGACTTTTCCGCAGCCATTGCACTGGATGCAGCGGACGCTGGTCCGCGCGGCGGTGGAACTGGTCCCGGATTGGATTCGTGAACGGCTGGGTCTGGGGTCGGCCCATGGGCTGCGCCCGGGCGAGCGGCTGTTGGTGCGCGCCGCGGGAGCGCTGGCCGACCGGATAGTCCTGCCCGACAATCCCCCGGCTGTCTCGTGTCGCCGGCTCGGCTTGCCGAGAAACTACCTGTATCGCTGACGGTACGGTACCGCCGTCCCGTGGCGTCCATGGCATAATTGCGTCATCCGTCGCGGCGGGACAAAAGGCAAGGACGGTCATGGCACGATCAATCAGTGTGTCGGCGGGTGCGGGCGGCTTCGTGTTGTTGGGAGTTGCCGCCCTGGCGTTCCTGTCGACCCAGATCACCCGCAACCAGCCGACGCTGGTGCGGCGGTCCACCTACTCGGTCACCGCGCATTTCGACAACATCGCCGATCTGAAGGTGGGCGCCCACGTGGCAATGGCCGGAGTCACCGTGGGACGGGTCGCGGGCATCGCGTTCGATGCGGGCGCACACGACGCCGTGGTCGAGCTTCGGTTCGACTCGGCTTTCAACCGGATTCCCGCGGACAGTTCCGCCAGCATCACCACGCAAGGCATTCTCGGCGGCAAGTTCGTCAGCCTCGCCGGCGGATCATCCACCTCTTTTCTCGAGGACCGCGGCCGGCTCCTGTCGACACGGTCCGCAATTCCCCTGGAGAGCCTCGTCAGCCGGCTGGTGGTGCGCTATTTGAAGCAACCTGGGGCGCCGTCGCAAAGTGGCGGTGGTCAGCCGCGGTGACCCAGCCGCAGGCGCCCTGACCAGGCGTCCGGCCGTCAGCCCCCGGAACCCGCTTCGACGAGGCCGCTGGCCTCCTCGGTCTCGACGAACTCCAGGGCCGAGCTGACGATGGAAGCGGCGTGCGCGCTGCCGGACCCCACCGCGGTGATGAGACACGCGCGATTGCGGCCGCGCCGCTTGGCCTCGTACAGCGCCTTGTCCACCAGGCTGATTGCATTGTCGAGCGAGATGGGCGAGGAAGCTCCCTCCATCGGAAAGCAGGCGTAGCCGATCGAGATCGTGCACTCGATGGGCTGCCCGTTCCACAGGACGGGGTCGCGTCGGACCGCATGGAGGAGCCGCTCGACCGTGAGCCTCGCCTGTTCGTTCGTGATTGGATCGAGCACGGCCAAAAACTCCTCGCCCCCCCACCGGACCAGCTTGTCGCTCTCGCGCAGTGCCGCCGACAGGCGGTGGCTCACGGTCGCCAGGACGGCGTCTCCCGCCGGATGCCCCAGCGAATCGTTGATGCGCTTGAAGTGGTCGAGATCCGCCAGCAAAACGCAGCCCGTGACCGGTCGCGAACCCTCGACCGTGAGGACGTATTCATTGAAATAGCGGCGATTGCGCAGGCCGGTCAGCGGATCGCGCTCGCTGCTGATGCGCAGACGGTAGTTGGCTTTCCTCACGCGGGCAATCGCCCAGACCAGCGCGGCGCAGATGCACGTGACAAACAGCGCCGCCGCGATGATGAACTGCTGCTTGAGCCGCTGTCCGCGCATCTCCGAGGCGCTCAGTGCGTTGTCGCGCCGCAGCAGTTCCAGCTCGCGTGCCTTGCGCTCGTCGTCGAATTTTGCGGACAGCTCGAGAAACGCGCGCTGCCGCGTGCCGTTCATGATTTGCTCGCCAACCGCATCGTAGCGATGATAGATCTGGATAGCCATCATCAGATATCCCGCGCGCTCGAGCGCATCGGCGTATTCGCGCAGCAGTTCCTGCGCATCCAGAAGATTGTCGCCGGCGAGAGCCATGGCGATCGCTTCCTCCGCAAGCTTCTCGCCCGGCTTGATGTTGCCGAGGCCGATGTACGCCAGTCCCTCGTTGAACAGGGCGATGGGCTCGTCTCCGGGAATGCGCAGTCTTTTGAGGATGAGCAGCGCCTGCTTCGAGTACTTGAGCGATTCGTTGAAATCGCGCGAGTTCAGGTAGGAGTCACCGAGATTCGCGAGGGCGTGCGCCAGCCACTTGCTGCTGCCGGAGCGCCTGGCGTGTTCGAGCGAGGACACACTCGCGCGCCGTTCCGCGGCGTGATCCCCGCGCCGATCATCCACGCTGGACACGCAGCCGTCGACCTCCACGAGCGCCGCTTCGTCGCCGAGCGATACGGCGAGTCCGCGGGCGCTCGTGAGCTGTTCGGACGCTCGGTCGAGATTGCCCGTGTTCTCGTAGATGCGCGCCAGCCAGAGCATGGCGTGCAAGCGTCTCTCGTCGTCGTGCTGTTCATTGGCGATGTCCAAGGCCTTTTCGAGAAACGGCAGCGCCGCCTCGGCCTGGCCGACCATGCGCAAGCTGTTGCCGCGCAAAAGCGCCAGCCGATAACGACCGCTGACCGACGACACGACATCGATGTCGACGTGACTGAGCTCCTCGCTGGCGGCGGCGTACTGGTCGTTCTGGTACAAGGCATAGGCGCGGACATACTTCTCGGCCAGCGCGGCCTGGCGCTCGCCGGCGCGCCCACGGCTCGCAAGTTGGCCGATCACCCCGGCCACGGCTGCGTCGCGCCTCACGTCGGCGAACACCATGCCCCGCACCTCGAGCATTTGCACATCGGGCGGGCTCAGATCCGCCGCCGCCGGCAGGGCATCGATGATTTTGACGGCGCGCTCCGGGTCGGACCAGTCGAGCATCTCGAGGCGATCCTCGAGACTTCGACCCGCGGGGACCGAAGGTCTGACGGGAATAGGGGCGGCGGCGGCGGCATCCGGGGCAAACCCCGTCATCGCGGCCATCCAGCCGACGAGGCAGACCAATGCCCCCTTTGTGAGTGTATCCATACTCGGTTCTAGTTGAAAAATGCAATGCCGCACCGCAAGGCCGACATTCTTGTCCTTCAGTTCCCGCTTAGGCGTGACGGAGGTCATTGTCGCCGCTTTTACGACGAAGTTCCTTTCGATGGTGCTGCAGTCTGTGAAGCCGGTCCCTATTGGTCACTTGATGCGCCGCTTATTTTGCGGTGCAGCAATCGACGATCGACTCGTCAAGAGCGGGGAAGCCCCTCTTGCACCGATATCCGACAGGGGTTCAAATCCGGGGAAAATCACGTTTCGCGAGGTGGGCGATGTTCAGGACAACGGCCTATTCCCCCCTCGGGGTCCCTCTCATCCATTCAACCGGACCGCCCGAGGCGGTCCCGACGACGTTCGCCACCGTGCTGTGCGCGAACCTGCACGGCTATGACGAACTGGCCGCGGCGCTGCAACCCACCCAGGTGGTGTCCTTGCTGGAGGAGTATTTCGCACTTCTGACCGATGCGATACTGGAGTTCGGCGGACAAATTTTGCACCTCGCCGACGCCGACCTGATGGCCGGCTTCGGGCTCGGCGACTGCCGCCACTCCCAGATCCTCGAGTCCATGGCGGCGGCTCGTGCGATCCAGCGGCGCTTTGACGCGACCCGCCGCTCGTGGCAGGAGCGCTGGACGGTCGACACCAGCGTCGGGATCGGCATCCACCGCGGAGAATTCGCAATCGCGATGTTCGGTTCGGAACCGCAGGGGACTCTCGTCATCATCGGTGATACGGCAAACCTTGCCTCGGCGCTCTGCAAGCGTGCGCGCGCCGGAGAAATTCTGATGTCGAGCGCCGTGCACGGCCCGCACGCACAGGCCTCTGGACGGCAAGCCGGCGCCGGAGATGACCTGCTGAGTTTGACCCAGGTGAAACTTCCGGGGCGCAGCTCCGCACTCGACCTCTGGTGCGTCCCCGTGCGGGAACGCCTGCGCATGGGCTTGGACTTGCCCCAGCTTGTGCGACCGAGGGACCCATAAAAAAAACCGGCGCGAAGACACCCTCCGCGCCGGCTCGCCTTTCCCATGGCCCGTTCCCTTGGCCGGAGCGATCGGGCGACCGCTCTCAGCTGCTCACCGACCGACGAACTGAACCGTCACCCGACGGTTCTGAGCGCGGCCCTCCGCAGTCTTGTTGCTCGCGACCGGATTCTCCTCGCCGAATCCCTGCGCCGTCAGCACACCCGCGGGAACGCCATGGGCCTCAAGATACGCCTTGACGGCTTCCGCGCGGCGCTCGGACAACTTCTGATTGCTGGCGGGTTTTCCCACCGAATCGGTGTAGCCCCGGATGTCCACTTTCCTGCTGCCGGTTTGCTCGATGGTTTTGGCGACCCCTGACAACGTTGCCTCCGAGCCGGGCAGGAGTTTCGCTGAACCCGTCTGAAACGTGACGTCCTTGAGCACCAACTCCTGCGTCGGCGCGGCAGGCGGCGGCGGAACTGCCGCAGCAACCGGGGCGGGCGGAGGTGGCGGTGGCGGTGGCGGCGGCGGCGGTGGAGCCGCTGCAGCGACCGGCGCAGCCAGCGCGGCAACCGGTGCGGCATGCGCGCCGAAGCGGTAGCCGAGGCCGACTCCGAACAACAGCGGATTGAGCCGGGCCTGCGAAATCTTGTCGCCCGCGAAGTAGATGTCGGAATGCAGCAACGCCCACTTCACGTCGGCATTGAAGAACCAATGCTCCGCAAGCTTGTAGTCGAAGCCGGCTTGAGCGGCCGGCCCGAAGCTCCAGCGGTGCAGATTGAGCGGGCCCACCGTGGGCACGGCCAGACGGACGTCGGAAATATAGGTGATGTTGACGCCGGCCCCCACGTACGGACGAAAATCGGAGTCCGGCAGAAAATCATATTTCGCCGTCACAATCGGCGGCAGATGATTGAAGGTGCCGATCGCCGTGGCGCCACCCAAGGCGCTTTGTTCGACCGTCACGGTCTGCTTCTGCGGATAGGTCAAAATCAACTCCGTCGACCAGTTGGGCGCGAAGTAATACTCGAAATCCAAATCGGGCAGCACCTTGCTGTTGATGTGGATGGCGTTCGCCGGAACGGCGAGCGCCGGTATGGCGTCGGACTTGTTGGCCGGATCCAGATAAACCGCGCGCAGGCGCACTTCCCAAGGACCGTCTTCATCGGCGCGGGCCGCTACCGTCGTCAACACACCGGCCAATCCCGCGGCCACCGCCGCGACCTTCCATGCATTCTTCATGATCTTTCCTCTGGCTCGACTATTAATCTGACGAGAATGATAGGCGGACAGAGCGGAATCGAAGATCCGTACTTCCCACGTGTATTACGGATAGTTCCTGTAAATCAATGACTTTCGCGTGGACGCAACACCGAAACAGTGTGCAACATCAACGAACTAGGCAGTGGGAACTGGTCAGGCTCCCACGCTATTCGGATCCCGCCAACCTCGTTCGAAGGGCAGCCGCCATGCGTGGGGAGCGACGAGTTGGTGCATGGCGTTCGGGCCCCAAGAGCCAGGCTCGTAGAACCGTACGGGTGGCGCGCCGTCGAGCAACGGCTGGGAGACCTCCCACAAGCGCTCGATCCCCTCGCCGGTCGTGAACAAGGTGTGATCGCCGCGCATCGCATCGAGTATGAGCCGCTCATACGCCTCGAGCACGTCGCCGATATGCCCAGAGTCGTGCATCGCGAATTGCATGCTCAACTTGTCCAGCCGCATGCCGGGACCCGGCCGCTTGCCGTAGAACGACAGGGACATCCGGGATGAATCCGCCAGATCGAAGGTGAGATGGTCCGGGCCCGACGTGCCGACGCCCGAACCGGCGGGAAACATGCTCTTCGGGGGCTCGCGAAACGCGATGGATATGATGCGTTGCCCCTCGGCCAGCCGCTTGCCCGTACGCAGATAAAACGGCACGCCGGCCCAGCGCCAGTTGTCGATGTAGCATTTGAGGGCGATGAATGTTTCGGTGTCGGAGTCGACGGACACGCCCTGTTCCGTTCGAAACCCCGTGTATTGTCCGCGCACGACATCGGCCGGCCGTATGGGCAGCATGCTGCGGAAAACCTTGTTCTTCTCCTCGCTGATCGGCTTGGGTTCCAGCGACGTCGGCGCCTCCATCGCCATGAAGCCCAGTATCTGAAACAGGTGCGTGACCACCATGTCCCGATAGGCCCCGGTCTGCTCGTAGAACGCCGAACGCCTGCCCAGCGCCAATTTTTCCGGTACGTCGATCTGCACGTGATCGATGAAATTGCGGTTCCAGATCGGTTCGAACAACCCGTTGGCGAAGCGGAATGCCAAAATGTTCTGGGCCGCCTCTTTGCCGAGGAAGTGATCGATGCGAAAAATTTTATTCTCGTCGAACACCTCGTGCAGCCGTCCATTCAGCGCAACCGCGGTCGCAAGATCGGTGCCGAAAGGCTTCTCCATGATGATGCGCGAGCGCTCGACCAAACCCGCGTCGCCGAGCAGCCGGACGGCCGCCAGTGCCGCGGCGGGCGGCACACTGAGATAGTGCAATCGCCGGCTCGCCCCGCCGTACTCGGCCTCCGCTGCCTGCACGGCCGACTTGAGAGCCTCGGCGCCGGCCGCCATCGGCACATACTGCAGACCGCTTGCGAAACGGGCCCAATCCTCCTCGGCCACGTTGCGCGTGGAGAACTCCTTGAGGGCGGCGCGTGCAATCGATCGGAACCCATCCGCGTCGATGTCGTCGAGCGACACCCCGATGATGCGGCAGCTCGGGATGAATCCGACGCTGGCCAGGTGGAAAAGTCCGGGAAGCAATTTGCGTTGCGCGAGGTCGCCTGTGGCGCCGACCAGTACGACCACCTGCGGGTGTTCCGGACCTACTCCGGGGGGGATCTTGCCTGCCATGTCGATTGTCCTTGTGCCGGCTTACTTCCCGCACCACACCGCGCTGCGCTTCTCGATGAAGGCGGCAATCCCCTCCCGCGCATCCTGCTTGCCCAGATTCGCCACCATCACCTGGGCAGCGTAGGCGTAGGCATCCGCCAGTGGCAGCTCGGCTTGCTTATAGAACGCCTCCTTGCCGATGGACAGCGTCAGCGGAGACTTGGCCGCGATGGCTGCGGCCAGCGCGAGCGTCCGCGCGACCAGATCGGCCGCTGGCACGACATCGCTGACGAGACCGGATCGCAACGCCGCTGCCGCATCGATCAGCTCGCCGGTCAACAGCATTCGCATCGCCGCTTTGCGCCCGACGTTGCGCGACAAGGCCACCATCGGCGTGGAACAAAACAGACCGATGTTGACGCCCGGGGTGGCAAATCGCGCATCATCGGCGGAGACCGCCAGATCGCAGCTGGCCACCAGCTGGCAGCCCGCGGCCGTGGCGATGCCGTGAACCCGCGCAATGACCGGCTTTGGCAGTTCGACGATGGACAGCATCACCTTGGTGCACTCCGCGAACAATGCCTCGGTGTAGGAGCCGTCGAAATTCCGCGCCCGGATCTCCTTGAGGTCGTGGCCGGCACAGAACGCCGGTCCGGCCCCGGCCAGGACCACGACGCGCACCGACGGATCCGTCGCCGTGGTCTGCAACTCGGCCAGCAGGGCGCTCAGCATGTCGAGCGACAATGCGTTCCGGGACTCCGGGCGATTCAATGTCAGGGTCGCGATACCGCCGCTGGCGGCCCGCAAAACATAGGGTGTGTCGGACATGAGTCTGCGCTCCCGCTCCCGCGGTTGATGGCGACGATCCAGCGCCGACTGTATCAAACTCGATGTGGAAATGCGTTAAGATTCCCGGCACGACAGGAGCGGACGGACTTGGGGCGGTCCGCGCAATGACAAACGCGTCGGCGAACGCGTGATGTGAAGCCATGAATTCATCGACGCACGGAAAATCAGCACGCCGCATCACCGCCGCCGAGGCCGCAGGTCTCGTCAAGTCCGGTGACTGGGTCGATTATGGAGCCGCTCTCGGGCAACCTGACGTGTTCGATCACGCACTCGCCGCCCGCAAGAGCGAACTGCGCGACGTAAAGATTCGCGCCTGCATCACCCTGCGGCCACGCGCGGTCATCGAAGCCGACCCGCGGCGCGAGCATTTCCACTGGTACAACTGGCATTTTGGCGGTTACGACCGGAAGAAGCACGACGCGGGTCTCTGTCATTACCTGCCCTGTAACCTCGGCGAGATCCCCGACTACTACCGACGCTTCATCGAGCCGCCGGACGTCGCGGTGATCAAGACCTGTGCGCTCGATGACACGGGGCATTTCAACTTGAGCGGCGCGAACCTGTGGCATCACGCCGTCATGTCACGCGCCAGAATCGTTATCGTTGAGGTGACGCCAGGGCTGCCTTACCTGCACGGGGCCGAGAACGGACTGCCTGTCGGAGCCGTCGACTATGTCATCGACGGCGATCCAGGGCCGCCTCCAGAACTGCCCAACCCGCCGCCGTGCGCCGCCGACCGCGCGGTCGCACGGTTGATCGCCGCCGAGGTGAGCGACGGCTCGTGTCTGCAGGTGGGCATCGGAGGAATGCCGAATGCGGTTTGCTCGCTGCTGCTGGAAAGCGGGGTGCGCGACCTCGGCGTGCATACCGAGATGATGACGGACGGCCTGATGGACCTCTACAAGGGCGGTTTCATTTCCGGCGCGAATAAGACGCTCGACATCGGAAAGATTGTCTTCACGTTCACTCTCGGGTCGCTCGACCTGTACCGCGCCCTGGATCGCAATCCGGACTTTCTGTGCTGCCCGGTCGAGTACACGAACCTTCCCCACAACATCATGCGCAACGAGCGCGTGGTGGCGATCAACAACACGACCGAAATGGACCTGCAGGGCCAGGCGTCGTCCGAATCGTCGGGCCACCGGCACATCAGCGGAACCGGCGGCCAGCTCCAGTTCGTCCGCGGCGCCTACGCCTCGGCGGCCGGCAAGTCGTTTATCTGCCTTTCGTCGACCTACGAGCGTCATGGCATCCGCAAGAGCCGGATTGTCCTGGATCTCACGCCGGGAAGCGTGGTGACGACGCCGCGCACGGACATGATGTACGTGGTGACGGAGTTCGGCATCGTGAACCTCAAGGGTAGGTCGGTCCCCGAGCGGGCTCAAGCGATGATCTCCCTGGCACATCCCGAATTTCGCGAGGACTTGGAACGCCGGGCCCGCGAACACGGGCTTATTCCGCGGCGATTCATCTGACGATCCTCGGTGCAGCGGGCGTGAGCACGCCCGATGCCCGGGAAGACTTGAATTGAGCTGACTACCAGGCCGCCGCCAACCATACCCGCAGCGGCGTCCGAGTCTTCTCGAAGATGGTGCCCGCCGTAACGGTGCTCTGGTGCCGGCAGTCCTTGCACAGCAGGCGAATTCGGCTCGCCCGATACGGTGGCGTCATGCTGCCGCAACGGGGGCAGGCAAACCCGTGGGGCCACCTCAGACGCTCGAGATACGCGAGTGGTCCCCTCCGTTTTGCGCCAATCCCGATTGCGAATTGCACGTACGCGCAGGCGATGACGGCGTGAAAGGTGTCGGCAACTGGGCCGTGATGCCGGACGGCCGCACGATCGGCCGCGGCCTGTATCACGGGCTGCTGTTATGCGACCTTTGCGGGCACGCCTTGGTCGCTCATCGCATCGACGGCGACCATGCAGCCGCGTAGGCCATCGCTCCGAGGCGGCGAGCGTCAGCCAATCCGTGCGGTGCGGGCGTGCAGCGCCATCGAGATGAGCGCAGTCCCACCGAAGAGCAGATTGATGCCGACCAGGAGACCGATGGCCCACGTGGATGTCGCGGGCAAACCTGCGAATATGATTCCGGCGAGCACCAAATCGACGATACCGCTGAGGAACAACATGCCCCAGCGACCCGCAAACCCGCGACGGTGATCGAGCGCCATCATGATCGAGGCGACCCCCTCGAGCGACAGAAACAAGCTCAATATGACGGTCAGCGAGAATGCCCCGGAGAGCGGCCAGCGCAGCAGCACGACGCCGGCGACAATGCCGGTGACGGCGGACAGCAGCGACCAGCCGAAGGCCGGCGCGCGCTGCATGCGGAACGTGGAGATCAGCCCGACGATGCCGCTGATGAGCAGCACCCAGCCGATCACGAGTTCGACGGCCAAGGTGGCGACGGGCGGAAGGGCAATCGCGACGACGCCGAGCAAGACGAGGACGATCCCCTCCGCGAGGAACAGCCCCCAGTGATCCTGCAACGTGCCGGCAACCTGCGCCTGCAGACGCCCGGCACCGGGTGGATCGATCGCCATGGAGTCTCGCCTCGCTACCGTGGTATGAGTCACGCAGCATAGAGGTCCGACGGGCAAATTGTCGGCCGCACAGTGGATTGGCGCACCAAACGATGGGTATAGACTGCCGCGACACCCCTTGCAGCTGCCTACAGGAAATCATTCATGGCAATCACACCGCTGGATAAACACTCCGCGCTGATCATCATCGATCTTCAGAAGGGACTCCGGACCTATCCGACCGTGCATGCCATGGATGAGGTGGTGAAGCACGCGAGCGAGTTGGCGGCCGCGTTTCGCCGTCACGGCCTGCCCGTGGTGCTGGTGACTGCGACCGGGAGCGCGCCCGGTCGTACGGAACAGGCGTCTAAGGCCGCTGCCCGAGCTCCGGACTGGGCCGACCTCGTCCCCGAGCTCAACCGCCAGTTGACCGATCACGTGGTCACCAAGAACACCTGGGGTGCGTTCACCAATACGAATCTGAACGCGCACCTCAAGGGTCTCGGCGTGACTCAAATCGTGCTCGCGGGCGTCGCCACCAGCATCGGCGTGGAATCGACCGCGCGCCAGGCGCATGAGCTCGGATTTCATGTCGCCCTGGCCATCGATGCGATGACCGATTTGACCATCGACGCTCACAACCACTCGGTGACCCGCATCTTCCCCAGGCTGGGGGAGAACGGCACGACCCATGAGATTCTCGATCTTCTGAAGAAACGGCTCGAGTAGCGGTGAATGGGGCGTTTCGCCCGCTCCTAACCGCCACCTATCCCACGTGGGCAGCCGGCTGGAACTCAGCCGGCGTTACCCCGACACCCCTCAGTGCGACAGCACAAGGCCGGTGGCCGGATCGAGAATCAGTCTCGGCGCACGGTGGCCCTCGGAAAAGTCGAAGAAGCCGTTGAGCGTACCGGCCTTGGCGTCCGAGGAGTCGGCTCCGATCCGACCGAGATCCCAGTTGTCCTCGATGAAGCGCAGAATCGAGGACTGATCGGTCAAGCGGTGATCGATGTAATTCTGCCGTGCGAACGGCGAAATCACCAACAACGGGAGGCGCGGACCGTAGCCGCAGCGGCCCTGCGTCGCCACTCCTGCGGCACCGCAGTTGCCCGGCGCCACGAGCGCGTCGTCGGACACCGCCGACTGGTTCACGACCGGCCCGAGTACGTGGTCGTACCATCCGTCCGAATCGTCATACGCGAGGATGATGGCGGTGTCGCCCCAGTACGGGCCGTTTTGAATTGCATTCACGACGCTGACGACGAAAGCCTGCTCATCGATTGGATCGGAGTAGCCCGGGTGCGCATCCTGATACGCGGCTGCCTTGAGATAGGTGACCGAGGGCAGCTTGTCCTCGCCCAACGCCGTCCAGAACGCGCTCAGGTCGTATTGGTGGCTGGCGCCGTCGGCCGAGGTGCCGATCAGCGAAGGATCCGAGGGCTGCACGTGGTGCAGATTCTGTGTGGTCTGATAGTACTGGAAGGGCTCGTGATGGGGGATGTAGTCGCCCACCGTCGCCACGGCGTCGTCGCCTGCTAGGCCCGCATGATGTGAGGCGCACACCGCACGGCCCTTCGCGTCGTAGCCGGTCGGCGCGAATCCGCCCTGAAACCAGCCCCAGGTGAGACCCTTGGCGTTCAGGAGATCGCCGACGTTCTTGCCGACGACCGTGACCATGGTTGCGCCCTGCAGACCCGGATTGGTCAGCACGCATTCGTCGCCGCCCGGACGACCGTCGCCGATCAGGGCGCCGCTGGTGGCACCGCCGGCGATGGTCCCCGCGGCACTGGCGGGAGCGCCGTTCGGCTTCAGCTGGACGAGTGTCGCCGTCGCGGTCGTGCCCGCGACGAGATTCAGCGCACCCACGGACGACGGTCCAAACATGGTGCCGTAGGAGTTGTCGCTAAGCGCGTAATGTTGCGCGTAGTTCCACAGGCCCGTCACGGTGTTGCCATCAAAGTAGCCCATCACGACCCCGGTTCCCTTGCCGTAGTCGTTGCACGGCGATGAGGGGGAGGTGCCCGAGCCGGTGAACTGGGGAAATTTGTCCATCAGTCCGTGGTCCGCCGCCTCCTGCTCCGGGGTGTAGGAGTGGTTTTGATCGCACGTCACCGACGCGAGGCCGGTGTCCATCCGGAACGGCTGTGTCGAGTTGGGATTTTGATCCAGCAGGCCGCCGGCGCGCAGGTTATTTGCGCGTGGTGTGCCAGGCGCGGCGTGGAATGCAGGCTCGCCTATTGGGTTTGTGGCGTAGGGATAGGTGCCGAAGTAATGATCGAATGAGATGTTCTCGCCAAATATCACGATGACGTGTTTGATGGGCGTGGTGGTCTCGGCACGATCCGCCTGGGCGTTTGCCGCGAACACGTTCGCGGGCGTCGCAAGCGCCGCCGTGCAGGCGATGGCAACCGCCGCCGTCGAGCGAGCTAGTTTCATAACCATTGGGATCCCCTTTCGTTTGGTGTACTGATGATCAGGCCAACGGCTCGAAACATACGTGCACGCCATGACAGTTCTGTGACCTCGGGCGAGGACACCGAAAGCGCGGGCTTATGGCTCGACGCCGCCGCTCGAACGTCCAACGTTTGGTCGTTCAACCCGTATCGATCCCATCATGCCGCCGTCTTCGTGTTCGAGGATGTGGCAGTGGTAGGGGAAGGTGCCGATGCTCTGCGGATCGCGGAAATCCATCCGCAATCTCACGCTGGGATACGTCGAACTTTGACCGTCCCAATAGGCGACGTTGACCGTGTCGCGCAAAAACGGCTCGTCGAGGGGAATGCCGTTCCAATCCAGAAGAATGAAATGCAATTGATGAATGTGAAACGCATGCAGTTCGCGGGTCCGGTTCTCGATGATCCAATCCTCGACCTCACCTTGGTGCACGACGAGGTTTGGAAGCTTCGATTCCGGCCGGAATATTTCGGGCACCTGGCCGTCGACCGTGATGAAAAAATCGGTCGCACCGTTGGGCAGCTGCGGATCGCGCGGCTTCTCCGAAAAATAGAGCATACGCGTGCGCGTCGGCGTCACGCCGCCCAGCCAAGGCTGGCTCGCGGAGGTGAGCCGCCGCGGCGAGTCGTCCAGGCGATTCGCGGGCGCCGGAGCCAGGGGATCCGCGATGACGGCTGCCAGCGGCCGCGTCGGATCGTTCTCCCCGGCAGGTCCGGTGTCGACGGTCCGCGTCACCAAACTCGCGTTGGCTCCCTCCGGCGGTCCCCTGATGATGAATTCGATGCGCCCGCCGGGCGGCACGAAGGCGTGGCTTTGCCAGAGGACGCGCCGGTC
>Ga0182030_10015144_pt1 | contig 15136 bp, 10 predicted proteins | sample 812S3MmetaG_FD_121299 | JGI IMG/M metagenome (GOLD analysis project Ga0182030, IMG submission 121299) | Permafrost microbial communities from Stordalen Mire, Sweden - 812S3M metaG (Illumina Assembly) | ecosystem: Environmental > Terrestrial > Soil > Wetlands > Permafrost | place: Sweden... | reverse complement strand
TACTTTGGTTCTGGATCGGTCGATCTATGTCCGCGAGAACATAGTAGTTGCGCTTCGTTCTTAGCCGGCCGAGGCCGGTTCCATTCGAGAGGTTGACCACTGCATACGGGTAGGGAACCTCTGAGCAGCCATCGATTTGGAAGGCGGCAGGAATTTCAGAACTGCACAGGCCACCTGGATATGGAAGGCTTGCTCAAATGCACCTCAACCCGCCGACAGCCAAAAAGTTGGATACTTGTTGGACCCTAAGGTGCATCCGAGCTCAAGACACTTTCCCGGACCCGGGGGCACCCCTGTGACCTGTGCCTTTTGAAGGTTCGTTATGAAGATGGACTATGCGGTTCCACGCCAAAGGCACTCTGTTTATCCTCCTGCTCCACCTGGTTGCTGTTCGCCCCGGATTGGCGCAGGAGCGAGAGCAAGCGAAAGAGAAGCGGATAAGCCCCAATGGGGCTGATCGAGTCCCCCACAAAACTCCTGATCTTATGGAGCGGTCGACCGTGCCCCGCCTCTTAACTCCTAATGAGGGTTGGGCGATTCTGGGCGCCGCGCTGGATTCACGCCATAGCCAGGCAGATTTCTCCGCCGATTGCTCCCATTTTGTCCACGGACTCTATGAGCGCGCGGGCTTCCTTTATGAGTACGCGAGTTCTTCCGACCTTTACGAGGGAACCAATGAGTTTCAACAGGTCGCAAGTCCGCAGCCGGGTGATTTGGCTGTCTGGCCCGGACATACCGGGATTGTGGTCAATCCTGATCAGCATTCCTTTTTCAGTGTGCTGCATTCAGGTCCTGGTGTCGATTCGTATGATTCGCCTTACTGGAAACAGCGGGGACGTCCCCGTTTCTTTCGTTACCTCAAACCGGCGCAGGGCGGCGTCGATAGATCGATCCGGAATGCGAGCTGGCAACCCAAAGTTTTGAACGACGCGGAACGGTATGAGTCGGTTCCTGACGGCCGAGTGCCTGCGATAGCGGAAGCGTCCTCCGCAAAACTCGGGGAAAATAAGCCAGTGAAAGCGGAGACACCGCGCGTTGTGGTCTTTGGTTCCCCTCGGCCCAAATCCGATCAGGTGAGTGCGGCCTTCTTGCAAGGGTGCAACGATTCGGAGGCGATGCTCCGAAAGCGCGACCTCTTCAAGTCGGCTCAGTCTCTCGTCGTCTTCGACCAATTCGAAGTAAAAAAGGGGCATATCAGTGGAAACCAGGGCTGGATTGAGGTTCAGATCGATGAACGGGTTTCTCTCGCGGGCGGTAAGGCGGAGGTCCTGCACAAAGGATTGGAACGGCAACGATGGTCACTGAAGCGCAGCGACAACCAAAGTTGGAAGCTGACCCCTTCGCGGGACGCAATCTACCTTCCTGAGCACACGGCGGAGCGCCTCTTGGCTCGCGAACTTGCACAGCTCACCGAGAACACTTCCGACAACGCGAGTGGAACCCAAGAAAAGGCCGAGCTGGCGCGACTGCTCGATGTGCTGTTCGGAGAATAACCGAATCCTCAAGCTGCTAGATATTCCTGCTTACCCGGAGGCTCTCAGTGTCGGCTAACGTAGGCAGAAGCGAGGCTTTCACCGCAGCGTCGGCGGAATGTTTCAACGCCCTCGCCACGCTGGTGCGGGAAATCTTGCAACCCTTGGCCAGCTGAGCGAGGCTCAAGCCGCGGGCACGGTCGCGCAGCAGCCCACCCGGTCGATATCGATTGGCTTGCGACCAAGCGTACGACCTTCGAGGCGTGCCCGCCTTAGACCGGCCCTGACCCTTTCAATTACTAGATTCCGCACGAGCTCCGCGACCGCCGAGACGATCACGATGGCCGCCCTGCGAGACCCAAGACGCAGTGGGGGCGATCTCCTCGAAGCCCGTCTCTAGACCGGGAGTGAAAAGCTGAAGCACGGGAGATGGTTCATTTGCTAGGGATCTGGGTTCCGCGATTCCTACCGACGGCCAGCGATCCTTTCGGAACCTCGTCTGGACTTTCTCAAATGCTGCTTATGAACCAGCACCACACGTCTTACGACACCACTTGCAAAGTGAAGTTTTCTCGGCAAGAGCGAAATGGCGAGCTTGCCGCAGAGTGCACACTGTGGTGTGCCCAAGATCTGGTGGACAGAATTGAAGCCTTTCATAGATCTGACGAAATGGCTTCCAGTTCAGCGAGTTCCACGGGTACCTGGCACGAGTCATGGGGCCAGATCGAAGTTACTTGCCTTTTTTGCGAGAAGCTGAATAAATGCTGCGTATGTTGCAGCCGTTGGGTACCTTATTTCTATTCGTTCTTTTTTTCGCCCCTTCCCTGACAGCTCAGGCCGCGTCGTCGTCGAAACCTGGCGCCTCCGAGGAGGATCATTCTAAGGAAGCGTTTGTCATTGAGCAGTTTTCCCGCAAAGAGAGATTTGAGAATGACGGAACTTCTTCGGGGGAAGACACGGCCAGGGTGCGAATCCAGTCGGAGGCGGGAGTGCAGCAATATGGTTTGTTGAGCTTCTCATACGCCAGCGGGACTGGGACGTTCGAGATCGGGTACGTACGGGTTCACAAGCCGGATGGGTCGGTGGTGGAAACGCCGCCGGAAAACTTGCAGGACATGGCGGCGGAAATCACGCGTCAGGCGCCTTTCTACAGCGATCTGCATGAGAAGCACGTGGCGGTGAAGGGATTGAGTGTTGGGGACGTGCTCGAATACCGTGTCCTGGAACACACGACGAAACCACTCGCACCCGGTCAATTCTGGACAGACTACCACTTCACGCATGATCAGATCGTACTGGACGAGCAGTTGGAGATCAGTGTGCCGCTCGGGCGCGAGGTAAAGATCAAGAGCGCGACGCTCCAACCGGAGATTAGCGAGGCGGGCGGGTACCGGATCTGCTTATGGCGGAACACGAACCTTCAGCACAAGGATGAGAAGAACGAGAAGCGGGAGGCGATCGAACAAGTTTGGCGGCAGGCGCGGGGACGGCAGCCACAGCCCGATGTACTGATGAGCAGCTTCGCAAGCTGGGAGGATGTGGGCCGCTGGTACGGCGCCCTGCAAGAAGATCGTGTGAAACCTACGCCCGAGATAACTGCCAAGGCCGCGGAACTGACCAAGAACGCGCCGAATGATGAAGCGAAGTTGCACGCACTGTATAGCTACGTGAGCACACAGTTCCACTACATTGGGGTCGCCTTCGGCATCGGACGCTACCAGCCACACAGCGCGGCAGAAGTGCTGGCGAACCAGTACGGAGATTGCAAGGATAAGCACACGCTGCTCGCATCCCTGCTGGCGGCGGTGGGAATTCCGGCGTACCCGGCGCTGATCAGCACAAGCCGGGAAGTGGATGGAGATGTGCCGTCTCCTGGGCAATTCGACCACGTCATCACGTTCGTGCCGCGGGAAGCCGGGCCGGTGTGGCTCGATACGACCACCGAGGTGGGACCCTATCAGTACCTGGCGTCTCCGTTGCGCGACAAACATGCGCTGGCGATCTGGAAAGACAAGCCGCCAGCCCTGGTGAATACTCCGGTAGATCTGCCCTACGCGACGACCCAGACGTTCAGCATGGACGCAAGGTTGAACGATGCAGGTACGCTCGAGGGGAACGCGGATTTTTCCGAGCGGGGCGATGACGAGTGCCTGGCGCGGATGCTTTTTCGAGTGGTGCCGCTGCCGAAGTGGAAAGAACTCGTGCAGCGCATCTCGCAGGGCTTGGGATTTGGCGGAGAGGTCAGCGAGGTAACAGCAAGTTCGCCGGAGAAAACGGACGAGCCCTATCACTTCTCGTACAAGTACACGCGCAAGGAGTTCGGCGACTGGGCGAACCGGCGGATCCTGTCGCCGTCGCCGCTGATTACCCTGCCTGCGCCGGGCGACGAAGATTTGCTGCCTCTGGGGCCGTCATTGTTAGGCCCTCCGTCCGACATTCTTTTCCATAGCCGCGTCGAGTTACCCAGTGGGTACCGCCCTCAACTTCCTGATGCCATTCACTGGAAGCGCGACTTCGCGCAATACGACTCCACCTACGATTTTAAAGACGGCAAGCTGATCGGCGAACGTCATCTAAAGACGTTGCTGCGCGAAGTGCCGGCCAGTGAACGGGAGGAGTACAAGCAGTTCGTGAAGACCCTACAGGACGATTACGGCGTGTACATTCCGCTGCTGACGGGATCGGGTTCCTCCGCGGCCGCAGAGACGGAGAATACGAACCTGACAACGATGAATACTCTGAGAAATCTGCCGGACAGCTCGAACGAGGAGGCAACACGGTTGGAAAGAGAGGCGCGCGAGGCAATGGAGAAGCATGATCTGCAGGGCGCCGTCTCATCTTTGTATCGCGCAGTGGCCGCCGATCCGAAATTTACACGGGCCTGGGTGATCCTCGGAGGCGTGCTGCTCCTACAGAAGCAAAAGGATGCCGGGATGGAAGCGTATCACAAAGCTATGGCTGCGGATCCTGCGCAGCCCGCGATTCCGAAGGCCCTGGGTCTTAGTCTGATGGCGAATTCGCAGTTCGAAGATGCGGTCCCGGTATGGCAGGATTTTGTGAAGACTTTTCCGGACGACGTGGATGGCCCGGCGAATCTTGGTAGCTGTTTCGTTCAGTTGAAGCGCTATTCCGAAGCGGCGGCAGCGTATGAGGCAGCGGTGAAAATCAGAGGAGATCGCCCCAACCTGCTAGCCAGCCTGGGTTCGGCTTACCTGGAGGCAGGGGAACGCGAGAAGGCTGGAGTGGTGTTCAGCAAACTTGCTGATGCTGATAAAGAAGGAAACAATCTCAACGACACCGCCTACCAGATGGCTAACGCTGACTTGAATCTGCCCGTCGCCTTAGGTTACGCGAAAAGAGCGGTGGTGGCAGCCGAAGAAGAATCGCAGAAGATCTCGCTGCCAGATTTGAAGGTGGAGGACCTGGGGAAGATCGTCAAGGTGGCGGCGTACTGGGATACGCTGGGCTGGGTCAATGAGCGGATGTCGAACCTGGACGTGGCGGAACCATACTTGCGGGCATCTTGGAAGCTGACTCAGGACGGAGTCGTGGCCGGTCACTTATGTCATCTCTACGAGCGCGTCCACAAGACCGAGCTTGCCATCGAGATGTGCCGCCTGGCGGTATACCGCATCCCGCTGTCGAGCCAGCTGGCGTTGAGCCAGTACAAAAGCGAGATGGATGAGGCGCAGAAACAGTTGGATCGCTTGAGCAACGGAACGGCGAAGCCGAAGAGCACCCCGGAAATTGCCGACGAGGTCGGCCGCGAGCGTACATTCAAACTACCGCGCTTCCTGCCGGGCACCGAAAGCGCGGAGTTTTTCGTGCTGCTCGCTTCCGACGGGAAGAGCAAGACCTTCAAGGTCGAGGATACAAAGTTCATTAGTGGGTCCGACAAGATGAAACTTCAGGGAAAACAACTGAAGACCATCAATTTCAATGTCCCAGCGCCAAGCGATGTTCCCACGCGCTTCGTGTGGCGCGGGATTCTCGGATGCTACCAGTACACTGGTTGCTCTTTCGTGCTCCTCGATCCGGCATCGGTGCACTCCCTGAACTAGAGGCAAGTGTGGCGAAGCTAACGTTAAACTCCTCCTGCTCGCCGGTGTCGGCGTCTTGCCGTTAGGCGGTGCTAGCGAGGAGGTCCTTCCCGGAACGCTTCCGTCCTTGGAATTCTTTCGCGAAGCCATTGACCGCCTGGGCTCAGAACCCAAAGGTCAGTTCGGCCCGAGTAGATCAGGGTACGCGCACACTCGGCGAACGAAAACTCGGGAACAGGAGGATGATCTCTCGCGCTGCTGGTGCCTGCATGTTTTCTGATGAATGAGGAAGTCAGGAATGGTGTCCCCTTAGATTATGCGCCGTCTCGCGGCATATCGCCGATTATCGCGGCTCTGCGGATCGAAGAGCAGGTCGCCGAGTGTCCGTGATCGCGGCGTCCAGCCTGGCTGCAATGGCAGCGAAAGCGGGTGTGGGGCCGTTCCAGCGCAACTCGTCAACATCGTCGAAGAGATTGATATCGGTCCGGAGCGTAGCAAGGGTGCGGAAAAGCAGTGCGTGGTCCCGCTCACGAGACAGAGTGTCCGCCAGGGCACTCGCGTTGGACACGTTTACCTGCCAGTCGCGCCAGTCCGTGGGAATAGATTCAAGATGGCCGAACTTCGAGAGAACGGCAGCCGACGACTTCGCACCCCAGCCTCGCAGTCCCGGATAACCATCTGCAGCATCGCCCACGAGCGCAAGGTAGTCGGGAATTAATGCAGGCACGACGCCGAACTTCTGAATGACACCTGCTTCGCCTATGGTCACGCGCGTCCGGCGATTCAGCTGCACAACGCGCGTGCCCCTAACGCATTGGGCGAGGTCCTTGTCCGGTGTGCAGAGGATCACCTGTTCGACACGCCCGTCTTTATCCGCCGCGTGCGCTGCCGCAGCGAGTGCGTCGTCCGCCTCGAACTCAAGCATTGGCCAAATGATAATGCCCGCCGCCGACAGCACTTCTTCGAGCAATGGAAATTGCGCCAACAGATCGGGTTCGATGCCTCCGCTGGTTTTGTAGCCGGGCCACAGTCCGTTGCGAAACGATTCGATGACGTGATCGGTCGCGACGGCGATGTGTGTGGCGCCGGCTTTGATCATACCTAGCATCGAGGCGAGGACGCCTCGGACCGCGGCGACCTCCCGCCCATCAGAATCCCGGGCAGACGGCAGGGCGTAGTAATGCCGGAACAGTTCGTACGTGCCGTCGACGAGATGGATGTCCAATGTACAGCTCCAAGACAACCGTATCTGAGGGGCAGGACTCAATCAACTGCTTGCTTTGCAGCATCAGACCGCCTGCGCGTGAAATTGTGAGTGATAGGATTGCTTCACCCCAAACACGCGTGCAGTCCTGCACTTCCCAACTCGGAGAGATCCCGGATGTCTTCACGAGCGCCCAAAACAAGCAAAGGCGCGATCGGCATCGATTTTGGAACGACGAACAGTTCAATCGCCTATGCCAACAATTCAGATGAGGTGCAGCTTGCAAAGTTCCCATACCTTGGGGAATTGACTGACTCGTATCGGTCACTGCTGTATCTTCAGCGAGTGAAGGAAGACGGTGTGAACACTCTGAAATCGTGGACTGGTCCAGAAGGCGTTGAGCAATATCTTTCCGCGGACGTAAAGGGTCGCCTGATTCAATCGCTCAAGTCGTTCCTGACTAGTCGCACTCTTCACGGCACGGAAGTTTTCGGTCGAAGATACACCCTTGAGGATCTGATCGCCAGAATTCTCAGGGACCTTCGGGAAAAGGCGGAGCATCAGTTCGGGATCAAAATCAGGTCAGCGGTAGCCGGAAGGCCAGTTCATTTTTCGGGATCGGAGAGGGATGAAGACGACAGTTATGCAGAAGGCCGGCTTCGATCGGCCTTTGAGTCAGCCGGATATGAGTTCGTAAAGTTCGAGATGGAACCGGTAGCAGCGGCTCACTATTACGAATCCATGCTCGATCATGACGAACTCATCCTTATTGGGGACTTTGGCGGTGGTACCAGTGATTTCTCCCTGGTTCACGTTGGCCCTACCATTCGTCGAAGAGGTAGAGTCTCGCGCGACATCGTGGGTAACGCGGGAGTGGGCATCGCGGGAGATGCCTTCGATGCAAAGATTATCAGGCACCTCGTGTCTCCGGCTCTTGGATCTGGATCGCAGTTGCGTTCGCTGGGCAAGATCCTACCAGTTCCTAACTGGGTTTATATAAGGCTGGAGCGCTGGCATCATCTGTCTCTATTGCGAGCCAAAGATGTGCTGGACATGTTAAGGGGCGTTCACGCGCAATCACTTGAACCAGAGAAAATCGGGGCGCTCATTCACTTCATAAAAGAGGATCTGGGATTTCAGCTCCATCGTGCCGTACAAAAACTTAAGGGCGATTTGTCCAAAGACCCTGTTGCCACGTTCCGGTTTTCGGACGGGTTTGTGGATCTGGCGACGGTCGTGGAACGAGTATCCTTCGAGGATTGGATTTCTGAGGAGCTTGGACAGATCGCAGGATGCGTCGATTCTCTCCTTAATTCTTCAGGCATTCTGCCCAAAGACGTCGACATGGTCTTCCTGACGGGTGGTTCTTCATTTGTTCCCGCCGTAAGGAAAATCTTCGAAGCGCGATTTGGAAAAAAGCGAATTCGGGGCGGAAACGAGTTTACGTCCGTAGCCCGCGGTTTGGCGCTGAAAGCGATGGACTCACGTATCTCCCCGTATTCTTCTTTAGTTCGACATTAGCGGACGAATCGAATTACCTCACGGACAGCCGGCTCATTCCCATTCTGCTTGGAGGTCCCCACGTCATTGCCAACCGGCGTGGTGTCACCCTCCCCGGGCGCCAGGAACAGATTGCTCTCCAGACCATGCTGCTTGGTGTAGAGCTCGAAATAACGTCCACGCAATGCGTACAGTTCTTCGTGGGTGCCGCGTTCAACAATCTGTCCCTGCTCGACCACCAGGATCTGATCAGCCCGCCGAATAGTCGACAAGCGGTGCGCGATCACAAAGGTCGTGCGGCCCTGCATCAGGTAGGAGAGGCCCTGCTGGATCATCTGCTCGGATTCGGAGTCGAGACTGGATGTAGCCTCATCCAGAATCAGGATGCGGGGTTCAGCCAGAATGGCGCGCGCAATTGAAATCCTCTGCCGTTGCCCGCCCGATAGCTTCACGCCGCGCTCCCCGACAATGGTGTCGTACTTGTTGGCAAAGCTTTCCGCAAATTCGTCGACCCGAGCAATCCGGCACGCACGCAGCACGGCTTCTTCGCTGGCGTCGGGGCGGGAGAAGACGACATTCTCGCGGATCGTACCGTCAAAGAGAAATGATTCCTGTAACACGACTCCGAGTTGGGTCCGGTACGAATCGAGCCGCACCGTGCTCAAATCGGCGCCGTCCACCAGAACCTTGCCACGAGTAGGAACATAAAACGCGGAAATCAGCCCGATGGTCGTCGATTTGCCGGAGCCCGATGATCCAACCAACGCCGTCACCGTGCCCGGGGCAGCGTGGAACGATACGTCGTTCAGCACGGTGTGCGCACCATCGTAACTGAAGTAGACGGCTTCGAAATCAATGTTGCCCACGATCTCCGGCAGAGTGACGGTGCGCCGAGGGTCGCTGTCTTCCGCAGTTTCTTTCAGGATTTCGTGCGTACGCTCCAGTCCGGCCAGCGCTTCTGTAATCTGCGTGCCGATTTGAACGATCTGCATGATGGGCGCGATGAGAAAGCCCATGAACAAGGTGTAGGTAAAAAAACCGCCAATCGTCAGCGATCCGGCCAGAATTTGCTTCGCGCCGACATACATGATGACGGCACCCACCACGCCCAGCAGCACGCTTGCCGAAAGCCCCATGATGGAACTCGCGGTCAGCGTGCGCATCACGTTATCGAGCAGCCGCATCACTCCAATCGAGAAGACCTTTTCCTCGCGATCCTCGGCGTGATAGCCCTTTATGACCCGTACGCCCCCAAGGGATTCCGTCAAACGCCCAGTCACCTCGGCGGTGATCTTGCCGCGATCGCGAAAGATCGGCCGGATCGTTTGAAATGCTTTTTTCAGGGCGAGCCCGAAACACAACAGGAAGCCAAACGCCAGCACCGTCATCAGCGCGCTGATTCTGAACAGAACCACCAAAGCTATCCCGGCCGTGAGCAATCCCCCGGTAAGATCCACCAGTCCAGTACCGATCAGGTTGCGCACGCCTTCTACGTCGGTCATGATGCGCGATACCAGCACGCCACTTTTGGTCGAATCATGAAATGAGACCGACAACCGTCCGATATGAGCTTGCACTTTCTGCCTAAGTTCGGCGATCAAGCGCTGAGCGGCCTTGGAGAGCAATTGCGTGAGCGAGAAAGAAGTAATTCCCTGAATCATGGTCGCCAGCAATACTCCGAGCACGAGCGGCTTGAGCAGTTGCACGTTGCGCTTGATGATGACGCTATCGATCAGGTACCGGGTGGAATAAGGCAGAACCAGAGAGGCCACGCGGTTGATCGCCATCAAAACGAAACCAGCCGCCAGCAACCCGCGACGCGGGCGGACTAGTTCCCACACCAGGGGCAGAACCGCCTGCAGTTTGGGGCGCGAGACCCCGGCACCGGCCTTGGACTGAGGAGTCACCATTCTTGATTAGACACGGCCTGTCCAACAGAGGTTCATTGTAAAACGCACTTGTCAATCTGAACGGCGACAACGCCTAAACCTGAAGCAATTTCCAAGGGATCAAGATCAGCAGATTCTGACTGTCAGTGCACCAGCGCCTCGCTTTAGAGGGCTACAATGAGATGTGCGAAAAGTCCTTGTAGTCGTTATTGGCATTGCAGTCTTGTCATCGATCGGGATTCTCCTGGCACGACAAGCGGCACCCGTTGTCGACCTGCCCTCTCCAGTCAACACCCTCGGCCAGGCCACTCCCGTCGCTGTCCACGTGCACGATCCGCGCGGTGTTCGCGGGCTCCGAGCCTTTATCGAGCAGAACGGCGCCCGGTATAGCGTCTGGGAAGCCGCGCCACCTTCACGCGTAACCGACGGCACCTGGAACTTTACGGCTGGCATCAAGGCCACACCCCAGCTCAAAGACGGCAAAGCAGAATTGATCGTCGAAGCCACTTCGAACGGTTTGCTGCGGAAGACGGCACACTGGGAGCGCGAGGTGATGGTGGTGACGCGGCCCCCCGTCGTCAGCGTCGATTCCGACCAACACTACCTGTACCTGGGCATGGCTGACCTCGCTACCTTCAACGTTTCGGGTACGTGGACGGAAGCGGGCGTGCGCGTAGGCGATCAAACATTTCGAGCTTGGCCTATGCCCGGAGGCAAACTTGGCTTTTTTTCGCTCTTCGCCTTTGCCTGGAATATGCCGCCCGGCACAGCCCCGCTGGTTTATGCCTCCTATGGCGCTGGAAACGATGTGAGCAGCTCGATCGTGTTCCAGTTTCCCAAGAAGGAGCAGCCGAAATACACGGTGCACAACTTGCAGGTGAGCGACCAGTTCATGCAGAAGGTAATCGGCGAGCTTGACCCGAATGGATCGGGAGATCCCGTGGCGCGGTTTGTAAAGATCAACAGCGAAATGCGGCGTGCCAACAATAAAGTGCTGTCGGATCTGCGCTTCAAGACCGCAGACCGGTTCTTGTGGTCGCAACCTTTCAGGCGGCAGTCTCATTCCCAGGCGGAAGCGACCTTTGCCGACACACGGAACTATATATACAAAGGGAACAAGATCGACCAGCAGGTGCATCTTGGATATGATCTCGCGGCTACGCAGCATGTAGGCGTGGAGGCGTCCAATGATGGACGGGTCGTATACGCCGCGCCGCTGGGCATCTACGGCAATTGCATCGTGGTTGACCACGGTTATGGATTACAGACGATCTACGGCCACCTTAGCCAGATTGATGTGCGTGAAGGCGACATGGTGAAGCGAGGCCAAGTCATGGGCACCAGTGGGCAGACGGGAATGGCTGGAGGCGACCACATCCACTTTGCGATGCAGCTCGACGGCGTCCAGATCGACCCGAAGGAATGGTGGGACAGCCACTGGATCAAAGATCACATCGCGAAACGCATTGACCTGCCTCGGTTCAGCAACTGAGGGAGGAGCAACGCAGCCGTGGACCCGAGGACTTGCCCATAGTTCCTCCCAATTATCCAAGGGTGCTGTAGTTTCAATACTGACAGGCCGTTGCTCTCTTCGTATCTTGCGGGAAGAACTTCCGGGAAAGTGTTTCAAACCGCTAGCGGGAAACCACACTCCAGACATAACGTGGGCGCAAGTTGAAGCTGATCCTCAAGGTTCTCGGCTTGCAGCCGGGAGGTTTGCACGCATTTCGTCACGGCCATGTCTCCATGCTCCAGGCTAACTGGATGCAGGGAGATCTTTTTCTAGAGCAAGTAGGACACTCGAACCTGAAAAACCACGTCCGGATACACGCACTTCGATGATGCGTTTCGTCAGCGAATGGCGCGGGTTCAGGGACTGTTCTCACAGGAGGATAGTCCCAATGGTCCCAAGTTTCCGGATTTTCCGAGCACAAGACGTGTCATGTAACGTGTAGTAGAATGAAGGGACTAACCATAGTCGGGGAGTGGCTCAGCCTGGTAGAGCACCTGGTTCGGGACCAGGGGGTCGGAGGTTCAAATCCTCTCTCCCCGACCAATTGTTTCCGTAGCTTACGTCGCGATCGCTTTCCCCTGAGGGCTGCGTTGTGTCGTAGTTTGTGTCGTAACCGACTGGTTTGCTCTCCGAATTGCCCTTGCGAGTTGCTAGGCCGTCCAATGCTTTCCGCTTGAGATCAAGGCGAACGTGGGAGTAGTGCTCCAGCATCTGCCGAGAGACGTGACCAGCGATAGCCATAATCGTCGCATCACTGGCCTGAGATTCAGCCAATTCAGTGATTGCATGATGCCGGAGGTCGTGGAAGCGCAGCGCGGCAATTCCTGCGGCCTTTCGCAGACTGCGCCACGCCGAACGCCAACTCTTCTGCGGAGTGGTGGGATCGAAGCGTCCATTTTCACAAGCGGGGAAGACATAGTGATCAGGCTGCGTACTCCCCATCGCAGAAGCCCTGCCGTATAGCTCCCGCATGGCGCTTAAGGCGTCTTCGTTGAGCGGAATCGCGCGCTGTCCTGCCTCGGTCTTGCTCCTCCGAATCGTGACTGTGCCAGCTAGGAAGTCCACGTCATACCACCTAAGCGCCTTGATCTCACAGGCACGCATGGTAGTGTTGAGGGCAAGAACCATCGCCAATCGTGCGTTCTGCCACTCTGGCTTCATCCCCGCAGTCTTGGCAAGGCGGAGCTTCTCATCCAGTGTCATTGCACGGCCAATCTGAGTGTGAACCGGCAGGGGCTTAATTTCGTCTGAGAGATGATGCCAGAGCTTTGCGCGTTTCATAACGCCTCGCAGAACTCCGAGCTCCAAGTTGATCGTCTTATTCGCGACGTTGGCGGTTTTCCGACCTACTACGTAGGTCCGCACCATTTCGACTGTGATGCGATGCACCTTGATTGATCCCAACGCTACACAAAGTGGCTTCAATCGCTCGCGCTCAGTCTGCACGCTTCGCGGAGCAAGGCGAACGACACGCTCGGCCAGATTCTTCTTCGCTGCCTCCCCAAAGGTTAGCTTGGAAAACTGCTGACTCACAGGCGCAAGTTTTCCTTGAGACGCTTGTGCGATGAGTTCCTTCTCTTTTCTCTGAGCCTCGCGCCAGTCGCTAGTTCCAAGCGATTGCCGAAAGCGTTGGCCGTCAACAAAAAAATGTGTGTGCCAGATCCTACCGCGCTTCTTTAGGGCCATTCTTGACTCCTTCCGCAATCTCCCTGCGTCGCTTCGCTCGCCAAGATTGGCCGTGCTTTTCCCACCATTCCCTTTTCAATACCCGCTGGCCCTCTTCGGCGCACTCATCGCTACAAAACTGCTGTTTGAGGTGTCCCGCGATGAAGTACGGGTGGCGACATTTTTCCCGTTTGCAGACTCTGACGCGCTCGGCAGGGCTGGTAGTCAGATCAGCATATAAATACGCGTATAGAGTCGGCGCGGTATAGGTGATTGACGCTTTGTGGAATCGGAGCGACCCACCTAGACTCAGCAACTCCAAGTCCGAGTGCTTTGGTGGAGTTCTCCACATCTCCCGGAAATGCTCTTGGGCAGCCTTGAATTCGTCCAGATGGAACTCGAAGGGACCACCGGGAATTGCGGGAATCTCCAGAGGACCATATCTGCGCGTAAAGCGAACGATGCTCTTTGCATCGCCGGGCCAGTTTGCGAAGCTCTCAATCAGCCCAGCATTACGTGTTCCACCGATTTCAGCCAGCTTGAGCTTGAATTGTCCGATTACTGCGTCTCCTGACATCTGAACTCCTTCCACACCAGTTACGGTGAGGAATTGAAGTTCCCGGCGAATAGTAGGAGTTATCATTTATATATTGACTCTAGCACGCCGATGATGTCTAATGCAAGTGACGCAGCAGAAGTAATTTGTAAAGTGTACTCTAGCAGGCAACCACGACCAAATGGGAGAGGTGTGGATTTGGAAAATAACAGCGAATTTGCCGGTGACGACGAGGGAGCACCGGTTGGCTCAATGGCAAAACTTCCTCAACTGTTTACGCTAGCGGAAGTCGCTAGAGCCCTGGCTGTGAGTCCACATACAGTTCGAGCGTTTGTTCGCAGTGGCAAACTTCCTCCCGTTCGTATTTGCCGCCGCCTGTTGTTTCATCCCGACGAACTGACAAAATTCATTAACGCCGCGAAGTAGTCGCGAGCCAGGGCTGCCCGCATATACTGTCCGTAGAAGAGCGTTTAGGCGGTCTCAGCAAATGGACAATTCACGGCTGGCTCAGCAAGGGGAAGTTAAAGCGGACGAAGGTTGGCGGGCGGACCATGATCCGTGAATCTGAATTGCAAAGGGTCATCGAGGAGGGTGGCAAGTCTCCTGCTCCGAAGCGCGTAGGGAATGAAGGAAACACGTCCACATGACTAGCGCTTACGGCAAATCCACTCCAGCTTCAGCACTGTCGGTGCGTTCTGTCCGAACCCAGCTCTTGTAGCTTTCTTCCGTCCTTAGCCTGAAGGTAGGCGGCTTCAGGGTACGAGTTGAATGCGTTTGCACTGGCTTTCATTCCCGATGTAGTGATCCTGCTTTTCGCATTGCAAATCATATGGTTGCCCGTTGAGGAAAGCCTCAACACGCGAAACGTTGCAATAGGTGATCTTCACGTCAACGAAGTGCTGCGCTGAGACCTTTAAGTCCTTGAGAATTTCATGTTTGTACTCATTTCCATCGATACTGTAGTTTACGGAAACGAGAGAGGACGGAAAGAGGTTTGCGGACTGCTTGCAACGTGTGTCGGGATAGGAAAATGCACCGTCTTTGCGTAGTCTAAACTCAACATTCACTGGGTACTCGGCGGCATGCTTCTCTCTGCTGTACTTCTTGATGATGTGCCCGCTCTGAATGTTCACGATCCACAATTGATCGAGTTGCATGTGGAGGAACCTATAAGAGTGACGGAGTTCAGTGGGATTGTCTGTAGAAGCTTCGGAAACTTCGTTGTCGCTAGAGACGAAAGGAGGGACCAATGATCCCACAACGACCACCCTCGCATTTCTTGAGAGAGTTTGGGCTT
>Ga0182030_10015143_pt1 | contig 15137 bp, 11 predicted proteins | sample 812S3MmetaG_FD_121299 | JGI IMG/M metagenome (GOLD analysis project Ga0182030, IMG submission 121299) | Permafrost microbial communities from Stordalen Mire, Sweden - 812S3M metaG (Illumina Assembly) | ecosystem: Environmental > Terrestrial > Soil > Wetlands > Permafrost | place: Sweden... | reverse complement strand
TTACCGTCTCTACGACATGGCCATGCTGGGCATCACCAACCACTCGAAGGTCCCGTTGCGGCTGGCCACCATGCTCGGTTTCGCCGTTTCGTTCCTGAGCCTGTGCGTCGCCATGGGCTACCTGGTTTTCAAGCTGCTTTACTGGAACAGCTTCAGCCTCGGGCTGGCGCCGCTGGAGATCGGGCTTTTCTTTTTCGGTTCGGTGCAGCTTTTCTTCATCGGCATTCTCGGCGAGTATATCGGGGCCATCCACACCCAGGTCCAGAAACGGCCCCATGTCGTCGAACTGGAACGGATCAACTTTGAACCCTGATTTATGAAAGTCGTCATTCTTTGCGGCGGACTGGGCACGCGCTTGCGCGAGGAGACCGAATTTCGGCCCAAGCCGATGGTGCCGATCGGGAACCGTCCCATTCTCTGGCACATCATGAAATTCTACGCCCACTTCGGGTTCAAGGAATTCATCCTTTGCCTCGGCTACAAGGCCGACGTCATCAAGGAATATTTTTATCACTATCAATGGCATTGCAGCGACGTGACCCTGCGGCTCGGGCCCGCGCCGCAAATCACCTATCATAATCAGCATGGCGAGGAGGACTGGCAGGTCACGCTCCTCGACACCGGCCTGGCCACGCAGACGGGCGGGCGCGTCCGCCGGGCCCTGGCCCACATTCCCGACGACGAATTTCTCCTCACCTACGGCGACGGACTTTGCAACGTGCCCGTGCCGGAGCTGATCCGGTTTCATCGCGCCCGCGGAGGGCTGGCCACGTTGACCGCCGTGCGCCCCAGCGGACGCTTCGGCGAACTGAGCCTCTCCGGCGACACGATCACCAGTTTCCGCGAAAAACCCGACAGCGAGGTCGGCTACGTCAACGGCGGTTTTTTCGTGATGAACAAAAAGATCGGCGAATACCTTGCCGACGACAGCACCATCTTCGAGTTTGACGCGCTGCCCAGGGTCGCCGAAGCCGGAAAGCTCCACGCGTTCCGCCACGACGGTTTCTGGCAGTGCATGGACAACCCGCGCGAGATGGAAATGCTCAACAAGCTCTGGAACTACGGCCAGGCGCCGTGGAAGATTTGGTAACCATCGCACTCCGTGCGACGGTGCCTGATCGGGTGGCCCGGGCAACAAGTAGCCCGGGCCACCCAGAGAAAGCAGCCGAACCGACTAGCAGGCTGGAAATCAAAAACAAGCCGACGCACTGATCATTTAGTTTTCGGGCAGCGGCCCGTCGGGCGTGAGTTGGCGATACGTTTTGCCGTCCGGTTTGAAATCGGGAGAGATGAAATTCGGAATCGAGCCATCGTGGTTTGCCGTGGTATCGAGTTTTATGAATCTGCTATTATTGCTTTTGTATATCACGGCGATTCCAGGAGGTATTGGATCTGGTGGTTCGGGGCTCCGCCCCCCCACCATTGAGACCATGTGCGCGGCTCTCTCCCGAACTGCGGATACGGTTTTATGATCGGCACAGCGGAACCGCCGGGCGCATAGGTCACTTTATAGCCAGTCATGAAAACGACAGGAAGTTCGTCTGGAGAACTTTGATTCAAGCCAGAGGTCACATCCCAACAGATGTTCTCCGGTTTCAATTTCTGTCCGGAGATGGGTTTGGTCTTGCCGGGAAGGGGGATGTAAAAAATAGTGGAATCGGTACAGTAGTTTTCGTCGATCAATTTCTGAAATATCTCAGTCGAGGTGTTGCCGTCGGGATATTTTCCATCATGATCCGTCGCGTACGAGAGCATCATCAATCCAATTTGTCGAGACTCCTGTATCCAGACGCCGGGCCAAGCCTGCTGCTTGCCCATACACACACCGCAGAGGAGAAATAACAAAACGAGCGGCACAAGGGCGAAGATACACCAGTTGGGAGCAGGCCTCCGTTGCGTCACTGTGCTGATCGTGGTAGCAGTATTACTCACAAAGATAAACCTACTCGCGCGGTCATTGCGTGCCAAGGGGAAGGAATAGTTAGAGATCCTTCGACAGCGCCAGGACAAGCCTGGCTTGCTCAGGATGACGGAATTTAAAATTCCGTTAATTTGGTTAATTCCGTAATTCCGTCAAAATTCAGTTTGCGTCGCAGTACGCGCTGATCTGCTTCTGGGTGAAATCCATCATCGCGGGCGGTGGAAGTTTTTGCGCGCGGGCGAAATAGTCGCGATACCAGGAAACGGTTTGGCGAACCGTCTCCGCAAAATCCCAGCGCGGGCGCCAGCCGAGGGTCTCGCGCGCCTTGTCGATGGCGAGGCTCAGCAGCGGCGCTTCCTTGAGATGCTTTTCCTGAGGGACTTGCTCCCACGAGCCGGGCCAGTGGCGCAGGACTTCGTCGACCAGGTCGCGGACGCTGCGGTTCGCGGCGGGTTCGGGTCCGAAATTAAACGCCTGCGCGAATCGCGCGATTTCCGCCGCTGATTTTTTCCGGCGCGCTTCCTCAAGCCGCGCGCCGAGCAGAAGATAACCGCCCAGCGGTTCGAGGACATGCTGCCAGGGCCGCGTGAAATCGGGATTTCGCACCGGGATTGGTTTTCCCTCCGACAAGGCGCGGACGCAATCGGGCACGAGCCGGTCCTCGGCCCAATCGCCGCCGCCGATGACGTTGCCCGCGCGCGCGGAGGCGAGCGCGACATCGGCGCCATGTGAAAAAAAGGAATCGCGATACGACGCCACGACGATTTCCGCCGCCGCCTTGCTCGCGCTGTAGGGATCGTGACCGCCGAGCGGATCGCTTTCCTTGAAGCTGCGCGCGCGCCCGTCGTTCTCGTAACACTTGTCGGTCGTGACCACGACGATGGCGCAGGGGAGAGCCGACACGCGCACCGCTTCGAGCAGATGGGTCGTGCCGAGCGTGTTGGTGGCGAAGGTCGGCACCGGCTCGCGGTAGGAGGCGCGCACGAGCGCCTGCGCGGCGAGGTGGAAAATGAAATCGGGGCGCATTTCCCGCATCTTTTCCGCCAGCGCGGCGGCATCGCGGATATCGAGCGCGTTGTGATGGATTCTCCCGGCCAACGCCAGCGTCTCGAAAAGCGACGGCTTCAGCGGCGGCAGCGCCAGGCCGTGCACGTCCGCGCCGAGGCCGAGCAGCCATTCGCACAGCCACGCGCCCTTGAAGCCGGTGTGGCCCGTGACCAGCACGCGCTTGCCGGAGTAAATGTTGAAATCGGGAATCATTGTTTGTGGGCGAACGGCTTTTGCATCGCAAGGCCGCCCTTACGTCTATATATAGGTGTTTCGCCCCCGCGCGACGATATGAATTCATCCGACGCTTCCGCCCCGCAACTTCGCGAAGAGATTTTGCGCCTGGTCTCGCGCTACCACGAAGTAACCCACGCCCCGAAAGCTTTCGTGCCGGGCGAAACCAGGATTCCCTACGCGGGCCGCGTCTATGACGACGAGGAAATGCGCCTCGGCGTCGAGAGCATCCTGCAATTCTGGCTGACCGCGGGACCCTTCGCGAACCAGTTCGAGAAGCAGATGCGCGACTATTTCCAGAGCAACGCGGCCTATCTCGTCAACTCCGGCTCCTCGGCGAACCTGCTCATGATCGCCACGCTGCTCAGCCCGCAAGTCGCGGACGGCCTGCGGCGCGGCGACGAGGTCATCACGCCGGCGGTCACCTTTCCGACCACGCTCACGCCGCTGGTGCAGAACGGACTCGTGCCGGTCTTCGTCGATTGCCAGCCGGGCGTCTACGACATCGACGCCGGCCAGATCGAGGCGGCCATCGGGCCGAAGACGCGCGCGATTTTTGTGCCGCACACGGTCGGCATTCCGTGCGATCTCGACGCGCTTGTCGCCATCGCGGAGAAGCACGATCTCTGGCTGCTCGAAGACGGCTGCGACGCGCTTGGCTCGACGTGGGACGGCAAACTCGTCGGCACGTTCGGCGCGATGTCGTCCATTTCGTTTTATCCGGCGCATCACATGACCCTCGGCGAAGGCGGCATGGTCGTGGTCAACCAGGGCGGCGTGCGCAAGACGTGCCTTTCCGTGCGCGACTGGGGCCGCGACTGCTGGTGCGAGCCGGGCGTGAGCGACACCTGCGGCAAGCGGTTCGACTGGCAACTCGGCTCGCTCCCCCACGGCTACGACCACAAGTACATCTATTCCAACCTCGGCTATAATCTCAAGGTCAGCGACATGCAGGCCGCGATCGGGTGCGCGCAATTCAAGAAACTTCCTGCCTTCATCGCCGCGCGCCGCAAAAACGCCGCGTTTTATTTCGAGCGGCTCAAGCCGTGGGAGGAGCACATCGTCATGCCCGTCGTTCACCCGAAGGCGAATCCGTCGTGGTTTGGCTTTCCGATCACGCTCAAGCCGCACATCAAGCGGCGCGATTTCATCCTCTGGCTGGAGGAAGCCAAGATCGAAACGCGGCTTGTCTTCGCCGGAAACATCCTCAAGCAGCCCGGCTTCGAGGACATCCCGCGCCGCGTCCACGGCGTATTGACCGGCACCGACACGATCATGAACCAGACGCTTTTCATCGGCGTTTATCCCGGCCTGACGCAGGAGATGCTCGAGTTTGTCGCGGATCGGATCGGGCAGTTTTTCAAGACGAAAATATAGAAGGAGATCATTTGAAAAAGACGTTTGGCTGGACACTGGTTCTGGTGATTTTGGGGGGAATCGTGAACGCGCGCGCGGATCTCAACGACACGCCTCTGCCGACAGATGACCCCAAGGCGGTGGCGCTTTACAACGCTTGCTCCAAAGGCGACCTTGCCCAGGTAAAAAGTCTGGTCGCGTCCGACGCGCCGCTGGATGGGCAGGTCGGCTCGCTCCGCTCCACGCCGTTGATAGAGGCGGCGGATGACGCGCGCGAGGACATCCTGGATTTTTTGATCAGTTCCAAGGCGAACCTCAATTTGGCCGATGCGGAAGGCAGCACGCCGCTGCTTCATGCCTGTTGGAAGGAAAACATCGATTGCGCGCTGGCGCTGATCGACGCCGGCGCCGATGTGAATCGCGCCAGCAAGTGGGGGCGCACGCCGCTGATGTACGCGGCGAACCATGGCGGCGACCGCATCATCGAGGACCTGCTTCAGCACAAGGTCGACATCAACGCCAATTGCAACCAGGGACCGGCAATCCAGTGGGCGGTCTCGGACGGCGAATTAAGCACGGTCAAGCTGCTCGGCGATGCGGGCGCAAATCCGAATCTTGGACCGACGGGCCGGGGTGCGATCCAGTACACGGGGCTCTGCACCGCCGCGGCGAACAATAATCTGGAACTGATCGATTACCTCATCGGCATCAAAGCGGATGTGAACGGCGCGGGCCCGCAGGGGGATACGCCGTTGATGGCGGCGGCGGCCTGGCGCAGACCGGAGGCGATCGAGCAGCTCTTCGCCCATGGGGCTGATCCCAACCTGAAAGACAAGGAGGGAAAAACCGCGCTGATGACGGCGTGTCTTTACCAGGATTACAACTGCATCCGCGCGCTGCTGGCGGGCAAGGCGGACCCCGACGTAACCGACTCGCAGGGCGAAACCGCGCTAACCCAGGCCGGCGATACCGGCGAGACGTGGATGATCGAGATGCTCAAACAGGCCGGGGCGCGGCGCACGGATTTGCATATCCTTGCGAAGGGGCTGGACGGTCCCGGGTTGGCGCCGGCGCGAGCCTGGGGGCTGGCCGTCGGGGCGATTTACGCGCAGCGCGACGGCGCGAACCCGCGCGTGCTCGGCGGTCATCTCAATGAGGCGAATGAAAAGACGATGTTGCAGCGCGACTGGCGCATCCACGACAAGGAGAGCCTGCTCAACGAATTGGAGGACCTGCGCACTCACGGGCATCACATGTTCTACCGCGATTCGGGCGCGAAGTTCGCGCAGATGAGCGATGACCAGTTCAATCAGTTCATCGCCCAGCACGCGGACAAGGCCATCATGATCCGGGCCATGCGCGCAAGTTACGTCAAGTGGAAGGACCGCACCGGCCTGGCGTGGGACCTGTGCCGCTCGGCGAACTTGGTGAGCTGCGGTTTCTGCGCGCATTATATCGATGAAAACGAGGCGTGGTCCCGGCTCGTTGACATCGCGCGGACGGCGCAGGCCAGCTTCGGTTCCTGGCAGGAACTGAGCGACAACTTTCTCGACGGGCGCGAGATTTGGGCCGGGACGCGGGATGCGCGTTTCGAAGCCTGCTCGCAGTTGCTGCTCAATCCCAAGGACCCCAACAGCCCATGGAACAAATCCCCCTGGAAGACCGATCTTTCGGCTAACTGATCATATGCGGGGGATCAAGTCTTCTTCCGGGTCAGTTGTAGTCTCCATCTCGCGCGCTTCGATGCGCTCAAGTTCTTCTCGAAGACGCTCGTCTTTGCGCTTCGCGGTGGGACCGGGATAGGTCTAGCGGAAGGCGCAACCGGCGCGGTCAGTTCACATGATCGAAGGTTGTCGTGTTGATGTTGCCGCTGTTGGAGCAAACCACCAGCCCGGCATAATAGGTCGTCGCCATCGTCACGGAACTCGATCCCACTTTGAACCACGTCAGGCCATCGGAAGACTCAAACGCCGTGAACGTGTTGCCGGAACGTTGCAACCGGAACCAGGCGGGGGTCACCGTATAATCATTTCCTCCAACCCAATTCATCTTTGTTCCGGACGAAGATCGGGTTCCCAATTTCGCTTCGCGAGTCCCCACATCGCCCAGCGTCATCGCCAACGCCGCCGAATCCGGATCGAGTGTTTCGCGCATCATGATGCCCGCTTTTTGTGATCCGCCTCCATGGTTCCAATCGACATTCCGCAACCGCGCGGTGAGGGTAAAGTCGCCCGTAACTTTGGTGTAGGTGTAGTTAAGCCCGTCGGAACCGCCTCCGATCCCATTGCCGGAACCGCTTGCGAGAAAAGTGCCCCTGCCCACGCGGGCATACGTGGCGCTGCCGCTCGCGCTTGCGGTCCCGACATCCTGGTTCGTCCACCTGGCTGGAAGCGGGCCGGCGGCGACGGGCGTGGCTCTCGCCCGCGCGGAATGCGCGCTTGTTCCCGATTGGTTGATGGCGGCCACGACATAATAGCAGGTCGTGCCGTTCGTCACCGTCGTGTCGACATACTGGGGGTTGGTGTTGTCCGTCCAGGACGCAATGCTCGTATAAGGACCTCCACGCGTCGTGGAACGCAGCACACTGTAGCCTTGAGCCGCGTTCGCAGGCGAAGGCGCCCACTTCAGCGCCACTTGGGAAACGCTCGCCATCGCGGTCAAGCCTGTCGGCGTCGGAGGAACAGGCAAGGGAGGATAGGGGGAGGCCGAGGCGTTGAGCGTAAACGTCAAGGTTCCATAGCCGAAATGATCGGTGCTGCCATCCTCGGGCCGCATCAACTGAGCCATGGCCCGGCTGTTCGGAGCGCTCAGGCCCTTTAACACGGCATAGTGGTTGTAAATCAGCTCCCACACGGGCCGATCATTCAGATGGCCAAGGCCATTGAGGGAAACCCAGTTCTGATTGGCGCCCTGGCAGTTCGTGTAGTACTTGTACGGCACAGGCTGCGAGAGGTTGGTCCGCGCGGCATATTCCGCTCCGGCCAGGAGGCGGTTGTTGGAGTAGCCAAAGAGGTCCACTCCCTGGTTCCATGCCACCTGGCACGCGGAGCCCAGCAAGCCAATGCCGAGCTGGGCATGCTCCTGATCGCGCCCGCTCTCCTGCCATTGTCCGAGCTTCGGCGTGTGCAGATAATAGACCGCGTTCATGACGCAGCCGTTTCCGGCTCCGCTTTCAAAGTAGGTCACCCCTTCGTTGAATTTCGCCGGGTCGTCGCAAAGCACGCCCATCGCGATCAGCGCGCCGATATTGCAAGCGTCCCAGTTCGCCCAATAAGCCGTGATGCAGGCGCCGTTGTGCCTGGTCAGGAAATCGTGGGATGACGGATAGAGATAAGTCTCCATCATGTTCTGGAATCGGGCAAAATCCGCCGGAGCCCATCCGCCATAGGTCCGCAAAACTTCCGCGGCCAGGGCGAAGTCGAAGATGGGGATGCCCACCAACCCTGTGCTCGACGGAACGGCATTCACCTTCGAGGACCAGGCGTTGCATATCCGCACGGCGCAATCCGCGTAGCTCGTGTCGCCTGAGATGCACCACCGGATCGCGTTAAGATAAGCGGCGTGGGCGTCGGCATCCGCTCGCTGGCGATTCGCGCCCATGTCCGCTCGCGGAGACGCCGTATAAGTATTTTGCGCCTTGGGATCCGTAATCAGTCGATTCCAGTCGTCTATCCACGGATGGTCGCCATGAGCCACGGCGGTCTTCATCCGATCGAGGTCCGCCTGGGTGTGCAGGCCGCCGGGATGCACGAAGGTCTGTGCTGAAGCAGCACGACCCGGCCCCATGGCTAAAAACAACATCAAGCATGCAAAAATGCATGGGGTGATTTTACGATGTTTCATTTGATCGAGCCCTCCAAATGGGGCCAAAATGAGTGTGAGGTTTGGGTAAGCGAGGTTACGGAACCGGGACCAGTCCGAAGGGCTGATCGCTGACATAGACCCGGTAATCCTTGATGTGCCCGGGATTTTTGGTGTCGCTGGAGGGCAGATACCGGATGCCTCCAATCGCCGTGCTTTGGCCGAGATCGATGACGATCTCGTGCGGATAAGGCGCGCCCGAGTGCGCGGTGTCCCACTGCGAGGAGGCCTGGCCGTCGAGCGCGTTCTCCCCTTCCCGCCCCCCCTCCTCGCTGTCGACCCAGATCAGCTTCCAGTTCGTGCGCGGCATAAGCTGGCCCGAGAAATCGAAGGCCTCCAATTCCGCCACGCTCGCGAGCGGCTTGCCGTCGACGGCGTTGAGCGCCTGCAGGCAGAGATAACGCCCGGTGACGGGCATCGTGAAATGGACTTCCTGCGCTTCCGTGCCTGCGTTGAAACTACCTTCCGCCGCGGTCGTCAGGCTACCCACGCTGAACGTGCCGGTTGCGCGCGCCTTGCGGGCTAAATCGAGTTCGGGATGAAGTTCGTTCAAAACTGGCTGGGCCAATCCGGCCAACTTCGGTTCGCGCGGCCCGACGAGATCGAGCACGACGACGTCGTTGTGCCCGGTCTTCAGCCAGGGGCCGGGGGTGTACATGGTTTGCGTGGGGCCGATGTCCCAGAACCGTCCCAGGCAATGGCCGTTGACCCACACGACGCCCTTGCCCCAGCCATGCATGTCGAGGAAGGTGTCGCCGGTTTGCGCCAGATCGAAGCCGCCGCGCCAAAACGCGGGGCCGGCGACGGGCGCGGGCTGGTAATGAAGCGCGGCCAGTTCGGCGTCATCGAGCGGCAACGAGTAGACCTGCCAGCCCGACAGCGGAGCAGGTTGCCCCTCAAGCGTCACGGGACCGTGCAGTCCCTTCCGGTCATGGATGCCGGGCCCGAAGTTCACATGCCCGACCGCCTCGACCAAAATATCGAGCTGGCCGGGAGTGGTTCGCGCCGGAAGCAGGACGGAGTAACCCTGGCGTCGGCGATCCATCACGCCGACCTGTTTTCCATCGAGAAAGATCCAGGCGAAATCATGCACTTCATGGACCGAGAGCCTCGCCGCCGGGCCGGTCGCAACGGTGGTCCGGTAGTCGATGCAGCCGTGGCCCTGGTCGACCTGCTCCATCGTTTTCGGCTGATCGTCCTTCACCGGCGCGGGCAGGTTGGCGAAAATCGGCGCGGCTTCGGTCAGCGTGAAACTGTCCACCGTGATCACCGGGTTCTGCGGCGGCGGCTCGGGCAGCGTTTCGCCGGGCGGCAGGTACTTGGACATGAGCGCGCGGGTCTGCGTGAATTTATCGGTCACCCAGCCGGCCTCGCTGATCGGCGCATCGTAATCGTAGCTGGTCGTATCGGGACGAAAGGGCTGGTCGGAGCCGGACCAGAGCCCCCAGGAGGTGCCTCCATGCGCCATGTAGATGCTGAAGGACATGTCGTTCTTCAGCATGTACTCGAGGTCGCCCAAGTACTGGCCCATATTGCCGATCCGGTGAGGATTGCCCCACGAATCGAACCAGCCGGGGTAAAACTCGCCGTTCATCAGGGGGCCGGTGGTCTGAAAGGTGCGCAAGGCCTTGAAAGCCCCTTCCGGATCATGACCAAAATTGACCGCTTGAAAAAGGTCGGCACGCAAGCCGTTATGAATCGCATTGGCCGGATTGCAGGCAAAAAGTGGGATGTCAAATCCGGCATCGACCAGGGCCTGTCGCAGGATGCCCATGTAGTCGGCATCGTTGCCGTACGAACCGTATTCGTTTTCCACCTGCGCCATGAGAATCGGGCCGCCATGGGTGACTTGCAGCGGTCCGAGAACGCGCCCCACCTCCTTGAAATAAGCCGTGGCCGGCCCGACAAACGCCGGATCCTTGGTGCGCAGTTTGATGTCAGGATTTTTCAGCAGCCACCAGGGCAATCCGCCGCCATCCCACTCGGAGCAGACATAGGGCCCGGGGCGAAGGATGACCCAGAGCCCGTTCTGCTGGGCCAGGCGGCAGAACTCGGCGGCATCATTCTCGCCGCTCCAATCGAACTGGCCCTCCGTCCACTCCAGCTTGTTCCAAAAAAGATAAACGCAAACGGCATTGAGGCCCAGGGCCTTCGCCATCTTCAGCCGGTGATCCCAATAGGCGCGCGGAACGCGGGTGAAATGGACTTCGCCGCACCGAATCTGGAGCGGTTTTCCGTCGAGGAGAAAATCCTTGTCGCCGATGACAAAGGTGTGCGGGGCGGCCGGAGCGGCTTGAGCCCGTGCAACCTGAGGCGGAAGAAGAGCGAACATCACCAAACACGGAATCATCAAGCGCAATAGAGTCATCATCATCGTTGTCCTTTCGAGCATCGTTTAGTTTCGATTTGACGCCTTGCCCAAGCCATTGGCCGCAGGCCAATAGGCAAGGCGCGTAATTTCAGCTTAAAACAATAGGCACGAAACCCATCCCAACCACCATAAGAAATTCAGCGAATAATTGCTTTGGCATATTAGGGAGTATCTTCAAAATAGGGCAAGGCCGCGTTGCGAGTCGATTTTGGGCTGCACCGAGGCGCGAGGAAGGAGCATGCTGGGCGCAGGACGATGTCGATGAAATCATAGGAGGGATTCGTGGGGAAGTTGTGCGATGCGCGTGATGACGAGCGGCGACGAAGAGAGTTGGAGAGCGGGTAAAACTCGCCATTTTCGTTTTAAGCATTTAAACGGACGGCGGACAACCGAATTTGTGTGCGGTTGCGTGCGAGAAGATGTGACACCGACTGTCTCGGTGTCATATCCTCGATAAAGCACCATGAAATTCCCGTGTCCTCATTGTCGGCAAGATTTGGAAGTGGATGCACAGTGGGTTGGTCACGAGGTGACTTGCCCCTCTTGCGGACAGCACGTTCTAATTCCGGCCGTTCCGGCAAACGCGCCTCCCGCCGCAAAGATCGAATCCAAGCCGAAGCCAGCCGAGCCGCCGAAGCCGGCCGCCCAGGCGAGCTACAAAGTTGCCCCGGAAGGGGGCGGGTTTGGAAAGTTCCTTCTAGTTGTCGTTCTTCTGGCCGGGGGGGCGTTCGGCTTTGCCTGTTACCACTTCAACGAGCCCCCGCGGCAAGTCTGGCAGCGGCTCGTCGATTACGTGGAGAAGCAAATCCAGCCGCCGGCCCCATCGCCCATTGCCAAGCCAACACCGATTCCTCCCCCTGCGCCGGCCCCGGTCGCGATCCAACCGCCGGCCCCTCTGCCGCCGACAAATGCAATCACGGTCCCCACGCCTCCCCCGCCACCCGATCCGCTCACCTGGGTTCTTGACCATCAGAACCAGGCGCCTCAAGAACTGACTCTCCTTGTCGATACGGTTTTCCCCATCATCTACAATGGTCAGGTGTCGGGCTCGGGCAATTTGCCAGCCGGGAACGTGGTCAAGTTCGTCCAGTTCGATCCGGAAAAACAGAGCGTCACGGTCGCTTGCAGTGCTTATGGCGATAGCACCGTCAAGGTGCCCCTCGAGTCGACGGATCTGGTCGACCGCGCGAAGGCGGCGATGGCCAAGGCGGAGGCCGACGCAAAGGCGGCTGAGCAAAAGAAGCTTGCCGCGGCCGCTGCGCCACCACCACCACCTGCTGCTGCTCCCTCCGAACCAGCCACGCCTGTTCCTGCCGTCGCCCCGGCGACAAATGCTGAAGCTGTCACCTCATCACCTTTTGGTATTGCCGCCTACCAAGACCGGGCAAAGACAGGCGCTGAAGCCGTCACCTCATCACCTTTTGGTATTTCCGCCTACCAAGACCCGGCAAAGGCAGGCGCTTTCGTTCATCCGGGCCTGTTGCACAACGACGACGATTTCCGCCGCATGAAGGAAAATCTGAAAAGTGAACCGTGGCAATCCGGCTGGCAAAGGCTGATTGCCAACCGGCACTCGTCGCTGGATTGGACGCCCCGTCCCGTGGCCGTGGTTGTGCGGGGAAGAGACCGGCTGGCGACCCAACCGGAGAATTACAGACAGCTCTTCAACGACATCGCGGCGGCTTATGCCTGCGCCTTGAGATGGCGCATTTCCGGCGACCACCGCTACGCCGACAAATCGGTGGAGATCATGAATGCATGGTCCTCCACGCTGACCAGGATTACCGGCTCGACGGACGCCTGTCTGGCCGCCGGCATTTACGGCTATGAATTTGCCAACGCCGCCGAGATCATGCGCTCGTACGACGGATGGAAGCCGGACGATTTTGCGCGGTTTCAGGGCATGATGTTGAAGGTTTTCTATCCCATGAATCACGATTTTCTCGTGAATCACAACGGGACCCATATCGACCATTACTGGGCCAACTGGGATGCTTGCAACATGGCCTCAATGCTCGCCATCGGCGTGCTTTGCGACCGGCGGGACATCTACAATGAAGCGGTCGATTACTTCAAGTACGGGAAAGGCAATGGAGCCATTGAGCAGGCGGTTTACTACATCCATCCGGACGGGCTCGGGCAGTGGCAGGAAAGCGGACGAGACCAGAGCCATACCACCATGGGGATCGGCATTCTCGGGGCATTCTGCGAAATGGCATGGAAGCAGGGTGACGACCTCTACGGCTACGACAACAACCGCTTCCTCGCCGGCTGCGAGTATGTCGCCAAGTATAATTTGGGAGAAGACGTTCCCTATAAAACGTACAGCGGTAGCCTGGCGACTCAGGAAGTCATCGGGGCAGGTGGAAGAGGCGGCCAACGGCCCATTTGGGAGTTGATCTACAACCACTATGTCAAACTTAAAGGATTGCCGGCGCCGTATACGACCAGAGAGGCGGAAAGTGTCCGCCCCGAGGGCGGTGGCGGTGATTACGGGCCCAACAGCGGTGGATTCGATCAGCTCGGCTATGGGACTCTCACAGCGACGTTGAAGTGATTGATGACCATGGCTGCGATTCTCTTCGGCCTTTTGCCGATCATGTGGATGATGAATCCAGAAATAGCATGTTTGAATTTCGGATTTTTAACACGCAAGCAATTATCTATCAATAAGATACAATGCCGGTGGAGGGACTTGAATCCTCCAGGGTGATGATTCCAGTGAAGTCAGGTTGATTTTTGAGAAAATTTACATCTGAAACGAAAAAATGTCGAGATTTGACTAATCTGAAATCGTGCCGGAATTTGTGTGGCTTGTGTGGCTAAGTGTATTTATCTACGCAGGAAAAGGCTCCGAGATTGGCGCAGAGTCCGGCGTTGAGCTGGACGATGGTGTCCCACTTGGAGTTTTTGAGCCAAGTCCGCTTCATCGCTGGCGGGAAGCGGTCTTCTTAACCGCGGCGATGTCAGCTACGGTATTGCTCTGGTAGCTGCCTCTGCCCGTCTTTTTGTAAAGCGGTTCGGCCTTGAATTGGGGCTGAATTTTGATGCCATCCGCGAGCATGTCCCGGAGGACTTCCTTTTGTGATCTGGTGTCGTTGTGCGGCATTGTAATAACGGTAATATAGGGCTATTGAGTAAGGGCGGCAAGCCTACGACGAGGGTAGCTCCAGAAATCCAGAATGCCTTAAACGCCCCTTGACGCATCGAACTCGGAACCACCAAAACAACCACTTAACCGATTGGGACACATCCCCCATGCAAAAACTACCGCTCAAATCAGGAGACAACAAAAAAGTGCTGCAAACGCGGTATCGTAACCCTCGCAATTCCCTCGAAATTTTTTGGGCACAGGAAGTGTGGAAAATCAGCGGCTTCTTCCGTTTCGTCGGCTGCCGCACCACCAATACCGGGACCACCGAAGGTCAGGGCATCTTCCGCTCCTATGCCGTCAAACTCAACAACATCACCATCCCCACCACGATGCTTCCGACCATCGTAGAGGTTGATGAACCCGAATGGTGGGATCGCACCAAGGATGACGCCGAAGCTCAGGTTGAACCGCCTTTCGGCAATCACCCCTAAGCATAAAGATAGCTCCGCCGCCACCGCCGTGCCAGACTACTACCCCTTCACGGAAGGGCCATTCGGCCACTAAATCCCTTCGTCCATCCAATGGGTGACCACGGCGACGTTCAGGTCGCCTCCCTATTTGCTCTCTCGATGGTTCGAGGGCAATTCGTCATGGCAACAGCGCCGACGAAACTCGGCAAAGGTCGGGAGGAATCGCCTCTCCTCGACATAGGTTGTGCCGGCGTGAAATCCCCGCAAGATCGAATCGAGCGGTTCCGGCGAATTTACGATAAACGTCAGATCGTAAAAATCCCGGTAGATGCCCGCGTTGCGGTTCTCTCCCCGTGGGACGTTTTGGTCTCCGGCCCGATCCACGATAGTGGGATCAAGCCATGCATCCATCAGTTCGATCTGGACCTTGCCCACCTGTTCCAGCATTTTTGCCATCCCGTAAAGTTTGAGGCTCAGGGCGAGCAGTGCGGCATCATCTTGTTTCTCAAACCTCGCCGGGACAAGTTCGTTGATCGCGTTCTCAACGGTCGGCTTGACCTTGAAAAGAATGACCAAGGCGGCGGCATACATACCTTCCACCGGCATATCGTGGTGAACGTAATCGATGGCTGGGCCTGGGGTCCCGGCGATGGGCAGGTAGTCGAGTTCCGCATCGGAAACGTAATGGGCGAGCAGGGCCAGCCATTTGATGGCGAGATCGCGGCTCCAGCTCAAGGCCTTGTACGAGCCATGGGCCAGACGATAGGCGAGTTCCTGGTCGAG
>Ga0182030_10015141_pt1 | contig 15138 bp, 11 predicted proteins | sample 812S3MmetaG_FD_121299 | JGI IMG/M metagenome (GOLD analysis project Ga0182030, IMG submission 121299) | Permafrost microbial communities from Stordalen Mire, Sweden - 812S3M metaG (Illumina Assembly) | ecosystem: Environmental > Terrestrial > Soil > Wetlands > Permafrost | place: Sweden... | reverse complement strand
GCTCTACACCTTGGTCGACACCCAGCCCGCGGCAGATCTCATCGAACGGCTGCGGTCGCGGCAGGCCTATCTGCACGATTGCAACGGCTGCGACCTCGATGTGGGACGGGCATTGCACGCGGATCTCGTTCTGGTGGCGTGGGTGAACCGCGTGAGCGGCCTGATCCTGACGCTCACCTACGAGCTCCACAACGTCGGGTCGGGCCAGATCGCGGCGCGCAAGTCATACGATTTTCGCGGCGACAGCGACAACGCATGGAATCACGCCATCGACTACATGGTGCGTGACATGAAGGCGGAGCCGGCGGCGACGCCAAGCCTATGAGCAGGAATTCATGTTTCACCAGCTGTTGACCCCGGTCGGTGACAGCGTGGCCTGGTCCGCCGCGGTTGCGCTGCTGCCGCTCGCGATCGTCCTGGTGATGCTCGGAATTTTCAAGCGGGCCGCCTGGCAGGCGGCGCTGGCGGGGCTCGGCGCCGCATTCGCCCTGTCGGTGACGGTGTGGAAAATGCCGGTGCACCTCGCCTGTGCCGCGGCTCTCGATGGCGCCGTGTTCGCGCTCTGGCCCGTGATGTGGATCGTCGTCAACGCGCTGTTGCTCTACAACGTCGCGGTGGCGTCAGGACGCTTCGAAGCCTTCCGCGAGTGGGTGCTGACGCACCTGCCGAACGATCGCCGCATCATTCTCATCGTGATCGGCTTCTGTTTCGGAGCGCTGCTCGAGGGGATCGCGGGGTTCGGCGCACCGGTGGCGATCACCGGGTCGCTGCTCATCAGCGTGGGGTTCCCCGCGCTCGACGCACTGGTCTTCGTCCTGATCTTCGACACCACACCGGTCGCGTTCGGCGCACTCGGTGTGCCGGTGACCGTGCTCGGCGCAGTCACCGGTCTGCCGGCGCCGGCTCTCGCCGCGATGATCGGCCGGCAGTTGCCGCTGATGGCCGCGATTCTGCCGTTCTACGTGATGGTGCTCTACGGAGGATGGCGGTCCGTGCGCGCGTTGTGGCCGGTGCTCGGCATTGCGGGTGTGAGTTTCGGGTCCATCCAGTTCGCGGTCTCGAACTATCTGGACTACACACTCACCGACGTGCTTGCCGCGCTCGGTTCGCTGTTCATCACCGTGGGCTTCCTCCAGGTATGGCGGCCGGCCCCCGCGCCGGAGTTTCAGGTGACCTCGACCGGGTCGGCGCCGGTCGGCACACGGCGCCGCGGCGGCTCGTGGCAGGGCTGGATTCCCTGGCTCATCGTGTCGGCGACCGTCATTCTTTGGACATCATTCGGCGTCGCCTCGGTGGGTCAGCGCAGCGTGCCGTGGCCGTTTCTCGACAAGGCTGTGGCGATCACCCTGTATCACGACAAGCCGTACGCGGCCGTGTGGGCGTTCCAGCCGCTCGCCACCGGAACCGCCATCGCGGTCGCCGCGCTGCTTACCGCGCTCGTCCTCGCATTGCCGCCGGCGGAGGTGCTCCGGTGCATCGCGCGCACCGCGCACCAGATCTGGTCGGCGGTGGTCACCGTGATGCTGGTCGTCGCGCTCGCCTATGTGATGAACTATGCCGGACTCGCGTACACGCTGGGCCTCGCGGTGGCGTCCACGGGTCCGGCCTTCGTCCTCTTCTCCCCGTTTCTGGGTTGGATGGCCGTGTTCCTTTCCGGCAGCGACACGTCCGGGAACGCGCTGTTCGGCAACCTGCAGGTGGTCGCCGCGCGGCAATTACACCTCAACCCGTTGCTGTTTGCGGCGACGAACTCCTCGGGCGGCGTGCTTGGCAAAATGATCTCGCCGCAGAACATCGCGACCGGTGTGTCGGTCACCGACCTCAAGGGGCGGGAGGGGGCGATTTTCGCGCGAACCTTCCTGCACAGCATCGTCCTCACGTTGTTGCTGGTCGGGATCGTCGTCGTCGAGCAGTACCTGCTGCCCGGCATCATTCCGGGAGTGCAGGACGCCCGGTGAGATGTCGGCGACGGCTGACATGCGTTGACAGCGTTTTCCCGCCGGTCCGTCCCGCGGTTTGACTAAGAATAGGGGCCGATGCCCTCCCCACCCTACGCCTCAACGGGCGCCGTAAGATTTCTCGGACGTTACGTCCGACGACGTCTTCCGAGCCATGCCGTCGTCCTGCTGTCGGTCGTCGCGGCGGTCGGGTGCGCGGTCGCGTCCCAGTATGCTGTGAAGCATCTGGTGGATGTGCTCGGTTTGCGTGCTCCGCCCGCGGCGGTGCTGTGGGGTGCCGTCGGGTTGCTGCTCGGGTTGGTGGCGGGGGACAACCTCTTGTGGCGGCTGGCCTCGTGGGTGTCGACGCATGCCTTCGTGGCCGTCGGGGGGGACATGAGGCTCGATCTGTTCAATCACCTGTCGGGTCAGGGCACCCGGTATTTTGTGGAACAGTTGCCGGGCGCTCTGGCAGGACGGATCACCGCCGCGGCGAACGCGGCCTGGACGATCGAAAACTCGCTCACCTGGACCACGATTCCGCCGGGGTTGGCGGTGATCAGCAGCATCTTCGTGCTTGGCACGATCAACTGGCACCTGACTGCCGTGCTGCTCGGGATCGTCTGCGTATTGGGTGCCATCATCGGCTGGCTGGCCGCCAGCGGCCACGAGCTGCATCAAAGCTTCGCCGGACATGCGGCTCACGTGAGCGGCGACCTCACGGACGTCGTGAGCAACATCGGCCTCGTTCGGGCCTTCGGCGCAACCCGGCGCGAACAGCAACGCCTCAGCATCAAGATCGAGGACGAAATGCAGGCGCAGCGCGCGAGCCTGCGCTCGCTCGAGCGGTTGCGGCTGTTCCATGCCTTCACCGTGTTCCTGGTCACGGCCGGAGTTTTGATCTGGTCGGTGGAACTGTGGCGGCGGCGCGAGATTTCGACCGGCGACGTGGTGCTGACCACGACGCTGGGATTCACGGTGCTGCACGCGTCGCGCGACTTCGCGATGGCGCTGGTCGACATGGTGCAGCAGTTCGCAAAACTCGGCGAGGCGGTGCAGGTGCTCGGGCTGCCGCATGAAATGCAGGAGGCGCAAGATGCGGCACCCCTAGTCGTAACCGGCGGCGCCATGAGCCTGAGGGGAGTCAACTTCAGGTATCCGAGCGGGCAGAGCGTGCTCACCGATTTCAATCTGGACGTGCGGGCCGGTGAGAAGGTCGGACTGGTCGGACGCTCGGGCGCCGGCAAGTCGACGATATTCGCGCTCGTGCAGCGGCTATACGATCCGGATGCCGGCGTGGTGATGATCGACGGCCAGAGCATCGCGCAGGTGACGCAGGAGAGTCTGCGCAAGGCGATCGCCATCGTGCAGCAGGACATCTCGCTGTTTCACCGCTCGCTGCTCGAGAATCTGCGCTACGGGCGGCCCGAGGCCACGGACGAGGAGGTTTTTCGGGCGGTCGAAGCCGCCAAATGCACCGAGTTCATCAATCAGCTCCCGGACGGTTTCGACACACTGGTCGGCGAGCGCGGGATGAAGCTGTCCGGCGGCCAGCGCCAGCGTCTGGCGATCGCGCGGGCGTTCCTCATGGATGCGCCGATCGTTCTGCTGGACGAGGCGACGTCGGCGCTCGACACCGAGTCGGAACAGTCCATCCAGGAGGCGCTGTCCCGCCTGTTCAAGGGCCGCACGGTGATTGCCATCGCACATCGCCTCTCGACCCTCGACGCGTTCGACCGGATCGTGGTGCTCGAGCGCGGGCGGATCGTCGAGGACGGACCGCCCCGCCGGCTGATGCAGAGCAGGGGCGTCTACAGCCGGATGGTGGGTCGGCAGGTTCGAGCCGGCGGGGAAGCGGCCCGATGAACGCACTGCAGGTGACGCGCCTCGCGGCGGCGGTCTGCGCGTGGGCGCTCGTGGCGGGGTGCGCCGGTCTGGTCTCCCGCCAAGAGCCGCCACCGGCGTCGACCGCACCCCCCGTCGAGACACCGGCGGTGGACGCGGGGGATTCATCGCCGGCCGATTCCGACCCGCAGGCGGCGATTTCGCACGAAGTGGGCACACCGGATCCGGTCATGGTGCCATGCATAATCCCGCCGACGCCGAAGACGAAGGTGAAACCGAGGGCAAAGGCCGTGAGCGCGGAACCGCCGCCGTCTCAGTCCGAGACACCGGCAGTCCCCGGCAACCGGCCGGCCGGCCTGGTCGACGCGCGGGTGCAGCAGATGCCGGTGTCCGTGATGTCCATCCTCGGCAAACGGGTGCAGAGTCCGACCGGCGAAGATCTCGGGCGGGTGGTGGATGTGCTGGCCGACGACGCGGGTCGCGTGCGGGTGGCCATCATCGATTTCGGCGGCTTTCTCGGCGTCGGCGCCCGCCGCATCGCGGTCGACTGGCCGCTGCTGCGCTTCGAACCGAATGGCAAGGAGCCGTCACTGGAACTCGGTCTGACCCGGGAACAGCTGCAGAAGGCTCCGGAATACAAGGATAATCCGCGTCCGCAGACCCTCGCCGAGCCGCAGGCTCCCGCGCCGGGTGCGTCCGACGCCAAGCAGTGAGCGGATGGCCCAAGCCGACGAGAAGGCGGGTTCGGTGAGCGCGGCACCGGCGGGCGCCGGTCGCGGCCTCGACTGGTTCAATTTGTTCGTCGCCAACATTCAGACGGGTTTCGGGCCGTTCATCGCGGTCTATCTGAGCGGCGTGGGCTGGACGCAGACCGCGATCGGATTGGCGCTCGGCATCGGAACCGTGAGCTCGATGGCCAGCCAGATTCCCGCCGGTGCGCTGGTCGACATCATCCCCGACAAGACCCGTGTCGCCGCCTTCAGCGTGCTCACGTTCACGGCGAGCGCGCTGCTGCTCGCGATTCATCCGATACCGCTGTTCGTCTATCTCGCGGAAATACTCCACGGCGTCTCGAGCTGCACCTTGGGCCCGGCCACTGCGGCGTTGAGCCTGCTGCTGGTCGGACGTTTCGCGATGGGCTTGCGACTCGGCCGCAATGCCCGTTACGCGGCGATCGGCAACGGCATGGGCGCCGCACTGATGGGCGCCTGCGGCCAGTACGTGTCCGAACGGGCGGTCTTCTATCTCACCGCCGCACTCACGCTGCCGGCGCTGTTCGCGCTGTTGCCCCTGCGGCGGCTCAATCAGGCCGATGCGCGGTCCGATGCGCGACCGCCGACCCTGCCGCAGGCGGGTCGCGGATCCTGGCGGCTGCTCGCCGACCGGCGGCTGCTGGTCTTCTGCGCGTGCGCCATGTTGTTCACCTTCGCCAACGCTCCGTTGCTGATGTTGATCAGCGGTACCCTGACGGCGCACGGCAGCAATCCGAGTCTGCTCATTGCCGCCTGCATCGTGCTGCCGCAGATCATCGTCGCCCTCGCATCGCCCGCGGCGGGCCGTCTTGCCGAGCGGCATGGGCGGCGCATCGTGCTCATCGCCGGTTTCAGCATGCTGCCGCTGCGCTGCCTCGTGTTCGCCGCGACGCGTGATCCGGCGATACTCGTCGCCACTCAAGCACTCGACGGCATCGCCGGTGCGGCCTTCGGCGTCATGTTGCCGCTGATCGTCACCGACGTCGCGGGCGGCACCCGGCATTTCAACCTGTCGCTGGGAGCCGTCGGCTTCGGCGTGGGTATCGGCAGCACCTTGAGCACGCCCGCCGCGGGCTGGATGGCCGATCACGTCGGTACCCGCGCCGCTTTTTTCGCGCTCGCCGCCGTCGGCGCGCTGGCGGTTGCACTGACGGTGTTCGTCATGCCCGAAACCCGGCCGCAGCCGGCCGGCGGGCCCGACGAGGCGACCGGATCGGGCTCCTAAGTGCGCACGACGACCTCGACGTCGCCGTCGCGTCGCGTGACAGTGGCGGCGACTCCCGTTCCGTAGCGGTGCAGCATCACGTCGACCGTCCCCGATCGCAGAGAGAGATTTCGCAGGTGCACGTGATCGACGAAGTCCGGCAGGAGCGGGCGGTAGAACGCGACCTCGCGGCTGCCGTCGAACAGCTCCAGTCCGAGCGTGGACTGCAGCAGGCACAACGTCGTGGCGCTGGCCCATGCCTGGGGTGAGCAGGCGACGGGATATTGCGTCGGCGCATTGCGCTGACGGCGGATGAATCCGCAGAACAGCTCCGGCAGGCGGCGCAGATCCATGTAAGACGCCGCATCGAATATCGCGCCGAATACTCGTGCGGCGGCTTCCTTCTCGCCGTAGCGGGCGAGTCCCATGGCGATCAGGCCGTTGTCGTGCGGCCACACCGAACCGTTGTGATAGGACATCGGGTTGTAGCGCGGCTCGGACACGGCGATCGTCCGGATTCCCCAGCCGCTGAACATGGCCGGGGTGAGCATCGCCCGGGCGACACGCCGCGCCCGCTCCAGCGACGCGATACCGGTCAGCAGCACCTGACCGGAGTTCGAGGACACGACGCGGCAGGGCTGCTTGGCCCCATCGAGGGCGAGCGCATACACCGACAGGTCATCGCACCAGAAGCTGTCCTCGAACTTCTGTCGCAACGAAATCGCCTGCGCCTGCAGGTTCGTGGCCTGCGCATGCAGTCCCAGCGCGCCGGCGAGCAGTGCGGCGTGACGCTTGGCTCCATACACGTAGGCCTGAACCTCACAAAGCGCGATCGGTCCCTCCGCCTGACGCCCGTCCGCATGGAAGACGGCGTCTTGTGAGTCCTTCCATCCCTGATTCGCCAGGCCTTCCCGGGTCTGACGGTAATACTCGACGAAGCCGTCGCCGTCGCGATCGCCGTACGTGTCGATCCATTTCAACGCCGCCTCGGCGTTCGGCCAGAGGGCGCGGACAGTGTCGAGGTCGCCGGTGCGCACGAAGTATTCACCGAGCAGGAGCAGGAACAACGGCGTCGAGTCGACGCTGCCGTAATATCGGCCAAAGGGGACCTCGTGCAGATTGGCCATCTCGCCGTGGCGCATCTCGTGCAGAATTTTGCCGGGTTCGGCATCCCGTACCGGATCGACGGTCGTCGCCTGGGTCGATGCCAGGAACTGCAGCACGCCCTTCGCGATGCTGGGGTCGATCCACAGCGTCATGAGCGCGGTGATGATGCCGTCGCGACCGAAGGGCGTGCTGAACCAGGGTGTGCCGGCATACGGATAGTGGCCCTGCGGCATGTCGGTGATGAGCATGTACAAGTCCGAGACCGAACGCCGCACGACCTCGTTGAAGACCGAGTTGGAGCTGTCGACGCTTGCCGCGCGGGCGCTCGATTCGCGCAGCGCGTGCCTGGCGCTGCGCATCGCGCGGTAGAACGTCCGGCCCGACCAGGCGGCGACGGGTTCGTCGGGGACCCCATAGGACACGAACAGGCGCGTCGTCTGGCCGGGCCGCAGATTGAGCTCGTAGGCGGCGCGGCCGGTGCTCAGCGCGCTTGGCGCAGGATCGAATCGCAGGCAGGTGGTGCGCACGACGGCATCGAGGCCCACATAGCGGAGCGTGACCTGCCGGTCGTCATCCAACTCCGCCGAGACCGTGCCGCGGGCGCTTCGCTTCTCGCCGCGGACTTCGAACAGATCGGCGAAATCCGCGGCGAATCGCAGGGTCAGGCGGAACTGCAGCGGAGCTTCACCGTAATTTCGCGCGAGAATCCGCTCGTAGCAGCGGCCTTGCCACACGAATTTTATGCGGTGAATATGGATCTGTTCACGTCGCAGAGAAATCCTCCCGTCGACGAGCAGATCGGGATTGCTGAGGTCGGCGCTGAAGACGGCGTTGTCATCCTGGGTCATCGAGCTCAGCAAAAGCGGGCGCGCCTCCTCGAGCAGCAGCTCGAAGCGCGACAGGATGCGGGTGTCGAGGTGGTAGAGTCCCTCGGTGTTGCCGGGCTCGCCACCGATGTCGCCGCGTTGATCGAACACCGCGAAGGTGTCGCCGTGTTTGAGCGTACGGGTGCGACGTTCCTGCAGCGTCGCCGAGGCGGCGATGGCGTGCAAGGGAGCCGGCACCGCATCGTCCACCTTCAGGACGGTGTTTGATTCAAGGTTCGTGCTGGTCGATTGCGTCACGCGATTCACCCCGGGACTGCGATTTGTAAAATTTTCAGGCGCGCTTCGCCGACGAATGGCGCGCCCCAACGTCCTAAGAGTGAATGCGGATGCAATCAGTTCCGCGGCTTTCTCGGAGATTTGGGAACTCGTTCGCGAGCACGGCGTCGAAGATGCGGATACCGAACAATACGAGGCGGCGGGATCGGATGAGAATCGCGCAGGTGGCACCACTGATCGAAGCAGTCCCCCCAAAGTTGTACGGCGGCACGGAGCGGGTCGTCGCCTACCTCACGGACGCCTTGGTTGAACTCGGTCACGACGTCACGTTGTTCGCGTCGGGCGACAGCCGGACAAAGGCCCGTTTGCATGCAATATGGCCGCGCGCGCTGCGGCTCGATCCCGGAGTGAAGGATTATTTTGCGCCGGTGTTCATGGAGTTGGAGATCGTCGCTCGCCGCGCCCACGAGTTCGACGTGGTGCACGCCCATCTCGATTATTTCGGGTTTCCGTTGCTCAGCCGGCTCGGTGTGCCATCCGTCACCACCCTGCACGGAAGGCTCGATCTGCCGGAATTGCCGCCGCTGTACGAGCTGTTCGGCGACATACCGGTGGTGTCCATCTCGGATTCGCAGCGCGAGCCGCTGCAGCAGGCCAACTACGTGGCGACGATCCTGCACGGCCTGCCGCAGGGCCTCTTGCAGCAGGGCGGCGGCACGGGAGGTTATCTGGCATTTCTCGGGCGCATCTCCCCGGAGAAGGCCCCCGACGCGGCCATCCGCATCGCGGCTGGCTGCGGCATGCCGCTCAAGATCGCGGCGAAGGTGGACCGGGTGGACGAGGAGTATTTCCGCGCCGTCATTTCGCCGTTGCTGTCTCGCGGCGACATCGAGTTCGTCGGCGAGATCGGTGAACACGACAAGGGCGCGTTTCTCGGCGATGCGGCGGCGCTGCTGTTTCCGATCGCGTGGCGCGAGCCGTTCGGTCTCGTCATGATCGAGGCGATGGCCTGCGGCACGCCGGTCATCGCGTTCCGCAACGGCTCGGTTCCCGAAGTGGTCCAGGACGGCGTCACCGGCTTCATCGTCGACGATGAGCAGCAGGCCATGGAGGCGGTCGCAAGGATCGGCTCGTTGGACCGCGACCGAATCCGCGCGGAATTCGACCACCGCTTCACGGCGCATCACATGGCGCAGAACTATCTGAAGCTCTATTCACGCCTCGCGAAAACCCAGCGTACGGGTACGGGAATTTAGGCCGATCGCTGTTAACATGGGCTGATGTCACGCACCGAACCCGGCGGATTGCGGTCGAGCAGCTACGCGGCGCTGCCGGCCGAGTTTTATTCGGCGCTAGCTCCCACTCCCGTGGCGGATCCGCGGCTCATCAAATGGAACTCGGCACTGGCGGCGGAGCTGCAGCTGGGTGCCGAAGGGCTTTCCGACGCTGCCCTTGCGGCGATTTTTTCGGGAAACCAGGTCATCGCCGGCACGCGCCCCCTCGCGATGGCCTACGCCGGCCACCAGTTCGGCCAGTTCGTGCCCCAGCTCGGAGACGGGCGTGCGATCCTGCTGGGCGAAGCGCGCGACCGGTCCGGCCGGCGCAGGGACGTGCAGCTGAAAGGATCCGGCCGCACGCCTTACTCGCGCGGCGGCGACGGGCGTGCGGCATTGGGTCCCGTGCTGCGCGAATGCCTGGTGAGCGAGGCGATGCACGCGATGGGCGTCGCAACCACCCGGACCCTGGCGGCCGTGGCGACCGGTGAATCGGTTTTCCGCGAGGGGCGTCTGCCGGGAGCCGTGCTCACGCGCGTTGCCGCCAGCCACGTGCGGGTCGGAACGTTCCAGTACTTCGCGGCACGCGGCGAGGACGGCGCGGTGCGCCGCCTGGCCGACTACGTCATCGAACGTCATTTTCCGGAGGTGCGCTCCGCCGCGAATCCCCCCTTGGAATTGCTGCGCTCGGTCGTGCGACGCCAGGCGTCTCTCATCGGCGCCTGGATGAACGTCGGGTTCATTCATGGGGTCATGAACACCGACAACATGGCCGTGTCCGGCGAAACCATCGATTTCGGCCCCTGTGCCTTCATGGATGCGTACGACCCCGCGACAGTCTTCAGTTCCATCGATCACCGCGGCCGCTATGCATATGCCAACCAGCCGGCGGCGGCGCAATGGAATCTCGCCCGGTTTGCGGAGACGCTGCTGCCGCTGATCGATCCGTCGGCCGAGCGCGCGATCGATCTGGCCACGGCGGCCGTGAACGACTTCGCGGCGCAATTTCAGGACGAATGGCTGGCGGGAATGCGGCGCAAGCTGGGGCTGTTCACCGAGGAGGACGGCGACGGTGCCCTGATCCAAGCCTTGCTCGACACCATGCACCGTCAGCAGGCCGACTTCACCCTCGTGTTCCGGCGGCTGTGCGCCGCTGCGGAGAGTGCCGTTCGCGATCCCGCTGCGGGCGGCTCCGCGCCATCGGAGGTGTCGGCATCCGATGCCATGGCCGCCGAGGCGGCGGTGTCCGGAGCGTTCAGCGACCCGCTGTCCTACACCGCGTGGTCCGCCCGCTGGCGGGAGCGCCTTGCCCGCGAGCCGCAACCCGGCAGCGACCATGCGGCTTTCATGCGTCTGGTGAACCCGGCCGTCATTCCCCGCAACCACCGCATCGAGGAGGTCATCAAGGCCGCCGTGGAGCAGGGCGATTTGGCCCCCTTCGAGGAACTCTCGCAGGCGTTGTCCCGGCCCTTCGAGGAATTGCCGCGATTCGCCGGCTACACGAGTCCGCCAAAGCCCGAGGAACGGGTGCTGCAGACCTTCTGCGGAACGTAGGAGCCCGACAGTGATGCACGACGAGACGCTGGAACAGATTCAGACCAAGATCGCCTTCCTCGAGCGGGCCAACGGCGAACTGAGCGATGTCCTCTTTCGTCAGCAATCGGAAATCCGGACGCTCGCCGCGAAACTCGAGCGCCTGCTCGAACGCCTCGACGACGCGCAGTCCGACGACCGGCAACGATCGCCGGAGGACGAGCGGCCGCCGCATTACTGAGATGACTGCCGCAACTCTGCCTTTCTGGCAGCAAGACGTCCCGCCGCCCGAACCGTCCCGCCGTCCGCCGCCGGCGGCGGTGGACGTGCTGATCGTGGGCGCCGGGTACACGGGTCTTTCGGCTGCGCGCGAGACGGCGGTGGCTGGCGCCCACACGCTGGTGCTGGAGGCCGGTGCCCTGGGGGCCGGGTGTTCCGGCCGCAACGGGGGACAGGTCGCCTACAGCATCAAACCCTCCCTGGCGGCGCTCACCGCGCGCCACGGGCGGGAGCGGGCGCTCGCGATTTGCCTCGAGGGTCGGGAGGCGGTCGCCTACCTGCGGGCGCTCGCCACCGGGAGCGGCGTCGACTGTGATTGGCGTCCGAATGGGTGCTTCTTCGGCGCGCATACGCCGCGGCATTTCACCGCCATGGCCCGCGATGCCGAGAGTCAGACACCAGGCTTGGAACAGCGGATAACCGTGGTTTCCCGGGCCGAACAACACCGCGAAATTGCGAGCGACGCCTACTATGGAGGCTGCGTCTACGACGACGACGCCTCGGTGGATCCGATGCGCCTGCTCAACGCGCTGCTCGAGCGGGCGACGACGGCCGGAGTCGAGGTCGTGGACAATTGTCCGGTGCAGGCGGTGCAAGCGTCCGGCGGCGGCTTCGATGTGTCGACCCCGCGAGGCAGGATCCGGGCACGCAAGGTGTTGATTGCCACCAATGGGCTTACAGGTCCGTTGTCCCCGTGGCTGCGCCGGCGGGTCATACCGATCGGCAGCTACCAGATCGCGACCGAACGGCTCGGAACCGGGCGTGTTCGCGAACTCATCCCGCACGCCCGCAACATCTCCGATTCCCGGCGGGTGATCGTCTACTTCCGGCCCTCTCCCGACGGCGAGCGCATCATTTTCGGTGGACGCGCGGCGCTGTCCGAGAAGGATCCGCTGGCCTGCGTCCCGCGCCTGCGGAGCATGCTCACCGCCGTGTTTCCCCAGCTCGAGCGCGTTGCCATCACCCATGCCTGGGTGGGCTGGGTCGCCTACACGTTCGACACCCTGCCGCACCTCGGATCCCATGCCGGCATCCACTACTGCATGGGCTACTGCGGTCAGGGCGTGCCGCTCGCCCCATACCTCGGACGTCGCATCGGGCAGCAGATGATGGGCCTGGCCGAGGGCCGCACCGCGCTCGACGGACTGCCGTTCCCGTCGCGATTTCTGTATCACGGCGTGCCCTGGTTTCTGGCACCGTCGGTGTTGGCCTATCGTGCCCTGGACGCGTTGGGACTGTGACCCAGTACTACTCATTCGCCGAATTGGCACAGCACGAGGCCTTGGGCGAGGATTTTGGCATCACCATCTCGGAACGGCCGGGCAGCGGCGTGCTGATCGTGGCCCCTCATGGTGGAATGATTGAGAATGGCACGTCGGAGACTGCGGCTCTCATTGCCGGCACCGAACACAGTTTGTTCTGCTTCGAGGGCCTGAAGCCGGACCGCCGCAATCGCGAATTGCACATCACGAGCCATCGTTTCGACCACCCCGAGTGCCTCGCGCTGGCGGAGCGCCACGAGCGGGTGTTGAGCGTTCATGGCTGCAGGGGGGCGGCGCGGATTTTCCTCGGCGGCCTCGATTCCGAATTGGTGCACGCCCTCGCCGGGCGGCTGTCGGCCGGCGGCTTCGAGGCCGTGCGCGACGGCCATCAATATCCCGGACGACACCCATTGAACATTTGCAACCGCGGGTCGCTCGGGCGCGGTGCGCAGCTTGAGCTCACACACGACCTGCGGATGTCTCCGCGCCGCGGGGAGGTTGCCGCCGCGGTGCGCCGGGCGCTCGTGGATGTCGCATCCCGGCGGTCCGCGCGCTAAAGAAATCGACCGTCCGGCCGATTGCCTCACGTAAGCGGGGCGCCATTCGGGGCCGGGACCAACGGCTCCCCGCTGCGTATGGAGAGGTGCCGTCGGATGCTTGCAATCGGAGTCTTGGCCGCGAGCCTCCTGGCGCTGGGTGTCTGGATTCATCGCCGACGCTCCAGGGCGTCACCCGTTTCCCCAAGGTTCGCTCCCGAGGGTGCGCCCCACCACGCGCCCGTTCTGTCGGCGGCAGCCGTCGATCTGACCGTGCTGCAACGGGCCAATCGGCGGGCCGCGCAAAGGCTTTGGAAGCTTGCCTTCACGGCACCGCCGCAATCCCCGAGTCCGGCCGCGCTCACCGTGCGCATCCGCGACGACATCGAGGCCATGTTGCTCGTCGACACGGTCGATCCCGACTATTTCCCGCGGCGGCCGGCGCTCCTGCCGCAGCTGCTGCAGGCCGTGGACGATCCGACCGTGCGCTCCGAGAAGATTGCCCGCATGATCGCCCATGACCCTGTGCTCACGGCCGACGTGCTCCACCTGGCGAATTCGAGCCTTTACCGCCTGTCGCCGATCCCGATCGAGACCATCCAACGCGCCATCGTCGTCTGCGGCGTCGATGCCCTGCGAGGCATGATGGCGGCCGCGCTGATGCGGCCGGTGTTTCGCGCCACGCGCAAGAATTTTCCCCGCCTACCGCGCATGCTGTGGGAGCGCACCGAATTCGCGGCGCGTGCGGCGGAGCTGTATGCCATGGAGGCGGACCCCGCCGATCGCTTCGAGGCGCAACTGGTCGCGCTGCTGAGCGCATTGGGCCCTCTGGTGGTATACGGCGCAGCGCTCGACGTCTTCAACAGGAACCCGCATTTTCCACCGCAGGGTTCGCTCTGCACGGAGCTCATCGCAACGCTGGCTCCGCAGATGTCGCAGCGCATCGCACGCGAATGGCGGACGTCCCCCCGGCTCGTGGCCGCTCTCGAGGGCTCCGCGGCGGAGTCTTTGACCGCAGCACTGCAGATGGGCGAGCTGCTGGGCACGCTGTGTTTTCTCGAGTCCCAGACGGTGATCAGCCGGAAGGACCGGCTCGAGGCGATCGATGATGCCGGCATCGCGGGCGAGTCCACCTCACGAATCTGGGCGGGCCTGACCGCCACCGCGTAAGAGCCTGTCCGATAATCCGCGAGAGCCGTGTGGCATCATCCGCTCCATGCATGACCCGGCTGAATGGCTCGAGGCGGCGGCTCGCGAACAGCCGGGCCGGATCTTTCTACGCGGTCCAGGCTGCCGTGATTTGTCGTATGCGGAATCCTTCAGTGAGACCGCACGGTTCGCCGCGGCGCTCGGCGCGCTCGGCGTGAACGCCGGTGACCGGGTCGCGGTCCAGGTGGACAAGTCCGCACAGGCCGTGCTCCTCTATCTGGCATGCCTGGCGACGGGGGCCGTGTTCGTCCCCATCAACGTGGCCAACACCGTGCACGAGGTGCGACACTTTCTGCACGATGCCCGGCCGCGCCTGCTCATCGCGCGTCCGCAGGATCGTTCGGTGCTGGCGCTGCTCGCCGTCGAGTGCGGCGTTGCCGGTCTCGAAACCCTGGGCACGGCGGGCGAGGGATCGCTGGCCGATCGGGTCGCCGGTTGTGCACCGGATACCCGCCCGGCTTTCGCCGGCGGTTCCGACGCGCCCGCATCCATCGTCTACACCTCCGGCACGACCGGGCGCTCGAAGGGCGCTGTTCTCACGCGGGGCAATTTGGCATCCAATGCCTCGGTTCTCGCCGCGGCGTGGCGCTTCACCCCCGCCGACGTCTTGTTGCACACGCTGCCGTTGTTTCACGTGCACGGCTTGTTCGCCGCGCTCAACACCGTCCTGGCGGCGGGGTCCGGGCTCATCCTGCTTCCGAGGTTCACGGCGTCGGAGGTTCTCGGTCAGTTGCCGCAGGCGACCGTGTACATGGGGGTGCCGACGCACTACACACGGTTGTTGCAGGAGCCGGGCCTCGACCGTGACGCGACCGCGTCCATCCGATTGTTCGTCTCGGGATCGGCACCCCTGTTGGCGGAGACCCACGCAGAGTTCGCGCGCCGGACGGGCCACACGATCCTCGAGCGCTACGGGATGACCGAGACCTTGATGAACACCTCGAATCCCTACGAGGGGGCGCGGGTCGCCGGCTCGGTCGGGGTGCCGCTGCCGCAGATCGGCGTTCGAATTTCCCGGGGGGAGGCGCATCCGGGGGGCATCGGGATGATCGAGGTGAAGGGGCCGAACGTGTTCGCCGGGTATTGGGGCGACCCCG
>Ga0182030_10015140_pt1 | contig 15139 bp, 11 predicted proteins | sample 812S3MmetaG_FD_121299 | JGI IMG/M metagenome (GOLD analysis project Ga0182030, IMG submission 121299) | Permafrost microbial communities from Stordalen Mire, Sweden - 812S3M metaG (Illumina Assembly) | ecosystem: Environmental > Terrestrial > Soil > Wetlands > Permafrost | place: Sweden... | reverse complement strand
TAGAGGTAGCACTGGTAGGCCGTGCTGCCCGAGATGGCGGCCAGGTCCGCATTGAGCGTGTCCTGGGACACACCCGCACCGTTGACGGTGGCCGCGTTGGACGGCACGGCGAAGGCCGCCGCCACGACGACGGCTGCGATTGCGACGAGGAGGACGGCAAAGCGCTTCATGACGGGCGGATGCTAGTGCCCTGGTCGTCCGATCGGAACTCGCCCAGGCCCAGGGGCTGCCTTGAAATAACGGATTGATCGAGGCAACTCGGTTGCCCTGGAGGGCCGCAGCACCCCCCGATTGCCGCCGGGCCGCTGCGGACTCCCAAGTTGAGCCTGGTCCGACGCACAGTCCTCGGCAACGATGTACCTTCGCAATCCCCTCCCTCAGGGGTTGCGTCAGCCGAGCGATGCACGCTGAGCGCGGAAGCATCGGCACCTAGTAGTCCTGTGACACCATGTGCGGAGCGAATAGTCGAGGTTAGGACGACTTGATGTCTGAACATTTCACGGAGAGAGACGTACCGGTGGTGCCGAACTCGTGCCCCCACGCCTTCGGCAACCCAACGGATCTCGAAGTCCAACTTCTGTTGCCTGCCTCCGACGCCGATGCGCCTGAAGTTTCAATCGTTATTCCAGCCGTCAACGAAGAACTCACCATTGCGGATTTCGTTGAGTGGTGCAAAGAGGGGCTAGACGCAGCTGGAGTCCGTGGTGAGATTCTCATCATCGACAGCTCGACCGATCGGACCGCAATCTTGGCGCTAGAGCACGGCGCACGCGTCCTCAAGACCCCAAAGAGGGGCTTAGGGCGCGCCTATATCGATGCCCTTCCATTTATTAGAGGCAAGTACGTCATCATGGGTGACGCTGACTGCACCTACGACTTTCGCGAGATAAAGCCCTTCGTCGAGAAGATGCAAGACGGCTACGAATTCGCCATGGGCTCAAGGTGGCTGGGATCAATCGAGCCCGGTTCCATGCCCGCCCTTCATCGCTACTTCGGTACGCCTGGGACCACTTGGATCCTGAACTGGCTCTATGGCAGTAAATTCACAGATATCCACTGCGGGATGAGAGGGATTTCGAGAGACGCGCTTTACCGGATGGGATTGTCATCCCAATCGTGGGAATACGCCTCCGAAATGGTTCTCAAGTCTGTCCGCATGGAACTCAAGACCACGGAAGTTCCCGTTTCCTTCTACAAGGACCGAGAGGGGCGCCTATCGCATCATAAACGGTCAGGTTGGTTCTCGCCATTTCAAGCTGCGTGGATCAACTTGCGGGCTATGTTAATTTATCGAGCCGAGTTTTTTGTTCTCAAGCCGGGTCTGTTCACCTTTATTCTCGGACTGTTGCTCACACTCCCACTGAGTATTGGTCCCATTACCATCGGTTCAGTTACTCTCAGCTTATATTGGATGCTTCTAGGGCTAACTGTTGCTGTGGTGGGTCTTGAGTCGTTCTTTTTCGGATGTTTAGCTCAAGTATTTTGCGACTACAGCGGACAATCCAGACAACGATGGACCACGCTTTTCCGGTACACACCCACAGTCCTGCTCAGCTTCGCGCTGGTAATACTGGGAGCCGGACTGACTGCCTCAGTGATCGTCCATTATCTAAGCCACTCATTCACGTTACCTCCGGCTCCGTCCGTCCTCGACCACCTGGGCGTGACGGGGATTCTCTTTATGATCATCGGATTTTCTACATTTGGCTTCACCCTTGTACTCCATGCCACTGGCGTCCGTTATGGCTCGGTTACTTCAGAGACTCGGAGTCAAGCGTGATCAAAAACGAGCGCGCTAGACGTTCCTCATTCGGCCAGGCGGGCTCACTCACCCCTGTCGATCGAATAGGTGTCTGGCTCTCAGGTCGGCGCCTAAGGCGAGAAATCGGCGACGTCACCGGAAAGGATGTCGGCGACTTCGGCTGTGGTTTCCAGGCTATGCAGGCTCGGCGGCTCTTGCCAGACGTAGCAAATATGACGTTGGTGGATGTAGCGCTGAATAAGGAACTATTGGAGGATCCAAGAGTCAGGATGATTGAAGGCGAATTGCCGGAGGTTCTAGCAGGGGTGGCGGACCAGTCGTTGGATGTGGTGCTGTGCATATCCGTCCTTGAGCATCTGTGGGATCCAGAGACTGCTCTTTCCGAATTCAAGCGAATCCTTCGGCCGGGTGGTGTCTGTTTCATCAATGTACCTACGTGGTTAGGCAAGAGATTCCTTGAGTTCTCGGCTTTTCGATTGGGCCTCAGCCCTGTCGAGGAGATGGATGACCACAAGACCTATTACGACCCAAAAGACCTTTGGCCGCTTTTGGTAAAGGTGGGGTTTCAGCCACATGCGATCCGTTGCGGCCGGCATAAGCTGGGATTGAACTGTTACGCGGCGTGCAAGGCAGAAGCAACGGCATGAGCTTCGCTGATGATTTTCTTGCCGAGACGATCGAAATCGTTACGGCGCTCAATGTCGAGGACATCGAAAATTGTGCAACAGGCATCGCCTCTGTTCGCGAGCGTGGAGGAAGGCTCTTCATACTGGGTGTTGGAGGATCTGCCGGTCATGCATCCCACGCAGTAAACGATTTCCGCAAGATTTGCGGGATCGAGGCCTACACGCCCACAGACAATGTGTCCGAGTTGACGGCTAGAACCAATGACGAGGGATGGGAATCAACCTTCGCCGAGTGGCTTAAGGGCTCTCGCATGTCGGCTGATGACGGGATTCTAGTTTTCTCGGTTGGAGGGGGTAGCCGAGCAGCAAACGTTTCGACAAACCTCGTGCGTGCGGTCGAACTTGCCCAGGAGCGGGGTACGCCCATTTTTGGCATTGTCGGTCGCGACGGAGGGTATACGGCCGAAATGGCTGATGCCTGCGTGATCATTCCGATGATCCATGCTGAACGCGTCACGCCCCACACCGAGGGACTCTGCGCCGTGATCTGGCACCTTCTCGTCAGTCACCCGGCTCTCGCTGTCGTATCTACAAAATGGGAGTCGCTGAGGTGAGTCAATCCCCGACACGAATCGAGATAGTGGGTGGAGCGGGATTCATCGGCGCCCATTTCGCCGATCGGCTACTCAGTGATCCATCGGTCGAACTGGTCCGGATCTACGACAATTTCTCTTCAGGTCGCGAGTGGCACCTCGAGGCCCACCGCACTGACCGACGTCTTGAGATCGTCAGGGCCGATGTTTCAGACCTTGAGACACTTACTTCGAGCATGGCCGGCATCGAAACAGTCATCCACTTGGCTTCCAACCCAGACATTGCGCGAGCGGCATCCGAGCCCGCCATCGACTTCGACCAGGGTACGAGACTCACTCACCACGTCATCGAATCTATGCGTAGGGCTGGAGTTCGACGAATCCTTTACGCGTCCGGAAGCGGCGTCTACGGCGACATTGGTGATTTTGAGGCCAGCGAGGACTACGGGCCGCTCGTTCCCGTTTCAACCTATGGGGCATCCAAATTGGCCGGGGAGGCACTTATCGCCTCCTATTGCTTCATGTTCGACCTCGTCGGGGTCGCGTTTCGTTTTGGCAATGTGGTGGGCCCGCGCCAGACGCATGGCGTGGGTTTTGATTTTCTCCGCCGATTGATGACCGAGCCCGGTGAGCTGACGATTTTAGGTGATGGGCAGCAGAGCAAGTCATACATTCACGTAAGTGACGTCATAAACGCCGTCCTGCTTGCCTCCGAAGAGGCACCCCGTCCGTTCGCCGTGTTCAATGTGGCTACGGGTGACTATGTGACGGTATCCGAGATAGCAGCACTAGCGACGTCCGCACTCGGCCTTGAACCAGGCAGCACGAGATTCCACTACACCGGAGGGGACCGAGGCTGGAAAGGCGACGTGCCGGTCGTTCGCTTGAATACCGACCGCATTCGAGCACTCGGATGGTCCAACGCGATGTCGACTCGAGAAGCCCTAAGTGCGTCTCTTGACGCGATGATTGCAGACGCCGAGGCAGGTCGCCTTTCGTGATCGGAAACGGATGCGCAGTCTTCTTGGACCGAGACGGAGTGTTAAATCGTGCAATTCTGCGTAACGGCGTGCCGCACCCCCCATCGACACTGCATGATTTCGAAATTCTCGTAGGAGTGCCTGAAGCCGTTTATCGACTGCGCCAGGCCGGCTTTGCAGTTGTCGTCGTGACCAACCAACCAGACGTCGCACGCGGAACGCAAAGTCCGGAGGTGGTAGACGCCATGCATGCAGCTTTGCGAGACCAGATCAGTCCCGACGCCATCATGATCTGCTACCACGATGACCGAGATCGATGTACCTGCCGAAAGCCCAAACCGGGAATGTTGGAATCCGCTGCCAATGAATTGAATCTTGACTTGAGTCGAAGCTTCATGGTGGGTGACCGCTGGCGAGACATCGAGGCGGGCAAACGTGCCGGATGCCGTACCGTCTTCATCGACCTCGGTTACTCGGAGCGTCAACCCGAACAACCGGATGCGACCGTTGAAAACCTCACAGAGGCTGTCACTTGGATCTTGGCTTCTGTACAACCGAAGGAGCAAACCGTTGCCTGACACGCCCCCCTTGCGTATCAAGGTGTTCGCCGACGGTGCCGACATCGAAAGCATCCTGCGCCTAATCGAAGATCCATTGATCTCGGGATTCACTACGAATCCAACTCTCATGCGGCGCTCCGGAGTTTCAGACTACGAAGCGTTTGCCAAGGATGTCCTTAGCCGAGTCACCGATCACCCGATCTCATTCGAGGTTGTAGCTGATGAGTTCGAGGAGATGCGACGACAAGCGCGCCTTATTTCCCAATGGGGGTCGAATGTCTACGTGAAAATCCCGATCACCAACACGAGGGGTGAGAGCTCCCTCCCTCTGATCCGAGAGCTCAGTCATGAGGGGCTCCATCTCAATGTGACTGCGATCTTGTCGCTTCGCCAGGTGTGGTCGGTCGCAGAAGTTCTCGACGGAGCACTGGGTTCAGTGGTTTCAGTTTTCGCCGGCCGAATCGCTGACACGGGTCGCGACCCCATACCCTTGATGATCGCAGCCCTTGATGTGTTGAGTGAGCTGCCGCACTCCGAACTCTTGTGGGCCAGTCCTCGAGAGATTCTCAACGTAGTGCAGGCGGATGCAATCGGTTGCCATATCGTGACCGTCACGCATGACCTTCTCAACAAAATCGGCGGATTGGGACGCGGCCTTGAAGCCGTATCTCTGGACACAGTTCGTATGTTTCACAACGACGCCCAGCAGTCCGGCCTCTCCCTTTGACGCCACCCGCTAGCTCTGGGTCTAACCAATGATAATCACGCGAACACCCCTGCGGATCAGCCTTGGAGGTGGGGGCACGGACCTCCCGTCCTATTCCGATACCTACGGCGGGTTCGTGATTTCAGCCGCCATCAATCGCTACATCTTCATCGCCATCAATCAAACGTTTACCGACGATTATTTCCTCAAATACTCAGCTCTTGAACGCGTTGCAGACATTGAGGATATTCAACATCCCATCGTTCGAGAGGCATTCCGGCTCCACCATCTCGCAGCCGGAATCGAGATGGTGAGTGTGGCTGATATACCGTCCGGGACGGGGCTCGGCTCGTCCGGAGCATTTACGGTCGGTCTGCTGCGGGCGATCTCCGCCTTTCGTCGAGAGCACGCCACCGCCGGATCGTTGGCCGCGGAAGCTTGCCATATCGAGATCGACGCTCTCGGGAGGCCAGTCGGCAAGCAAGATCAGTACATCGCAGCTTTCGGAGGCCTGATGGCCATGGATTTCGAGCCAGGCGGCGCTGTCCATGTTTCGCCCCTAATGGTTTCTAACGAAACTCTCCGAGACCTTGAAGAGCACCTTTTGATGTTCTTCACTGGGTATTCGCGGGATGCCAACCAAGTACTCCAAGAACAAAAAACACGCTCCGAAGAGGGTGACCATGCGATGGTCGACAATCTTCATGTGGTCAAGCAGCTAGGCACTGAGGTCAAAGTTGCGCTCGAAGCCGGAGAGGTCGAAGCGTTCGGCCACATTATGGATCGTCATTGGCAGAACAAAAAGAAGCGCTCAATATCCATGTCTAATCCGAGCATCGACCGATGGTATGACTTGGCCATGCGAAATGGGGCCGTGGGCGGCAAGTTAGTGGGGGCCGGCGCCGGCGGATTCCTCCTATTCTACGCAAAAGACCAGGATGCACTCCGTGCGGCAATGAAATCCGAAGGCCTCGGTGAAGTGCGCTTCACATTCGATCTTGACGGCTCCACCGTGCTGGTTCGGGATTGACAATGCAATGCGTTATTTTGGCGGGCGGTCTTGGCACAAGAATCCGATCAGTCGCTCCGGACATACCCAAGTGCCTCATCGAAGTAGCCGGACATCCGTTCGCCGACCTCCAACTCTCCTGGCTCGCCCGCCAGGAAGTGGAGGACGTGGTGTACTGCATTGGATACCTTGGCGATCAAGTTAGGAACTTCGTTGGCAACGGTAACCGCTGGCACTTGAATGTTTCCTATGTTGACGAGGGGGAGCATCTGCTTGGAACGGCCGGTGCACTCCGTCTTGCCCTTGACCAGGGGATCCTCGCAGAATGCTTCCTCGTCCTATATGGAGATTCGTTCCTGAGCATTCGGCTCTCCGACGTTATGGCAGCTCACAGGGCGAGCTCTCGATCGGCCCTCATGACCGTTTTCCGAAATGACGGAAATTGGGAGCGCAGCAATGCTGTATTCGACGGCAGTCGGGTCACCCTCTACGAAAAAGGCTATGGCCAAGCTCGTGATGACATGCACTTCGTAGACTACGGCGTTTCCTGCCTCCAGCGAGAAGTTATTCGTGACAGAGTGCCGTCCGGGCACGCTACCGATCTAGCTTCATTGTTCCAAGAACTGAGCCTCGAGGGTCAACTGGCCGGAATGGAAGCCCATTCACGCTTCTATGAGGTCGGCTCCCCTGAAGGTGTCCGCGACCTAGAGCTCCATCTGAATCTGGGCGACACCCCCGCTTGACGCATCGAAGTGACAGTAGACTCCGAGTCCGACTGGGTCTCACATTCCAGTCATTCCTATTTTACAGCGGCAAGCTTTACGGTTAGAGCTGGGGTGAGGGGATCCCCAACACTCAGCAAGAAGAGTCCACTTGAAGGATTGTAGCCATGCCACTGCAAACAGCTCCCAACCCGTACATACACGGATTTCTCGGTGCCAGGCAACAAGTTGAATGCAATCGCCTGGTTACTCGGAGGCGACAGGCTGTCAGAGAGAAGCAAGCTCGATGCACCGAAGGTTCCATGCAGGACGAGCCATTGATAGTCACTCAGCCTTAGACCACTCGGAATCGCCAGTTTCCGCAGTTCGGACGTGCTCTGTGAGACGCCATCTACATGACCCTCTGCCTCCGCATGTACTACTGGGATATATACACCTTGATCTGTGATGCTGTTGGCCTGAGCCGGACTGATGATCGCTCTACTAATACTTGGATTAGAAGGAAGCGGAACAGCAGAACCAGCGTCATCCAACATGTACAACTGAATCGGACCACCTGAAGGCACCGACAGCACGAAACCCGATTTCTCGGCGTCTGGGTCATTGAGTGACTTCACGACATCGGGGCGAGGGATGTCTGGTGAAGCTGTGGCCACCACTTGATCATCCACAACAGCGAGCACCTCGGAAGGCGGCTTTCCGGTTGTGTCGACGACCCAACCGGAAACCGTCGTGGTCGTCGAACGTGCGGCTGGTCCGACAGCGATGGATACCTGGGATGTATTGCTGGCTGACGTGCTATTGGGCATTGATGAGAAGTTAGCCATGTCACCGAAATTGCATGTGGGTGTGTCAAAGTACAGCGAGTTTCCACCTTCGTCTGGGGATGTCGGTCCCGGCAGATCATTCCGCAACATCACTAATTGCCCTTGAACGTTCAGGATGGGACGGTAGTTTTGCAATAAGTAATACGTAACATCAAAAGAGCGAAGTGATTGGGGTATGCCATCGTAATCTAGGAGCCCGAACGTTGTGTCAGAGAAGATGACGACTGGCGGTCTACTTTTACGAAGATCATCTACTTCTTGTTTCTGCGCTGAAGCTGTCTGCGTTACCGCTGAATAGAAGTATCGGGTTCCAGGGACTCGATTAAGTAGGTAGTAAAGTACCCCGGGCTCATTCGCATAATCGAAGACCGGATCGTTTTTCCCCGCATACTGATTTAACACGCTTTGCAATGCCATGATTTGCCCCGTATCCACAGTGTCCGGAACCGTGTAGCCAAGTCGTGGCAATGTGGATACATCTCGGATCGACATAGTCGAATGAAAGTCGCCCGGTATTCTCGCCGCGACTGAACGAGTTGTCACCGGTAGGGATTCCGTGCTCCAGATAAGTGCGACGAATGCTACGCCCGTGGCTATATGTACAACCCTGACGCGGCCGTTCGAACTAAGCAAGCGCACGAGGGCCGATTCGACAGCGCGGTCAGCCGTGTCGAAGAACTCGATCAGCCAAAGGATTAGCAAGAGAATCGTGATGCAGAATGCCTCAGAGACGTGGCCGACGTCAGCGCGATCAATGGCCTTTGGGAAATAGATGACTGACATCAGTGCGGCAGCAATCATTACCCAATCGGAACTCTTCCACGGACGCCGCAGGCGCAGTTTGCACACCGCCCACCAGATCGTCAGCAACCAAAGCGCGGTTGGGGTGAGCCACATGAAGTCCGCCAGCGATATGCCGATCAGCTTCCAACTGATAGGAAAGCTCCCCTCCAGATTGTGGCCTTGGGCAAAGACGACGAAATACTCTACGAATGCGCCTAGCGACGAGGTGAAGAGCAGGTAGACAACCCAAGAGAGAGTGAGAACTAGTCCCGCCGCCAAGCATGACGCGGTCTTGGGTATTTGCCTCAGCCACGTGCTAGAAGCGTCTCGAGTTGCGATTTCATGGAGAAAGAGGACACCGAAAAGGCACGGCACAAAGAGCGCCAATTCAGGAGTAAGAATTGAAGCGGCGAAGAGCAAGAACATGAATCCCCAGCACCACGCGAGTCGCTCCCGCCGGATCACCAGATCGAAGCAGATGGCGATTATCGGTAAGAACATGAATCGAGGTGCAACTCCCGCGTTAAATCCACCTTGCACATTGAGCGCGATGGCGAGAGCAGCTCCGACAATAAATAGGCGATTGCGTCGCGCAAAATAGGCAACAAACGCGTAGATGGCGAGCCAAAATGCAGGGGTATAGAAGAGTGAGTTTCCAGCATCGCCGGCCCAGCGAGTATTGCCAAACAGTACGAGCCCCGATATTGCGCTGAATCCGTCCTGCAGCAAACCATGCAGCAAGTAGATGTCCCTCCAAGGGAGGAGCCCGTGAGCAAAAATCAGCTGCGGCGCGGCCAGATCGCTTGTATCGTCGAACCCTTGCAGGGGTCCGAGCGCGCCGGGAAGGGTGGCGATCGAGAGAAATAAGAGGATGGGTCCGACGACCCAAACAAGGACCCTTCCCTCGAGTTCGAGTATCGACTGGGAATCTCGGGCTTTCCGAGCGGAACGCCACCACGCCGCGACAGATATGGCAGTTGCAATTGCGACTAGCCACCAAGGCAGCCAGGGGTACCGCAGAATGTGGTGTCCCTTGCCAACAAATACGACCTCTGTGGAGTGTGAGACCAAGTACAGGAGCGGCACGGTGGCGATAGCCAGAAGCGAGTTTGCTTTCGCCACACATGCTTGCCACGTCAATGTGCTCTTTGGTCTCGTACTATGCGCGCCACCACCTGACCACTGGTGAAACACCACCGCGCCCAATAGCAAACAGACTAAGTAGGCGATGGCCCCTATTAGTCCGCCCGGTGTTGCAATTTTGTAATTCCCTGACTCGATGACCGCGCATTCGATTACGACTGCAGCGACAGGAACTGCCACCCTCGCAACCATCCAAACGTAGGCGACAGCGCCATGGACTTCCTTGGAGCTTCTTTGATGTACGGCACCGGCAGATTGGTCGTCTTCGGCAGATTCCACTGGCAATATTTGCTTGGTGGGCCGCGGGTATTTCGCCAGCGGACCTACCCACGCCAGGATGACGTACGCCACTATCGCAAGCGCAGGAAACAACCCGGCTATTACGTAGTATCCGTATGTATATCTATAGACATCGAAATCCGCAAAAATCGGATATCCAATGATGTCAGTGGGCTTGAGGAGATCGTTCGGGACTGCCCCCCACAGTGCCCCCGCTAATGCTGCTGAAATAGCCAAGGCCAGGATGAAACGTATGGCTGGGCGCCACATCGGTTCTTCGTCCCTCGGAGGTTGCTCAACTGCCCTCTCAGGTAGATCGATTGATCCGCCTCTTCGCAGGCTCATCGGCGAGAGTCCCCAGTTTTGCGAGTTGCGCACGATTCGATGCCGGCGCATGCCCCGAACACGGGAGACAGGAGTTTGGTTGACCTCTGATCGACGCTATGTGTCATCGACACTTTCGGGTCAGGCTCTTGGATCGCAGGCGCGTTTGGCACCGTCGGATTCGGCATCAGCGGAACGTAGCATCAGCCAACCCGACCTCTACGTCGCTGCCTGCCATTGGTGTTCAGTGTTGGAACACCGACTGGCGCCCGCGAAGCTCGCTTAGCAATCCTGGCTCTGAGCTCGATAGCTCACCCTCGGCGGCCAAGCGAGTGAAAAATCTTCATCGGTGAGAGTCAAGTTGGGGTTATAGGCAGGGTCGGTACGGAGCAACTCACCCCACCGGTCCTTCATGTATCGCACTTCGCGTTGGAATTCCGCAGCCCTCGGCCCATCGAAATCCGAGCCTCGACTGATGGACTCATGGTGTAAGAGCTCAGCGAAAGGAGTCCACACGACTCTCCATCCACCCTCATGCGCTCGGAGACACAGGTCAATGTCGTTGAAGGCAATCGACAGATTTTTTGCATCCAGTCCCCCCAGTTCCTCCCAGACTTCGCGCCGGACAACCATGCAAGCCCCCGTAACGGCGGACATGCATTGTGCTAGGTGGGATCGTCCAAAATATCCGGGGTCCAGCCTGTCGTCCATGCGATGCACGTGGGCCGCGACACCCTTGATTCCTAGGACTACTCCAGCATGCTGCACTAGGCCTGACGGGTAATACAGCTTGGCGCCAGCAATTCCCACGCCTGGCTGCAGAACTTGGCCAACGAGTTCGTCGAGCCAATCGCCTTGAAGAATCTCAGTATCATCATTCAGAAGGCATACGACATCCCCAGTGGCGGTCTTTATTGCATCATTATTCAGCTGGGAATAATTGAAGGGTCCCGAATCCCGTAGCACCGTGGTGGCATGCTCGCGTGATCGCAGATACTCCAAGCAGGCGAAAGACTCACTCCCATTATCGATGACGATGACTTCATAGTCGGGATAGGTAGTGAGGCCGAGAACGCTGTCTACACATCGACTCAGAAACTTCCCGTCTCGAGTGGGAATCACGATACTTACCTTTGGAGGCACTCCTGGCAAGCTCCACTTCACGCGGTTCCATCCCGTAGCCGGTACGCGCATCACCAATCCGCGACGTCCCGTGCGTACCAAATGATCCTGAACCGCCGACTGACCTGCTTTGGCAGCATATGGCTTTGCAACTAGAGACTCCGCCGTTGATCCAGGATGAACTCTCCAGTGATACAGGACATGCGGCACATGGACAATTTGAGAAGGTTGAAGCAGTTCACTGATCCTGAGTATGAGATCCCAGTCTTGGCTTCCTTCGTAACCAAGGCGAAAGCCACCGACTCGCTCGATGAGATCTCGACGAATCGCAGACAGATGGCTTGGATAATTCTGGCCTAGAAGGAGCAGCGAATCGAAGTCGGGCTTGAAGTATGGAGTGTGGCGCCGATCTTGGTCATCGATCTCATCTTCGTCGCTATAGATCATCCCCGCCGTTGGGTTCTCAGCAATCGACAATGCGACAAGCGCAAGAGCGTGTTCGGCAAGTACATCGTCGTGATCCAGGAAAGCGACCCATTGGCCTCTCGCAATACTCAGAGCGCTATTCGAAGCTGCCGAAATGTGCCCATTCTCTTGGCGCCGGACGATTCGGATCCGACGGTCGCTGTCCTCGATTTCTCCGAGGACGTTCGCTACGACAGGGTCACTCGAGTTATCGTCAGCGAGACATAATTCCCAATTCGTGTATATCTGCTGCTTAACCGAATCGACTGCAGCCCGCAGATACTTCTCCGGCGCGTTATATACCGGTATGACAACCGAGATTAGCGGGGGATTCTCGAGCGACTCACACCGCTGCAGAATGTGAGTCCTAGTCGGCTCGTCCAATTGGTCATACAGTTCAACCCATGTTCCGTAATCTGAGCCAGATTTCACGGGGCTAAGGGTCACGGCTGGAATAGAGGTGGGCTCTTTTTCTGGCCTCAAGGCTCGCATCCGTCCATAGAGCCGCCTTAACCCCGCCGAATATCGGAAGATTTTCGTGTCTTCAATCGACGCAACCAGCCGGTTGGCATTTAAGGATTCCAGCTGCGCTTCTTCAAGAAGGCGCACGAGCGCGAGATGGGCATTGTCATGTAACGAAACTGCGTCCAGGGCTGCTCTGCTCTCGGCTTCGCGTCGCATATTGAGTTCCACGACTGTGGCAATGGAAGCGGCCTTCTCGTCATTGACTGCGTTGAACCTAGCAGTGGACTCTGTACTGCTGCGCCATTGTCGCCCTTCATATCCCTCAATGAGCTGATCCCTCGTGAGTTCTCCTCGTCGGAACAGAACTGCCTGGGGGGCAATGTACCCAGCATCGTAATCGAAGTCCCGGAAAAAACCCTGCTTGGCGAATTCGAGAGCCCAATCGGAAATAGGATGAACATTGACGTGCGTAGGATCGTCGAAATCGTCCGGCGTGGATGAAAAGAGTACCGCATTAGTGTGACGGCAGAAATTGGCGATCGCATAACTCGCTTGGGTGGGAGTCATGTGTTCAATGACTTCCGTACACACGATGAGATCGAAATCCCCGTCGATTTCGACGTCGAAGGAACCCACAGACAAAAAGGGGCGCAGATCCTCGGGGGCCTGTCCTATGGCATATGCTGATATGTCAATCCCAGATGCGTCGATTCCCCTATTGCGTAGCTCCTCGACTAGTATCCCAATCGCACAGCCTGCATCGAGAACTTTTTTCGGCGTGATAGTGGTTTTGATCTGTTCCGCTACTGCACCGAAATAGTTTTTCCAAACCGGAACGTCCCGCCGGTATGGAAATTCATCGTACTCTTGATAATAGTCTTCGTCATAGAACGCACCTAAGAGCTTTGCTACATGGTTCTCATCAATGTAGGAACCAGTTTCGTGGTCCAAAGCCGTCAGGATGGAGAGCAAGCCCTTGTCAGCGGGGGCGACCTCAATCACTGGACCGGAGTCGATCTGCCGATCAGCTAGGTGAGCCGACTCAGCGACCTTAAATCTAGAATCGAATGGTATATCACACGTGTCGAAAAAGGTCGCAAGCTTATTGATCGCCGCTTCAGATTTCTGCTGGAGGCTCTCACGATCTACCAGTAGCGCTGGATGTCCGTAGCAAATTGCAAGCGCACTTCGGTAGAAGGGGTTCCATGTCGCCGGTGGTAGTCCGGTTTCTCCCGCTTTTAGATGTTCGAAAGATATTGGGTCCGGAAACGACACCACGACGGCCGGGTTTATTCCAAGTGTGTGAATCCAAAAAGACAAGAGAAAGCAGTTGTTGGGATCTGACCAGATCCATGGATGCTTTCCCCCTCTCAAAGGATGATCACCGAGGGCTCTCATGAACTTGTTACGAGCCTCATCCAAGTACGGATTGAGGTACTCGTGATGTGTCGCAATTGACAAGGGGGACGAAAGTTCGTCATCGGTTGCGACTCGGATTAGGTTCCGATTAAATTCGGCCAATACGGCATCATGTTGAAGTCCGACTCCCGCGCGCATGGAGCGAATCAAGTTCTCAATATGCTTGGCGTCCGAAGGCAGGGCCGAAACTATGAATATGCCATCTACGGGCTGTTTTGCGAAATTGTCGGATGACGACATTGCATTCCTTAAGGCTCGAACATGAGTGAGGCCGCCCTGGTAGCGAGTAAACCCGGCTGTCTGGAATCGAAGCCGCTAATGATTAGAACGACCGCCTTCGAATTTGGCAACTGCCACAATCTGCCATCCGAATACAAAGTCGTCGATATTCCAATGAAAGACCTTTTCAAAAAAGCGACTCAAGGCAATCTGGATTCGAGATGAACTCGCATCTTTCGCCTGGAGATCTTGTACGAGGCGTTGGCCTCGAAGAACGATCAGTAGGCGATAGAGGTTAAAAAAGGGGAAACCAGCTCGCTCTATTCGCTCCACATGGAATCCGGCTTGCTCAAGTACCCCCCGAATTCGCTCCGCATCGAAGTGGCGGCGATGCCCGATATGTCGATCTAGAGCAGACCGCGGGCCTCCTGGAACTGTCACCACCATGCGGCATCCCGGAGCTATGTAGGCAGACGCATTGCGCAAGAGCCGTGCAGGGTCATCCACATGCTCGAGAACCTCGGAACACACGGCCAGCGAGGCAAGCTCCGACTCTGGAAGCCGTTGGTCGGCAGGTGTTTCTTCAAGCAAGTCGCGCTGGAGGAACTTGACAGTTAGGCCAGCCGCCTCAGACGCGGACTTAGCCCGCTGTACGCCTTCGCTGCTGTATTCGAGGCCAAGCACGCGAGAATTGGGGTACGTCTCTTGCAGAAGGATCGCCAGCTGACCCTGCCCACTGCCGACGTCCACAATAGTGGCGCCAGGCGTTGGAACTCCAAGGCAGCGCAACACAATGCGGTTGCGATAGTCATTTGCCGGGTTGCCGAGCGCTGGATCCCCCAATGAGGTCCAGTGCTCATCCCAGTCGTCAATATGGTCAAGAGGCTGCGAAATCAGCTTTCCTCAATCCTTGCGCTAGGACTTTGAAGCATCTAGCTGAAAAACGGATGGTAGCAGCGAAGTAAGGCAAGCACTATCGAGGTGTGGCCCGAAGCGAACGGCAATGGGCTTAATGACGGGCGCATGCTAGTGGAGCGCCCCGATGCGTCCGGAGTCGGCGGCACCCGGCTCGCCCTTCGCCGGGTTCGTCTCGGGCACGAGCGAGACCAGGAGCTCTCGGAGGAATTCCGCCGCC
>Ga0182030_10015139_pt1 | contig 15141 bp, 17 predicted proteins | sample 812S3MmetaG_FD_121299 | JGI IMG/M metagenome (GOLD analysis project Ga0182030, IMG submission 121299) | Permafrost microbial communities from Stordalen Mire, Sweden - 812S3M metaG (Illumina Assembly) | ecosystem: Environmental > Terrestrial > Soil > Wetlands > Permafrost | place: Sweden... | reverse complement strand
TGCGATTTGACGTTAGCAGACGAGGGGTGCGGATTTGGGTAGGTTATTGGGGTAAGTGTATGAGGGGATGGGAGATAGAGTTCTTGGAATTGCGGTGACTCAACTACACGGCCCCTGCGGGGCAAGAGAAAAGGTTATATTTCGGGGCCGCGCGATGGCGGTTTCGAGGAATGACCGCCCCGGGATCGCCGCCTTTCAAGGCCCTTACTGTTTTTGGCGCCGACCTGACTTAGTGTTGTTTGCGCCCACAAGTCCGTCGGGGCTGCCGACGCTGTTTGCTCGTGATCGGTGTGGTGGGGATGGGCGTTGCGCTGGGGTGGGACACGCTGGTGCAAGTGCCGGTGTGGGCGCTCAGCGGAGCAATCGGGGGCGGATGGATCGTCATTCTGACGGCGAAGTCGGCGGCCTCCATCCGGATGTATCGTGCCCGGTAAGGGCGAGGTGGTCCGCAACAACGTCCGCCGCCTGCGCTTCGATGCCGCCGAAATGACTCAGGAACAATTGGGAAAACTCGCCGGGGTGACGCGCCATACCATCATGGCGATTGAAGCCGGCAAGTACGACCCATCGCTGCTGCTGGCCTTCCGGATCGCGCGAGCTTTCGGCAAAGGTGTCGAAGATGTCTTCATCTTTGAAGGCGAGCAGCTTCCTTCCTAAAGCGACGATCAGACTTCTTCGACGTCGCCGGTGAGTTGAGGCACCACGTCGCCATCTCTCGCGATCCAAACACATAAGGTGGGAAGCAGGAAAACACTCAGCATCAAGGCGGCAAATAAGCCGCCAACGATCACAATGGCGAACGGCCGTTGCGAGCCCGATCCGATTCCACGCGAGAGAGCGGCGGGCAGCAGTCCAAACGCGGCCACCAGGCTGGTCATCATGATCGGCCTCAAGCGCAGCACCGCGCCCTCCTGAATGCCGCGACTACGCGCCCGGAGCGAACAAGGCGAGAAATCCGACGCCGGGGGAGACGCTGAAATTCGTAATTGCGTCCTTTCGATATTTGCCATCTATCGTTCAGTCGATCAGATTAGATGAAGGTCTAATCTAATGAGAATGCCGCTCGCGCCCTTATTCAGCCCGCCTTACTTTGCCGTGATCTTCACAAGCCTGCGCACAGAGGGCGATGCGGACTACGGCGCCATGGCGGAACGCATGGAGGAACTGGCGCGCGAGCAATCCGGCTACCTGGGAATCGATTCCGCGCGCAGCGAGGCTGGGATCACCGTTTCCTATTGGCGCGATCTGGAATCCGTGCGCTCGTGGAAGCAGCAATGGGAGCATCGGGACGCTCAAAGGCAAGGGCGGGAAAAGTGGTATGAAGCCTATACCGTGCGCGTCTGCCGCGTGGAGCATGAATACGATTTCGCAAAATGAAAGTCTTTCTGTTCGATATCGACGGCACGCTGATGCGCGGTGCGGGGGAGCAGCATCGGGAAGCGCTGGTGGGTGGAATTCAGGAAGTGCTGGGAGTGCGCACTTCCGTCGACGGCATTCCGGTGCATGGGATGCTGGATCGCGACATTCTGGCGCAGATGATGGCGCGCGCGGGCGTGGAGGCATCGACCATTCGCTCGGCTCTTAGCGCCGCAATGGAAGCGGCGCAGAGAATTTATCCGGATTACTGTCCGGACTTGGTCGATAAGGTTCTTCCGGGAGTGCGGGAAGCACTGAGTGAGATCCGCGAGTTGGGATATCCGATTGGCCTGGTCACGGGAAACTTGTCGCGCATCGGATGGACGAAGGTGGAACGCGCCGGATTGAAGCCGTTCTTTTCGTTCGGAGCTTTTGCTGAAATGGGGCTGACGCGAACCGAACTGATGCGGCTCGCCATGGAACAGGGTGGGGCGGGGGGCCGCAATGTGACCCACGTGGGAGATGCCCCCAGCGACGTCGAAGCAGCCCGAAATAATGGGGTGCGCATGGTTGCCGTGGCGACGGGCCTGACCCCGGCGAGTGAACTGGAACGGCTGGGCGCGGATGTGGTGCTTACCGATTTGTCGCGGCCGGTGGACCGGCTTCGATTGATTGGGGAAGATTCACTGGCCGGCGCGTGAGGCGCACCGCAACCTGAGGCCTGACGCCTTTTAGATAGAGCACGCCCGCCTGGTCCGTTGAGACCTCTTGCATCTCCTCGTCGTCCGGCTCCACATGAAAGGAGGCGCTGCGATCCAGGCCCAAGACAAAAACATCGTTCTCGGGCTTGACGCCGGAGACGAAGTGTTTGGATTGGGCCGGAAACAGAATGGTGGCTTCGTCTAACTCAAGCGGCTCGCGAGCCGTTTTCGGATCGATGACCACTACGCGGCCTTCGCGGAATTCCTGCAGTTGGCCGCCAATGAATCCGGCCCAGAGGGCATCGTCTCCCCAACTGGAACGAACCAGGAGCCGGCCGAAAGTCTCGTCGTACATTACTAGCGGCACATGGTAGTAGCTGAGCCCGGGCTGATAGGGATTCGCCCACAGGAACTCATAGGGAATTCCGTAGACGCCCCGCATCAGGAAACGGTCGTTCATGAGCCAGCCTTGCAATACCTGGCTTTCGGGCGCGTTTGTATCGAGCGCGACCATGGCGAGTTCCGCGGCGCGCGAAAGCGCCGCCACTTTCAGATCGGGCTCGCCGATAACGGGAGACCCCACGGGAGACCAGGGAATATGAAATTCGTTCTCGGCGGCGGGATAAGGCGGGGGGTAATAGGAAAGCAGATCGAAAAGCGGAAACTGTTTGAAGTAACCGGGGAAATCTTCCCGGAGATCGAGATTGAGGTTGTCCCGCACGGCGTGGAAAATCTCGTAAAGCGGATAGGTATCGCCGGGCTTCCATTCCAGTTTTCCGGCCTTGAGAGCAGGCAGCAGGTTCTCCGTCCACTGGTGGAGCACATATTGAAGGGCCGCCTGAGAAACCGGATCGTCATCGCCGGCGATGGCGATGGCGGCCAGCAACTGCGACCGGAGATCGCCGAGCGCGGGATTTGCCGCGCGCTGGGACGCCGTCTTGCGCAGCGTCTCCAGAAGCGCTTGTTTTTCCGCCGGCTTCAGCTGGTCGCGGCACCAATCGTAGACCAGCGCGACCTGGCGGGCGTCGCGGTTGGGCGCCATGGCCCAATCGATCGCACGCCGCGCGGCGGCAGGATCGTCTGTAGCGCGGAAGTAGAGCGCGTTAGCGAAACCCGGTTCCGTCATCGGCGCGCCCCCCGAAATGAGCAGGCGAAACTGCTCCCAACGAAGAGAATCGCGACCGGTTTCGCGCCGGAGCAAACGCAGGCGTTGCGCACGCAAAAAGAGCCGCGGGTGATCCGTATAAACACGCGTACTTTCCGGACTGGCGGATTGACCGAGGCACACGGCCGCCAGCGCCAGAAAAGTAAAGCAAAGCCGGCGCATACGCTCCGATTGTGGCACGCGCAGGGCTGGCTGTGTCACCGCGACACAGCGCCTCTGGGGCAGACTACAGAGGGGCGCGGAAGCACATTCGGCATTCCGAAAGAAATCAACAAGTTAGCGCAACGCACCTTCGGCCATCGGGTTGCTATGATGAACGTCGAATCGGAGAAGAAATCTTCTCAACCTGCCCTCTGCTGCAATTGGTGGGCGACTTCAGGGGTGAAAAGGTGCAAAGCGACGGTGTAACGGACGCCGGCGCTGTCGTAGTCATCTGGAAACTCTGTTGTCTCCGATTGCAGCCGAGGGGTTTTTTTACACCCTTTCCCAGAAAGCGTAGTCCCATGCGGCTAGAGATACAGCCTGTGGTGCGGGCGCATTTGAGTCTAATCCCCGAAATAGCTGTGGTTTGCCCGGAAACGCAAAGCGTGACGGTCTGTTTGACAGATTAATCGCGATCAGCATTGTTTGCGCTTCGAGTCTTCGTTCAAAGGTTAGGACGCAATCCGGCGCGGAATTGTCGATCCACACCAGACTCCCCTGCTGGAGTGTTTTCGATGCGCGCCGCAGCGCGATGAGTTTTCGATAAAAAGGCAGAAAACGCGGACGCCGGTTCGCGCCTGGCCAAAATATCTTCAACTGATGGAACAGCGCATCGCCGCCGCTTTCGGTGGAGTCGCCAACCTCCATGCCGTTGTAGAGCATGGGGACACCATCCAGCGTGAACATCAGGGCAGATGCGGCCAACGCGCCATGGTCGCCGAACAAAGCGGTGGCGCGATCTTCGTCGTGATTATCGGAGAATTGCATGTGGAGCGCGCCGGGCTGGAATTTCGCATTCTGCTCTTCCCAAGTGGTCCTGAGACTTGAAGCGGGGGCTTCGCCGGACATGACGGATTTCAGCGTCTTGTAAAGCGGCCAGGAATAATCGAGGTCGAAGGCGCGGCGCAGCAGTTCCGGCTGATCCCATTCCGCCAGCATCACAAGATCCGGTTTCACCTTCTCCAGGCTGGTGCGAGCATGCTCCCAGAAATCGACGGGAACCAGACCCGCGACGTCGCAGCGGAATCCATCGAGATCGAAATCGCGCAGCCAGTATTCCAGCATGGCGGTCATGTAGGTGCGGACGCTCGGGTTGGAATAATCGAGGGCGGCCACGTCGGTCCAATCGGCGTTGGGTGGAACGATACGGCCCTGGGCGTCGTGCTTATAGAAGGCGGGATGCTGCATGAGGACGGAATCCCACGCGGTGTGGTTCGCGACGATGTCGATGATCACGCGCATGTGGCGGGCGTGGGCGGCGTCGACGAGCGCGTGCAGATCTTTCGCGGTTCCGTAGCGGGGATTGATGGCGTAGTAATCGCGCACCGCGTATGGACTGCCAAAGGGGGGCTTGCTATTGAGCTTGCCCGCGGGGTGGACGGGCATGAGCCAGAGCAGGTTGACGCCCAGGGCTTCGAGATCGGCAAGCCGGGCGGTGACGCCCGCGAAATCACCCGCGGCCGAAAAGGTGGCGGTGTTTATCTCGTAGATGACGGATTGAGTTAACCAGGCAGGCATTACAGTGAACTCCAAGAGTGACTAAGAACAAGCTTATGCCGAGTCTGAGCGCGGAAGAGCGGATTCGTATGCTCCAGTTGTTCGATGAGCTTGTTCCGAAGATTCCCAGGCGGAGCGCGGCGGAGGTGGATCGCGAACTTGCGGAGATCCGAAGAGCGAGGAGCAGGGGCGGGAGGCGGACGCCGTCACGCGATTCATAAGTGGCTGCTGAGGGAGTCCAGCGATCATTACCAGTGAGCCCCATGCTTGCCGAGCGCCGATTCAGTGATCGGCTCGCCGGGGTTTGTTCACCATCCCGATATCAACAGGGCGTCATAGACGGTTGCGCATGTAGTTTTCTTCCGACGGCGCCTACACTGGGTCAGTACCAACGACTCTGCTGAAAGCCACTCTCGACCGGAAAAGGGCAGGCGAAACCTCCCGCCCCACCCCCAGGGTCCATTTTCGTCACGGGGCGACACGCTCATAACCATTCCCTAACGGTCGCACTCGTTCCTGCATCCAGGCTCATCTGCCCCGGCTGTGACGTCCGGATTATCATAGGAGCGGACCCATGCCGCTCGTTCCCCCGTACATTGCATCGCTTCAGCCTTACCAGGCTGGGCGCAGTATCGAAGAAGTCAAACGCACCTACGGGCTGACCAAAGTCATCAAACTGGCATCGAACGAGAATCCGCTGGGGGCGTCGCCGCTGGCGATCGAGGCCATGCGCCGCGCGATGGACCGGCTCAACATCTACCCCACCGGCGGTCTCAAACTTCGGGAACGCCTGGCCGAGCAGTTCGAGCTAAAACCGGAGAACGTGATCGCCGGAAGCGGCTCGGAAGGCATCATGTCCAATATTATCCGCACGTTTCTGTGCGACGAGGATGAAGTGCTGACCACCGAATCCGCATTCATCGGATTCCAGGTGCTGGCCAAAGGGCGCGGCGTGGCCTACCGAACAGTGCCTTATCGGGGCTGGGCTTACGATCTGCCCGCGCTGGCCGCCGGCATAACGGAGCGCACCAAGATCATCTATCTCGCGAACCCCAACAACCCCACGGGAACCATCTTCACGCGAGCCGAATTCGACGCTTTTTACCAGCATGTTCCCGAACGGGTGCTCATCATCCTTGACGAAGCCTACTGCGAATACGCCAAGGACAATCCGCGCTATCCGGATTCCATGCATTACCGCTATGACAATGTGATCACCTTGCGCACGTTCTCAAAGGCATATGGGCTTGCGGGGGCGCGCATCGGATATGGATTCGCGCATGAGGACCTGATCGCGAATCTGCTGAAAGTCAAACTGCCGTTTGAGCCTGGGGCGATGGCGGAAGCCGCCGGAATCGGCGCGTTGCAGGATAAGGAGTTCCTGCATCGCACGCTCGAAGCGAACGCGCGGGGGCTGCGGACCATCTTCCAGGGCCTGAGGGCATTGGGAGTGCAGGTGATTCCTTCCGACGCGAATTTTGTGATGACGGTTTGGGAAAGCGAATCCGAAGCGCGGCGTGTTACGGAAGAATTATTGGGCGAAGGGGTGATTGTGCGGCCGCTTGGGGCATTTGGAATCCCCAACGCCGTGCGTATCTCCACCGGTACCGAACCGGAGAATCTCGAATTTCTGGACGCCATGGAAAAAGTCATGTCGCCCGCAAAGGTGTAAAACGATGCCACAAGTATTGGAACCACTTACCAAAACCCCTCAGACAGAAGCTGACTTCCTGCCCCTGAACGGAACCGACCATGTGGAGTTCTACGTGGGCAACGCCAAGCAGGCCGCGCACTTCTACCGCACGGCTCTAGGCATGAACCTGACGGCCTATCGCGGCCCGGAAACGGGAACACGCGATTCCGTTTCCTACTTAGTGGAGCAGAACAAGATCCGTTTCGTTCTGACTACTCCATTGAAGCCGGATCACCCGATTGCCGCGCATATCAATCAGCATGGCGACGGCGTCAGGGACATCGCACTTTGGGTGGACGACGCGGAAGCGTCCTGGCGCGAGACCACCAAACGCGGCGCAACCAGCGTCCACGAGCCTTCCACGATTACAGATGAGAACGGCGAAGTGCGCGTCTCGTCGATCGCTCTCTATGGCGACACGATTCACACGTTTGTGGAGCGCAAGAATTACCGCGGGGCGTTTCTGCCCGGCTTCCGCGCGGTATCTCATCCAGGAGACCAGCCGGATCCATTGGCCCGCCCGGTAGGCCTGAAGTATGTGGATCACATGGTGGGCAACGTCGGGTGGGGCGAGATGAATCGCTGGGTGGCGTTCTATCGCGACATCATGGGCTTCCGGCAATATCAGCACTTCGACGATAAGGACATCAGCACGGAATACTCCGCGCTGATGTCCAAGGTGATGGCCAACAGTAACGACCGCGTCAAGTTTCCCATCAATGAGCCGGCAGAAGGGAAAAAGAGGTCGCAGATCGAGGAGTATCTCGATTACTATCAGGGTCCGGGCGTGCAGCACATCGCCATGGCGACCGACAATATTATCGATACGGTAGCCCGGCTCCGCTCACAAGGTATTGAGTTCCTGCGCGTGCCCAACACTTACTATGAAGAACTGGAAGGCCGGGTTGGCAAGATCGATGAACCTGTGAATGAACTGCGCGACCTAGGCGTATTAGTCGACCGCGACGACGACGGTTACATGTTACAAATCTTTACCAAGCCGGTGGAAGACCGTCCCACGCTCTTCTTTGAAATCATTGAGCGGAAAGGCAGCCGGAGCTTCGGGAAGGGAAACTTCAAAGCGCTGTTCGAAGCTATTGAACGCGAACAAGGATTAAGAGGCAATCTATAACCGGGCATTCTATAAACGTGCATTGAGGAAGCTGAGTAAGTCGGCTTCGTTCACCTCGGGCTCGCCCGGCGCGACGTTGTTCAACTTTCCTTCGCGCATCCATTTCTCGAGGCGGTCCACCAGGCTGAAGAGATGATCAAACGAATCCACCACAAACAGCAGCGGCTGATAGTGGTCAATCGCAAAACTCTGGTTGATGGCCCATTCCAGTTGCAGTGGATAGCGCTGCACATCGGAAGACTCGATGGCGTGCTGAATCTCGCCGAATGAACTCAGCAATCCGCTGCCGTAAACCTTCAACTCGTTTCTGCTCCGCATGAGCCCGAACTCCACCGTGAACCAGAAGAAGCGCGCCATGGCCTTGATGATGCTGGTCAGCCGCTGCGCTCTCAAATGTTCATCGGCGATTTCGCTCGAAAGCTCGGCGGCGGTGCGCGCGCATTCCCCAAAACGCACCAACGCCTCGGCAAAGGCGCGGTCGGTGTGCATGGGAACGTGCCCCGCTACGTCGTGAAAGATATCCGGCTCCGGCAGGTAATCGAGCTTGGCGCCGTGGCGAATGGTGATCGTTGTCGGGAACGTCCGTTCGCGCAGGCAGTCAAAGAACGCGAAAGCGGGCAGATAGCCGCTGACGGCTTTTGCCTGAAACCCGGTCAGTGGTTTCAGGAATCGGTTCACTTCGTCGAGACGTGGAACGGCGTCTTCGGGCAGCGCCAGGTTATCGATACCGAGCAGGAAGTGGTCGTTTGCATAAGCCCGCCAGCGCGGAACCATGCGCGAGTATAAGTTCCGCCAGGCTCGGTGGTTCTCCGGGGAGTACAGTTCGTAAGGCTGGTGAATAAAAAGCTGGCCGGTGCGACGGATGCTCTCGACGAAAGGCGCCTGGGTAGTGGTCAGCCCTTCGGACAATACGGTCTCGGGCAAGGATAATGCCTCCAGTCCTCAGTGTATCGCCGTTCGCTCCGATAGAAACTTTGGATGGCCCCGATCAACATTCGACGCCTCTTGATCGCAAATCAAGCTGTAACTGCGCTGCGTCCCGAAATAGGACGGCATCGATCCCGAACTGGCATGCACCTTCCACATACTCAGCGATATCGTCGGTAAAGAAACACTCCGCCGGCAGGCAACCGGCTGCTGCCACAGCAGCCTGGTAAATCAAACTCGACGGCTTCATTGCTTGAACTTTGTAAGACAACACACGTTCCTTGAAGTGCCGCAACAAGGGGTAATCCCGCTGGATCATCTCAAAGTGGATCTGGTTGGTATTCGAGACCAGAATCAGTGGGTAGCGATTGGCGAGCGAACTAATAAACTCCTCTGAAAGCAGGGTATTGCGGGAGAAAATGGAGCTCCAGATATCACAGAACCCGGGATAGTCGATCTTCATCCGCAGCGCACGGCAGAGCTGGCCGACAAAGTCTTCGGGATCGATGAGCCCGGTCTCAAATCTGGGTACAAGTCCTGTACTACGAATGCACTCCCGGATGGAATCGATGGACATGCCCGTGCGGCTCTCAATGACCTTATAACCAATGCTGAAGTCGAAAGGTACGATGACCTTTCCAAGGTCGAGCAGGATGGCGCGAATCACGTAGAAGAGTCCAAAGTTGCTTCTATTTTAGCGCCTTCGCTGTATTGCCGTTCCATACTGGAATAGTGCTTTCATTGTGTCTCAACTGTTTCTGTTGTACCCTTCCTCACTGTCACAACTTAAAGTAAATTAACGCGCTTGACGGAGCACGAGAAGCTCCCCCATACTTGTTTTGTAGACGTGTTCGCGTGCTTGCTCGGAAGTCTTATATCCGGCACTCTTGATGTTCTGCACTCTCATGTGGTGCGGCTATAAAGTTCTTTTGGAGGATATCGAATGAGACCTATCGTAAAGCCATTTCTTGCTGGTGCTCTTCTTACGAGCATGAGCGTATTGTCTGCCGCAACAACTGGTATTGGTGTTGTTGTTTCGAGTGGCAGCGTAACCGTTGACAACGCGGTTGTGGCGAGCAACGCCACCGTGTTTGACGGCAACACAGTTCAAACCGGCGCCACGTCTTCGCGCCTACAGCTCAATAACGGCGGGATTGCGCAGCTCGGAGCCGATTCGACGGCGCGGGTTTACAGCGACCATATGATCCTCGAAAAAGGATTCGGGCAGTCGTCGGGCAAATACGGTGTAGAAGCGAATACTCTCAAGATATCCGGCGAGTCAGCCAAGGTTGCGATTTATGGCAAGACGGTGGAAGTAGCGGCGCTTGGGGCGCCGGTGGTTGTTTCCTCTTCAACCGGCGTGCAGATCGCGAATCTGATGCCCGGACGCGCGTTGGCCTTCACTCCTCAGGATTCGGGAGCGATGGCGCCGACGACGCTTTCTGGTGTGGTGCGTAATGTCGGCGGGGCGTACGTGCTCACCGACTGTACATCAAACACCACGGTGCAACTCACGGGCGGCGGTGTGGAGAAGTATGCGAAGCACATGATTAAGGTGACGGGAACACCGGGTTCCGGCACAGCGGCCGGCGGCGCATCGCAGATCATCACCGTTTCGAATGTGGAAGATCAGGGACATGCGAAGAGCGGGTCCTGTGGCGCGGCAGGCGCCGCGGTTGCGGCTGGTTCCGGCGGCAGCGCTTCTACCGGCGCGGTCGTGATTGCGGGCATAGCGGTTGCGGCCGGCCTGGGCGCGACGGCGGGTGTCCTGGCGACACAGAACAACAACTCCTCGCCAGTCACTTTGAGCCCCGAATAAGCTTGGATTTGGTTCAGGAAAAGCGGACCGGAACATTCCAGTCCGCTTTTTGCATTTAGGCCCTGCGAATCTTCACAAGACCTCTCTTGACAAGGCTTCTCTTCACAAGACCAGGATAAGCGCCAATCAGCGCGAGCAGCGCGCCCGCGACGAGGATTATTGCGTTCCGCACGTCATCCCTGCCCGAAAACGTATACTGCGTATTCACGAACAACCCTCGAACCAGGACTCCCAGCACAATCGCACTGAACAGGAATAGCAGCGTTCGAACGGCTCCGAAAGCGGCTAGCGCAACCGAACAAAGACCCGCGAGAGACAGCCCCACGATCCAGCGAATCTGGTTCGCACCCGTCCAGGGTAGCCAGGGAACCCCGACGTCGGTATGGGAACTGGCCATCGCAAACCCTCCCAGCAACAGGCCCGCTGCGCAGAGAACGGTCTCGAATACGTAGCTGTACAAGCGAAGAAGATGTCCAACCAGCCTCAAACCGCGCGACCTCCTTACTGAAGAAACATCAGTGTATCAGGGCGGTTGTTGAGATATTGTTCGCGGCGCACTACAATGATTTTGTAGGGTTTACGTGACGCCAAGAGCGCAGGAAGTACTTCACTCCATCATTCGGGCATACATCGAGACGGGTGAGCCGCAAGGATCCCGTACGATCTCCTCTGTCCTCGAACGAGGGACCACGGTCAGCGCCGCGACCATTCGGAACGTGATGGCGGACCTGACGGACGAGGGATATCTCTCCCAGCCGCACACGTCCGCGGGACGCGTCCCGACGGCCAAAGCATTCCGCGAGTACGTCGCGTCACTGAACGCGCGGCCGATGAGCGCGTCCGATTCGCAGCGCGTTTTTGCGCAGCTCAGCGGCATCGATTCGGTTCAGGGCCGCGCCGAACACAGCTGCCGGATACTCACTGAAATCTCGCGCGCTGTGGGCATTGCCGCCACGGTTCAGGTGGGTGGCCAGCAACTGGAACACATTGAACTGATTGGGCTTGCGGAACGCCGCGTCCTGATCGTCGTGGTCACCAAGGATGGCAGCGCGAGCAACCGCGTGGTGGCTTTGAATCAGCAGCTTTCCTCCGACCAACTGGCTTCGATCCGTAATTATGTGAATTTCAACTTCTCCGGCTGGCTGCTAAATGACGCTCGCCTGGAGATTCAGCGCCGCATTGAGGAAGAGCGCGCCGCTTACGACGCGGTGCTGCAGCATCTCAACATGCTTTGCCAGAAGGACTTTCTGGCGGACGCGCTAACGCCGAGCATTCACCTGGAGGGTGCGTCCAACCTGGTGGGGCTGGATCTTCATCTGACGCGCGAGCGCCTTCGCGATCTTTTCCGGACGCTGGAAGAGAAGAAGCGCGTGGCGGAATTGCTGGACCGTTTCCTGGATGGAACGGGGGGCCTGGCGGTACAAATCGGCTTGGAAGACGCGCACCCCGCCATGAAAGAGCTCTCGCTGGTGGGTTTGGTGCTGGCCCTGCCGGGCGGTTTTGTGACGCGCGTAGCGGTTCTTGGGCCGATGCGGATGAACTACGGCCGCATCATTTCGGCGGTTTTGGAAATCGGCCGGGCGTTTGAGAAGGTTCAGGCCAGCTAGAACCGCGTACGTCCTGGTGACGCCCACTTCCCCACCCTTCTGGTAACCTAAAAGTAGAATTTTTTTTGCATGCCAGAACAGAACATTTCAGATATTCCGACCCAGGAGGCGGATTCTCCAGTGGATAATGGAATCGGGACCGATCTCCAGTCTCAACTCGCCGCCGTAACCGCCGAGCGCGATCAGCTTGCGCAGGAAAAGGCGGATATTCAGGACATCCTCCTCCGGCGACAGGCGGAATTTGAGAATTTCAAGCGCCGCACGGAACGCGAGCGCTCCGAATTTGTACAATATGCGGGCTCCGAGCTGGTGAGAGATCTTCTTCCCATGGTCGATGATTTTGAGCGCGCCCTGAAGGTGGAGTGCGCCAGCAAAGACTACGCAAAAGGAATCGAGTTGATCTACAACCGAATGCTCGATACCCTAAAGAAAGCCGGGCTGGAGCCGATTGACACAGCAGGGAAAGTGTTCGACCCGCACCTCCACCAGGCCGTGGAGCGGGTGAACACGGAGGAAGCGGAAGACAACGCGATCCTTGGCGAGTTCCAGCGGGGCTATCACTTTAAGGGAAAGCTTCTGCGCCCGTCGATGGTAAAAGTGGCCGTGCGACCCTGAGGCTTCCGGCAGCGTCAGATTCAGTAACCAATGCCCGTGACGAAACGTGATTACTATGAGGTGCTCGGGGTTAGCCGTGACACCGACGATGGCTCGATTAAGACGGCCTACCGTAAGCTCGCGCTCCAATACCATCCCGACCGGAATCCCGGCGACCGGGCGGCGGAAGAGCGCTTCAAGGAAGCTGCGGAGGCGTATTCGGTTCTGAGCGACGGCCAGAAGCGGGCGGCTTACGATCGCTATGGCCACCAAGGCGTTCAGGGCGCCGGCGGGCAAGGCTTCGATCCGAACGACATGGATCTTGGCGACATCCTGAATCAGTTTGGGTTTGGGGACTTGTTCGGCGGGGGTGGGCGTCGCGGCGGCCGGAGCCGGGCGCAGCGCGGAGACGATGTCCGGTACGACCTGGAAATTACCTTTGAAGACGCCGCATTCGGCATGTCACCCGAGATCCAGGTGCCTCGTCGCGAGGCTTGTCAGCGGTGCGAAGGAAAGGGAGCGGAACCGGGTTCGGGGGTAACTTCCTGTCCCGCGTGCCATGGCCGCGGCGAGCAAATCTTTCAACAGGGCTTTTTCTCGGTTCGCCGGACTTGCAGCCAGTGCGGCGGTGCGGGGCAGGTGATTCGCAATCCCTGCAAGGAATGCCGCGGCGAAGGGACCCGCAATGTCACCCGCAAACTCAAAGTGAATATTCCGGCCGGCGTGGCCGACGGAAATCGCCTCTGCCTGCGCGGTGAGGGCCAGCCTGGGTCGCATGGCGGCGCCAATGGAGATCTTTACGTTTTCCTGCGCGTGCAGGAGCATGCGTTTTTCGAACGGCATGAGAACGATCTGCATTGCGTGGTGCCCATCAACTTCGCCCAGGCGGCTCTCGGTGCGGAGATCGAAATTCCCACGCTGGGCGAGCCTCATAAATTGCGCATCCCGGAAGGGACGCAATCGGGCGCGCAGTTCCGGATCCGGCACAAGGGCGTGGCCGGAGTGAACAGCAGTTCGCGCGGCGACATCGTCGTCCACGTGCAGCTCAAGACACCTACGAAACTGACCCGCGAACAGAAGCGCATGCTCGAAGAACTGGCCGACACTTTGCCAGTCGACAATGAGCCGCATGAGAAAAGCCTCTTCGCCAAAGTCAAAGATATGTTCTCCTAGGATGCAATATCGAACCGCGCGAGCCATCTGAAGACGAACTCGATCAACTCGCGCAGATCCCATCGGCTGGCCCCTTCCTGAACGATCGATTTCTGGTTCTCTTCGCGGCCGATAAAGCCGCAGCTTTCCTTGCGTGGCGCGCGGTCGCAGAAGACGAGTTCGAGATCCTGCAACTGGAAACCACGCCTTTATTCCGTCGTCAGGGCTTCGCACGAAAATTGTTACAGGCGTTCCTCCGAAAGAACCGGGGAAACGTGTTCCTGGAAGTGCGCGAGTCCAACACTACCGGCCGCCAACTCTATCAATCTGAAGGTTTTACCGAAATCGCAAGACGCCGGCAGTACTATTCCGCTCCTTGCGAAGATGCTATTGTCCTGAAATTTCGTTCATGTTAAGGTCAGGTTAGACGGTTCGGTTGGCCCGGACCGCCACTTCAAAGCGAAGTGAAGCTACCCACCGGCTGCCCGGTTTTTCAAGCGTATTCCGAGCGGGCAGACGGCGCGGCAACTCCACTCAAAGGAGATGTTGCCCAGACATGGAACGGAACGCACAAGACGACATTAAGGCGCACCTGATGCAAACCAGCGATCAGTTTCGTAACCTCGCTGACCAGCACCAGACCTATAAGAAGCTTGTAACTGAGCTCGAACACAAGCCTTTCCTGACAGAGGAGGAAGAAGCCGAGGAATTGCGCTTGAAGAAGCTGAAGCTCCATCTGAAAGACCAGATGGAAAGCATCGTGAGCGAATATCGCTCGCACCACGCAGCGGTTTAGGTTTGGCAACCCCTTTCCAGGTTGGGAATCTGGCTTCAGGGGCGCCGAAATTGAAGGTACGGCCCGGTTCGCTCACAGAGCGAACCGGGCTTTTGTTTGCATGGCCAATCCACATGGCTCAAGACATGGATCAAGACATGGATCAAGACGACGACGCTCCCGTTGAAATCCCGATCACCGACACGCTCGATCTTCATTCCGTTCCGCCTCGTGATGTGAAGGGAGTGGTGGAAGCGTGGCTTGAGGAAGTGAAAACACGCCAGTGGAAAGCGCTGCGCATCATTCACGGACGGGGGATCGGAGTGCAACGCGAGATGGTGAGGTCCATTCTGTCACGCGATCCGGATGTCATCGATTTCCGCGACGCCCCTCTCGGAGCAGGCGGTTGGGGAGCGACTGTGGTGACGTTGCGCTAGCGGTAGCTTAATCCTTAGGAACCGGCTTACTAACTGGTCCGACTCCGCGTGGAAATTCGACTGGATCGATTCCTCAGTTCGATTC
>Ga0182030_10015138_pt1 | contig 15141 bp, 13 predicted proteins | sample 812S3MmetaG_FD_121299 | JGI IMG/M metagenome (GOLD analysis project Ga0182030, IMG submission 121299) | Permafrost microbial communities from Stordalen Mire, Sweden - 812S3M metaG (Illumina Assembly) | ecosystem: Environmental > Terrestrial > Soil > Wetlands > Permafrost | place: Sweden... | reverse complement strand
GCCTTGCAAAAAACCGAGCTTTTGGAAGTCGAAGAACCTTTTTTTAAGGGACAGATCGGCTCTTCAGCGATGCCGCATAAGCGTAATCCCGTGACCTGCGAGCGTATATGCGGTTTGTCACGTATTTTGCGAGCCAACTCCATCGTCGCTTTGGAAAACATGAATCTTTGGCATGAACGCGATATCAGCCATTCCTCGGCGGAGCGTGTTATCCTTCCTGATTCGACCATCGCGCTTAATTACATGCTTAATAAATTCATCCCGATCGTTGAGGGGCTTTTGGTCTATCCAAAGAATATGATCGCGAATCTTTCCAAGACCCGCGGGCTCATCTATTCCCAACGTATCCTTTTGGAATTGATGAAAAAAGGCTTAACCCGTGATGCCGCCTATGAGATCATCCAGGCCGCCGCCATGCAGGTATGGCAGGAAAGTACGGAATTCAAAGATGTTCTTTTTAGAGATCGTCGTGTACGTAAGTATCTGTCACAAAACGAGATCAATGCCTGCTTTGACATCAAATATTATATCCGTCATAGGGACAGGATATTCAAACAAGCCGGGATAAAATGATCCCGACGTAATGTCGGGATCATCCTGAGCCAAAAGGCGAAGGATCTCAACAAAATTAACACATAAGGATAAAGGCATGAAAAAACTTGAGAAAATCTACGAAGGTAAAGCCAAGATACTTTACACCACTGAGGATCCCACCTTGGTGATCCAATATTTCAAAGATGATGCGACCGCGTTCAATGCCCAGAAAAAAGGCACGATCGATCAAAAGGGTGTCATGAATAATCGCATTGCCACCAAGATCTTTGAGCACTTAAAAAATAATGGCATTGAGAGCCATTTCGTAGAATTGCTCAATGACCGGGAGATGCTGGTCAAGCGTGTTGAGATCGTTCCTTTGGAGGTCATTATCCGCAACCGTGCGGCCGGGTCTTTGTGCCGTTTGCTGGGATTGGCGGAAGGCGCCAAGTTAGCCTGCCCGACGCTGGAATTTTGTTATAAAGATGATGCCTTGGGCGATCCGCAGATCAACGAATACCATATCCGCGCTTTAGGGTGGGCTACCGACGAGGAAGTCCGGACCATCAAGGATATGGCCTTTCGGATCAATGATCTTTTAAAGAAGTTTTTTTTGGGCCTGAAGATCGAATTGATCGATTTCAAATTGGAATTCGGCCGCGTCCAGGGCAAGGTCATCCTGGCTGATGAAATTTCCCCTGACACCTGCCGTTTGTGGGAAGTCGGCACAGGCAATAAGCTCGACAAAGACCGTTTCCGTCGGGACCTGGGTAATATTGAAGAGGCCTATCAGGAAGTCCTACGAAGAGTGTCCTCGCAGGTATGAAAACTTTACGACGTCGAGGAGGTAGGGAATTTTGATATGGCGTATAGAAGTAAAACAAAAGGACGGGACTCTTGATCCGCAAGGGAAGTCCATTGTCCGTGACATTACCGATCTGGGGTATGACGCCTCCCAGGTGCGGGTGGTGTCGGTTTTTCTTCTAGAAGGAGATATCGACCGGGAAGAAGTCAAGCGCATCACTGACCAACTGCTGTGCGACCCCATTGTCGAACAATGTAGTTTTGACCTGAAACTGCCCCTGCAGTCATCCACCCAGCATATCGTGGAGATCGCATATAATCCTGGGGTCATGGATCCGGTGGAAGCATCCACCCTCAAGGGCATCCGTGATCTGGGGATCACCGGCGTCACGGCCGTACGTACAGCCAAGCAATATCATATATACGGTAAAATTTCACTCACCCAATTAGAATCCATCACCAGCCGTGTTTTGATGAATAAGCTCATCCAGCACGTGGTCAAAGACCCGTCCCATGTCCCCACCACGCTTAGCCTGGCGAGTCCGGTCAAAGCCAAGTTTGAAGTGTTGATCGTTGATCTGATCAATGCCAAGGACAAAGCCCTGGCTGAGATCTCAAAGAGCGGGCAACTGTATTTGAATTTGGATGAAATGAGGACGATCCAGGCTCATTTTAAAAAAGAAGGCCGTAATCCGACGGATGTGGAATTAGAGACCATTGCCCAAACCTGGAGCGAGCATTGCCGTCATAAAACCTTTCGTGGTGTGATCCGTTATCGGGAAGGCAAAAGCGGGAGAGCTCAGATCATCCGGAGCCTTTTTAAGACCACTATCGCCGCCGCTACTATAAAATTAAATAAAAAATGGTGCATCTCGGTGTTCCATGACAATGCCGGGGTCATCGCCTTTGATAAAGATTATAATGTCTGCTTTAAGGTCGAGACCCACAATCACCCTTCAGCCCTGGAGCCTTTTGGCGGGGCCAATACCGGTGTCGGCGGGGTCATTCGGGATACTTTAGGGACGGGATTGGCGGCCAAGCCTTTGTGTAATACGGATATATTTTGTTTTGCTCCTCCGGACACGCCAGTGGCGTCGACTCCTGTGGGCGCGCTTCATCCCCGACGGGTGATGAAAGGGGTTGTTGCCGGAGTGCGTGATTACGGTAATAAAATGGGAATACCTACGGTCAACGGGGCCATTGTTTTTAATGAACATTTCGCCGGCAATCCGCTGGTTTTTTGCGGCAATGTCGGGTTGATCCCCAAGGGCAAAGAGATCAAGCGTGTCAACAAGGGAGACCTGATCGTTGCTGTCGGCGGACGTACCGGCCGCGATGGCATCCATGGCGCCACCTTTTCTTCGGGGGAGCTGACCAGTGAATCAGAGACGGTTTCCTCAGGGGCTGTGCAGATCGGCAATCCTATCGAAGAGAAGAAAGTACAGGATGCTTTGCTCAAAGCACGCGAGGCTAATTTGTATTCTGCCATCACTGATTGCGGAGCTGGTGGATTTTCATCGGCCGTAGGGGAGATGGGTGAGAAGACGGGCGCCCGGGTCGATCTGGACCGTGCACCGCTTAAATATCAGGGCCTTAAATATCACGAAATTTGGATCTCAGAATCTCAGGAGCGCATGGTCATGTCCGTGGCCCCTCAAAACATTGAGGCCTTGCTCAAGATCTTTGCGGATGAAAATGTCGAGGCTTGTGTGTTAGGAGAATTTGACGGCTCCGGCCGATTGCAACTATTTTTCCATGGTCAGCAAGTCGCGGATCTTGATATGTCCTTTATTCATGATGGCCTTCCACAAATTACCAAGGAAGCGGTCTATCATAAACCTGTTTTAAAACATGAAAAGCTGCCTAAAAAGAGCCAGGATTTGAACGAAGCTTTATGCCTGGCGTTAAGCCATTATAATGTCGCATCCAAAGAAAGCATTATCCGTATTTATGATCATGAAGTGCAGGGCACCAGTGTCATCAAGCCGTTGGTGGGAATTGCGACGGATGGCCCGTCGGATGCGGCGGTGATCCGTGGCCGGCTGGATTCCGATCGTGGGATCGTGGTTTCCAACGGGATCAATGTGCGCATCGGCATGCTTGATCCGTATTGGATGGCCGCTTCCTGTATTGATGAGGCTATCCGTCAGATCATCGCGGTGGGAGGGTCTTTGGACCGCATTGCTCTTCTTGATAATTTTTGCTGGGGGAATCCTGATAAGCCTGACCGTTTGGGCTCCTTGGTGCGTTGTGCTCAAGGTTGTTATAAAGCCGCGCTTGCTTTTGGCACTCCGTTTATTTCAGGCAAGGATAGCCTGTATAATGAATACACTCAAAAAGGCAAAGCCCAAGCGATCCCGGGCACTATTTTGATCTCGGCTATCGGCATCATCGATGATGTAAAAAAATGTGTTACCATGGATTTTAAAAAAGCAGGCAACAGTATCTATGTGATCGGGACAACCTTTGATGAACTTGGTGGATCTATTTATCTGGAAAATTTAGAAGAATTGGGAAATAATGTCCCCTTGGTTAATTTTAAGATGGCATCCTCGATCTATCGGGCTGTTGAGAAAGCAACCAAGGCACAACTTTTTGCCTCATTGCATGATTGTTCCGAAGGAGGATTAGCTGTTGCCTTGACGGAAATGGCTTTTGCCGGCGGCTTGGGCGCAACGATGCTATTAAAGGAATTGTCCTTTAAGGGCAAGCAACGCAGGGAAGATGTTTTGCTTTTTTCGGAAAGCAACTCACGTATGATCGCCGAAGTTCCGCCAGCTCATGAAAAAGCGCTGGCCAAGATCTTTAAAGGAATACCTTTTAAGAAAGTTGGCGTGGTCGAAGCAAGCCCGGAGCTTGTTGTCTATGGGCTCAAAGACCAGCCGGTTATCAATGCAGGGATCAAAGATCTTAAAGAAATTTGGCAAGCACCGTTAAAGTAGTTTATTTGGTAGTCATTCCCGCGAAAGCGGGAATCCACAATAAAGGAAAAATAATGATCAAACCGAGAAAACACTCCAAAGCCCCTGACTTGGAAATGATGGAAGACCCATGGCGTATTTTTCGCATCATGGCGGAATTTGTCGACGGATTTGAAGAGCTTAAAGATATAGGGCCGGCAGTCACTATTTTTGGCTCATCACGTATTCACAATGCCCACAGCTTTTATAAAGCAGCGGAAAAGACCTCTGAACTTTTGGCCAAAGCAGGTTATGCGGTGATCACCGGTGGTGGCCCCAGCATCATGGAAGCAGGCAATAAAGGGGCTTCCAAGGCAGGCGGTCAGTCCATTGGGATGAATATTGATCTGCCTTTTGAACAAAAACCGAATGCGTATATTAATCATTTGATCAATTTTCATTATTTTTTCTGCCGCAAGGTCTGTTTTGTCAAATACGCCAAGGCTTTTGTGATCTTTCCCGGAGGCTATGGGACTTTGGACGAATTATCAGAAAGCATCACCCTGATCCAGACCAAGCGTATGGAGAAATTCCCGGTCATTCTTTATAGCAGTAAATATTGGAAAGGTCTTTTGGATTGGTTTAAGGACACTGTCCTTAAGGAAGACTGTATTAATCCCCAAGATCTGGATATCATCCAAACAGCCGATACACCACAAGAGGTAGTCAAAATCATCAAACAGTTTTACGCCAAGAAAAAGAAGTAATAGAGAATATTCCCCCCCTCTTTTTTATAAAGAGGGGGCTAGGGGGAGTTGAAATTTTAAATGTCCGAAAGTGTTAAAGTTATAGTTTTACGTACCGCTGGCACTAATTGCAACGAGGAAACCGCGTTTGCTTTTAGCCGTATGGGCGCGTATGTCGAACAGGTGCATATCAATGCTTTGATCAGTAGCACCAAAAAATTAAGCGATTATCATATCCTGGCGTTGCCCGGCGGATTTAGTTATGGGGATGATATTGCCTCTGGCCGCATTTTGGCCAATGAATTGCGTTTAAAACTCGGTGAAGATATCAAAAAATTCATTAGTGATGGCAAACTGATCATAGGCATATGCAATGGATTTCAAATTTTGGTCAAGGCCGGCATTTTGCCAGGACTGGCCCCGCCTTTGGCCCCGCCAAAAATCGCGGGGCAGGCGGGGTTTCGGCGCTGCGCGCCCCAAGAGTCGACTTTATTTTATAATGATTCCGCGAAATTCGAGGCCCGTTGGGTGCATTTGAAGATGGAAAGCCGCTGTGTCTGGACCAAGGGGATGTCGCCTCAAATATATCTGCCGGTAGCTCACGGCGAGGGAAAATTCATCCCCCGTGATAAGAAAGTGCTGGATGCGCTTGCCGCCCAAGGTCAAATTGTCCTGCGTTATTGCACACCTGAAGGTGGCAAGCCCTCATATCCGGACAATCCCAACGGCTCCACAGACGATATTGCCGGCATCTGCGACACCACCGGACGCATTTTAGGCCTGATGCCTCATCCCGAAAGACATTTTCTTTTCGAGCAACACCCCTATTGGACCAGATTGACCAAAAAGAGCGACTACGGCGATGGGGCCAAGATATTTGAAAACGGTATTAATTATGTGAAGGAAAATTTATTACATTAGTAATGAAAGAATAAATTATGGCACAAAAATTGACTTATAAAAAGGCTGGGGTGGATATTGCCAAGGCCAACCGGTTTGTGGATGCGATCAGGCAGATGTCCTCGGTGACGATGAACAAAGGCGCTATTAATCGCCCGGGGTCTTTTGGGGCGTTGTTTGATTTGAGTTCTTTTAAATATAAGAAACCGGTTTTGGTTTCTTCCACGGATGGTGTCGGCACAAAATTATTGGTGGCGAATTTGGCGGGTAAGCATGATACCGTTGGTATTGATCTGGTGGCGATGAATGTTAATGATATTTTGTGCACAGGGGCCAGGCCGTTGTTCTTTTTAGATTACATCGCTACGGGAAAACTTAATAACAAGACCATGAAAGATGTGATGAAAGGTATTGTGGCCGGATGCAAAATGGCCGGATGCGCGCTGATTGGCGGAGAAACAGCCGAGATGCCGGATATGTATAAAGGCGAAGACTATGACCTGGCAGGTTTTACAGTGGGGGTCGTGGAGTCCGACGGCATTATTGACGGATCAGGGATCAAATGTAATGATGTTCTTTTAGGCCTGCCGTCTTCAGGGCTGCATTCTAACGGCTATTCGCTGGCCCGCAAGGCGCTGAGCATTAATGAGCAAAAGCTTTACGCGCAAATCTTACTTAAGCCCACCTGTATTTATGTCAAGACGGTATTGGCCTTAATCGGGAAATTTAAGGTCAAGGGCATGGCCCATATGACGGGTGGTGCCTGGTATGAAAAATTGACCAAGGTCTTGCCTAAAGGATTATGTTTTAATGTTAAAAAAGGAAGCTGGCCCATTCCCAGGATATTCGAGTTGATCCAGGACAAAGGCCACATCCCTGAGCATGAGATGTTCCGTACCTTTAATATGGGCATCGGATTTGCCTTAGTGGTTGCTCCCCAAGAAGTCGCCGGAGTCCAAGCCTTTCTGCGCGCACAAAAGCAAGAGTCGTTTGTCATAGGTGAGGTAATACAAGATTCAAAGCACAAAGTTGTTTTTGGTTAATTGCTGATGCTATGCGTTTAAACAGACGTTGGGATAATTTTTGCAGCCAAAATGCGTGCTTTTGGCGCCTAACTTATCCAGGAATCAGTCTAAGCCATTTAGCATTTTGGCGGAAAAAATTCATCCCAACGGCTGTTTAGCTGCTAGGAGAAGTAATGAACGTTTTAGTCAATATTCCCTGTTACTTGCTTGGCGTAAACTTGTTAAGGTTGGAGTATAAATGAATATTTTGGTGATAGGGTCTGGCGGACGCGAGCACGCATTGTGCTGGAAGATCAAACAGTCTCCCAAGGTCAAGCGTCTTTATTGCGCGCCCGGCAATGGCGGCATTGCGGGGATCGCTGAATGTGTGGATATCAGGGTCGATGATGTGGAATTGCTTTTACAATTTGCCCTACGCAAACAGATCGACCTGACCATTGTCGGTCCTGAAGCTTCCCTGGTTACCGGAGTGGTGGATGCTTTTGCAAGCAAGGGCTTGAAAATCTTTGGGCCTTCTAAAGCCGCCTCCCAGCTGGAAGGCAGTAAGGTCTTTGCCAAAGAGTTCATGAAACGCCGCAATATCCCGACAGCTGATTATAAGATTTTTGATGACACGACACCCGCCCTAACCTTTTTGAAAGATGCCCAATTTCCTTTAGTCGTTAAAGCTGACGGGATTGCCGCCGGCAAAGGCGTTTATGTTTGTGCGGATTTCCCCCAAGCCAAAACTGCCGTTGATGAGATCATGGTTCAAAAAATATTTGGGGTAGCGGGTAAAAGAATCGTTATTGAAGAATGCCTGCAAGGCCCTGAGGCGTCAGTCCTGGCTGTTTGTGACGGTAAACATTTCTTTGTCATGCCCAGCTCCCAGGACCATAAACGCATTTTTGATGATGATCTTGGTCTTAATACCGGAGGGATGGGGGCGTTCTCTCCAAGTCCGTTGGTCACAGTCGAGGTCTTGGACCAGATCATCACCCGGATCATTGAACCCGCCATCCGCGGGATGTACCAGGAGGGCAATCCCTTTAAAGGCGTTCTTTTTGCGGGGTTGATGTTGACTCCCGATGGCCCCAAAGCTTTGGAATTCAATGTACGTTTGGGGGATCCTGAAACTCAAAGCATCTTACCCCGGCTTCAATCGGATATCGTGGAAATGTTTATGGCGGCCTGCGATGGCAGGCTCCATGAAATAAAGGTCAAGTGGGATGAGCAGTCCTGTGTGTGTGTGGTGATCGCTTCAGGCGGCTACCCTGGCAAATACCAAAATGGCTTTGCCATCAAAGGCCTGGATGAGATCAAAGACCCTGACACGTTTGTGTTTCATGCCGGCACCAAGAACGACGGCGGCACCTTGGTCACCAATGGCGGCAGGGTCTTAGGCGTCACCGCACTGGGCAGAAACCTTGAAGCCGCTGGCGCAAAAGCGTATAATGCCGTCAGTAAAATTGAGTTTGACCATATGTTTTTTCGCCGGGACATCGGGAGTAAAGGAAGAAATTCTAAACCCTAAATCCTAAACTCTAAACAAATTCAGAAAGATCAAAATTCAAAGAATCGAAACAGTTTTGATTATTAGAGTTTAGAATTTAGGATTTAGAGTTTAATTACTTATGGGCGTCACTAGGGTTTTAAAAGTAAATTCAGCTCTACCGGAACCGGAAAAGATCGCCGAGGCGGCCCGTATCGTGCGCCAGGGCGGTTTGGTGATCTTTCCCACTGAAACGGTCTATGGCATTGCCGCGGATTCCAACAACCCTAAGGCCATGGAGCGCCTTCGTGCGGTCAAGCACCGAACGGATGGGAAGCTATTTTCTGTTTTAGTAGCCCAGAGGGGGATCATTGAGAATTATTCGACGTACACGCACCCGAATTTGTACAAGTTGATCGATAAGTATTGGCCAGGGCCATTGACGGTGATCGTACCGGCCCGGGGGAATGGTGAAACCATTGGCATACGCATGCCGGACCATACCGTGGCCCTGCACCTGGTGGAAGAAAGCGGATGCACCATTGCGGCCCCTTCGGCAAACCTGGAAGGCAAAAAAGCCCCGACCAATTGCCAGGAGGCCTTGGAAGATCTTGACGGCCATGTGGACCTGGCGTTAGATGGCGGACCGGTGGATTTTGGGATCTCTTCCACGATCGTTGATTTTACACATATACATCCAACTGTCACGCGTGAGGGAGTTATCACCCAGCCGGATGTGGACCGCACCACAGCCAAGAAATGTGTCTTATTTGTGTGCACAGGCAATAGCTGCCGCTCGGTGATGGCGGAATATTTACTTAAGGCTAAATTGATCGGCCGGGAAGACGTCGAAGTCCATTCGGCGGGCACATCTGTCTTTTTCAAGTCCTCGGCAAGCCAGGAGACCATTTCGGTGTTAAGGGAGCGCGGGATCAATGCCGCGGCGCATATATCAAGGTCATTGGGCAGTATTATGCTCAAAAAATCAGACCTGATCTTTGCCATGACCAGAGCGCACCGCGCGCAAATATTAGAACGTGTACCGTCGGTGGAAAAAAGGGTTTATCTTTTGAAGGAATTTGGAAATACCGCGCGGGCCATTGAGGCTGACCTGGATGTGCCTGACCCTATCGGTCAGCCGCACACCGCCTATCATGAATGCCTTTTGACCATTGAGGAAGCGATTGCAAAAATAGAGGAGTTGCTTTGATGAAAATATTTGTCGGTTCGGACCATCGGGGTTTTCAATTAAAGAAGATCATTGATGAGACCCTCAAGGCCATGGGCCATGAGGTGGTGGACGTAGGAACGCATACTCAAGATGTTGCCAGTGATTATCCCCAGATTTCCTATAAAGTGGGCACCCAGGTTGTGCGTAACCCCGGCAGCCGGGGGATCCTTTTGTGCATGACCGGCATAGGGCATTCCATTGCCGCCAATAAAGTACCGGGAGTTTATGCCGCGCTTGTTTACAATAAGGAAGCGGCCGCTTTTTCCCGTCAGCATAATGACAGCAATGTGTTGGTGTTAGGGGCCCAATTTACGGATAAAGCAAATATGCTCCAGATCATTAAAATTTGGTTATCAACCGGGTTTGAAGGCGGACGGCATTTACGTCGCAAAGAACAAATTCAAAACATAGAGAAGGAGTTTTCGAAATGAAGCATCTTGTTAACGTCGATCCAGAGATCCACCAAGCGATACAAAACGAGCTCAAGCGTCAACAGAACAACATTGAATTGATCGCTTCGGAGAATATCGTGTCCCGCGCGGTCTTGGAAGCCGCAGGGAGCGTGTTGACCAATAAATACGCCGAAGGGTATCCGGGCGCGCGCTGGTACAATGGCTGTGAATTTGTCGATGTAGCTGAAAGTTTAGCTATCAGTCGCGCCAAGGAGATTTTTGGCGGGGACCATGTCAATGTGCAGCCGCATTCCGGTTCACAGGCCAATACGGCCGTGTACATGGCGGTGTTAAGTCCCGGCGATACGGTGATGGGTTTGGATTTAGCCTGCGGCGGCCATTTGACCCACGGCCTAAAGTTCAATATTTCTGGGCGTTTATATCATTTTGTTTCCTATAAGGTCGATGGCAAAACCGAGCTTATTGATATGGATGAGCTCGAGCGTTTGGCCATCGAGCATAAGCCTAAAATGATCGTGGCCGGTTATTCGGCGTATTCGCGTATCTTGGATTTCAAGCGTTTCCGTGCCATCGCAGACAAGGTCGGCGCGTATTTATTTGTGGACATGGCCCATTTCGCGGGACTAGTGGCGGCAGGCTTGCATCCAAACCCCGTCGAGTATGCGCACTTTGTGAGCACCACGACCCACAAGACCCTGCGGGGCCCCAGGGGAGGGATGATCATTTGCAAAGCCGAATTTGCCAAGAAAATAGACAGTGCCATTTTTCCCGGAATTCAGGGCGGCCCTTTGATGCATATAATCGCGGCCAAAGCAGTGGCTTTTAAAGAAGCCTTGTCCCCGGAATTTAAACAATATCAGAAGCAAATTATTGCCAATGCCAAAGCCATGGCCCAAGCTCTTGCGGCAAAAGGATTTCGTATCGTGACCGGAGGGACTGATAATCATTTGTTGATGGTGGATTTGCGCCCAAAGAACATCACCGGTAAAGAAGCGGCAACGTTGCTCGACTGGGTACAAATTACGGTTAATAAGAACCTTATTCCTTTTGATACACTTTCTCCGACGGTGACAAGCGGCATCCGTGTCGGTACTCCGGCGATCACCACCCGCGGCATGAAAGAGGCCCAAATGCTCACCATAGCGGGGTTGATCGATCGTTGCGTGCTAAACCGGGACAACGAGAGCGAATTAGAAAAAGTCCGTGGTGAAGTCGAGCATTTAGCCCAGGAATTCCCGATTTATAAGGATTAAATATGCGTTGTCCTTCTTGCGGTTATAAAGGCACTAATGTCATGGACTCCCGCCTCAATAGCGAGGGGACATCCATTCGCCGCCGCCGCAAATGCTCCAAGTGTGAAGAGCGTTTTACCACCTACGAGTATATCGAAACGGTGCCTTTGATGGTGGTCAAGCGCGACGGCCGCCGCCAGGCCTTTGACCGCACGCGTGTGCTTAATGGCCTGATCAAGGCCTGCGAAAAAAGGCCGGTCAGTATTGATAAAATTGAAGCGATGGTTGATGATATCGAGCACACCATCCGCAAGAAATACGACCGTGAGGTCAGTTATAAAGACATCGGCGAGATGGTCATGACACGGCTATCGGTTTTAGACGAAGTCGCTTATGTGCGTTTCGCTTCAGTCTATCGTCAGTTCCGTGATGTTAATCAGTTCATGAATGAATTGCAGTTGATCCTGACCAAAAATAAACTTAAGAAACTTAAAAAACAAAAAGGGCGTTAAGAGGCTAATATCATATGATACAAGTAGAATTATCCAGGATCATCATTGATGAAAAGCGCCAGGACCAGGTGATCGTGCTTAAAGAAAAGGACGGAGACCGCCAAATTCCCATCGTTATCGGTTTTATGGAAGCCTCTTCGATCAAGATCAAGATCTCCGGTGTGGATGTGCCCCGGCCCATGACCCATGACCTTTTAGTCAATGTGATGGAAATCTTAGGCGGCCGCTTAGAGAGGGTCATCATCGACAAGTTGGTGAACAACACCTTCCATGCCAAATTGGAAATTAAAACCAAGGAAGGCCAGCTTAAGTCCATTGATTCCCGTCCTTCTGACAGCATTGCCCTGGCGGTGCGTTTCAAAGCGCCGATATTCGTGGCCGATGAAGTTTTACAAAAATCCTCGTTGCCCCAACCCTAGTAACAAAAAAGAGCTTGTGATGACCAGGAAAGTGGGCCTATTGCTTTTGACGTATTATCCCCAATTATCTTTAATCCGTGACGCGCTAAGGACAAGCCGGCGACGTGTCTATTTAGTGGGCGGAGCCCTGCGCGATTATTATCTGGATCGCAGGGGGGCTGATCTTGATTTTGCCGTTGATGGCGGGGCGATCGCTTTATCTCGTCAGCTTGCCCGCCGGCTTCACGGCACCTTTGTGCTTTTGGACCGCGAACATGGCAGTGCGCGGGTGGTAAAAAGGATAGACGGGGTGATTTGGACTTTTGATCTGACTGATTGGCGGGGAACGAGCATTCAAAAAGATTTGAACTTGCGCGATTTTACCATTAACGCGCTGGCCGTGGATATTTTAGAAAAAGACCCCAGCTCTTCAAAAGTTTTAGAAGTTAAAGGATCCAGGAGGGATTTAAAGACAGGTGTCGTGCGCATGATAAGCTCCAAGGTTTTTGAAGATGATCCCTTGCGGCTATTGCGCGCCTTTAGCTTGCATGCCACTCTGGGATTTAGGATAGATCCTGATACAGCAAAGCAAATTAAAAAAGACACTTATTTGATATCTTCAGTCGCGGCCGAGAGGATACGCGAGGAGGTCTTTAGAATATTAGCCTCAAGGCGTGCCTATGAAACATTTTCCGCCATGGACAAGATCGGGCTTTTAGCCCAGGTCATCCCGCAGATCACGGTCATGTACGGCATCCATCAGGGCGGGTATCATCATTTGGATGTCTGGAACCATTCTTTGGAAGTGTTATGCAAATTGGAAGAATCCATCAATAAGTTGGAGCCCGATGATTGCTGGAAGGGTTATTTACAGGAAATCATCGGTGGGGGACATTCCCGTATGGCGCTTTTGAAAATGTCAGCAATTTTGCATGATATAGGCAAGCCGGAAACCCGCGCACAGGAGGGGTCTCGCACGACCTTTCACACCCATGAACATGCAGGGGAACACATAACCCGGCAGGTCGCCAAACATTTGAAATTATCCGTTAAAGAACGCTTTTTTCTTGAAGACGCGGTGCGCCTGCATTTAAGGCCGGGTTATTTATCAAATTTCAAGGTCCCGAGTCCAAAGGCCATTTTCCGGTATTTGCGTGACACCAAACAAGAGGCCGCGAGCGTGGCGATTTTGGCTATGGCAGACCAGGCCGCCACCCGCGGCCCTTTGACGAGCGTAGCTAAATCCAAACATCATGCCAAGACTTGTCGAATGCTTATCGAGCGTTATTTTGAAGGCAAAGACCAAAAGCCCAAGCAACGCCTCTTAACAGGCCATGACTTGATCAAGGAGTTAAAACTAAAACCCTCAAAGCTGTTTGGAAAGATCCTCTCCAAAGTTGAAGAAGCAGTAGCGTTAGGTAAGATCAAAACAAAGCCAGAGGCCCTGGCCCTTGCGAAGAGTGTCAAAAGGCTTTAGCCATACGTTCTTCGACGTCATTAGGTTTGTGTCAAAAGGCTTGAGCCGTACGTACTTCGACGTCGTTAGGTTTGTGTCATTGCGAGGAGCCCCGCAGGGCGACGAAGCAATCTCTTAAATATTAATTCTGTTATCTAAAATGCGGTTATATAAATTAAATGACAAGGTCTTAAGCATCCAAGGCAAAGCCTCCGCCTTTTTAAACGGGATCACGTCCAATACCCCAGATGCTCCGCTCAACGCCTTTTTAAATCAGCACGGGCGCATCATTGCGACAATCCGCCAGCAAAGAATCAGCGACGATGAATTCTTGATCAGCGTGCCCTCTTATGTGGTGGACAATCTTTTAAAACATCTGGAACGATATGCGAAATTAAGCCATGTAAACATAGCTCCAAGCGCTTTAAATGCCTTTATCAATTTAGATACCATTCAAACCATAATGGTAGCCCAACATTATGATAATAGTGTTAGCGACGATGAATTTACATTATTCCGTCTAAATCATCATATCCCCTTGATGGGCGTTGATTACCAGGCCGATGAATTTATCCTCAACGTAAGCGAGCATGATCATGTCTCGTACACCAAAGGCTGTTTTTTAGGCCAGGAACCGGTGGCCAAGGTCCATAACCGCGCCCAACCCACTCGCCGCCTGATTGTCCAATTTGAAGACCAATGTTCCCCCCAAGAAGCCGCCAAAATGACCTCCAAGATCCCCGACCCCCAAAGCGGTCGAGTTAAAGGGTTTCTATTTGTGAGCAATAAACCGCAGTAGAGACGCCATTTATGGCGTCTCTTATGGCGTTCCCGCGAAAGTCGAAGATCCCGCCAAAGGCGGGGGCGGTGATCCATAACCATACCGTCGACAATCCAAGAAAACGTTTTCTCTAAAACCTCTCCAGGCCCTTGTTTTTTCTTATTTATATGGTTTACTTTATATAGGGATAATATATCTTAATTGTGGATAAAATATATGAGAACCCCAATTCCCAAATATATGTCAATTAATCTACGTATCAAAAGGCTTGAGCCATACGTCTTTCGACGTCCTACGGTTTGTGTCATTGCGAGCCCGCAGGCGACGAAGCAATCTCTGTGTGTTTTTGTAATTTTTGCATTCCTTATTAATACTTTTGGGCCTATGCCTGTTGCCCAAGCCCAAGATTTTCGTTTGCCTGCACCCGGGGTCATGGTTCATTTAAGTCCACCGCTTGATCCTCCGATACTTAAAGGGATAAAGGTTCATCCTGAAAATCCTTTTCGATTTGATTTTATTCTAGACAAGGGGGACAGCCAATTATCTAACGATGCCCTTAAAGATGAATCTTCTAAGCTGATTAAATATTTTCTTGCCTCTTTGACCATCCCTGAAAAAGATTTATGGGTTAATTTGAGCCCGTATGAAAAAGATAGAATCATCCCCAATAGTTTTGGCTTAACTGAAATGGGTAGGGACTTATTGGCGGAAGATTATATGCTCAAGCAGATAACAGCG
>Ga0182030_10015136_pt1 | contig 15141 bp, 13 predicted proteins | sample 812S3MmetaG_FD_121299 | JGI IMG/M metagenome (GOLD analysis project Ga0182030, IMG submission 121299) | Permafrost microbial communities from Stordalen Mire, Sweden - 812S3M metaG (Illumina Assembly) | ecosystem: Environmental > Terrestrial > Soil > Wetlands > Permafrost | place: Sweden... | reverse complement strand
GATTGCCTCCTCGCTCACCGAGAAATTGGTCGCCAAGGCAAAGCACCTGCCGGTCGGCGATCCGCTGGGTCAGGTGGCGCTCGGACCGGTGATCAACCGCGCACAAGTCGACCGCATCCACGGCATCGTGAAAGACTCCGTGGCCGCGGGCGCGACGCTGGCGGCGGGCGGGACGTTCGACGGTCCGTTCTACCGGCCGACCGTGCTGACTGGAGTGAAACCGGGCATGCGCGCATTCGATGAGGAGATTTTTGGTCCGGTCGCTGCGATCACGTCCTTTACTAGCGACAACGAGGCGGTGGAGGTTGCCAACCAGAGCGATTACGGCCTGTCGGCTGGCGTGTTCTCGGCAGACGTCGGACGCGCGATCGCCGTCGGCAATCGACTCAATACCGGGCTGTTGCACATCAATGACCAAACTGTCGCCGATGAGCCGCACGTTCCGTTCGGCGGCACCGGAGCTTCCGGCAATGGCACCCGGATTGGCGGCCCTGCCAACTGGGAGGAATTCACCCAATGGCAGTGGATGACGATAAAGGACAAGCCCAATCCTTACCCATTCTAACTCTGCGACGACGAATGCTCCGGGGGGTAGCTTCGGCCGGAGACTCTAATCAAAAATAGGCGAGAGCACCGAAGGCGATCGCTACAGGAGAGGAAACATGCAAATGCAATTGCGCCAGACCGTCTCGGCTGCCGTGTTGGCCGCATTCGGGACAATCGCGGGATGGACGGCCAACGCCGCTGACGCGCCCAAGACAATCCGCATAGGTTACGCGATTTCACTATCCGGCGTGAACGCCCAAGGCGCCGCCACCACGACGCTCCCGGGATACGATCTGTGGGTGAAGGACGTGAATGATGCCGGCGGCATCTTCGTGAAGGAGTTCGGCAAAAAGATACCGATCGAGGTGGTGGCGAAATACGACGACACCAGCAGCGCCGAAAATATGCTTCGGCTCGAAGAAAAATTGATGAGTCAGGACAAAGTCGACTTCGTGCTGCCGCCGTGGAGCACAGGGTTCAATCTTGCCGCGGCACCGATATTCGCCAAATACGGCTATCCCGATCTCGCTGTTACCGCCAACTCCATGGACGAAGAACAACTGGTCAAACAGTTTCCGACGTTGTTCTTCTTCCTCAATCAGCCGCCACATTTTGGCGGGGCGCTGATCGAGGTGCTCAACAAGTACAAGAACGCAGGCCAGCTCAACAACAAGATTGCGATGCTCAGCGTCGGCGACCAGTTCGGCGCGGAAATGTCGGCAGGCTTCGGCGCCGGGTTAAAGGCGTCGGGTTACGACATCGTGCTGCAAAAGAGCTATCCGCTCGGCGCCGCCGATCTCACCAACGAAATCAAGGAAGCCAAGGCCTCGGGCGCCGACACTTTCATCGCCGCCAGCTACCCGCCCGACACCTTCATGCTGACGGGCACTGCGATCACCCAGGGCTACAATCCCAAGGTCTTTTACACCGCCGTCGGCACCGCGTTCGCCGAATATGGCGGCAATTTCAAGGATAAAGCCCAGGGCGTCATGGGCATCGGCGGGTGGGACCCGAGCCTGCCCGGTGCCCAGGATTATTTCAAGCGGCAGCTTGCCGTCACCGGCCACGCACCGGACGGGTGGGCGAGCCCGGTTACTTACGCCAGCCTGCAAATTCTGCAGCAGGCAATCGAGAAAGCCGGCACGCTCGACCGCAAGAAGGTGCTCGACACCATCGTCAATGGCGGACCGTGGGACACCGTCGTCGGCAAAGTCGACCTCAAGACCCATATCCGCGAGACGCAATGGGGCGCCGGCCAGTGGCAGAACGGCCAGTTCGTCGGCGTGTCTCCGAGCAGCATGCCCGGCGCGCAGCCGGTCATATTTCCCAAGCCGGCGTGGTGAGCGCGTCAACCTGTCACCACACGGCGGCGGCGTGGTAGAGATCCAAATGGCCGGTTCGGTTTGTCCGGACCGGCTGTTTTCAGTTAGCGAACGTATTTGATATGCCTGCGATCGAAGTCATCCTGGGCGGCGTCATTCTGGGCGGGCTCTACGCGCTCGTCGCCATCGGCTTCAACCTGCAATATGGCATGGCGCGCATCGTGAACCTCGCCTACGGCGAGTTCCTGATGGGCGCTGCGTTTGCGGCGTTCTGGATGTTTACGCTGTTTCGCATCAACCCGATCGTGGGTATGCTTTTCTCGGTGCCCGTGAGCTTCGGCGCCAATTGGCTGATTTATCGCGCGCTGATGCTGCCATTGGTTCGGCGCGCCCGCACCCGCCAGCAGCTTGAGGGCGAGACCATCCTCGCCACCTTTGGATTGTTGTTTGTCCTTCGCGGCGCCGCGACTTTAGCTTTCAGCGCCGACAACCGCTACTACGACTACCTTGGCGCGCCGCTGCAAATCTTCGGTTTCACCTTTGCCGCCAATCGCGTGCTCGCCTTCGCGATGGCGTGCGTGTTCGGCGGCGCGATTTGGCTCGTCCTCAACCGCACCCGGTTCGGTGCAGCCCTTCGAGCGTTGGCGATTGATCCCATCGGAGCGGAACTCGTCGGCATCGACGTACGCGGCCTGTCCGGTCTCGCTTTCGCCGCCGGCGGCGGCTTGGTCGCCGCAGCCGGAACGCTGGTGAGCACGTTTCTCAGCTTCAATCCCGCCATCGGCATCGATTTCACCATGAAGGCGCTGGTGGTGGTGATCATGGGCGGCATCGGCAATATGGGCGGCAGTCTGATCGCGGGCGTACTGCTCGGCGTCGCCGAAGCACTCTGCTCCTATTACATCGATTCAGGACTGACGCTCGCCGTCGCCTATGCGCTGTTTCTGATCGTGCTTGTAGTCAGACCGCGCGGACTGTTCGGCACGCCATGACATCGACCGAGACACACAAGGACGCCCGCATCCGTCGCACCCGAGTTGCGGCCGCGATCGCGACGCTTGCCGTCGTGGTCGGCGCACTTGCGACTGTGCCGTGGTTGGTGTCCGACTACGGACTGTCGCTGATGGTCAATGTCATGAGTTATCTAGTGCTGACCATCGCATGGGCGCTGTTTTCCGGAACTACCCAGCTGGTGTCGCTCGCGACATCGGCATTTTTCGGTATCGGCATGTACACCGTCGCGATGTTGATCAAGGTGTTGCCTCTTTACGCCACGTTTGGTGTTGCGATCGGCGTGGGGGCTGCGGTTGCGCTGGTTGTCGGCGTGCTCACTTTGCGCATTGCCGGGATGTTCTTCGTCATCTTCGGCTTCGGCCTCTCCGAGATGATCCGCGAGCTGACGGTGTGGTGGGAGATCAATCAGACCCATACCATGGGACGCTACGTCTTTGTGGATTTCGACACCACCATGATCTACGAGCATCTGCTCGGCCTCGCTGTGCTGGTATTCCTGACCGGCTGGCTGTTGCGGAGGAGCCGCCTGGGCCTTGCTTTGCTGGTGATCGGGGAAGACGAAACCGTGGCGCGCCAGGTCGGCATTAACGTGCCGTTTGCCAAGGTCACGATCTTCATCGTGTCGGCTATGTTCATGACATTGACCGGCGCGCTGATGGCGCCGCGTTTCGGCTTCATCAATCCGAATTTCGCCTTCAATCCGCTGGTGTCGTTTCAAGTCGTCATCATGGCGTTCCTGGGCGGGTTGCAGCAGCTGTGGGGGCCGGTGCTCGGCGTTATTCCGCTGATCATCCTGTCGGAACAATTACAGACCGAGTTTCCGTTCTGGTACAGCGTGTTCCTTGGCCTCGTCTTCATGGTGATCGTCTATTTCCTACCGCGCGGCGTCACCGGCCTGCTTGAGGATGTCTGGGCGGCGCTCGGGCGACCGCTCGAACTGCCGCGCGGGTTTGCCGGGCCCTTGCTCGATGCCTGGGCGTGGCTGTCGCGCCCGATTTCGCTACCGCGCGGCATCGCCGGCGCCATCGAGGAGCGGTGGTCGAAGTTCATGCCGCGCCCGACACAGAGGCGCTGATGCCAATGGCCCCGCTCCTGGAGGTGGAGAACTTAACCAAGGCGTTCGGCGGATTGGTCGCCGTCAAATCCATGTCGCTCGCGGTCGCCCCCGGCGAGGTGTTGGGACTGATCGGACCCAACGGCTCCGGCAAGACCACGCTGTTGAACCTCATTGCCGGCACGATCCGGCCGGACGGGGGCTCAATCCGCATGGCCGGCGAAGATGTGACGCGGCTGCCCAATCATTTGCGGGTGCGCAAGCGCATCAACCGGACGTTCCAATTGGTGCGCGCGCCCCCCAACATGCCGGCCATCGGCACCGTCATGGCGGCCGTGCTCTATGGCGCCGGCGAGCGGGTGCGGTTCAAGGATGCAGGCTATGAGGCGGCCGGCTGGCTCGGCGAGATGAATTTGCTGACCAAAGCCGATCGGCGGTTTGATCAGCTCACTTATATCGAGCAGAAGCGCGTCGAATTAGCGCGTGCCCTCGCCACCCGGCCACGCGTTCTGCTGCTCGACGAGTGGCTGTCGGGACTAAGCCCGAGCGAGCTTGAAGGGGGCATCTCCGTAGTGTGGAGCCTGGCTGCGCAGGGCATCGCGGTCATCCTGGTCGAGCATGTGATGACGGCGGTGCGTGCGCTGTGCCATCGCGTCATCGTCATGAACGCCGGCCTGAAGATCGCCGAGGGCCGGCCCGAAACGGTATTGCGCGACGCCGAGGTCATTCGCGCCTATCTGGGCGGCGACGATGCTTGAGATTGATGGCGTCGACCACTCCTATGGCCGCCACCGCGCATTGCGCGGCGTATCGATCCGCGTCCGCCAGAGCGAAGTCGTGGCGATTCTCGGTGCCAACGGCGCCGGCAAGACCACGCTGCTCAACGCCATCGCCGGCCTAGTGCGGCCGTCGAGTGGCTCGATCCGCTACCGCGGCGACGAGCTGATTGGGCGCTCCGCGCACCGCATCGTCGAACGGGGCATCGCCACCGTGACTGAAAGCCGCCATTTGTTCGGACCGCTGTCGGTCTTGGAAAATCTGTCGCTGGGCGCCTTCACCCATAGCGCCCGCGCAGCCGCACCTGCCAGCATGGCGCGGGTCTTCGACCTGTTCCCCCGGCTCGCCGAACGGCGCCGCCAAGCGGTACGCACCATGAGCGGCGGCGAACAGCAGATGGTCGCGGTCGGCCGCGCGCTGATGGCGCGGCCGTCGCTCTTGCTGCTTGACGAACCCTCGCTCGGGCTCGCGCCGGTGATTGCTACGGAATTGTTCACGGCGCTTGCCCGCATCGCGCGCGAAAGCGACACCAGCATCCTCATCGTCGAGCAGAATGCGCGGCGCGCGCTGAAAATGGCGGATCGCGCCTATTTGCTGGCACTGGGCAGCATCGTCGGCGAAGGCTCAGCCGCCGCGCTGGCGCAAGACCGCGCGGTTGCCGAATCCTATCTCGGCCTGTGACCGGCCGTCATCGTCTCCGATCAGCCGGTCGTCACCGCGGTCTTTAAGTCGCTCGGATCGACCTGCCGGTTGAGAGCGGCCGTGAGCTTCTTGCGGTCCAGCTCGCCTTCCCACCAGGCGACGACGATGCAGGCGACGCCGTTGCCGGAGAGGTTGGTCAGCGCGCGGCATTCGCTCATGAATTTGTCGATACCGAGCACGATCGCCATACCGGGGACCAGTTCCGGCCGCACCGACGCGAGCGTCGCCGCGAGCGTGATAAAGCCGGCGCCGGTGACGCCGCTCGCGCCCTTGGACGTCAGCATCGCCACCACGAGGATGATCATCTCCTCGCCAAACGTCAGCGGCACGTTGAGCGCCTGCGCGATGAACAGCGTCGCCAGCGTCATGTAGATATTCGTGCCGTCGAGATTGAACGAATAGCCGGTCGGCACGACGAGGCCGACGACCGGCTTGGAACAGCCGAGCCGCTCCATCTTTTCCATCAATTGCGGCAAGGCGCTTTCGGACGAACTCGTGCCGAGCACGATAAGCAATTCATCCTTGATATAGCCGAGATATTTGAAGATCGAAAAGCCGGCGATCTTGGCGATGATCCCGAGTATGCCGACCACGAAGACGATCGATGTCAGGTAGAAAACCGCGATCAGGCCGGCGAGATTGCCGAGCGCCGTCGGACCGTAGCGGCCGATCGTGTAGGCCATGGCGCCGAATGCGCCGACCGGGGCCGCTTTGACGACAATGGCGATGATGCCGAACACGGTGTGGGCAAAATCGTCGATGATGGAGCGCAGACCATGACCGCGTTCGCCCAACGCCATCAGCGCGAAGCCGAACAGCACCGAAAATAGCAGCACCTGCAGAATGTCGCCCGCGGCAAAGGCGCCGACGGCACTGTCGGGGATGATATGCAGGACGAAATCGGAGGCTTTCATTTCGCTGGCCTGCTTGGCGAAGCTGGCCACTGCCGAGGCATTCGACTGGCCGGAGAAGCCCGCGCCCGGCTGCAGCACATTGGCGACGATCAGGCCGAGAACGAGCGCAAAGGTCGACACGATCTCGAAATAGACCAGCGCCTTGATCGCGACCCGCCCGACCTTTCGCACCTCGCTGATGTGAGCGATTCCCGACACCACCGTGCAGAAAATGATCGGCGCGATCACCATCCGGATCAGCTTGACGAAGCCGTCGCCCAGCGCCTTGACCCACTCGTTCTGGCCGAATGCGGGAAACAGCCAGCCGAGAATTGCGCCGAGCACGATGGCCAGCAGCACCTGGACGTATAAGATCTTGTACCAGGATTTGTGCGGCGTCGGGGCGGATGCCCTCAGCGCTGCGCCAGTTCCTTCGGTCATAAAACACTCCCTATGCTCGGCCAGTTATGGGCGTTAACCACCCATTGTATCGCCAGCCATATCAGTTCGTTGCTAGCCCGTTTTAATCCAGATCAAATCTGCGACGATTTCGCTTGCCCAGCAAGACCAGCAGACGATCGGCAACTGCCGGTGGTCTGCTACCTTCACATGGCTCGGTCGCAGCGGCGCGATCACAGCATGCCCAGCAGATGCGGCAACCATAACGAGAGTGCCGGGATGTAAGTGACCATCGCCAGGAAGACGAGCATGGTGAGCAGCCAGGGCAGCACCGCGATCGTCAGCTCGGTAATGCCCATCTTCGTGATGCCGGAGGCGACGTAGAGGTTCAATCCGACCGGCGGATGGCAAAGCCCGACTTCCATATTGACCGCCATCAGGATGCCGAGATGGACCGGGTGGACGCCGAGCGCCGCCGCCATCGGAAACAGGATCGGCGCCATGATCAAAGTGATCGCTGCCGGGTCCATGAAGTTGCCGGCCGCCAATAGGACGATATTGGTGACGAGGAGAAACGCCACCATGCCAAAGCCCTGTGCCGTCATCCATTCGGCCATCGACTGCGGGATCTGCTCCGAGGTGAGCAGCCAGGAGAACACAGCGGCATTGGTGATGATGTAGAGGATCATCGCGCTCATCGACGCCGCCTTGAGCAGCACCGCCGGCACTTCGGAGAATTTCAAGCCCTTGTAGACGAACACCGAGATGATGAAGGCGTAGACCGCGGCGACGGCGGCGGCTTCGGTCGGCGTGAACAGGCCGGTATAGATGCCGCCGAGCACCAGAAAGATCAGCAGCAGGCCCCAGACGCTTTCCCGGAACGTGCGCCAGCACTCGCCCCAGCTGGCCCGCTCCATGCGCGGGTAATCGTTGCGCCAGGCGCGGTACCAGGTCGTGGCGCCGAGCATCGTGGCCAGGATCAGTCCGGGAACGAGCGCCGCGATGAACAACTGGCCGACGGACGCGGAGTCGACCACCGCACCGGTCGGCCCGTGCGGCTGCATGCCGCTCGTCGCCACCGCGAAGATGACAAGATTGATCGACGGCGGGAACAGAATGCCCAGCGCGCCCGAGGTCGCGATCACGCCGGCGGAAAAACGCGGCGGATAGCCTTGCTGCGCCAAGGCTGGCAGGATGATCGAGCCGATGCCGACCACGGTCGCCACCGAGGAGCCGGAGATCGCCGCAAACAGCGCGCAGGCGACGACGCCGGCCAAACCCAGTCCGCCATACCAGTGCCCGATCAACGAAGAGGCGAAGTCGATCATGCGGCGCGCCACGCCGCCGGAGGTAAGAAAATTACCGGCCAGGATAAAGAACGGAATCGCCATGATCTCGAAGCGGTCGATGCTGGTGAACAGCTTCAATCCCACCATCTTCGGATCGACGTCGGAAAGAATGAACAGATAGGTCAGCACCGACAGCCCGAGCGCGATCGAGATCGGCATGCCGGACGCCATCAGCGCCAACAGCAGCGCAAATAGCAACTCGGCGCGCACCGTGTGCGACAGCTCGACGACATGAAAGCGGGCGGCGATGCAGAGGAGCGTGAGCGCGATCGGAATGACGATGATCAGCACCGCGGTGACGGCGTCGCCGAGCGGCCGCGGTGCGGCCGGTTTGGAGCTCTGTGAGAGCGCGGTCACTGGGCCGCCTCGCGGACCGGCATGCTCGCGTCATGTGGCGCTTCGTAGTCGATGCCATGCCCCTGATGCGGCACCCTGCCGGTGCGCAGAAAGCGCCACATCACCTGCAGGAACCGAAAGCACATCAGATAGGAGCCGAGCGGAATGCACAGATAGATCATCCAGCTCGGCCATTCGAGCTCGGGCGACGTCTGGTCGGGGTCTAGCTCATAGACATAGACCGCGCCGAGCGTGCCGATGATGCCGGTGAACAGCGCGCCGCAAAACAGCGCGAACACGATCACCGGCTTTTGCGTCGCCGGCGAAAGCTTCTTGACGAAAACATCGACGCCGACATGGATGCCGGTACGAACGCCGAGCGCGGCGCCGAATTTCGCCATCCAGACGAACATGTAGGTCGCAAGCTCGTTCGCCCAGGACAGATGGATCGACGCGAGGAAAGTGTAGACCCAGTTCGCCGCGTTCTTGAGCAGCGGAAGGTGATGCGCGCCCGCCCATCGGGCGAGGCCGACGGAATTGCTGGCGCCGTAGCGGTGCACGACCGCCACAAAGGTGATGATCGTCGCCGCCGCAATCAGCGTGACGATGATCCACTCTTCGAGCCGATTAAGAATACGGTCGAGCACCAGCCGTCCTCACGAGCTGAATCCCGCGCCCCATCCGGCGAAGGATTACGCGGCCTAGGACTGCGGCGGTACGAAGCCCGACGCCTTGTAGATCTTCTCGATGAAGTCCTTGCCGAAGCGGCCTTCCATCTCCTTGTGGACCGGCATCAGCTTGGCGATCCATGCCTGTTTTTCGGCAGGCGTCTGCGCATGCATTTCGACCTTGCCGGTGGCCTTGATCTTGTCTAGCGCGTCGACATTGTCCTTCGCCGCCGTGTCGTCGAAGAATTCGGTCGATTCCTTCACCGCGCGATCGAGACCGGGCCGGATATCGGGCGGCAGCCCGTCCCAGAACTTCTTGTTGGTGATCAACGAATAAGTCAGCCGCCCGTGGTGCGACACGGTGAGATGTTTCTGCACGTCATAGAGCTTCTGCGTCCAGACGTTCGACGGCACGTTATCCTCGCCGTCGGCGACGCCGGTCTGCAGGGCCTGATAGAGTTCGCCGAAGGCGATGATCTGCGGAATGGCGCCGAGCTCGCGCGCCACCGCGTCAAGCACCTTGCTGCCCTGGATGCGCATCTTTAGACCGCGGAAATCGTCCGGCATGATCAGCGGCACATTCGCGGTGTACACGTGCGATCCGTTGTCCCAATAAGCGAGCGGAGTGACGCCCTTGTCCTCGAGCTTCTTGTTGAGATCGGCCATCATCGGGCTCGCCATCATCTGCCGGGCGTGGGTGTCGTCGCTCATCAGGAACGGCAGATCGAAGACGTCGAATTCCTTGACGCCAAGGGGGCCGAATTTGGAGATCGACGGCGCCAGCAATTGCACGGAGCCGAGCTGCAAGGCTTCCAGTTCTTCCTTGTCCTTGTAGAGCGAGGAGTTCGGATAGACCTCCACCGTCACTTTGCCGTCGGTGTATTTCTCGGCCAATTGCTTGAACAGCAAAGCCGACTTGCCCTTCGGCGCATCGGGCGACACGACGTGGCTAAATTTGATGACGATCGGATCGGCGTGCGCCGGCCTGCCGAAACCGATGACCGGGGCCGCGGCAAGCGCGAGAGCCCCACCTTTCATTGCGGCACGTCTGGTGACTTTGAACGCCATGGTATCCCCTCCCTGGACGCGGCCATGGCGGGGGCATTGCCCGGCGGCCGCTGGTATTCGCTTTAAGACTTATGTCTTTTACGACTTGTTTTACGACTTGCCTTCTCATAGCGCGAATGCGGCGGCGGGCCAATGCTACACTTTGACCATACGGCTCGACCCCGATGCGGGCGGCGGTCACTTCGGGATGACGGAACGAAAGCCCGCGCAAACTCATTCGTTGCCGCGATGCCTCCGCATCCGGGGTGTGCCGCACCAAAGCATTCCCTAAATCCTCCCCTCAAAAAAGAAGGGAGGCGGAGCGCCAAAAGACGCACCGTCCGGGCCACATCTTGCGATGCGGCGCGCGCCTTTGCTCCGTCCTTCCCGAAACTGGAGAAGACCGGGGCCCCAGGGACCCCACTGGAACAGGGCGCGCTCGCCTTTCGGCGCCCCACCGCGGTTCTGACCAAGGGTTTCACCCCTCGGCTCGGCCCGGGCCGCGCTTCCTGGAATCACCGGATGCAAACGGGAGGACCCTCTCCGGCACCAGTGCAGCGAGCACCTCGCAGTCCGATCACGCGCCGGACGGGACGATGCCCAGACCGCCCGCTTATGCAGTGTATGGCTGCACTCACGGGACCGCCCCCGCTCCGCCTCAAGGAGTACCCTCGCGAAAAGCGTCCTTCGCGAGCGGGACATTGGGCATATAATCCCATCCCAGACGGTCGTCACGAGATAGGTCTCAATAAAAGTGACGCCTTCTCGTCATTGCGAGGAGCCAACGGACCCGCGCGAAGTCGCGCGGTCCGATGACGGGCTCCGCAACGAAGCAATCCAGCTCCCGGGCTCCGCGCTGGATTGCTTCGCTGCGCTCGCAATGACGGGGCTGAGCATCAGCGAAATCCAGGACGACCGTCGCCCTCCGCAACCGGGTTTCGCCGGCGCTCAACCCGGGCTACGCTTGCTCATTGCAGCGGGTATGATCCCTTCGGGACGCGGATCGAATGGTAATCGAAATCGGCAGGCGGCGATTCATATCCGCGCTCAGCGGTGGCGCCTTTGCATGGCCGCTCGCGGCACGAGCACAGCAGCCAGAACGGATACGGCGCATCGGCTGGCTGAGTATCACGCCGGAAAATGATCCTGTCGGCCAAGCACGTCTCGCTGCGTTTCTCCGCGCCTTCGAGGATCTCGGCTGGAAGGAAGGCCGCAACGTTCGTATCGAGTACCGCTGGGCGGGCCCCGACCGGGCGCGCGCGAAAGCCTATGCGTCGGAACTAGCCGGGCTCGGACTCGATGTCATTCTCGCCGAGGGGTCCCCGACCGTCGCCGCACTCAAGCAAGCTACAGCCACGACACCGATCGTATTTGCCGTCGTTGGCGATCCAGTCGCCCAAGGCATCGTTTCAAGCTTGGCGCACCCCGGCGAAAACATCACCGGCTTTAGTTTTATCGACTACTCGGTTGTCGGGAAAGCAACGGGGCTGCTCAAGACGATGGCGTCGGATGTGAAGCGAGTCGGGTTCATGTTCAATCCCGAATCCTACCCGTTCTATGAAAGTTATCTGCATTCGTTCCAGACCGACGCGAGCACTCTCGCGGTTGAGGTGATTCCTGCTCGCGTGCGTTCCGATGCCGAAATCGGGGAGACGATCGCAGAACTCACTCGGAGTGCCGGCGGTGGGCTGGTCGTGCCGCCCGATCCATACACGACCAACCATCGCGAGACGATCGTCAAACTGGCGCTACAAAGCCGGTTGCCCGCGATCTCTTTCTTTCGCGCATTTGTTCTGGCGGGCGGCTTGACGTGTTATGGACCCGACGATGTGGACGTTGTTCGGCGCTCAGCCGGCTATGTCGACCGTATATTAAAGGGCGAGAAACCCGGCGATCTGCCGGTGCAGGCACCGACGAAGTTTCAGTTCGTCATTAACCTCAAGACGGCGAAGTCACTCGGCCTGACGGTCCCGACATCGCTCCTCGCTACCGCCGACGAGGTGATCGAGTGAAACTTCCCCGCCGAAACCTCCTCCGCCTGGCTGCCGGCGCAGCCGCGATGACCGTTATGCCGCGGGGCGCGCGTGCGGAAGCCTATCCGACGCGTCCCGTGCGCCTGTTTGTCGGCGGCACCCCAGGCAGCGCACCCGACGTGATCGCGCGGCTGATGGCGCAATGGCTGTCGCAGCGGCTCGGCCAAACCGTGTTCGTCGAAAACCGGAACGGCGCCAACGAAAATCTCGCGACCCAGGCCGTGGTGGACGCGGCGCCGGACGGTCACACCTTGCTGTTGGCGTCGGCCAGCAATGCCATCAACGCCACGCTTTTCGCCAATCTCAATTTCAATTTCATCCGCGACATCGCACCGATCGCCGGCCTCGTTACTTTTCCCATGGTCATCACGGTGAATTCGTCGTTTCCGGCGAAAAGCCTTCCCGAGCTGATAGCCGAGGCGAAGCTGCAGCCCGGCAAAATCAACCTTGGAACGCCGCCGCTCGGCACGCCGCACTACGTCGCCGGCGAGTTATTCAAGATGAAGACCGGCGCCGATATTGTCCTGGTTGCCTACCGCGGCGGCCCGGCGGCGGTCAGCGACGCGCTCAGCGGACAAGTTCAGGGCGTCATCGGCACGGTCTTATTGACGCTGGAGCAAATCAGGTCCGGAAGTTTGCGCGCCTTGGCCGTGACCGGCGCGAGACGCTGCGAACTGCTGCCCGAGGTTCCGACGGTGGATCAGTTTGTGCCGGGTTTCGAGGCCGGGCAATGGGTCGGCATCGGCGCGCCGAAGAACACGTCCGTCGAGATTATCGAGCGGCTTAACCGGGAGATCAACGACGGATTGGCCGACGCCGCGCTCAAGGCGCGGATTGCCGAACTTGGCGGTCTGGCATTGCCGGGATCGCCTGCCGATTTCGGCAAGTTTATCGCCGCAGAAACCAAGAAGTGGGGCGACGTTGTCACCTTCGCTAACGTCAAACCGGAGTAATCCGCGGCAAGCGTATGGAGAGCAAAGGCAGCGCCGTGCCCATCTTGGCGTCAACGCGAACTCCAAGTCGGTGGGGCACGCTTCGCTCTGCCGCCGCTATCCTCCAGCGGCAACGCGCAATCCGAACTGAGATGCGCGCGCGTTAGCTGACGGGTGTCTCCACCGGCGGGAGCGGATTTTTCTGCAACCATTCCTCTCGCGTGATCCAGGCCTCGAGCACTTGGACGTGCTCGGCTTCTTCCTGGTAGAACTCTTTAGCCGCAGCGCGGATTTCGGGATTGGCGGTGATGCCGGCGACGGAATAATAGAATTCATATCCGCGCCGCTCTCCGACGAGGGCAGCCCGCAGGGCATCGAGACGCGACAGCGATGGATCGCCGGCCCAGAGGGCGGTGCGCTCCGGCGTCTCGTGGTCGGGCCAAGCGTAGTCCGACGGAATATATTTGGCGACATCGGTCGCCGCGGCGCGCTTCCTGGCCTCGGCAAGATGCAGCCGCGAGAAACCGGCAAGCTGCGCGAACAGCTTTGCCACCTCGAGATTGCCGCAATTCGCCATTGCCGATGACAGCTTATCAAAATGGAGCGCGGCATCTTCTTCGACTTTCACCGCGAAGCCATGAAATTCCTCGATCGAGGCTATTTGCACACCGCCGTTGTAAAGCTTGGCGGCCGCAGTCAGATAGGGAGGCTGTACCGGCAAAGTCTCATCACCTTTGAAGGTCACGACGATGTCTTCGTGGCGTACGAAGCACTGGCACGCCAACCGGTAGCGCGGCGGCATGTCGTTGACTTCGGCGTCATAAATCTCTTCGCGCGTGATTTTGCCGAGCTGTCGAAGCAACTCCTTTTCTTTTTCCGTCAGAGCGATTGCGTTTTTGCGGTTGCCCGCGGCGAGATGCTTGACCTCGATGAGGCACGATCCGCATTCGCCGTCCTGACAGTCGAAAGGAATCGGAATTTTGTGGGCCTTGGCGACAGCCAGGATGGTCCCGCGGTCGCCGGCGACGGCATAGACCGTCACGTCACGGGCCATCACGGGAGAGGAAAAGGTGACATTGCTCATTGCCGTGCTCCTAGGGTGACGCTCGGGTCGGCTTCCGTCGGCGATGCGCGGGATGGTCCGTGTTGGGCTTCAGATTTTAGAACGCCAATGGGGACGCCTGCGAAGCATCCGATTGCTCTTTAGCAAGGAACGCGCCACCTCGGAGCCATGGTCCAATTCGTGCGTTTGGCGACAGGAGACGGTTTCGGAATACCTGACAACTCGTGCGCTCGTCTGATTCGCTACACAGATGTCGGCAAGCCCAATGTTAGCCGGTTGGCGTACTCCCGCGCCGAGGCGGCAGTTGTTTTAGGAGCCCACGCCCTAATGCATCGCCATCGCAGTCCGCGGCACCAGCGCGCCGGGATGGCGGATCACATTACCGGCGAGGCGGTGTGCGGCGCTCGCGGCCTGCATCGGCTCGCTGCCTGATAGCCGGGCGGCGAGATAACCGGCATTGAACCCGTCGCCGGCTGCGGTGGTATCGACCGGCACCACCACTTCGGGAACCGGCACGAATTCCTGGGCGCCGCCCGAGGCGACCAAGGCGCTGTTGGGTCCGTTCTTGACCACGATCTCGCCGATGCCGAAGGCTTGCAACCGTGACACGGTGCTTTCGGGGCTCGGATCGCCCCACAGCACCGCCTCGTCGTCGAACGCCGGCAGCGCAATATCGACTCGCTTGAGCGCCTCGATGAAGACGTTGCGGGTGCGCTGCAGGTCGCCGTTCCAGCCGCGCGGACGGAAATTGCCGTCGAAGGCGACCTTGGCGCCCTGCTGGCGCGCCACTTCGAGCACGGCGAACAAGCGGCCGAGGCCGTGGTTGGAGTAGAGCGACAGCGTGATGCCGGAGAAGTAAATCAGCCGCGCCACGGTGAGGCTCTCGGCAAGGCGCATCCAGTCGGCAAGCTCGAACAGGTCGCGCGCCGGAGCGCCCTCGCGCCAGGTGCGCACGATATGCTCGCCGGAGGGGCCGTTCTCGATCAGCGATAGAGCGGGCAGCCGG
>Ga0182030_10015135_pt1 | contig 15143 bp, 18 predicted proteins | sample 812S3MmetaG_FD_121299 | JGI IMG/M metagenome (GOLD analysis project Ga0182030, IMG submission 121299) | Permafrost microbial communities from Stordalen Mire, Sweden - 812S3M metaG (Illumina Assembly) | ecosystem: Environmental > Terrestrial > Soil > Wetlands > Permafrost | place: Sweden... | reverse complement strand
TCGCGCTCGTGGCGGTGCAGGATCTCGACGAAGCGCGACATGTGCGTGCCTTTGAAATTGTGGGGCAGGTTCACGTACATGTTGAAATTCGCAACGGTGTGCTGCTCGCCGTTCGCCCGGTCCTTAACCCGCACAGGGTGGTAAATGTCCTTGATGCCGACCTTGTTGATCGGAATTTGGCGCGTGTCCGGATGACCTTGCACGTCCTCGACAGTCGAGACGCGCGGCTTTACGGTGGGTACGGCGACATTCATATGGCTCGGTTTCCTGGTTCCGCGATCTTAAGCCCCACATGGTGCCCGTCCCGCGCAATACAATGATATCAGACGAGGCCGCGGTGCCGGCACCCGGGTCGTTCCGGCGACCCACCCCTGGACGGTGAGTAGCCGTTTACTCGGCTTTGGTTTCGTCGGGATCGAAATCGTCCACCTGGACCCCGCCGGCCTTCTTGAGCAAAATCTCGACTCTTTGCTCAGCCTCTTTGAGTGCTGTCTGGCAGCTGCGCGTGAGTATGACGCCGCGCTCGAAGGCCGCAAGCGACTCCTCGAGCGGCAGCTCCCCATGTTCCAGGCGTTCGACTATCTCCTCGAGATCGCGCATGGCGGCCTCGAAATCGACGGGCTTCGGATCGTTTTCTGCTTTGCCGTTCGGCATGGACTTCGAACGGTACACAGGGCCCGGCGCGTGGTCAAACTCCGGCGTCCTATGGATGCAGTTCACGGAGCTGATTCGTGAATGGATTTAGGGGCTTGGAAAATGGTCAAGCCGTGATATGCGTCACAGGTGAAGGGTCGCGCCGGCCGGCGTTTTGGGTAACCATGGAGACCGGGAAGCTTATGCGATATTCGACCAAACATATCCTCGCGGGTGGTTGGCTTTGCGCCGCCATGCTGGGGATCGCCGCGTGTTCACCGCGCAAGGCGCCGCCACTTACCATCGAGGACCTGATGGAAGATCGGGTCGCGCTGGACGGCGTTTTGATGAAGTGCGACCAGCACCCGAAATCTCGCGACAGCGCCGACTGCGAGAATGCGCGGATCGCCATCGAGCGATTGGCCGCCCAAAACATCGATCCCACCGTGGAGAAGAGGCGACAAGAAGATTTCGAGCGCGCCCGGGAGCAATTGCGTCTCACGCAAGATCGGGCGCGGCAAGAGCAGGAAGCCAAAAAGAAAGTCGACCCGTATACCTTGCCGGTGGTCCCGGTCGAGCCCGCCAAGACGCCCGCCCAACAAGCGGATCCTTCGGCCAGCGGTAGCCCCCCGCAGGCGAATGCTGGTTCGCGCGGCGCCGCTCTGCCGGCGGGCTCGAGCATGCCGTGAGTCGAAGCGGAACAAAAAACTTCCGAAGGGAGAAGGTCATGCGCCGGTTTGGCGATGGACCTCGCGCGGCACCGGAGGCACCGGAGCGCTAGCAGCTAAAGGTTGCGCTCCCGGCTCCAGGGCTGGGCCGGAAGCGCAATCGACCGGCGTTTCAGTAACGGCGCGGTCCGCGGCTTCCGCCGCCACCGCCACCGCCACCACCGCCACCCGAGCGTTCGCGATCCTGGGCCTCATTGACCTTGAGGGCGCGGCCATCCAAATCGGTTCCATTCAGCGCCTGCATCGCGCGCGAGGCATCGGCGTTCGACATCTCCACGAACCCGAAGCCGCGAGGACGACCCGTGTCGCGATCGGTGATGAGCGAGACCTTATCGACGGTCCCGTGCTTGGCAAACAGGCCGCGCACGCTGTCATCGGTCGCGGTGAAGGGAAGGTTTCCAACGTATAGTTTAGTCACTGAGTTTACTCATTAGAGAGAATTAAAACGGCGGGCAGCAACCCGCTTCCTGGTTCGCGGAGCTTTGCGAGGGTGCAGAGATTTGACCAGGAGAATTCGCCATGGAAGGCGAGCGAGGCGCAAATTCAGTCAAGCCGAAAGGTTACGAGCCGCCGATAGTGTACCGCAGTCGCCGGAACCCCGTGCGACATTCGATCAAACGGCGCGGCATCGGCCGAGGCGCGCGCTCAAGTACCGAGTTGATAGAGCGCGGTGATCTTGTAGGTGAGCTGTAGCCCGCATGGCTGTTTGGAAGCGTGGTCGCGCGCCCGATCGCCCGTGCACTCCAACTGTCCCTGAGCGTGACGTTTACCGCTTCCCAACGCAGCGCCCACGGCGTCGTTGAGATCGAACTGCCCGTCGCAGTCTGCAAACGGACATGGAAATTCGAAGAATGCCTGCGCCGGAGGATGCAATTCATGGGACTGAGATGCCGGCACGTTTCTCACGCCGTTGAAGTGCAAGTCGAGGCGCAATCGCTCCACGCCGGGATACGCCGCACGTAGCGCCAACGCCGCCGCCCGGTTGCGCCGCCGCCGGTCCTGCCGCTCTTGACGACCTTCGGTGAGGCTGCGGGCCGCGAGCCTCATTTTCCGCTCCCGAGTGTCGACTCCCGTCCTACCGCAACATTCGGCACGGCCGGGCTGTTCTCATCGGTACCGTCCGGCCGAGATGAACGGCGTTGCTGCTTCTCCTGCTGCCGCGCTTTCCTGGCCAGCTCCTTTTGCTTTCGCGCCTGGTGATAGTTCGGTTTTGCCATCAGGACTCCGTTAATGGCTGCATCGAAGCTGCAGCGTGTACTGGCTCGCGCCGGGGATGAGCGTGCAGCTAAACCCATCGGCAATTCGAGCATCCGATGACCTACTTATACTCCTTAATCGGGAGCGGCGGCCGAAATCGCTGAGCAGTCTCCTTTGAATCCGCGGGGTTACAGGCAGAGGAATGCTCGGCCGTTGCGCATCATCCGAGCGCCCCGAGCTCATTCACCCGTTCGGAACCTCGTCCATTCGCGCGTCACCAGACGGGAATAGTCGAGCGATACCGCCGAGTTTGTGAGCAAGCGCAAGCGAGTCCCGGCGTCGGGATAGATGCTCGGGTCGGTTTTGACGGAAGCGTCGAGGTAGGGGAGTGAGGCCAGGTTGCCGTTTGGATACTTGATGTAGTTGGAAATCCGGGCGATCACCTCGGGCCGCAACAGGTAGTTCATCCATGCCTGCGCGTTGCGCGGATGAGGCGCATCCGCAGGAATCGCCATCATGTCGACCGTGAGGAGCGCGCCTTCGCGCGGCACGAAATAGGCGATGTTCACTCCCTTGGCGGCCTCGATAGCGCGGTTGCGCGCGGTCTCCATGTCGCCCGACCACGCCAGCGAAAGACACACATCGCCGCTCGCCATGGCCGCGATGAGATCCGGCTCGATCCGCCCGATGAAGGGGCGTATCTTCCGCAACAGCAGAGAGGCCGCCTCTACGTCGCCCACATCGTGCCGATTCGGGTCGCGGCCCAAGTAGATCATGGCCGATTGGAACACCTCGAGCGGCGAGTCGATGACCGCGATTCCGCAGTCCTTGAGCTTCTGCGAATTCGCAGGATCGAACAGCAAGGCCCAGCTATCGGTAATGGACGGTCCCAACCGTGCTTTGACCCGATCGACGTTGTAGGCGAGGCCGGTCGTAGTCCACATGTAGGGAACGGCGTAGAGGTTGCCAGGGTCATGAACGGCGAGCCGGCGCATGATTTCGGGGTCGGCATTGGCGAGGTTCGGCAGCGCTCCCTTGTCGAGCTTGCGATAGACGCCGGCGCGCAGCTGACGATCAAAGAAGTTCTCGGTCGGAATGACCACATCATAGTTGGTATGACCGGTGAGCAACTTCGTTTCCAGCACTTCGTTGTTGTCGTAGGTGTCGTAGCGCACCTTGATTCCGGTTTCTTTCTCGAAGCCGGCAACCGTGTCCGGAGCGATGTAATCAGCCCACGAGTACACGTTGAGCACCTTCTCCGGATCGTACCGGCTGGTCGAGTCGGGAGGCGCCGGGCCGGGCGCTCGGTGATCCGAGCCGCTGCACGCGGCGAGCAGCAAAGCAAGCAACGTGAGCGGCCACGTTCGCGTCCTTTGACTCAAGGTTTGCATCCCGCTCAAGCTTAACCATCGCCGGGGGCACGCACCATCCTCACCGCTACTGGTCATCGTGGCCGTCCTGGTCGAGGGAGCCGCGCAAGCCGCGTCATCTCCCCGATGCAGCGGTATCATGGTCTAGATCTGCAATGATGGGAGGGCCGGGCCATGAGTGATCCCGATGTGAGGTTCCAGGAGGTCGACGAGGTCGCGGCGGAGCGCGCGCGAGTCGGCCACGCGTATCTCGAGTTTCTACGCATTCCATCGATGAGCGCCGGCGTTTACGTTCTTGGGACTGGCAGCCCGGACCGGCAGTCGCCTCACCGGCAAGACGAGCTCTACTACGTGCTCGGCGGTAAAGCCCGGATGCGCGCGGGCGCGCACGACCAGGCCGTGCGGCCAGGAACGCTCATCTTCATCGCGGCCGGCGTCGAACACCGTTTCTACGACATCGAGGAGGAAATTTCCCTGCTGGTGCTCTTCGCGCCCGCCGAAACGGATTAGGGCTACGCCACTCCAAGCTCTTTGCGGTGAAAGAGCTAGTCCGAGGCGGGTATCGTTACCATGGTAAGAGTGCGCTTGCCGAGCGACGCCTCGGGACTCGGATTGTTGATGACAACATAGAAGCTCTTGGGCCGACGCCGCGTCGCATCCGCGACCACGGGAACGAACAGGCTCACGGAGTTCTTGCCGTCCTCGATGTGCTCCTCGCGGGGCGCGACAGACATGAAGTCCTGCTCCGGCTTCGCCGTGCCGGATTCGGTCCACCACGAGAAACTCAGGTCCCCGCGAGTGCTGCCCGTGCGGTGGACCAGGATGCGCGCCGCCGGATCGCCGGGTGCTACCTCGATCGCATCGGCCGCGAGCTCAATGCGCGGGCGCGACCCAGTGCCGCTCGGGATCGCCGCCGAAGCCGGCGTTCGCGATTTCGGCGTCGCGTTGGTCGGGCCCAAGGGCTGCACGGCGCCGGATTGCTCCTGGGCGGGCGGCGTGGCCACCGCCGGCGCCGTGGGTTGCGGAAGTTGCACGCGGCTTTCGGAAGAATCCTCTCGGGAGCCCCCGAACTCGCCCCAGAGTCTGGCGATCGCAGAACTCGCATTCGCGAAGGCGGCGCCCGCGCCGCTTTCGATCTGCACCGCGCCGGCGCGGATCGAATCGACGTGCCCGCCCACCCACCAACCCGCCGCAAACAGTCCCAACACCGCGACCACGAGCACAAGGGCTCGCGGCGAGCGCCGCGCCGGTGCGGATAGGCGAGCCATCGTGGCCAAAACCGGTAAATGCGGCGCAGTGTCGCTTCGTTCGAACGCCTTGGCCCAGCTCGCGACTTCGCCGGGACGCCGCTCACGAGCGAAAGTGAGGCCGGATCGAAGAGCAAGCCACTCGCCCCGCGTCAAGCCGGCGGGGCGGGTGGGCTTCAGTCGCTGATCGCGCGCCTCGACCGCAGTCCGATCGCCGAAGGGATACTTCCCGGCGAGCAACAGATACGCGATGCACGCGAACGCATAGAGATCATCGCGAGCATCGGCAAAGCCGCCCTCGAGCAGCTGACAACTCGCAAATCGCGGTGCGGCGACCGAGCTGTATTCCTGTGCCACGATCCGAGGCGCAACTGCGAGCGGGTCGCGTGCGGCACCGAAATCGAGAACCCGCAATTCACCCTCATCCGTGATGAAGATGTTTCCCGGATTGAGATCGCCGTGCACGACGTAGCGGGCATGGGCGTGCGCAAGTGCTGCGGCGATGTCGCGGATGATCGCGCGCGCAAGGGGCCGATCCAAAGGAGTTTGGCGGCGCGCCGACAACACGCGACTCAACGAAAGGCCGCTGAGATACTCCATCGTGAAGAATGCGAGATCGCCGTCGCGATCATATTCGTGCGCCCGCACGATGTTCGGGTGCGACAGCGACTGCAGGTGCTGGAACTCGCGGCGCAGCTCGGCGAGCTGAGTCGGCGCCTGCGCATGCAGCACCTTGAGCGCCAACCCTCGAGCGGTGTCCGGCGAATCGAGTCGGTACTGATCGAAAGCCTGGAAGACGGTGCCGGTCCCCCCGCTGCCCAAGACAGCCTTTATGAGATAGCGGCCGCGCAAGACGTCGCCCGGCGCAACCTCACGCCTGCCTCCGTGCCGCAGGGTATCCGCCTGCCGCATGGTCAAGGCAGAAGCCGTGGTTTCCGGCGTCACTGTCAGCACCGGGACCGTTCTTGCCGCCGGCGTCGGCGCAGCTACGGGGTCTGGGTCGACAACCTCAGGCCGGGCGGGTACCGCGGACGCCGCGGCCGGATCGGGTGCCCACATCTTGGCCGTGGCCGACTTCCCCAATGCAGCCGGTTTGGGCGGTGCCGCTGTCCGCGGCCGGGCGTCCGGCGCGGCAGGCTGTGGCACGATGGGCTCGCGCGTCGCCGCGGGAGGCGCCTGCACCATGGGCGGGGAGCGCGCGGAATCCGCTGCCGGTCTGTGGGTCACGATTGCCGGTGGCGTTCGTGACGTTGCCCCCTGCGATGCTTCCGGGCGCGAGAGCGGAATGCTGACGTCGAGACCCATGGCCGGCCCGAGAAGCTGACTTGCCAGGCGCCCCTTCACGCTGTGGAATACCTCGGGCTTGATCTTGCCGCGACGGTAGTACTGGTCGAGCAGCGACAGAGATTCCCATCCCGCATCCGGGGATTTCTGGGTCAGCATCTGCACCGCCCGCAGGAACTCGGCCTCGTCGCACGTTCCGCGAGCGAGCGCCTCGAGCCAATCCTCGGTCAGGTCGAATGCGTCCTCAGTGCGCGTTGCGGTCGATTCTGGAGGCATCAGGGGCTCACTCACTCCGCGCTCAGGCGAGTTCAGCGCTGGTTTTCCAGCGGGTAAGTCCGGGGCTCGTCCGCGACCGGCGGCGCAGGATTTGCCGCCGGAGGCGGAACCTGCGCGGCGGCAGGCATGTCCGCCTGCGGCGCGGGCGAGATACGCGCGGCGGTATGGGTCGCCTGACCCAGCCGTGCGAGGAAACGCTGCGCGCTCTCCGGGGGCGCAGGGGCCTGACCGGAAAAGATCTCGGTCGCGGTGACCCCCTTCTTGCCGTAGAGATCCGCGTTGGCCGACTTATCGATCGCGATGACACTGCCGTCCACGGCGATGCCGCCAAACAGCCCACGCGTCCGGGCATAGGAGTAAATCTCAGCCAAGGAGACGTCGGTCGCAGCCGATCCCTGGCGTCCCACCGGTCCCGCCGCTACGGATGCATCGGCACCCAGCGTCAACTTGCCGCCGGCGACACCCTCGACGCCGCTCTTGGTCGTAAAGACGAGGATGATGTCCGAGGACTGCGCGCCCGCCTGCAGGCCCCAGCTTCCGCCCGTCAGAGAAATCAACACTGGATTGCTCCATGGTGAGCTGAGCGTATCGCGCACGGTCAGTACGCCGTTGCCGTGCCGGCCGCCGAAGAAGAATGCGATCTTCGTGACATCCGGAATCACGGCAATCCCGTAGGCGTGGGCGAGCAGTGTATCGGGCAAGCGCTGATCCGGCATGCCTTGCACGTCCTCCAAGACCTCGGTTGCCGTGAGGAGTAGCCCTTCCTCGCGCGCCGCGCCCGCGAGTGCAAAATTTGCAATCCCGACGCCGAGCAGCACAGCCGCAGCGAGCGAGGGCGAAGCCGTCTTCTTTCCGATGGTCATACAATCCCCTTAATCTGTCAGTATCTATATAACGTAGATCGCCAAACTTAGCGACGCGACTGCGTCTTGAGTTCTTAGTTCCGCCTGCAGGCGGCCTAGTTCCGCGCTGGTCGCTTAGTTACGCAAGCTTAAGGCTTGCCTGCGCGGCGCAGTAGCTGATCGGCCTCGGCATCGCGGTGACGGGACCGATAGTAGTCAAAGAGGCGCGCCGTGGCTTCCTGGGTTGCGGCGTCGTGCGGACCCACCGTGGCGAGGAGCCGCGCACGGGCGGCAACGAGTATGGGCTCGCCCTCCGCAACTTTATCGTCCTTGATCAGGGCCCAACCGAGGCTGGCGCTGCTGCGTGCCGTGCGCCAGCTATCCGGGCCGGTGAGCGCGGCGTTGATATCCGCGGACGCACGAAACTCCGCTTGGGCGTCGGCCGGCAGCCCGCGGCGCAGCAGAATTTCGCCGAGAGTCCATCGAGCGCTTGCCACGTAAAGGTGCTGTTGTGACGGCAGCGTCCGGGAGAACACCGCCAGGCTGCTCCTCGATGCTTCTTCGGCGCTGCGAAGATCGTTTGCCTTCAAGTAGAGGCTTGCTAGCGCGTCCTGATAGTAGCCGGTCATGTAATGTTCCGCGCCGTGACGCTTGGTCGATATGGCTATCGCCTTTTTCATCGCCTCGATAGCGCGCGTCTCATCGTCCTGACGGTCGTACAACAGGCTCAAGTGCTTTTGGACCTGGGCCGAGCGGTCGCTGTCTTCTCCGAAGACTTCGTTATCGATTTTCAGCGCCTCATTGAGCAATCGTTCTGCTTCCGCATACGCGCCCCGCTGCGTCAGAATGTATCCCAAGTTCGCCAGCCCGACGGCATAGTCGGGATAGTTGCGGCTCACGGTTGCTTGAAGGATCTCGATGGCCTGGCGCTGGTGCCGCTCAGCCGCCGCGTAGTCGTTTACCCAGATCGCCGCATCGGCAAGTCCGCTGAGCGCAGCTGCAACCGACACATGCTGGTTACCCAAGGCGCTTCGATAGATGCCGAGCGCTTCGTCGAAGAGCTTGCTGGCACGCTCCGGCTCGCTCTTGCCGTTAAGCTCAAATTGCCCGAACTCCACCAAAATGTCCGCCGTTTCCACCGAAGGCGACGAACCGTCGGCTTGGTGCGCAACATCGAGCGCCTGCTGCAGATCCGCTTCGGCGGAGACCATGTGTCCGCCGTCGTTCAACGCCCGGGCGAGATTCGCAAGCGCCGCGGCCATTCGATGATTGTCGAGCGGACGCTCAGCTCGCCGTATCGCGACCGCCTGCTCGAACAGCGGGATAGCGCGATCGGGCAATCCCTGACGGCGATACGCGACCCCGATGCTCTCGAGCAGTTCCGCTCGCACTTCGGGCTGCAGCGTCACATTGCTGGTGATTCTCTCGGCGCCGCGGTCGAGTAAATCCTTGGCGCTGACAGTCTGACCCAGGGCGGTGAACGGATCGGCCTGAGAAAACACGTCCACCAAGAAGGCCGACACCAATTGGGCTCGATCGCGCTCCTGCGCGGCCACGTCGAGGGCGAGCTCGATACGGTGGTTCTGCCAGAGCGTGACACCCGCGATCGCCGCAAGTCCGAGGAACGCGGCGCTCACCGTGAAAACGGCCAGCAGGTGCCGACGCATGAACTTCGCGGTGTTGTAACGCCAGTCGCCCTGTCGCGCCAACACGGGCTTGCCGTGCAGGTGTCGATTCAGATCGTCCACGAGCGCTTCGACCGATGGATATCGACGATCCGGCTCTTTGCGCATCGCCATGGCGATGATGGCATCCAAGTCGCCGCTGAGCCGGACCCGTAGACGCTGAGGCGAGAGCCCGCGGCGGTCGGAGATCCGGCTCCTATCGGCGTCGGTCTCGTTGCCGAGCTTGGCGACGACCATTTGGCTAGGCCGCATGGGATAATCCATGCAGATCGCACGTTCGAGCTGCAACTGGCTGTAGCTCAAGAGCCGGTAGGGGGAGCGTCCCGTCAAGAGTTGATAGAGCAGCACGCCGAGCGCGTAGATGTCGGTCGCCGTGGTGATGGAGCGGCCCAGGACCTGCTCGGGGGCTGCATTTTCCGGAGTGAGTATTCGCTCCTGCAGCCGCGTCACCGGCACGGTGTGCGACAGGCTCTCGGGAGCGAGCAGCTTCGCGATGCCGAAATCCAGAAGCTTGGGGGTTCCCTCGGGGGTCACGAGGATATTCGCCGCTTTGATGTCCCGGTGCACGACCAGATTCCGATGCGCATATTGCACGGCGGCGCAGACCTGGACGAACAGCTCGAGCCGTTCGCGGATGAACAGCGTGCGGCTGTCGCAATAGGTATCGATGGACTCGCCGTCGACATGTTCCATCACCAAATAGGGCGTGCCGTCCTCGAGGTCGCCGCTGTCTATGAGGCGCGCGATGGAGGCATGCGTGAGGGTGGCGAGGATGTGCCGCTCGCTGTGCAGCCGATTGCGGAGCCTCGGGTGCAGCGCGGCGTGGTGCAGCACTTTGATGGCCACGGTTTGCTGGTATTGCGCGTCGTCGCGCTCTCCGCGGTACACGGTGCTCATGCCGCCGTGCCCGAGCACGGAGACGATGCGGTAGTGCCCGACATGCGTCCCGACCAGCCGGTCTTGGTGATCCACCAAAAGCGATTCGGCCGCCTCGCTGATCGCGTTCAGCAAGGGATCTTCTGTTCTTTGATCCGAGGCGAGCAAGGACTCGACCGACCGCTTGAGGTCCGTGTCGGCGCCGCAGGATGCCGCGAGCCGGGTCGCGCGTTCCGTCGGCGACGCGTCGATCACATCCTCGAATACCAACTGAATCTGCTGCCAACGTGCCCGCGAAATCATCCGATCTATTCCTGGCTGTTCCCGGCAATCTCGTGGAGAAGCCACGCGCGCGCCAGGCGGATATCGCGATGCACGGTGGCGGTCGAGGCGCCGGCCGCCGCGGCAATCTGGTCGTAGGTCAAGCCGCCAAAATAATGCAGCTCGATGACTTGGGCGAGACGCGGCTCCATCTGCTGCAGACTCTGTAGCGCCTCATCGAGTGCGATCACGTCGAAGTCCGACCCGGGCGGAGAGGTTTCCTCCGCGAGGGGTTCGCGGACATCGGCGCTGCGTTTTGCCCGGGAGCGAGATTTGGCATGATCGACCAGCACTCGCCGCATGAGCCGCGAGGCCAAGGCGAAGAAGTGAGCACGATCCTGCAACGCGACGTTCGCCTGAACCAGGCGCAAGAATGCTTCGTGCACGACTGCCGTGGCCTGAAGCGTGTGACCGCCGCGTTCTCCCCGCATGTAGCTGCGCGCCAGCCGCCGAAGCTCGTCATAAACGAGGGGGGTCAAACGTGTCAGGGCTTGCGGATCCCCCTCGCGCCATTCCGTCAGTAGCTGCGTGAAATTTGCCGGCACTTCCATCGTAGGTCTCTCACCTAGTCGGACCAGCCGCTTGCGCGACTCCGGCCATACGCTTGATAGCCTGCGGCAAAAATACCGCAATGCACCATGAGGGGAATCCTATCCCGTTGTCGCTTTAATTCGCGGGCGGCCGATTTTCGGCCGTCTGGGTCTGTTCGCACATCACCACATAAAACGGAGCAATTCACGTATGAAGATTAGTTTAATCGCTTTGGCAGTCTGCTGCGCGTTGTCGAGTGCCGCATTTGCGGTATCGGATGAGCCCGGGGTCAGTCCGCCAAAGGTCGCGCTGATCGATGAGCCGGGGGTCAGTCCGCCAAAGGTCGCACTGATGGACGAGCCGGGGGTCAGCCCGCCAAAAGTCGCGCTGATCGATGAGCCGGGGGTCAGTCCACCGAAGGTCACGCTGACGGACGAGCCGGGGGTGAGCCCACCGAAGGTCGCGCTGACGGACGAGCCGGGGGTGAGCCCACCGAAGGTCGCGCTGGCGGATGAGCCGGGGGTGAGCCCACCGAAGGTCGCTCGAATGGATCAGTCGCGGGTCGCGGCGTATCGGGTTGGCTGAGGAGGTGAGCGCGTCATGTATCGTGGGAAGGTAATGGTTACGGCCGCGGCGATTTTTGCCATCGGGGCTGCGTTCGCCGCGCAACCGACATCTACCCGTGCCGATCGGCTGAGCGGAGAGTTGCGTCGGCCTACTCTCTGGACGCCCGGGACGAACGGCGTGATGGCGGCGTACGAGACGAGCGCTTTCCCGCTGGCACCACCCAGGTAGGATCCTTGGGAACCAACGCGGGCTAGGACGCCATGTCGCATCCGAGGCTCCCCTTCGGGAGCCTCGGATTTCGCGTGTGCGCTACAATCGCTCGATATGACCCTAGACCTCGTGCGCGCGAAATCGCGGATTATTGTGATCGCGCATCGGGGAGCGAGCGGCGAGCGTCCGGAGCACACGCTGGAGAGCTACCAGCGCGCCATAGACCAAGGCGCCGACTTCATCGAACCCGACTTGGTCATGACCCGCGACGGGGCGCTCATCGCGCGGCACGAAAACGAGATCGGCGGCACGACCGATGTCGCGGATCATCCCGAGTTTGCGCAGCGCCGCCGGACCCAGATCATCGATGGAGAAACGATGAGCGGGTGGTTTACCGAGGATTTTACGCTTGCAGAGATCAAGACCCTGCGCGCGCGGGAGCGCCTGCCCCGGTTGCGCCCCGCGAACCGCGCCTTCGACGGACTTCTCGAAGTCCCGACGTTCGATGAGATCATGCAACTGGCGCACGACGCCAACCTGCGGCGCGGCGGTAGGTTCAAGATCGGCGTGTACCCGGAAACCAAACATCCTGCGCATTTCGCAGCGATCGGACTTAAGCAGGAAGCCGCCGTGCTCGAGACCCTGGGGCGCTTCGGTTATGCGGGTCCCGGTGCGCCGGTTTTCATCCAATCGTTCGACCCCGGCAATCTGCGGCAACTGCGCGGCATGACGCGCCTGCCGCTCGTACAACTGCTCGAGCACGAGGTGGGAGACGTTGCGCGCATTGCGCAATATGCGGATGCGATCGGCATTGCGAAAGACCTTGCGACCGAGGCAACCGTCGCGCGAGCGCATGCGCATGGGCTCCTGGTCCACGTTTGGACGTTCCGCGCCGAAAACGAGTTTCTGCCGGACGACCTCAAATCGGGCGGTGCTTCCGCGGCTCACGGCGATCTCGAGGCGGAGATCGGACGCTATCTAGCGCGCGGTATCGACGGCTTCTTTACGGATTTTCCGGCCATCGGCGTGCGCGTGAGAGATGCGGCGGCGCGACCGATGACTTAGATCTCCGCGGTCCACCCCGAGCACCAGCCGCTCACCGCCACGAGCTTGCCCGGAAACAGGCTGCACGGCCGGTAATTGTTGCCGGGCTTACCCTGCAGCAGCAGGCAATTGTCGCAATTGGATCCCCCAACGTAGTGCGGAAACTTCTTCGGATCGACCGCGGAGGCGCTCTCTACGTAGCCGAGCGCGACGGCCGTGGGGTCATTCACGTCGAGGTGCGGCGGCTCGGCGCTGCGCGCCGCAGAGAGCGGCAGGACCGCGGCCGCCGCGGCGCTTGCGGCGAGGGTCTTGAACAGGGAGCGACGCGATAGCGAGGGATTCGGCATGGGAGCAATATGCAGAAAAACCGGCGCGGAGTCCAGGCGCCGGTTCGCCGTCAATTTGCTATGCTCCATGTTTTTTTGGACGTGCAGCTGGTGCTCAAGGTTTCGTGGCTGATCCGTATCGCGCAGTTCGCATTCTTTGCGGCTTTGATTTTCACCTTCTATAGCGCCGTCATTCCGCCTCAGCAGGCGGTGCAGCTCGTGCCGTGGGACAAGGCAGAACACTTCATCGCGTTCTACGCTTTGACCGGGCTCGCGGTTGCGGGATTTCCAAAGCGCAATCTCTTCGTCTTGGCCGCTTTGCTCTCAGGGTTCGGCGCGCTTATTGAGTTCGCGCAGGGGCTAGAGATCGTTCGCCGCGACAGAGACTTCTGGGACTGGGTTGCCGATACACTGGCCATCGCCGCGGCCCTCGCCCCCATGATCCTGGTGTGGTGGCGCGGCGTGGTGCGATCCGGTCAGAAGAACATCGACATATAGATCTGGTACACGGTTGCGTTGAACTGATAAAGCGGCTCGTCGCCCGGCAGGTATTGCGGCACGCCGTAATACTTGATGTTGCGAAAATCCAGATAGTGAAAAGTAATACGGCTCACATCGAAAGTGGCGGTCGCGCGCTTGAACATCTTCCAGCCGTCCGGCAGGAAGGCGTAGGTGACCTTCGCGCCGACGGTGTAGTTGTCCTGGGCAGCGAGATCCTGATCGCGCGCCTCGAATCGGTATTCATCCGCGTATGCGAACAAGTCGCTGTAGAAATCGGCATGGTTCTGCTTGTAATAGCGAAACCGACCTTCGAGGATCCAGATGTTGCTGATCGGATGAGTGTAGTCGAGCTCGTAGGTATTGCCGACGATGCTCCAGGTGTCGCGGAAATACCGATAAGAGGCCGTGAGCGCTGCGCGGTAGGGCAAGTAGTACTTGCCTTCGATCTGTACCGCCGTGCTGGTCCGTGTATCGGGATAGACCTGGCTGCCGAGCGAGTAGCCCTTGGGATTTCCCGGATCGAGGAAGCGAACCGAGCGATACGGGTTGGCAAGGTCGCCCTGATCGGTGATCACGTTGAAGTTCACCCCGGCGATGAAATTCTTCGTGACAATCTGCGACACGTCGACGTCGTAGCTGCGGCTTTGGGCATGGCCGATCCAGGCGACGTTCGGCACGAAGGCGGTGCCGTTGTTCTCGCCGACGACGTCGGTGGTATTGGCGAACGCGAGCGAGAGCGTGGTCAGGTCGCCGAACATGTCCTGCTTCAGTGAGACGCTGGTGGTGCTCGACCTATAGTCTCGCTCGTCGCTGTTCACGAACGAAGCGGTGTAGCTGGTCTTGTCGTGTAGGTACTCGACCGTCAGGGTCTTTTGCTTGCGTTCATCCTTGATCTGGCTGGCCTGGGAGAGCACATCGATGGACGCGCCGCTCACCTTGTCGATGAAATAGCTACCCTCGACCGCGAAGTTCTCCGTGAACTTCTTGCGCACCAGCACCGACTCGCCGGTGATGTCCATCCCGCCGCCGCTGTACTTCGAATAAAACAGGTCCGCCCGGTCGTCCGGCAGGACGTCCGCGCAGGTAGCCCGGACGAGCAGCAGTGCGGTCAGCACTGCCAGTCGTCCGAGAATGCGCCGCGCGGACTCCGAACTCATCAGTTGCAGCCGCAACCGCCGCCCGCGCTGCCGCTGGCGCCGCGCGATCCCTCGCGGGCCTCCCGGATGTGATCCAGGTAGGCAGATGAGATCGCGTCTCGATCCCAGGCCATGATCGGATCAGCCAGGCGGTCGCGCTCGTACGGCTTGACCCAGGGCTGAATGCCGCTACACCCGGCCGTCATGAGCACGCAAGCCGCGAGCAGTGCGGGACGAAGGCGATGCATTTGCTATTCCCGAATGAGCTGGCGGATGCGGTCCTGATACTCGTTCTCGTCACCCGGACGGTAGCCGCGGTGAATGTAGCGGATCTCGCCTTTGCGATCGATGATGACAGAGCTCGGCATC
>Ga0182030_10015134_pt1 | contig 15143 bp, 19 predicted proteins | sample 812S3MmetaG_FD_121299 | JGI IMG/M metagenome (GOLD analysis project Ga0182030, IMG submission 121299) | Permafrost microbial communities from Stordalen Mire, Sweden - 812S3M metaG (Illumina Assembly) | ecosystem: Environmental > Terrestrial > Soil > Wetlands > Permafrost | place: Sweden... | reverse complement strand
TCCGACCGTCCAGCCACCAGCCTGAGACCGCCCTTCCGCGCTCCCCACCACTCCGTCTCTCGGGCGGGCCTGATCGGCGGCGGTGCCGGCCTCGCCCAGCCCGGAGAGGTCTCGCTCGCTCACCCGACGGTTGGGGAATGTCTCTTGACAATAAGAAGCTCTTGGGCCGCCCGGCGTAAGGGGTACAATACGAACCGATGTTCCCCGCTTGGGGAACACGGAGCGGGCAAGGAGGGTGGCCACATGGCTGAGACAGAACAGGGCAAGAAGATCGTTCCTGTGAAGCCCTACGAGCGGAAGCAGGACGGCCACACGGTTCAGGTGCCCCGGCACGATCGCTCCACCCCCGACACCTCCCACGGGCCGGCAAAGAAGAAGTAGCCGCGGCCGGCTCCCCGGCGGCGCGTTGGACCTCGGGTGCCCGGGGGGTGGAATGCCTGGGCGATGCCAGCCAAGATCATCGGGAGGATCAATCCCGCGCTACACAGGAGCAATCACTTCCAATGGACGCTCTCGACCTTCTCGACCTCCTCGCCCGCCTCGTCGCCGCCGTTGTCGCCTGGGTGCGCTGTGTGAATGCCCCCAGCCGGACCAGCGCCGCGGGTGCCGTCGTTGCCACAGGGCTCCTCCTCGCGTACTGAGATGCCAGCCGCCATGATCCCCGCGCACAGCTGCCCCATCCGCCACCACCGCTTCATCTCCCGCTCGTGTCTGATCACCCATGGGGCGGCCTGGGCGGCCCGGCGCGGATACAGGATCACCGTGACCGATGCCCTCATCGACGAGTGGACGCGCTCCAAGAACCGCGTCATAAGCGGCCCCTCGCTCACGCTCCACCAGGGCCGCTACGGGGCGCACGGCGAGTGGCCGGTCCTGGGCTCGTACCGCCGACTGCTCGCAGCCCTCCGGCTGCGTGAGGCTGGCGTCACCCAGGTCAGGGAGTTGCGGCTTCTCCTCTGGGCCTCCGGCTACGGCGGCGACGAGGCGCGTCTTGTCGGGGATCTCACATGGGCCTACGCGAAGATGTCCAGCCGGGCCCGGCAGGAGATGGCGCTCGAGCCGGAGGGCAGGACCAGCGCCCGCACTCCTCTACGCATACAGCGCCAGGTGCGCCGGGTAGCTGCCGAGCTGGACCCCGAGTCGATTCCAGGCCTCACTCCCGACCAGCGACAGTTGCTCGGAGCTGCCCTCGAGGATCCCCGGGCCCTGGACATCAGCGCGACCCTCGTCGACCAGATGTTCCGCGGGTCTCACCCTGCGGTTCTGGACCGGCTGCGGTCCACGGCGGCTGGCATGCCGGCGGGGCTGCCCGGCCCGGCCGAAATCGTGGAAATCACCTCCATGGGCGCGGCGGCGATGGCGCCCGATGACGGGTCAAACCTTCTGCTCCGGGACCTCCAGCGTGCGCGGCCCGAAGACGTGCGTCGAGCCGCGACCATGCTGAGGTCAGTGCCCCAGATCCTCCGCTGGATCCGTCGGTCGGCGCTCCAGGAGGCGGCTGTAGCACCTGGAGCCCCGCTCGTCGCGGAGCTGTGCTCCATAGGCCTAGCGGTCCTGCCTTCTGCGCCCCCGACCGCCCGGATCGCCGCTCTGGCGATGCTGACGGCGGAGTCAGTTCGCCACCCCACGTCGGACGTCTGGTCGACTCCCGGGCAAGCCCTCGCCAGCTGAGGCGCGACCGCGGCGCGGGCAGGAACGCGCGGTTGAGGCCGAAGCCCGAGTGCAAAGGGGAGACCTCGGAGCAGTGGGTGATGGCCAGCTGGTCCTGGCCCGGGTCAGGAGCCCGACACTTCGTCGGGTCGTCCCGCCGCCGACCTCGTAGGAGTCCTCCTGTACCCCGTCCAACTTGTCGGGACGGTCACTGTCGCTCTACCCCTCGCCGGGAGATGGGGAACCTGCCGGGGGCCGGTCACCGCCTCCACGATCGCGCTCGTGAAGCCGGCCCCGGTCAGGGGCGCCAGCCAGGACCACAGCGCGTCCTGGCTCAGGTCCCGCGGTGCCTCCCAGCTCCGCTCCGTGACCGGGCCCCGGCCGCACAATCGGAGGTAGACCGACCCCGGAGCATCGACCTGACCGTCCATCACGGCCGCAACCCTACACGGTCCCCTGATGTCTCCACAGGCCGAGTGCGGGCGCCCGGAGGGCAAGCCCTCATTGGCACCTGGGGACACTCCTCCGAGGCCCGGGCGTCGAGCTAGGGAGTTGGTCGAGCCGCGCCGGCTGCGACCCTGCCGCCGCGAGCGGCAATAACGGCCGGGAGGTCAAGGGTCAGGGTGATGAGGACCTCGTGGGCGATCTGCCGGAGGCAGGCGTTCACGGGGTTGCCCTGCACCGGCTGGTAGGGAGAGACCCGGTCGCCAACCGTGGGTGCAATCTCGTAGGTGAAGTGGTCCCGGGTGAGCCGGTCGTATTCGGCATCGCGATGGTCGACGTGAGCACCACCGTCCTGGTTGGCGACACCGAGGACGACATCTTGGCGGCTGTACCGGGGCGTGGGGTCGAAACCTTGGGGGCCGCTGGCCGGCATGATTGGCTCGGTCCACCAGAGGTGGAATCGCTGGGGCGCAGGCTTGGGTTGTCCGTCCGGCCATCCATCCAGGAGTGGACGCCAGCGGGCCCCGGTCGGGATCACGTCGAACCCGAAGTTGGCGATGCAGGGGTGATGGTCGGGGTCCAGGCGGTGGGTCGAGGTGTCCCGGAACCGCAGGTCCTTCGCGAGGTGAAGCCGGGCAACCAGGGAGCTGGGGGGCTGCAGGATGACCCGGAGGCGGGCGGCGATGTTGATGGCGTCGAGGTCGTTTCCGGCGTCGTAGCGAGAGCAAGCATCCTTGAGTAGCTCGAACTGCTGACGGAGAGCTTCGAGAAGGTCCTGGTCGGTGCGTCGGACCGGCGCCACCACCGGCCGGCGGTGCTGGTGTGCCACGCGAACAAGGTTAGCAAGGTCGTGGTGACCTCCAGGGTGGCGAGACAGAAGTCAACGGCAGCGGGTGTCGACGTCACGCAGCACGCTGGTCCATTCCGTCACGATTTTGGAACTGCGCCTGACTCGAATACGAATGGCGCAGTCCGTTGCGAGCTCGTTACCGCCGGCGCCTGATGCCGGTGCCCACACGGCTCGGACGTCGCTGATGATCGTCCCCAGAGCACCGCGTCCGATGCGAGTGGCGGTGGAAACGAAGGAGACGTTGTGGCGACGTGCAGCGCGGACGGGCGGGATGGCCGTGGACCCCAGCGCAAGCGCGCGGCCATGCCCCTTCCGGTTGCGCCGAGGCCGGCTCACGATGGGTGGCCATCGGTCGTAGGGCCATCGCTGCTGGGGTTCAGGACCCCGTCGCCGGTCACTGACCGTGCGGCGGCGCGCCGCATCGCTGCCCTGCTCGGGCCGCTGGCGGATTGGGGCGTCGGGATGCGCCTGGTGGCGCCCGGCGATGGGCCGGTAGTGTCTGCTCGTGAGCTCGTGGGGCGGGTGACGAACCAACCGCGTGAGCGGTCCATCGCGAGGGGACCGGGGCGATGACAGCCGTGATGAAGGGCGAGTTCTCCCTTGCTTGGAGCGGCGCAGAAGTCCCGCAGAAAGGGCTCTTTTCAACCGTTGACAGCGAGTTGCAGCGGTTGACTCCGGCGGGCCCGCTGGCAATTCAGCCCCGTCATAGCTTTCTGAGGCGATCAGGCGCGGCCGCTGAGATCAGCCTGAATACGGTTGGGACCCCCGGAATCGCAGAAGAGATCGCAGGACGGGGGACGGACGGGAGGACGGACGGGGGTCCCGGGGATGGCCTGGGGGTGGTGGACGGCACCGCGGCGGGTGGGACCGTCATGAACGTGGTGAGTGGCTCGGTCATGAACGCGGCCATCGGCGTGACCATCACCGCGGTGGGCAGCATGGCCGCGCGCCGCTCAGCGGGGCAGTTGCCGGACGACGGCCACCGCAACCCCCAGGATGTCAACCCGCTGCCCCGGGCTCGGATGGATGTCCTGGGCTCGGGGGTTGAGCGGGTGGAGGACGAGCCGGCCGTCCGGGTCGTGGCGGATTTGTTTCAGTGTGACGGTGGCTTCCAGCGTCCCCTCGTCGATCAGCCTGCAGACGGCGATGTCCCCCTCCGCCGCCTCCGGCGGGGTGCGCCGGCAGATGCAGTACGAACCGGGCAAAATCCACAGCGGCGGTCCATCGAGACTGTCCCCATCAACCCAAACGCTCCATACGTCCGAATAGCCCGAGGTGAGGAGCGCCACCAGATCCAGGGGATCCTGCTCGGGGATGGCCAGCAGCGGGGGGCCGGCGGCGCTGCGGGCCAGCACCGGGATCCGGGCGCCCGCGCCGCGCACCCGGACCGCCCAGTCCCGGGCGTTGGCGTCCTCGGGGAGGAGCCCGGCCTTGATCAGCCGGGTGATGTGGCCGCTCACCGCCTGGGGCGAGATTCCCAAGGATCGGGACAGGCCGTCGCGGACGGGATAAATGCCCGTCCTGAGGTACTCGTCGGAGACCAACTTGAGCAAGCGCTCGCGGGTGTCGCTCCCCCGGGGACGCCCCCGCGGGCGCTTCGGGTGGGTCATCTCGTCGGTCACCCCATAAGTGTAGCCGGACCGTCAGCCGGGCCCAGCACGGATGTTCGTGTTGAGTCTATACTAGAAAGGTCGAACAGGCAATTTATGGGTGAGGATGGCGCTCAGCCATCCGGCCGGGCGGAGGTGGCGGGTGGACGACTGGCAGGGGCAGGCGCTGTACTGCTCGGTGGCGAGTGCCGCAAGCGCGCTGGGGGTATCGGCCGCCCACATCTATGCCCTCTGTCACCGGAAGGAGCTGACCTACTTGCGCGATCCACGCTATCGCGTCGAAGTCGCCTCGCTGCGGGCCTGGCTCGGGGCGCGGCGGGTCCAGAGCTCGGCCGCCCCGCCCAGCGGTCCGCCGGCTCCGCGCGCCTCGGCGCGTCTCTCGCCGCCGGTGGCCGGACCAGCAGCACCGGCAGCAGCACCATCAACCAGCACCACGCGGCGGCGGCCTCGTCAGCTCGAGAGCTGGAGGGCCAGGGCCGGCCGCTGCCGGCGCTGCCCGCCGCACCGGGGGGGACACTGAGATGGACGCGCTGCTCTCGCGCCGCGTCTACCTGCCCGCCGGCCGCCTCCGCCGGCGCCCCGGGGTCCCGGTCATGACCCTCAACCGTCGCACTCTCCCGCAGCCGCCAGAGCCGGAGCCGGAGCCGGAGCCGAAGGCGGGGGCGAACGCCGGCCCCGGGGGAAACGTCCTCCCGTTCCCGGTCCGTCTTCAGAAGGCCCGGAACCGCGACGAGCGCCGCCGTTGGGCGCGTCAGTCGAAGCTGCTCACCCCGGCTCAGGCCAGGGAGTTCTACCGAGTCTTCGGGGCCAACCTCCCGGAAGGCGTCCACGTCAGGCCGTCGGCGTGCCGCGGGGCCGAGGAATGGAAGTACGGGGTGCGTCCGCTCTACTACGTGGACGTCCCCCGCCAGGTCTTCGACGAGCACCGTGACGAGTTCGGACACCGTCAGGTCTCCTGCGGCGGCGACCTCGCCAAGGCTCGCGACGTCACCGCCAAGATCCGGCTCTACCAGACCCCCGGCGTTCTGCGCCCGGCGATCTCCCACCTGGACGGCTTTAAGGACTACCTGCGGGTGACCCCCAAAGCAGTGAAGTACCGCTCGGCCGGGGTCTACCGCGATGAGCCCGCGGTCAGGGAGGTCGGCCGCAAGCTGGTCCAGTTCCTGTCGATCCCTGGCCCCGATGGCCGGCCGCTGGGGGAGTACCCGCTCCATCTGTTCAGTGCCGCGCTGATTAACTTCGCACTGCAGCACCTGCCGTTCGACGGTAAGGGCGCCGCCACCCAGACGGGCTACATCACCGTCTTGGGCCACTTCTTCAAGTTCGCCCGGAAGGAGAAGTTGCTGCCGCCCGGCAGCGAGAACCCGGTGACCGACGAGGTGGCGCCCCACGACTACGCCACCGTCGAGATGGTCGTGCCAAAGGATCACCTGAAGCTCAACGTCGCCCAGACCGCGCTGGTCCTGGGCGTCGATGAGATCACGGTCAGGAGACGGATCGGGGACAAGAAGCTCAGGGCGGAGCGGGAGGGAAGGGGTTACGCGGTGGCCGTCGCCAAGGACCTGGTGGCGCCCTTCGTGGTGGCCAGCCTGCCCCGCCGCATGCGGCGCCGGATCGGGCGGAGCCGGGACTGGTACACGGCTGCCGAGTGGGCCCACCTGCGCGCCCATGGCATCAGGTTCGAGCCGCCAAAGATGCGAGCAGCTCTGGACCTCATCGCGTACGTGGGCGACAGGGTCGGAGAGGTCCTCGGTTGGACCGTCCTCGACGGGGAGGCCAACCCCGCTTACACCGGAGACGATCCCGACGAGCCGGCGGGCTGGGTCAGGGTGGCCCGGCAGGACGACGACGGTACCCCAGGGCCCAGAAAGAGCGGCGGGGAGCCGTATTCCATCGCCCTCTCCCAGCGCGCCTGGGCGGTCTGGGAGTACCTGCGCGACGCCGCCGTCGAGACCTTCGAGGCGTCCCGGGAGCAGGGCCTGCTCGCCGCCGACGCGGGTCCGGTGGCCCCGCTGCTGCCGCAACGCAACGGCAAGCCCTGGGAGGAGGAGGCTTTCAACCAGGCTCTGTCCAGGGCCACCCTGCGGGCTGGCTTCGGGGAGCGGTCCCTCGTCCTCTCCCGCACCCATGCCCTGCGCCACCTCCGCGCCACCCTCCTCTGCCAGGTGGACCCGACCAAGATCCCGGCGGCGGCGGCCGCCCTCGGGGTCACGGTGGCCACCTTCCTGGAGGACTACGTGGGCACCACCGACGAGGAGGTCGACCTCGTCTCGGTCCGCGCCATGCACGCCCTGGACCAGGGGGCGCTCCTCCTCGAGTTCGAGCAGAGCGACACCATGCCCACCCTGCGCCGGGCGGTGAAGCTGGCATGGGACGCCGCCCAGGCCGGGGACATGGCCACGGTGCGGGCCCAGCGGGCGGTGGCAAGGGAGATGGTCCGGCGCGCGTATGCCCATTTCGGCGGGGAGCCCCGGAAGGAGACCGAGCGGGAGCTGATCGACCTTGAGGAGCGGCTGCGTCGGGCCGAGTACTTCACCGACCCGTCCGACGCGCCGTCGGAGGGCGTCTCATGAGCCGCCGTGAGTCCCCGAACGACGAGCTGGCGCGGGCGATCCAGAGGACCGGCGTCGAGCTACGCCGGGTGGGGAAGTTGATATCGGACGCCGCCACGGCCGGGGACATGGCCACGGTGCGGGCCCAGCGAGCGGTGGCCAGGGACATGATCCGGCGCGCCAACACCCAGTTCGGCGGGGATCCCCCGGAGGCCACCGAGCCGGAACTGATCCACCTCGGGGACCGGCTGCGCCGAGCCGAGCACCTCACCCACGCTCCCGGGGCGCCCGCGGAGGGCTCGTCGTGAGCCGCCGATATGACCGCCCGAGGGCACCTGGGGAGGGCGTCGATCAGGACCATGCCGAGCGTGGTGGGCACGGCGCCGAGCACCTCGGTCATGTCCACGCCCTGCGCCACCTGCACGCGATCACGGTCCTCGGGCCGCGGAGGCGCGGTTACCGAGCGATGGCCCCGACCGCGCTGGGCGTGGTCCTGCAGATGCTTCACCGCGGCCCGTTCGGCCGCCGACACGGTGGGGGGGACCCGAGGTGACGCCCCGCGAGCTCGACCCGGACGCGGGGGAGGAGGTGCCGGAAGGCATGCCCCAGAGGGTGGACGACATGCTCGCGTGGGTCGTGGACCGCCGCCGCGCCAGCCAAGGGCAGGCCAACACGAAGCCAGGCGCGACCGCGAAGACGGGCGCCGCCGAGGCCGACTGGCTGAGCCTGGCGAAGCACGCCGACGCGGCCCTGCACGAGGCGCTCGAGGGCAGGACCAGGTACGTGACCCGGCACGTCGCCGGCGCGAACCGGGCCATCGCCAGCATCCTCGCGGCCACCTCGGTAGCCCAGCAGGCGGAGATCCGGCGGCGGATCTGGAAGTACGAATGGAAGGTCATCGCTGCCCGGAGGATCATCCGTCGCCTGCGGCGCGGGCCGAAGGGGGCCGCGCTGTGACGCAGGGACCGCCCCCGGACGAGCACCAGGCTCAACCGCCCACGCCGAGCCGGCGCACCACGACAGCACCTACCCCGCGGCCCAGCTGGTACACGCGGGACGCCCGCCGCTACCGCCGCAGCCTCCTTCTGCACCTCTACAAGTCGGAGAAGGCAGCCGAGGCCGGGGATACCGCTGCGGCGCTCCGGCACCTTCGGGCGGGGGAGTGCGCCATCCTCGGGATCAGGAGAGCCTGCTCCGACGAGATGCCGGTGTGGGTGGAGCGCAGGCTCATGGGAGCGTCGGCCAGGCTTAGCGTCGGTGAGATCGCGGCTCGGCGGGCCCGAGCGGGCATGCGGGGAGGCTCGCTATGACCCAGGTGAGCCTTGACCCGTGGAAGCGCAGCTCCCCGATCCTCCCCGAGCTGCAGCACCTGGTGGAAGCAGCGGATCTCTCCGGCCCTGGAGATACGGCCAACTATGCCCGCATCTCTGACGACCCCTCCAGCAAGCGTCGGGGCGTAGATCGTCAGCTGCGCGACGGGCGCCTGGTGATCGCCCGACTGGGCCTGCGTATCTATGACGAGTATGTGGATAACGATCGCTCGGCGTACAAACAACTCGACCGGCGGCAGGACTTCAAAAGGCTGTGCGCAGACATCGAGGCCGGCCATATCAATCAGCTGGTGATCTGGAAGCCCGACCGCATGGCGCGCGATCAGGTGGACGGTTCCCGCGTGCTGGATCTCTGTGTCGCGCACAACGTCAGGATCACCCTGCATAACGGCATGTGCATTGATCTCTCCACTCCCGAAGGGGAGAAATGGTGGGTGGAGGGCGTGGCCTCGGCCCGGTTCGAGTCGCGACTGATATCCATGCGCACCAAGCTGGCGGCGCGCGACTACGCCAGCCAGGGGCTCCTGGGTGGGGGTGGTGGTCGCCCCTTCGGCTATGAGGCCGACAAGCTGACCGTCCGCGAGGAGGAGGCGGCGATCATCCGCACCCTCGCCGATCGCCTCGAGGCCGGCGAGAGCATGCGCTCGCTCTGCCTCTGGCTCATCGACAGGAAGATCCCAACCGTCCACGGAGGCCCCTGGTCCACCACCGTGCTGCGCCGCATGCTCACCACCGGGCGGATCGCGGGCCGGCGCGACTACCTGGGTGAGGACGTCCATTCGGCGCCATGGCCCCAGATCATCTCCCCGGAGCAGAGCGCCCGCCTTCGAACCACGATCGAGGGCCGTCAGCGCCTCAACGTCCAACCTCCCCGCAGCTATCTGCTCACGGGCGGCCGGGCCCGCTGCGACCGCTGCGGGGAGGGCCTGGTGGCCCGGCCCAAGGGGGGCGGGCGGCGCGCGTACCACTGTGCCAAACCGCCGGTTGCTCGGGGGTGTGGCGGCATAGCCGTTCTGGCCGAGTACCTCGAGGGCTTCGTGGTCGAGAGGGTTCTGGACCGCCTCGACAGCTCGGCCGTCTGGGAGGCGCTGCGCCACCCCGAAGAGGGCGACCCACAGGCGCCGCTCGTCGAGAGGATCCGACGACTGCGGGCAAAGCAGGAGGACAACGACCAGCTATGGAGGGAGGATGCCATCCCCAGGGCGTCCTACGTGTCCAATAGCGCGGCGCTCCGGGCAGAGATCGACGTCCTGGCTCGGCGGCTGGCCCGGGGCAACCGGGTGGTCGTCTTCCGGGATCTGAGCGACGCTCAGGCGCTCCGAGCCCGCTGGGCCGAGCTGGGCATCGACCGGCAGCGCGCAATCATCGACGTCCTCATCGACCACGTGACCGTCCGACGCGCAAACCACGGGCGCAACCGCCTCGATCCCGGCCGGTTCGAGATCGAGTGGAAGGTGTGAGATGACGGATCCCCTCATCTTCGAGATCTTCGAGGAACCGGCAGTCAAGCAGCGCCCCCGGGTCACCTGGGGGCACGGCCAGGTGCACGCCTACACCCCCCCTCGTACCGTCATGGCCGAGCGCCGTCTCTGGGAGTCCGTCCAAGCCCAGCTGGGTGACGACTGGCTGCCGCTGGAGGGCCCGATCTCACTCAGCATCATCGTGTACCGCCGGATGCCGCAGCGCATTCCCCGGCGACTCTGGGCGAGCACCAGGCCCACAGCGCGCCCTGACCTTGACCAGCACATCAAATTGGTCGCCGATGCTCTGACGGCTGGTGTCGGAAGGCGCGGCGTCTGGGTAGACGACGCGCAGCTGATTCACATCTGCGCCGAAAAGCGGTATGCGGTGGACCGTGCGCCAGGCTGGGTCATCACCGTGGAGTCGCTGTCCGCGGACACCGGCGCCGCGGTCGCCAACCCCGAGCCGATCTGCCCTCCCGGGGGTGTCGATCGGATGGCCGTCAGCCGGGAGGAGCACACATGACCACCCGCGTCGCCATGAATCGCCCCCGCTACAAGCTGCCCGCCCTGCTCGGACGCCTCCTGCTGCCCGGTGAGAGCGTCATGGAGAGCCTGACCTGGCGGGACCAGCGCGAAGCGATCGAGGCGGCCGATCAGGGGGACGGGCGGCTGGTCGCCGTGCCCGCCAGAGCCCGTCGCCACCCCGGGGAGGTTGGCACGCTTGCCCAGATCGTCCACGTCGCGGTGAACGCCGACGGCAGGATGGCCCACGTCGAGCTCGTGGGCATCCGCCGGGTGCGGCTCTGCGCCGCCCCGACAGGCCGCACTGTCCCGAGCGTGCTGGTCTCCGACCTCCCCATACCCGCGCCTCTCAGTCAGCATCAGGTTGAGCGACTCCGGGCCCTGACCTCCCGGGTGACCCCCGACAGCATCCCGGACGACCTGGACCTGACCGGGCTCGGCCCGGCGGATCGGATCGACCGCCTGACCGCGTACCTGCCGACCACGGAGGCGCTCAAGCGGGCGGTCCTCCGGTCACCCACCCTGGAGGGTCGGCTGCGCAAGCTGGAGAGGTGGGTGAACCGCCCCAAGACCCACGTGCGCCAGGGCAGGGGGTTCGCCGATGACGCGCCGGACCCCGAGGGTGCGAGCGAGGACGACCGCATCGCCGCGCTGCCCGCTCACGTCCAGGAGGCGATCAAGAGCGAGCGGCGGTCTGAGGACGGCCGCCTCTTCGGTGACCCCGTCACCGAGGCGGCGCTCGCCATTCAATGGGAGCCCCCACCCCAGCCGCCCATCGACCTGGAGCGGGCACGGCAGCTGCTGGACGAGAGCCACGCCGGACTCACCGAGGTCAAGGAGGAGGTGCTCGACGTGTTGGGCGTCCTCGAGTGGCGGCGGATGCGGGGGCTTCCTCCCGGAGGTGGCGAGCCGACGGCTGTGGCTCTGATCGGCGCGCCGGGTACCGGGAAGACCTCGATCACGGGGGCGATCGCCGCCGCCACCGGGCGCCAGCTCCAGACTTTCGCTCTGGGAGGCATGGATGACGTGTTCCTCACCGGGATCGACCGCAGCTACATGCACGCCCGCCCCGGGGAGTTCATGCGGCGTTTGATACATTCCGAGCACCCGAGTCGGTGGGTGGCCGTTCTGGACGAGATTGACAAGATCGACCCGCGGCCTCCGCACAGTCCCCTGGCCACGCTGCTGGCCGTCCTCGACGGGAGCCTCAATAGGGCGCTCCAGGTTGACCGCTGCTACGAAAGCCTGAGGGTCGACCTCGGAGGAGTCCTTTGGGTGGCCACCGGGAACCGGTCCGAGGACATCCCCGCGCCCCTCCGGGATCGCCTTCGTGTGATACACATGGCCGGCTATACGGGGGAACAGCAGATTGCGATCGGGCGCGACTACCTCCTGCCCCGACTCCTCAAGGCGCACGAGGTCGGCGAGGAGGTCCAGGTGCCCGAGGAGACCGTCGAGATCCTGGTGACCGGCTACCCGCCGAGTGAGGGCATGCGCCCCCTGGAGCAGCGGCTCAGCGCGGTGGTGCGCCGGGCGCTGCGCCACCACCTGGTCACGAACCGGCCCATCCTGGTGACCCCCGACCTCGCCCGGAGCTGGCTGCCCAGCGGGGAGCCGGAGCGGAGGATCGGGTTCCAGGTCGCGACCGTGAGCACCGCCGCCGCCACCGGTCCCGCCCGTCCCGGCTTGCGCCCTACGCCGGCCATCTCCCCGAGGCGAAGGCTGCGGCGTTCCTCCCGCCGAGCGTCAGAGCCCAGTCCGCTCACCTCCCAGGGTGGCCCACAGCCGTGATCGACGACCTCAGCGGACGGCACCCGGCGGACGGCGCTGTCGTCTGGCCGGCCATCGACCTGACGGCAGACCTGCTAGCCGGCCGTCGCCTCATGACCCGGACCGGGCTCTGGCCCGGTGGGGTGGCCGCATCCATCATCGCGGTCACCGTCCCGGTCATGGACACGTCTGACATGCTCGTGCCGATTGTCGATAGGAGGATCCAGTGAGCGACCCGGTTCATGTGCCTGCGGATGCTGGTGAGTTCGCCCTCGGTCTCGAGCAGATCATGCGGCGCATGCGGTCACGGTCGGATGCCAAGATCGCGGTCGGTCCGGGCTGGTACCCACTACTCCTCGAACTGGACGCCGTGCTCGGCTCGCTCGACCCCGATTACCGCGTTATCCGCCCGGTGGACGAGCGGAATGGCACCCTCAGCTACGAGGTCGAGAGCGCCATCGGCATCACTGCAAGGCTGGACGAGCTAGTTGCGGCCTTCGAGACAGAATCCGCCACCGTCTGCGAGCGCTGTGGCGGACGGGGCGGACTCTTGAGCCGTGGCGGTTGGAGGAAGACCCTCTGCCCCGAGTGCGCGCGTGGCACCGGATACCGGCCGGTGCCGGTCCGTTGATCTTCATCGACTGCATCGCGGTGCAGAGAGGAATGCACCCTTTGTTAGTAATGAAGCGATCGCGTGCAACAACTTGGTCGCGTCGAACTGATTCGGCCACGAGGTTATCCCGATTGACCTATTCTGAGGCCGATCACCGCGTTGGTCTCACCAACCCTTAGCAGGGCTCTCTTCAAGGATGTGTCAGTGAGTCAGGCAGACAATTCTCTCGGTGAAGCGATCCGACGGGCTCGCCAGCGTCAAGGCCTCACCCAGGCGGAGACGGCCGCCGAGGTTGGGTGCAGCCAGGCTCAAGTCTCCAGTTGGGAGACAGGGCGCAGCCAGCCGTCTGACGAGTGGTTGGTTGAACTCAAGCGGGCGCTGGGACGGATCGTTCGGAGCCCTAAGCCGCACGAGTCTGCCTCCGTGTCCATAACCACGCCAGGGGGAAATCGCCGGGGCGACCACCGAATGGGCCCGGCGGCGGTTGACGTGAGTCCAACAAAGGAGGTCCAGCGCGCTGAGTTGCACAAGACGATTTGGCGTATCGCCAACGATCTGCGCGGCAGCGTCGACGGATGGGACTTCAAGACCTACGTTCTCGGGATGCTCTTCTATCGCTTCATCTCCGAAAACCTGACCGCCTACATCAATAACGGTGAACGCAGGGCCGACCAGGCCGACTTCGACTACGCCACCATCAGCGACGAAGCGGCGGAGTTTGGCCGTACAGAGACGGTCGCCGAAAAGGGCTTCTACATTCTCCCGAGCGAGCTGTTTGCCAATGTCCGGAACCGCGCCGCTACGGACGACAACCTCAACGAGACGCTCGAAAGGATCTTTCGGCATATCGAAGGATCCGCCCTCGGTACCGAGAGTGAGGACGACCTCAAAGGCCTATTCGACGACCTGGACGTCAACAGCCCGAAACTCGGCCCGACCGTGGCCAAGCGGAACGCAAAGCTCAGCACGCTCCTCGATTCAATCGGCGACCTCGACCTCGGCCGCGAGTTCACGGCAAATACCATTGACACCTTCGGTGACGCGTACGAATACCTGATGACCATGTACGCCTCAGGTGCGGGCAAGTCCGGCGGTGAGTTCTTCACGCCCCAGGAGGTCAGCGAACTCCTGGCTCGAATCACAGTGGTCGGCAAAACGTCGGTCAACAAGGTGTACGATCCGGCCTGCGGCTCCGGGTCTTTGCTCCTCAAGTTCGCCAAAGTGCTCGGGAAAGACAACGTGCGGCTGGGCTTCTTTGGTCAAGAAATCAACCTGACTACCTACAACCTTGCCCGGATCAACATGTTCCTACACGACATCAACTACGAGCAGTTTGACATCGCATACGGCGACACGCTGATCGACCCGCTGCACTGGGACGACGAACCGTTCGAGGCGATCGTCTCCAACCCTCCTTACTCGATCAAATGGGAGGGGGACAGCAACCCGCTCCTCATAAATGATCCGCGATTCAGTCCCGCCGGCGTGCTCGCACCGAAGGCACGGGCAGACCTCGCGTTCACCATGCACATGCTCAACTGGTTGGCGGTGAACGGCACGGCAGCGATCGTTCAGTTCCCAGGCGTCTTGTATCGGGGTGGCGTGGAGAAGAAGATCCGCAAGTACCTGATTGACAACAACTACGTCGACGCGGTGATCCAGCTCCCGCCGGATCTATTCTTCGGCACGACGATTGCCACCTGCATCGTCGTCTTGAAGAAGTCGAAGAAGACGAATGACGTGCTCTTCATCGATGCGTCGGCCGAGTTCGTTCACGGCGGCAACAAGAATAAGCTCACTGATGGCAACCAGCAGCGGATACTCGGCGCTTTCACCGCGCGGGGCGATATCGATCACTTTGCTTTGGTGGTTTCCAACACGGAGATCGCCGATCGCGACTACCTGATCTCCGTCTCGTCCTACCTCGAAGCCGAGGACACACGGGAGGCGGTGGACATCACCACGCTGAACGCGCGGATCGGCCAAATCGTTGCCCGCCAGGCCGCACTCCGCATATCCATCGATGCCATTGTCGCCGATCTGGAGGGGGCTCAGTGAGCCAGATCGAAAGGTTGATCGGGCAATTGGCCCCGGGCGGCGTGCGATTCAAGGCGCTCGGCGACATCGCCGTTCTGATACGTGGCCACGCAATGCCCAAGACGGACCTCACGGACACTGGCGTCGGCGCGATCCACTATGGCCAGATCTACACACGGTATGGGGTCTGGGCCACCAGCACCTTCTCGTTCGTAGCGCCAGCAACCGCAGCAAAGCTCGCAAGGGTCGAGCCAGGGAACCTCGTCATCACCAACACCAGCGAGAACGTCGCCGACGTCGG
>Ga0182030_10015132_pt1 | contig 15144 bp, 6 predicted proteins | sample 812S3MmetaG_FD_121299 | JGI IMG/M metagenome (GOLD analysis project Ga0182030, IMG submission 121299) | Permafrost microbial communities from Stordalen Mire, Sweden - 812S3M metaG (Illumina Assembly) | ecosystem: Environmental > Terrestrial > Soil > Wetlands > Permafrost | place: Sweden... | reverse complement strand
GGCGGACAAGGCGCTGATTATCGATACCAACGGCTCAGGCGTGGGGCTCATTGACTACGACAACGACGGCTGGCTCGACATCTACATGGTCAACGGCTCCACGTTCAATGCGCTCGACGGCAAAGTGCCGCCACCACACGCCGCGCTCTTCCACAACAACCATGATGGAACATTTACCGATGTGGCCGCCAAGGCCGGCGTGACCAACGACCGCTGGGGATTCGGCGTGGCGATCGGGGACTACGACAACGACGGCTGGCCCGACATCTTTGTGACCAACTACGGCAAGAACCGGCTCTACCACAACAATCACGACGGAACGTTTACCGATGTGGCCGAGAAGGCAACCTTGACCCTGGGCAACTGGAGCGCGGGCGCTACGTGGGGCGACTACGACGGCGATGGGCGGCTCGATCTGTTCGTGACGGGTTATGTCCACTTCGACCGCAACAATCTTCCTTACGCGCACACCGCGGCGGCCAGCAACAACACGTGCGAATATCGCGGCGTGCCGGTAATGTGCGGACCGCGCGGATTGCAAAGCGAGCCGGATCACCTGTTCCATAACAATGGCGACGGGACATTCACCGATGTCACGGCAAAAGCGGGGGTGGCCGATCCGCAGAATCACTACTACGGCCTGACGCCGGTGTTTGTTGACGCCAACAACGACGGCAAGGTTGACCTGGCGGTTGCCAACGACTCCACCCTGAGCTATCTCTACCTGAACCACGGCGACGGCACGTTTGAAGACGTGAGCCTGACTTCAGGCTTTGCTTTGAACGCCGACGGGCGCGAAGTGGCCGCCATGGGGATTGCGATCGGCGACTACTTGAACAACGGGTTGCTCGATTTTGCGATCAGCGATTTTTCCGACGAGTCGAAGCTTCTATTTCACGACGAAGGCGCGGCAAATTTCAGCGAGGTTTCGCTGCGCGCCGGACTGGGCAAGCGGTCGATGTCGTTTTTGAGCTGGGGCACCGGATTTCTGGATTACGACAATGACGGCTGGCTCGATCTGATGTTCATCAACGGGCACATTTATCCGATTGCGGACAAGGAAGACTGGGGTTCCTCGTATGCCCAGCGCGTTTTGCTGTTTCGCAATCTGCGCAACGGGAATTTTGAGGAAGTGCCGCCGGTGACCGGGACCGGTCTTGCGGCTTTGACGTCGGGGCGTGGCGCGGCCTTTGGCGACTTGTTCAATAACGGCAAGATCGACGTGGTCATCAGCCCTATCGATGGGCCGCCGCTGCTGCTGAAAAATGTGAATGCCGATCGTCATCATTGGGTGGAGTTGAAGCTGGTGGGCGGCCCGAAGGGCCCTCGCGACGCAGTGGGGGCAACTGTGTATCTGGCAGCCAACGGCATGCGGCAGCGGCAGGATGTTTTGAGCGGCGGCAGCTATGCATCGAGCAACGACCAGAGGCCGCATTTTGGAATTGGAGACGCGACCGACGCTGGAACGGCGGAGATTCACTGGCCTTCGGGGGCAAAAGAGACGATCAAGCTGCCGGCAGTGGATCGCATTTATACCGTCGAGGAAGGGAAGGGAATTACGGGCGCGCTGTGCGGCGGGCAAACCTGCCCGGTTGCGGCGCCCCCAACGGCTGCCACGCCTCCTGCCGCACGGGTGAATCCATGAGTGCCATGGGGCGCGTGCATGCGGCATTGTGCGGACTGGGGCTGGCATTGGCTTCGCTTGCCCTGGCGCAAACGCCCGCGGCACCGCCGCCGCATTCCGCGTCTGCCCCCGCCAATGAACTGAAAGGCCAGACTCCCGCAAAGTTCATCGACATCACCGAAAAGGTTGGCGTTCATTTCAAGCATGTATCGCCGCATACCACGCGGAAATACCTGCTGGAGACCATGGGCTCCGGGGTGGCTCTGTTCGATTGCGATAACGACGGGCGGCTCGATTTGTTTTTGGTAAACGGCGCTCCGTATACCGATCCGACACCGGCGGGGTTCATTCCGCGGAAGACCGGGCCGCAGGACTGGAACCGCATGTACCGCCAGAAGGCCGACGGGACGTTTGAAGATGTTACCGAGAAGTCGGGGCTAAAGGGGGTCGGTTTCGACATGGGCGTGGCCGTGGCCGACTACGACAACGACGGCTACGAGGATGTTTTCGTCACCGGCTATGGCAGCAACCATCTCTACCACAACAACGGAAATTGCACCTTTACCGATGTGACCGAGAAGGCCGGTGTCACCGGGGGCGGGTGGTCAAGTTCGGCGGCGTGGGTGGATCTGGATAATGACGGCCTGCTCGACCTGGTTGTGGATCGCTATGTGACCTGGGACTGGAACGATGTGTGGTGCGGCGAGCGGCGGGAAGGCTATCGCGGCATCTGCCACCCCGACGTCTTTCCGCCCATCACCATGCTGGTTTACCACAACGACGGCAATGGCCACTTTACCGAAGAGGGCCACAAACTCGGGCTCGACAAGCCGGCCAAAGCGCTGGGCATTGCCATTGCGGATTACGATCGCGACGGGCGCATCGATCTGTTTGTCGCCAACGACTCGATGCCCGAGTTTCTCTTCCACCAGAAATCGGACGGGACCTTTGAGGAGGTTGGCCTGGAGTCGGCCGTGGCTGTGAACTCCGAGGGGCAGACCTACGCGGGCATGGGGGTCGATTTCGAGGACTACGACAATGACGGCTGGCCCGATATCGTGGTGACCGACCTGGCCAACCAGCGCTATGCGCTTTACCAGAACAACCGCGATGGCACCTTCAACTACGCCTCGCTGCTTTCGGGGGTGAGTTCCATTTCGCAACTGCACTCGGGCTGGAGCCTGCGCTTTATGGACTACGACAACGATGGCTGGAAGGACTTGTTGATCGCCCAGGGGCACGACATGGACAACATCCAGACGGTGTCGCCGATGCTGCGGTATCGCGAGCCGATGATGCTGCTGCGCAATACCGGCAAGAAGTTTGTCGACGTCTCTTCGATTTCGGGGGACATTTTTCAGGATGGCTGGGTGGGACGGGGCATGGCCATCGGCGACATTGATAATGATGGCCGGATTGATGCCGTGGTCAGCACGAACAACGGTCCGGCGCACATTTTGCTGAATAAGACCGAGACTCCTAACCATTGGATCACCCTCCATCTGACCGGGCACAAGAGCAACCGGGACGGAATCGGAGCGCTGGTGAAGTTGACCACGGCCAAGGGCAGCCAATGGGTAACGGTGACGACTGCCAGCGGCTACCTGTCGGCGAGCGATCCGCGGGTTCATTTCGGCCTGGGGGAAAGCACCGTGGCTGACAGTATCGAGATTCGCTGGCCGAGCGGAATCGTTCAGACGTTAAACGGCGTGAAGGGGGACCGGCAGGTGCAGGTGGACGAGCCTTCCGCGCCAACCCCGCCGCCGGCACCCGTTAGCCATCCCTGAAATCCTTTTCGCGACTCGCCAGAGTGCAGGAATTCCGAGCAGGAGCGGGATTTCATTTTTGGAATTTCGCGCGTCCGAATCTATTATTTTTCAGCAGCTTGCCGAAGCCTCTTTTCGAGGGAGATCCTCTCAAGACGGGCACATCCGGGGGTGATGCCGCGGGCGAAATTGCAGATTTCCCCGGAAATTTGAGTCTCCATCTTTCGATGGAGAAAATCCTTGACAGCGCATGTTCGGCGGCATAATATCGCTCGCTATGGAATCGTTGTCACTGCGAGATGGTATCGATTCCATGGAATCGCGAGCAGCCGGTCAACAGTCGTACCGTTGCCCTCGTCGGAATTCACGGTTTGAATCAAGAAAGAGAACCATTCAAGGAGAACCAGTGAGACACAAACCAAAAAATCAGGAACGCTCCCCGTTGTCAGTGCCTATCCTGATCCCATCGTTCGTCTTTGCCCTGGCAGTGGCGTTGGTGGGGTTACTGTTGTTGGCTCCGCGGACGGCTTCCGCACAGGCCAGCGCAGGCATCGCCGGCACGGTCACCGACTCCACGGGCGCCATCGTCAGGGGCGCCAAAGTCAGTGTCGTCAATGAAGCCACCTCGGTCTCTGACAAGACCGTGACGGAAAGCGCAGGAACCTACTCCTTCAAAGGATTGTTGCCGGGACATTACACGGTGACGGTCGAAGCCAGCGGTTTCAAGAAATCGGTGCAGCACTCAATCAACATCGAAGTCAGTTCCACGGCGACAATCGATGTCTCGTTGGTACCCGGCGGAGCGAACGAAACGGTAGCCGTGGCCGCCGACGAAGTCGCTTTGAATACGACCCAGCCTGAATTGGGCAGCACGATCGAGCCTGTCGTCGTTGAAGCATTGCCGACAGAAGTATCGGGCCGCGGCCGGCAGGTCGACCAACTTCAGTTCATGGCTCCCGGCACAACCGGCAGCACATTCTCCCACCGCATCAGCGGCGGCGTCGACTTCGAGCAGGAGATTCTGTATAACGGCATCCCTGCACCGCAGCCGGAAACGGAAGGCTATACCACCAACTTCAACCCTCCCTTCGACCTGGTCGAAGAGTCGAAGGTTGAGCGCACCACGTTTGCGGCTCAGTTCGGATTGGGCCAGGGCGCGCTGACTTACGAAATGAAATCGGGCACCAACCAGTATCACGGCAGCGCCTTTGAAATTAACCGTAATAGTCTCTTTGACTCCGTTCCGTTCTTCAACCACACGTACTGGGGCGGCTCCGGCAAAGTCCCAACCGATCACGAGAACAACTACGGCTTCTCGATCGGCGGTCCAATCCGCATTCCGCATCTGTATGATGGCCGCAACAAGACCTTCGGCAACTACAGCCAGGAATGGTACAAGCAGAACGAAGAAAACACGAGCCTCGCGACTGTGCCGACCGCGCAGGAAAAGACCGGCGACTTCACCGACTTTGTCGACGGCAGCACGGGCAACCTGATTCCGATCTTCGACCCCACCACAGGGCAGCAGTTCCAGTGCAATGGAACGCTGAACGTCATCTGCCCCAGCCGTATCAGCCCCACCTCCGCACTGCTGATTCCGTACATCCCCAATCCGGATCGTACCGGTTCCGGCATCGGCGGCCTGGTGGACAACAAGAACTTTGCGCCGAACTCCATCCCGAACATCCAGCACGTCTGGGGATTCGTGGTTGACCAGAATCTTACGCCCACGCAGAGCATTCACTACGCTATGTGGCGGAACAGCTATACCTCTGAAGGTCCTGACTACACAGCCATGGTCCTTCCTCCCAACCCGCTCAACGGCTATAAGTTCTATCCCTCGCTGGGCAGCATCTTCCTGCTGAACTACTCGAACGCCATCACGCCTCACCTGGTGATGACGGCCGGACTCGGTTGGATCGGTGAAATCAACAACCAGTTCAACGAGAGCAAGGGATGCCCCGGCGTCTCTGGCGGTTGCGCTGCCGTGTTCCCGCAGGTTGGCGGCGCGGATATTCCTCCGAACATCAACTTCGGTGGCCAGAATGCACCCAGCAGCTGGGGTACCAGCGGTGCGTGGTTCCAATCCATCAACCGCAAACTGGGCACCTCGATCGTGAACAACTGGCTCTGGACGAAGGGCCGCCACACCTTCAATATCGGTGGCGAGTACCGTCGTGCCTACCAGGATGACAACGAAGAGCAGACTGAAGGCGGCCAATTCGGTTTCAGCAACTATGAAACCTCGCAAGCGGGTCCGAATATCGGCACCGATGGCAGCTCGTTTGCCAGCTTCCTGCTCGGCCTTCCTGACAACGCGAACCGCAGCGAAAGCCAGGAACTGCGCCTGCGCAACCTTGATATCTCGCCCTACATTCAGGACGACATCAAGCTCAGCCCGCGCCTGACTGTTAACCTCGGCGTGCGCTGGGACATCCAGGTGCCCTTCACAGAAAACAACAACCTGATCGTGTTCTTCGATCCTGATACACCGGGAACCGATCCTTCTGCCGGCGGCATTCCGGGCGGCTTGCTGAAGTTTGGCAATTGCACCGGCTGCGCAGGATACAACCGCGCAGACACCCACTACACCCACTTTGGCCCGCGTCTTGGTTTTGCTTACAAGCTGGATAACAAGACTGTGGTCCAGGGCGGATTCGACATCGCGTTCCTCGACGGCGGCGCGTACGAATACGGCACCAACAAGGTCGCGGTCAACTACGGCAACCTGCTGACGGGCGCCTTCTCACGGCCTAGCACAGGAAGCACGGTGTCTGGATTCGGGAGCTGGGATACCAACTCGCTGCCGGCGCCGGCGGTCACGCCTTTCGGTCCTGGAATCGGCGACGGCTTACAGGTGAATGCCTTCAGCAAGAAAGATGGCTACGCACCTTATAGCCAGCAGTGGAACTTGAACGTGCAGCGCGAGCTGCCCTGGAACATCTACGTGATGGCTGCCTATGCAGGTAACCGCGTGATTCACCTACCCAGCCAGAACAACCGCATCGACCAGATGAACCCGGCATACGATTCTCAGTACGGCACCGTGCTGAGCACCTGCGCGGCCAACCTGGGCAACAGCGTGTTGAGCGATACATTCTCAAGCGGCTGCGCCCAGTCCGATGGGTTTGCTCTGCCCTACCCGAACTTCGTCGCGGAATTCGGCGGCAGTTCGACGGTGCAGCAATCCCTCGTGCCCTTTCCGCAGTACACCTACATCATGAACAACTTTGAAGGCTTTGGCACCACCTACTACAACAGCCTTCAGGTCGAGTTCGACAAGCGCTTCAGCAACGGATTGTCCTTTCTGGGTGGCTACACGCTTTCGCGCCTGATGGACAACACCAGCAGCGGTTTCTCGAGCTTTACATCGGGCGGCATCAACAAGTACAACCAGAAGCCGGAATGGGCCGTTTCGAACTCGGATGAGCCGCAGACCCTCAAGGTCAGCGGAACTTACGAGCTTCCCATCGGTCCTGGCAAGCGCTATGTCAACAACCACTCCCTTGGCAACATCGTGGGCGGCTGGCAGGTCGGCTGGATTCTCGACTATGAGAATGGTGGAGACATCGGCGTAAATCAGAACGGTTCACCCTTCCCGAACGGTTTCGATCGTCCAGCCAGGAACCTTTCTGTGCCTCTGAAGACTGCTTCTTACAAGCGCGAAAAGGACTTCTGGTTGAGCGGCGGCACGGGAACGCCCCCGCAGATTTACAACCCGGCAGCCTTCTCGGTTGTGAACCAGTACACCATTACGACCACGCCGCGTGCCTTTGGATCTTTGAGGAACCCGGGCATCGCCAACGAGAGCATCAACGCGAGAAAGCACTTCTACATTGGAGAGCGCGTACAGGCCATTCTCCAGGTGGATTACTTCAACGCGTTCAACCGCACCATCTTCAACGGTCCTGACAACAATGCCAGTGACGGTACGTTTGCCGAAACAAACTCCGAGGGCACCAACAACGGAGCCTTCAACGGCACATCGAACCGGCAAGGCCAGGTCCAGCTCCGAATTCAGTTCTAACCAGGTTGCGCGGATTGGTTTCTCAATCCGCGCAGCATGTTTTGTCCCATCCAATGGCCGGATTGCAGAGACTGCAATCCGGTCATTTTTTCATCGAGAAACTGAATCATCCAGTAACTGAATTTCGTCCTGAGCATTGCAGAGAATTACCCTGCTGCAGCGCAGAATCAACGTATGCCAACCGCTCAACCAAACCTGTTCCGAGAACAAGATGGCGTCGACTTGTTCCATAGCCCCCTCCCCCTCCCCCCACTCTGCGGCATTGCGATGAAAAGGGGAAAGTTACATTCATCTGCCACCCGATTTTGCACTGTTTTCAGTGCTGGTTTCAGTTCGATTTCCACGGAATTATAATCACACTGTGAAGAAGCACATGTCTAAACGCTGGATTCACCGCGCTCTTTCTGCGATTGCCAGCGCTTTCCTGCTCGCGGGAGCGGCGTCTTTGGCCTGGGCTCAGAGCAGTGACGAAGTCACACCTGAAGTGCAGCAACTCTACGCGCAAGCCAAGGCGGCGCAGCAGCGCGGGGACAGCGCTGCTGCGATTGAAAAATACCGCGCCATGATCAAGCTGGCGCCGCACCTGGCTGCAGCCTACAACAACCTGGGCATGCTCTATTTCAACCAGAATGACTATCCGCACGCAGCTGAGGTGCTGAAGCGCGGATTGGAACTTCATCAGGATATGCCTACGGCCGCGGCAATGCTCGGCATGAGTTATTTCCAACTGGGCGAAGACGACAAGGCCGAACCTCTTCTGCGCAATGCTTTGAAGGCCAATCCGAACGACGATCGCATCGAGATGATGCTGGTGCGGATTTTGGTGAATCTCAGAAAGCTGGATGAAGCGGCGACGCTGTTGAATGCGCACCTGAAGCGCAATCCCAAGGACCAGGAAGCCTGGTACATTCTGGGCAAAACGTATCTGCAACTTTCAGAGGAATCGCTGCAAAAGATCAACGAGATCGATCCGAATTCCGTGGTCGCGCATGAAATCACCGGCGAAATCGATGAGAGCATGCATAACTACGACGTGGCGCTGGTGGAGTACAAGAAGGCCATCGATCTGGCGCCGCACGAGCCGGGCACGCACATGCACATGGCCAATGGCTATTGGCTGATTGGCAAATGGGAGTCGGCGCAGGAAGAATTCAAAGCTGAGCTGGCCAATGATCCGAATAATTGCACGGCGCGATGGAAGCTGGCGAATTCCATGCTTGAGGCCAACGACTCGAGCGAGGATGCGCTCGCGCAACTGAACCAGGCGGTAGAGCGCTGCCCGAATTTGATGCAGGCGCGGGTGGACAGGGCGCGAGCGTTGGTCCGCATGGGAAAGCAATCGGATGCGTTGCCCGATTTGCTTCTGGCGGAAAAGGACAGTCCCACGGAGCCCAGCATTCACTTCCTGCTCGGAGCCGTTTATCGAGCGCAGGGAAAGACCGCGGAAGCCCAACAGGAGATGCGCACCTATGGGCAGTTGCAGAAAGACGCCAGCGCGGCCGTCGCAGGGCAAGCCAACGATGCATCGCGCATCAAAAATGACGCACACTAGAGCGCTTTTCGGCATCGCCGTACTCGCTGTCCCGCTGCTTTTGGCGGTGGCGAGTGGTGCGCAACACCCCGGCGATCCACTGGCCGCGGAGCGCGCTGCGTTAGCAAACGGTAACCTCACGGACGCAAGCGACGGCCTTCGCGCTTATCTCAAGGCTCATCCCGATTCGGCAGATGCGCATTTCCTGCTGGGCTATGCGCTATTTCGCGAGAAAAAGGCGCTGGAATCTCTGGCGGAATTCACTGCCGGCGCGCGCACTCGGCGACCCAAGGCCGATGAGCTGATGACAGTGGCATCGGACTATGTGATGCTCGGCGATTTTGCCGACGCGGACAAATGGTTTACCGAGGTGACGGTGGAAGCGCCGAACAATCCCGACGCCTGGTATCTTCTGGGGCGAACCAAGTACAACGAGAATGCGTTTGCTGTGGCTCAATCGAGTTTTGAGCGTGCGTTGGCGCTGAGATCGAAATACATTGAGGCCGAGAATAACCTGGGCCTGGTTTTGCGCGAATTGAACGAGCAGGCCAAAGCCAAAGAGGCATTTCAAACGGCGATTGCGTGGCAGGGAGACGGGGCGAAAGATCCGCAGCCTTTTCTAGACCTGGGCTCGATGCTTGCCGATGAGCGAAACTTCACCGAGGCGATGCCGTATCTGGAAAAGGCCACGACGCTGGCGCCGGGAAATCCCAAGGTACATGAAGAAATGGCCCAGGTATACGAGGCGCAGAAGAACCTGCCCCAGGCGCAGGCAGAGCTGGAACAGGCTGTGGCGCTGTCGCCCGAGACTTCGGGCCTGCACTTCAAGCTCGGTCAGATTTACCGCCGCGAGGGCAATCGCGAACGCGCGCAGCAGGAGTTCGATTTGTGCGAGAAGCTGAACAGCACTCACTCGTCCTCCGCGACGCCCAACCTGCCTAAGCCACCACCTTCCCCGAAGCAATAGCGCGCCGCGTGCGGGAAGTCGCGGGCTGTTCAAAAAGAAGGATGGTATCGTTTCCAATCGCAAGTTCGCGGGGGTATAATTCGCGGAGACGATTCGACCCATGGCGCGCAGCCTCGAACGCGAAACCTTGCCGGTCGGCGTGTGAGTGAGGGATTTGGAATGAGGAACGTGACAAGTGCAAGTGAAGCAGGCCGCTTCTTGAACTTCGGCCTTTGGTCGGTGACGATTTGCCTTCTCTTTGTTTTGGCCGGTCTGGTTCCGGCGGCGGCGCAGTCGGCCGAACAGGCTGCGCAAATCGTGAAATCCCTCGACAGCAACAGCAAGGCTGTGGTGGGCCGGTTGAGCGAACTCGACAGCCTGCCGGCGGTGGAGTGGCGCTTTCACGCTGGAGACCTGGCGCATGGCGAGTCGCCGGACCTTGACGATTCCTCGTGGCAAACGGTGAAGGGAAGGACCAACGGGTCCGAAGAGGCAGAGTGGTTTCGCCGCTGGGTTGAGGTTCCCGAATCTTTTCACGGATACGACCTCACGGGCACGCGCATCTGGTTTTCGTTTTCGGCCGATGCGAACGGTCCGATGCCGGAGATCATCTACTTCAATGGCCGGCGCGTGGCCCTCGGCGACGACCTGGAACCGATCGTCCTCTTCGACAAAGCCAAGCCGGGGGAGAAGGTTCTGATCGCAGTGAAGTTAATGCACACTGTCGACAAAAAGAACTTTGTGGGCGCGACACTCAAGATCGACTTCTCTGAGAACCGGCCGAATCCTGAAGATTTGCGCCTTGAACTTCTTTCCGCGGCATTGCTGGTCCCCAGCGTTTCAAAGGATGTGCAAGCCGATACGTCAAGTCTGGAGAAGGCCGCTGGGGCGGTTGATTTGAGCGCCCTCGATGCCAAGGATCAGGCCAAGTTCGATGCTTCGCTGAAGCAAGCGCAATCGACGCTCGAAGCACTGAAACCGACGTTGCAACAGTACACGCTGCATTTGACCGGCAATTCTCACATCGATGCGGCATGGCTTTGGCCCTGGACCGAGACCGTGGACGTGGTGAAGCGCACTTTCAGCACCGCGCTGCAATTGATGAATGAATATCCGGACTACACTTACACGCAATCAGCCGCACAATACAATGCATGGCTTGCCGACAAGTATCCGGAGATCAATGAAGAGATCAAGAAGCGCATCAAGGAAGGGCGCTGGGAGATCGTCGGCGGCATGTGGGTCGAGCCGGACTTGAATATGCCCGACGGCGAAGCGCAGGTGCGCTCTATCCTCGTGGGCAAGCGCTGGTTCCAGAAGGAGTACGGCGTCGATGTGCGCATCGGATGGAATCCCGATTCGTTCGGATACACGTGGCAGTTGCCGCAGATTTATAAGCGTTCCGGCATCGACTATTTCGTAACGCAGAAGATGACGTGGAACGATACCAACCAACTGCCGTTCAAGCTTTTCTGGTGGCAGTCGCCGGATGGCAGCAAGGTTCTCACATATTTCCCGCATGATTACGCCAACGACAATCTGAATCCGGTTCGTCTCAGTTATGACTTGGCGCAGGCGCGCGAAAGAGCGCCGGGCATGCACGAAATGATGGATCTCTACGGCATTGGCGATCATGGCGGTGGCCCAACGCGCGCCATTCTCGACGAGGGCATGCACTGGGCGCAGTCGGACAAGGTTGTGCCGCAGATGAAGTTCGGCACGGCGCAAAGCTTCTTCACTTCTGTTGAGAGCAAGATTGCAAAGGACTCGCCGGTGTGGAACTACGAGTCCATCGCCAAGGGTTACAAAGCGCCGTCGACGCCTTCCGAGGGCGAGATTGCGATTCCGACGTGGAATTCGGAGATGTACTTCGAGTATCACCGCGGGGTGATGACAACACAGGCCAACCACAAGCGCAACATGCGCGACAGCGAAGAGCAGGCCATCAATGCGGAAAAACTGGCCTCGCTGGCTTGGCTCGAAGGCAAGCCGTATCCTGGCAACGAACTGACTGAGGCATGGAAGAAAATCACGTTCAACGATTTTCACGATCTTGCTGCCGGTTCGGGCATCGGGATCATTTACAAGGAAGCGCAGAAGGACTTTGACGACGTGCGCTGGGCGACCAACGAGATCGATGCGCAGTCGATCAAGACGCTGGCTGCGAATATCGACACGCGCGTTTCGGGCGGAGTGCCGGTGCTGGTCATGAATCCATTGGCGTGGGAGCGTTCCGGGCCGGTGACGGTCGATGTTCAGCTGCCGACGGCTTCGGCGGGCGGCGTTTCAGTGCTCGACCCGGCGGGTCACGTGGTTCCTTCGCAGGTTCTGAAGGGCGATGCAAAGACCAATAGCTACCAGCTTTTGGTCGATGTGCGCGATGTGCCCTCGCTGGGGTACAAAGTGCTGCATGTGGTTCCTGGAACGAAGCAATTCGCAAGCGACCTGAAGGCGGAGGGGTTGACGCTTGAAAACTCCAACATCAAGGTAACGGTCGACAGTCAGACGGGCTGCATTACCAGCTTGTACGACAAGAAAACCAAATTCGAATCGCTGGCGCCGGGCGCGTGCGGCAACCAGCTTCAAACCTTCAAGGATCTGCCCAAGGATTACGACGCCTGGAACATCGATCCGGGGACGCTCGATCATTTCACGGCGATCGAGAAGGCTGACTCAGTTGAACTTGTCGAAAAAGGACCGCTGCGCGGCGCCATTCGCGTTTCACATACCTGGCAAAAGTCGAAGTTCGTTCAGGAGGTCACATTAGACGCGGGCGCGGACCAGGTCGATATTGTCAATGACTTCGACTGGCATGAGGAGCACGTTCTTCTTAAGGCCGCTTTTCCGCTGGCGGCGACAAGCGACAAGGCTACATACGAAGTTCCGTATGGCAGCATTCAGCGCGCAACCACGCGCAACAACACCTGGGAGCAGGCGCAATTTGAAGTGCCTGCGCTGCGTTGGGCGGATCTTGGCGACGGACAGCACGGCTTCAGTTTGCTGAACAACTCAAAGTATGGGTACGACGACAAGGACAACGTGCTGCGACTCTCGTTGCTGCGTTCGCCAACCTCGCCCGATCCTGAGGCGGACCGCGGCCACCACCACTTCACGTATGCGCTCTATCCGCACGGCGGCGATTGGAAGCAGGCGCTCACGGTGCGCCACGGGTATGAATTCAATTACAAGCTCGCGGCTACGCAGGTGGAAGCGCATAGCGGCTCCATGCCGGCGGAGTTCGCCTATGTCACCGTCAAGCCGGAGAACGTGGTCCTGACCGCGCTCAAGAAGGCCGAAGACAGCGATGCATTGATCTTCCGCGTGTACGAGTGGGCGGGGAAGAGTGGAGAAGTTGAATTCCACGTGCCCAAAGGTGCTACGGAGGCGACCGTTACCAATCTGTTAGAGAAGCCCGAAGGCTCGGCGCTTAAAGTGGCGGATGGCGTGGTCACGGCGCCGATTCATCCGTTCGAAATTCTGACCGTGCGCGTGGATTACCCCACACGCAAGTAGGGACTTGATCGAACAGAAGCTGATGCGGCGCTCTGATCCATCGGGGCGCCGCTTATTTCTGGGTCAGGAATTTGCGGGTGTGCAGCCGCAGGAGTTGCGCTGGATCAGGCAAGTCTTCAGCTTGATTTGTCGGGGCTGTTTGGAACTCGCAGGGCTGGATTTGTCTCCCGCGTAAAGCTGTTCGAAGAGAATCTCTGCCGCCTTTTTGCCGATCTCATCGACTGGCTGCTGAATGACGCTGATGGACGGGCGAACTGTGGAAGCGAGCTCGAAATCGTCAAAGCCAAGCAGGGCGACGGTTTCAGGAACGGCCACGTTGAATTTTTGCAGCGCCTCGAAGGCATAGATGGTGGTGCTGTTTTTGAGCGCGAAAATCGCGTCGGGCGGGTTCGCGCTATCGAGCAGTTTGCGAATCGCAAGCTCCGCCGAGTGATAGTCCTTGACCGAGGTATCAAAGATCGGAGTCAGGTGTGCGGCTTCGATTGACTTGCGGTAGCCGTTCATCCGCTCCCGAATGGTGTAGAGACCGCTTTCACCGGTGAGGCAAACAATACGTTTGTAACCGTGATCGATAAGGTGCTGTGTGGCCGTCATCGCGCCTCGCAGGTTATCGGCCACAACCGAAGTGATAGAAGAATTGCCAACGGGCCGGTCAATGGAAACGACCGGTATGGCCACTCGCTCGAGCAGATCGCGGAGCGCGTGATTTTGCGAGTCGGCCGGTACGATTATCAGGCCGTCTACACGGTGGCGGATCAAAACATCGAGGTTATCGAGATCGTTGCTCGGCTCATTGCCTGTGACTGTGACAATGAGAAGGGAATCGTTGGCGCGCGCGATGGCTTGCACCGCTTCAGCGCAACTGGAAAAGAACGGATCGGCAATGCTTGGAACTACCAGCCCGATCGTCTTGGTTCGATGCCCCTTGAGGGTTCTTGCGGCCTGGTTTGGCATATAGCCAAGCGTCTCGATTACGCGCCGAACGTGCGCAAGGGTTTTAGGACTTACCCGATCGCCGCCGTTAATTACGCGGGAGACTGTCGTGGTACCGACGCCCGCTTTTCGAGCAACCTGGCTGAGGGTTGGGTGTGCATTACTCTTCGCCATTTGAGAGCGGCTAAATTGGAGGCCGTTGCCGTAACACAAGTCTATTCTGCGTTCTCCTAAAAGTTAAGGCTCTGGGCGAGAATTGTGTCGATTTACTGGCAGAAAAACAGCATGAAAGTCTTTCCTCCGGTAACCGGCTTCGAAAAAGAGGTAACTGCCCCAGGAAAGCTTTGCATGACGCGCAAAAATGGTGTCTCGTGCGTCTGTTTCGAGCAGGTTTGCGTCAACTCAGAGCAAATGGCAACGCAAAGGTTGGCCGCTATCTCGCTGCACCCTCCCAGGGTCGATTCATGATCGAGTTTGCCTTCGTGAGGAGACTGCACTGAGCGCTAAAAATTGGCGGAGCAAATTCGGTTTGTACTATCGTCATGCATGTGGTATCGTTTCCATTTACAGAAGTTGGGGTTGTCAAAATGCAGCCGCCGATCAGTCGCCCGCGATGTGGAGATTGCGCGATGATGCTGCGAGCCCCTTCGGCGAGTTTTGATCGCATCCAGGCAGGTACGGTGACACGGAAATGGCCACGCAGAGTCCGCGGGTACTGACAATCGGCATCGATTTTGGCGGTACCAACCTCAGGGTTGCGGCATACCAGCCGGAGAAGGGCGTTCTGGATTCCATTGCGCTCGC
>Ga0182030_10015130_pt1 | contig 15145 bp, 10 predicted proteins | sample 812S3MmetaG_FD_121299 | JGI IMG/M metagenome (GOLD analysis project Ga0182030, IMG submission 121299) | Permafrost microbial communities from Stordalen Mire, Sweden - 812S3M metaG (Illumina Assembly) | ecosystem: Environmental > Terrestrial > Soil > Wetlands > Permafrost | place: Sweden... | reverse complement strand
CGGATATGTCGCGGACTAGCCGGCGTCGGGCTGTGCCTGGTGCTGCTGCCGGCAGCGTCGGTGCAGGCGGTCCCGTCGGTGCAGCCGGAGCCGGTTCCTGCTTCCGCGAGCACTGCCGCCGCGATTCCGGAAACCCCACAGGTCTTGTTCAAGGACTTGTTCATCGCCGTGCAGGTAGCGCCGCTGTTCGCCGACAGCAAGACCTTTGCGGATGCCGTGCCCAACTCGCCGCCGCCGGAAATTCTGGCGCGCTATGGTGCGGCCAATCCGGTCTCGCCGGAGGCGCTGAAAAGCTTCGTCGCCGCAAATTTCTCGTTGCCGGAAGTCGCTGCGGCAGCGAATCTCTCCGCGGCACCGAATCTCTCGACCGAGCGTGTCAGCATCGCTCGTCACATCGATTCGCTGTGGGATGAGCTGACGCGTTCTACCGACACGGCGCCGCGCTATTCCTCACTGCTGCCGCTGCCGGAACCCTACGTCGTGCCGGGCGGGCGTTTTCGCGAAATGTACTATTGGGATTCGTACTTCACCATGCTCGGATTGGTGGAGAGCGGCCGGCAAGATCTGGTCGAGCATATGGTCCGCGACTTCGCCTACTTGATCGACACTTATGGTCACGTACCGAACGGCACCCGCAGCTACTACCTGAGCCGCTCGCAGCCGCCGTTCTTCTACGCAATGGTCGGACTGTTGAATCCCAAGGATCCGGCGGCTTCTTACGCGCGCTACCTGCCGGAGCTGCGCCGAGAGTACGCCTTCTGGATGCAAGGGGAGACAGGGCTGGGGCGCGGCACGGCGCATCGCCGAGTCGTCGCCATGCCCAACGGCGCGGTCCTGAACCGCTACTGGGACGATGCCGACACGCCGCGCGATGAATCCTATCGTGAAGACACCGAACTGGCGCGCAGCAGCGGACGTCCCTCACCGCAGCTTTATCGCGATCTGCGCGCGGCGGCCGAAAGCGGCTGGGACTTCAGCACTCGCTGGTTCGCCGATGGCCGCAGCCTGGCAACCATCAACACCACTGAGATCGTGCCGATTGATCTGAACAGCCTGTTGTTTGGCCTCGAAGATGCAATCAGCGCCGGCTGTGCGCGCGCCGCCGATAGATCCTGCGCCGGCGAGTTCACTCATCGGGCAGCGGCGCGGCGCGATGCGGTGAATCGCTATTTATGGGATGCCGCCGGCGGCGTCTATCGCGATTATCGCTGGGTGAAACAGGCGCAAGTGCAGCGGGTCTCCGCGGCCACCCTGTATCCGCTCTTTGTCGCGCTTGCCGCCAAGCCGCAGGCGGCCGCGGTGGCCGGGGCAGTTTCCCGGGATCTGCTCAAAGCCGGCGGCATTGTTACGACACCGCTGGTTTCCGGGCAGCAATGGGATGCACCGAACGGCTGGGCGCCGCTGCAATGGATCGGTGTCTCCGGGCTGCGCCGCTATGCCGTGCTGCCGCTGGCGCAGACCATCGCCTGTCGATGGATGCTAGGTGTAAATCGGGTGTATGGCGAGGACGGGAAACTGGTAGAGAAATACGATGTAGTCGCCACCGGAAGGCCGGGAGGCGGCGGGGAATATCCGACGCAGGACGGCTTCGGCTGGACCAACGGCGTAATGCGCAAGCTAATGGCGCTCTATCCTGCGGATGCCGCGCGTAGCGCTGTTGAGCAGTGTCCGGCGCCCGCCGCGTAGTGCGATACCTTCATTTGTCGATAAAGCGCGCCTATCGATCGATAACCTGTGGTTATCTGGGCCGGAATCGATTGGACACATATATCAGCGGACACCATACTGAAAGCCCCATTAAGCGGAGTGATAAGTGACCAGTCCGGTGATCCCCATTGCACCTGCAGGAGCAACAAAACAGCGGAAACGCGAGGCCCCCAAGGGCAGGCCCGTAATCCCCCAGGCGCTCGCCGAGGTTCAAGAATTAATGGGGCCGCCGCCGTGGCGGAATGACTTGTTGATCGAATACTTGCATCGCATCAACGACCGCTACCACCAGCTTGGTTCGCCGCACATGGCCGCCCTGGCCAGACTGCTCGGACTTGCGCAAACAGAAGTCTATGAAGTCGCCACCTTCTATCACCACTTCGATGTGGTGAAGGAGAAGCCTGATGGATCTCTGCCCGCGCCGCCCGCTTTGACGGTGCGCGTGTGCGACGGGTTGAGCTGTGAAATGGCGGGCGCGAAGGCGCTGCTGGAAAAGCTGCCCACGTTATTGGGGCGCGAAGTGCGCGTCATCCCGGCGCCCTGCGTCGGGCGCTGTGAGCAGGCACCGGTGGCCGTGGTTCACCAGAAGCCCGTGCCGGCCGCCACCGTGGAATCGGTGAGCAGCGAAGTGAAGGCCCAAAATATTTACGATCATCCTGGCAACTTTATCGACTTCGACGCGTATATGGCGGGAGGCGGTTACTCGTTGCTGCGCGACTGCGTCGAGCATCGGCGCGATCTCGAGAGCGTCTTGAAAACCATGGAAGATTCCGGTCTGCGGGGCTTGGGCGGCGCGGGCTTTCCGACGGGGCGCAAGTGGCGCATCGTGCGCGGCGAAGCGGCACCACGCATGATGGCGGTGAACATCGACGAGGGCGAACCCGGCACTTTCAAGGATCGGGTGTATCTGGAGCGCGATCCGCACCGTTTCCTCGAAGGCATGCTGATCGCCTCCTGGGCAGTCGGCATTGCCGCCATCTATATATACCTGCGTGACGAGTATCACGGCTGCCGCGCGCTGCTCGAATCGGAGCTGGCCAAGCTTACGGAGAATCCGCCGGTGCCCTTGCCTAAGATCGAACTGCGGCGTGGCGCGGGCGCCTACATTTGCGGCGAAGAGTCGGCGATGATCGAATCCATCGAAGGCAAGCGCGGCATGCCGCGCTTGCGGCCGCCCTATGTGGCGCAAGTCGGCCTGTTCGGCCGCCCCACGCTGGAACACAATTTCGAGACACTGTTCTGGGTGCGCGAGTTGCTGGAACGCGGCGCGCCCTGGTTCGCAGGTTTTGGGCGCAACGGCCGCAAGGGATTGCGCAGCTTTTCGGTTTCGGGCCGCGTGAAGAATCCCGGCGTCAAGCTCGCGCCCGCGGGCATCACCGTGCGCCAACTGATCGACGAGTATTGCGGCGGCATGAAAGAAGGCCATGCCTTTTATGGCTACCTGCCGGGCGGCGCTTCGGGAGGCATTCTGCCGGCATCAATGGGCGATATCCCACTGGACTTCGATACCCTGCAGCCCTACGGCTGCTTCATCGGGTCGGCTGCCGTGATCGTGCTCTCGAATCAGGACACCGCCAAAGCGGCGGCACGCAACATGATGCGCTTCTTCGAACACGAGTCCTGCGGCCAGTGCACGCCGTGCCGTGTGGGAACCGCAAAAGCCAATATGCTGATTGCCAAGGACAACTGGGACAAGCCGCTGCTGGCCGAGTTGTCGCAGGTGATGCGCGATGCGTCCATTTGCGGGTTAGGTCAAGCCGCGCCGAATCCGGTCGATACCGTCATCAAATACTTTCCCAACGAGCTGAGTTAGAGAAAACCATGAACGCCGTCACCCGCGAGATGCGCAACCTTAGCGACGCCCCAACCGTCACGTTCGTGCTCGATGGCCGCGAGATTACCGCGCCGGTCAACGAAACCCTCATCGAGATCGCGGATCGTCTCGGCATCGAAATCCCTCGCCTTTGCTACAAGCCGGGAATGGAGGCAGTCGGGAATTGCCGCTCCTGCATGGTTGAGATCAAGGGCGAGCGGGTGCTGGCCGCGTCGTGCTGCCGTACGGCGAGCGCCGGTATGCAAGTCACCACAAATAACGAGCGTGTGCGCAAGTCCCAGCAGTTGGTTGTTGAACTGCTGCAAGCGGACATGCCGGAGCGGGACTACACCCGTCACAACGAAGTCGATGAATGGGCGATCAAGCTCAAAGTGGGTAAGCCGCGCTTCGCGCCGCGCCCCGCCGTGCAGGCAGACTTGTCGCATGCCGCCATTGCTGTGAACCTGGACGCGTGCATCCAATGCACGCGCTGCGTGCGTGCCTGCCGCGATGAGCAGGCCAACGATGTCATTGGCTTAGCCTCGCGCGGCCAACAGGCGAAAATCGTGTTCGACATGGACGATCCAATGGGCGCGTCCACCTGTGTGGGCTGCGGTGAGTGCGTGCAGGCCTGTCCCACAGGCGCGCTAATGCCGGCGCGCGATGTCGCACTATCAATCCCCGATAAGTCGGTGAAATCGCTATGCCCGTACTGCGGCGTGGGCTGCCAGCTGACGTATCACGTCAAAGACGACAAGATTCTCTATGTGGAAGGACGCGACGGACCGGCGAATCACTCGCGCCTATGCGTGAAGGGTCGCTATGGATTCGACTATGCGCGCCACCCGCAGCGCCTCACCGTGCCGCTGATTCGGCGCGCCGACGCGCCGAAGTCGGGCGAGTTCGTCATGGATCCTGACAATGTCATGCAGATCTTCCGCGAGGCGACCTGGGAGGAAGCTATTGCCTTAGGGGGCGGCACGCTGCGCAAGCTGCGCGACACCTACGGCCCGAGATCGCTCGCCGGTTTCGGCTCCGCCAAGGGCAGCAACGAAGAGGCATATTTATTTCAGAAATTGGTGCGCCTCGGATTCGGCAGCAACAATGTCGATCACTGCACGCGCCTGTGCCACGCCTCCAGCGTCGCGGCATTGCTCGAAGGCATCGGCTCGGGTGCGGTGAGCAACCCGGTCATGGATGTCACCAAAGCAGCGGTGGTGATCCTGATCGGCGCGAATCCCACGGTCAATCACCCGGTCGCGGCTACCTTCCTCAAGAACGCCATGCGCAACGGGACCAAACTCATTGTCATGGATCCGCGGCGCAGCGAATTGGCGCGCACCGCGTATCGGTTTTTGCAGTTCAAGGCCGATACCGATGTGGCGCTCCTCAATGCCATGATGCACGTCATCATCGAGGAGAACCTGGTCGATGAGGCATTCATTGCCGATCGCACTTTGGGCTATGCGGAATTGGCCAAGAACGTTCAAGGCTACAGCCCGGAATTGATGGCGCCGATTTGCGGCATAACGGCTGAGACCATTCGCGAAGTGGCGCGGCTGTATGCCACCAGTTCCGGCTCCATGATTCTGTGGGGCATGGGAATCAGCCAGCATATCCACGGCACCGACAATGCGCGCTGTCTCATCGCGCTGGCATTGATGACGGGTCAGATCGGCAGGCCCGGCACCGGACTGCATCCGCTTCGCGGCCAGAACAATGTGCAGGGCGCCTCTGACGCGGGGCTCATCCCGATGATGTATCCGGACTATCAGCGGGTCGATGATCCAAAATCGAGGGAGCGCTTCTCCAAAGCGTGGGGTGTGCCGATTGAAAAACTTGACGAGAAGCCGGGACTGACCGTGGTTGAGGTCATCAAAAACATTCTCGCCGGAAACGTCAAGGGCATGTATGTCATGGGCGAGAACCCCGCCATGAGCGATCCCGATGCTGATCACGCGCGCGAAGCGCTGGCTAAGCTCGATATGCTGGTGGTGCAAGACATTTTCCTGACTGAAACGGCCTATCTTGCTGACGTGATTCTGCCGGCCTCGTCGTTTGCCGAGAAAACCGGTACTTTCACCAACACGGATCGCTTCGTGCAGCTCGGACGCCAGGCGCTCAATCCTCCCGGCAAAGCACGTCAGGATCTGGAGATCATTATCGATCTGGCGAGCCAGCTCGGACTCAATTGGCCGTATGGCACGGGAGTGAAGGCGGTTGCCGCGGTGTTCGACGAGATGCGCCACACCATGCCCAGCATCGGCGGCATCACCTGGGAACGTCTACAGGCCGAGGACAGTGTCACGTACCCTTGCGAGAAGGAAGGAGATCCCGGCGACTCGGTGGTGTTCATCAAGTCGTTCCCGACACAGACCGGCAGGGCGCGTTTTGTGCCGGCCGACATCATCCCGGCCGATGAACGCCCGGACACCGAATATCCGATGGTGCTGATCACGGGGCGTCAGCTCGAGCACTGGCATACCGGCAGCATGACGCGTCGTTCCGGCGTTCTCGATTTGATCGAGCCGGATCCGGTGGCATCGCTGCATCCGGTGGACATGGCTGCTCTCGGCGCAAAGCCGGGACAGCTCATCACCATCGAATCGCGGCGCGGCAAGGTCAGCTTGTATGCCCGCGCCGATGAGAGTTCGCCGCATGGTGCGGTATTCGTGCCGTTTTGCTATTACGAGGCGGCGATCAACAAGCTCACGAACTCAGCGCTCGATCCCTTCGGCAAGATCCCTGAGTTCAAGTATTGCGCAGTGCGTCTGACACTCGGCGGAACGCCGCCTACCCAGATCAGTTTCGGCGGCGGCCAGATTCTCGAGCCGGCTTAAGGCTTAGGATTGATTTGCAGTTCAGCGAGCTCGTCTAGCGTGTTGGCGTTGGCGAACTCCGCAGGATCATGGAATACGACCCGGGTGCTGTGATGTTGTGCGGCGAACAGTCCCGTCTTGCGCTCGCCGCTGCGGATGAAGACGTTAAGGCTGTCGCGCAGCGAGGCTTTCATGAGGCAGAAGACGGGCTGCGCCCGCAGCTCATCGGCTTCCTGCGTGTACGCAGTGGCCATCTGGCCATCAACGGCTCCGAGAGCCTCCGCCAGCCGCGCGACGAAATCGGTCGGAAAATTCGGCGTATCGCACGGCACCGTGGCCAGGTAGGGCGTGCTGCAATGGGTAAGGCCGGCAAGCATGCCGGCGAGCGGCCCGGGATACTCCGCTATTTCATCCGGCCAGACGGGCGCGCCCATGGCCTCGTAAGCGGCGAGGTTGCGATTGGCGTTGAGCAGCAGGGCGCCAACCTGAGGCCGCAGCCGTTCGAGCGCATACTGCGCGAGCGGTATGCCCAAATGTGTTTGCAATCCCTTGTCAACGCCGCCCATGCGGGTACCGCGCCCGCCTGCGAGGACCAATCCGGTGATGGCATCTTTGTGAATGATCATGCGCGCACGCTTTCCTAAGATCATCCTAGCGCGTGCCGGCGGAGGCTGCTATCGAGACCCATAAAATCGAAGCGTTCGAGGTGCAGCCGGAGGCGCGCCTTATGCAGCGGATTGCCAATGCGCCGCGCCTCAGCGCGAGCTCCTGTGAACCGGTGCGTGAGATCGAAGTTCTTGATGAGCTCGGGGCCCGCCGCTCAATCTATATTCCCGCCGAGCGCGCCCTGACGGTGTTTGTCGATGATCGCGAACTGGTCACGCTGATGACTTTGGGCGCCTCACCGGAACTTCTGGTATTGGGTTTCATGCGCAACCAGCGGCTGATCAAGGACGCCGCGGCTTTGGAATCCATCTCAGTCGACTGGCACACCAGCGCCGCCGTCGTCAAGACCCGCCCGGCGCAGCGCGATCCTCGCGAGGCAGCGCCTCGAGTCGTGGCCGGTGGCAGCGGACAAGGCTCGATATATGCCGGATTGGTCGCACAACTCGACACCATGCGGCTGCCCGATTCAGCGCAGGCGCGTATCAGTCAGAGCGCCTTACGCCGTGTGCTCGACATCATGCGCGAGCACGACACCATCCATCGGCACGCGAGATCCGTGCATAGCTGCGCGCTGTTTCAGCATGAGCGCTTGCTCGTGTCGGTTGAGGATGTCTCGCGGCACAACGCGCTCGATACGGTGAGCGGCTGGATGGCCCTGCACGGCATCGGCGGCGGCGATAAAATTCTTTTTACCACGGGAAGACTGACCGGCGAGATGATCATCAAGGCGGCGCTGAGCGGCGTGCCGATCGTCGTATCGCGCAACGGCGTATCCACCATGGGCTACGATCTGGCGAAAAAATTCGGGATGGCATTGTTCGGTCGTGCGGTCCATCGCCGCTTTCATTGCTACGTCGGCGCAGAGCGATTCGACCCGGAGTAATTCGGCGGACTGATTGACTTTCAGAGCGCGCCGAATGATGCGTTCTCGCAACATATGCTCGGCCGTGCATATTGTTGACCATTGCTCCCCATGCTAGTTTTCCCAGGCTTTTTTACCTGCTTGGGGAGCGCTTAAATTTAATTTTCCCAACACGCATCCCAGCTCCCAAGCGGCCATCGCGCCGCCCACAATCCATTGCAACGAGACTTTAAATGAGACTTTCGATTCCGATTCGTCCTGCACTGTTCGCCGTTCTTTTCCCTGTTGCCTTCGCTCAGATCTCCAAGGCCGAAGACGACACTCCCGCCGCCGCGCCGCAAACTCAAGCCTCGACGCTGCAGCATCTGACGGTGGTGGGGAACAAGGAGAGCGAAGATAACTATCGGGTCGAGTCCGTCGATTCGCTAGGGCCCCTGGGTTCGTTGAAATTGCTGGATACGCCTTACTCGATCGGCATCCTGTCGGAAGACCTGATTAAAAATTCACAGGCGGCTAATTTCAAGGACGTGTCCAAATACTTGCCCCTGGTCGCATATCAGGAGCAGCAGGGAGCCGATATTCTGCGGCCGCAAACACGCGGCATGCAGGGCGGCAATTTCCAGAACTCGCGCATGGACGGCATGACCTTTTTTATCACCGTGGCGAATGCCATGGAACAGTTTCAGCAGATTGAAGTCGTTAACGGTGTCTCAGCATCGCTGTATGGCCCGGCCAACCCCTCCGGCATGTTCAATTTCGTATCGAAGCGTCCTACCGACTACGATCTGCGCGAAGTAACTGTCAGCTATGCCAGCGACAGCATCGGTACTGCGCATGTGGATATGGGCGGCAAGATCGATAGCAACGGTATTGTGAGCTACCGCTTCAACGGATTGTTCGGCGAGGGCGACGCGTGGGTCGAGCGCAGCCATACCAAGCGAGTTCTCGGCAGCCTTGCCATCGACGTGCGTCCGCTTGAGGACACCGTCATCGAAACCAACTACAGCTACTATCACTTGATTGAAACCGGCTATCCGGGCTGGTTCAGCTATGGGGAAAAAATAACTCTGCCGTCCGCGCCAGATCCTGAAAACGTCGGCTATGGACAGAATTATGCGGGCGTCGATATGTTGACGCGCATGGGCAGCGTCCGGCTCAAGCACGATTTCAATTCCGACTGGCACTTTGTGGTGGGCGCGCTCAATCAAGACGCGTCGCGCGACATCAATACGCCTGTGAATAATCTGACGAACAACAACGGCAACTACACCTCTTCGCTCGCGAACGGTTTCGCCCCGCGCTTCGTCATCACCAGCGATACCGGCTATCTCGACGGAAACTTCACCACCTGGGGCGTGGCGCACGACCTGACGATCGGCACCGCCGGCTACAAGTCGCAATCCTATTCGGTCATTACACCGGCGACGGCGGCCAGCGTCCTGCTGGGCACGGCGAACATCAACAGTCCCGTGATTTTTCCCTTCCCCGCGGCTGGGCTGCCCAACACCGGACTTAACTTTGATTCGTCAACCACCTATCAGCAGGGCATCAACATAGGCGACACCATTCGCTTCACCGATCAATGGGCGACGCGCCTGGCGGTGAGTCAGGACTGGTTTCACGTCGATAACTACAACGCGAAGGCGATTGAGTTGCCGGAATACGCCGATCACGGCCTAAGCCCTACGGCGAGCCTCATGTACAAACCCGAAAGCAACATGACTGTGTACGCGACTTTTGCCAGCAGTCTGCAGGCTGGAGACTTGGCGCCGAGCGGTACCAATCCCCCCCTGGTCAACGCGGGGCAGAGCCTGGCGCCATATCGAAGCAAGGAATACGAGATTGGCTACAAGGCATCGCTCGCCAAAATTGACTTCACCGCGGCCCTGTTTCGCATCCAGCGGCCCTTTGCCAATACCAATACATTGGATAACACATTCGAGATTTCCGGCTTGCAGGTGAACAGGGGCCTGGAATTGTCCGCGATCGGAGAAGTCATCAGCGGCTTGACGGTGTACGGCGGCGTGACGCTGCTCGACGCCAAGCTCGAGGACACGTCGCTGGCCACCACCAACGACAAGATTTATGTGGGCGCGCCCAAGGTCAAGGGAAACACGCTGTTCGAATATCAGATCCCCACGGTACCGGGACTAGTCGCTACTTTCGATTGGCAGTTCTCGGGGCCGCGCGCGGCTAACGACACCAATTCGTTCTATGTGGCGGGCTACAACCTCTTCGACCTTGGCGCTCGTTATACCTCGACGGTCCTCACCAAGAGCGTGACCTGGCGTCTCGGAGTGGACAACGTGGCCGATAAGCACTACTGGTCGACGGTCGCACCCAGCAACTTGACCGGCGCCAACACGGGCAATCTGCTGGCGCACTTCGGCTCGCCGCGCACCGTGCTGGCGTCGGCGAGCATGGATTTCTAGGCATGTCCGACAATCTCTCCGCGCTTCATCTCCTGATTTCGGCAGACCCCGCGCTATTTGCCATCGTGAAGCTGTCGTTGGCCGTCAGCCTGAGCGCGGTTCTTTGCGCGGCGCTGATCGGAATCCCCGCGGGCGCCGTGCTGGCCCTGACGCGGTTTCCGGGCAGAACGGCCATCATCGTGGCGATTAACGCGATGATGGGCCTGCCGCCCGTCGTTGTCGGTCTCGCGGTATTTCTGGCGTTATCGCGCTCGGGTCCGCTCGGTTTTTTGGGGATTCTATTCACTCCCCAAGCCATGATTGCCGCGCAAACGATTCTGGTCACGCCGATTATCGCCGCTCTGACGCGGCAAACAATCGAGGATCTGTGGGCGGAGTATCGAGATGAACTCAACGCAATGAATGTCGGCCCCGCGGCGCGAGTTGCAACGCTGGTGTGGGAAGCCCGCTTCAGTCTGGTAACGGCCATGCTCGCCGGGTTTGGGCGTGCGGCGGCTGAGGTTGGAGCCGTCATCATTGTCGGCGGCAATATCGACGGCTTTACGCGTACCATGACCACGGCGATTGCGTTGGAGACTTCGAAGGGCGATCTCTCTCTGGCGGTGGGACTCGGCATGGTGCTCATGGCAATTATTGTGGCCGTCAACGCGGCCGCGTGGGTCGCGCGCCGTGCCGGTGAGCGGCTGGTTGCCTGATATGCTTGCGCGGTTGAAAGGAGTAAACATGATTGGCTTCCTATGTGCTTCGATTGCTGCATTGGCCGCGGCGTTGTCGGCCGCCCCGTCGGCCCTCGCCGCCGATACGGCGGTAGTGCGCCTTCACGCCGCGGGCAGCCTGCGCGCGGCGATGGCTGACATCGCCAAGGCGTATTCCGACATTTACGGAACGCGTGTGGAAGCGGTATTCGGGGGATCAGGCGGCCTCCAAGAGCGGCTGGCCAAAGGCGACGGCGGCGATGTCTTCGCTTCCTCCGATATGGGCAACCCACAGGCGCTTACCGATGCCGGCAAGGCGGGACCCACGGTGCTGTTCGCCCACAATCACCTGTGCGCACTTCTTCGGCCCGGATTGAAAGCGACGCCTGCGACGCTGCTCGCGACGATGCTCAACCCATCCGTCAAGATCGGTACGTCGACGCCCAAAAATGACCCCGGCGGCGACTATGCCTGGGCAATGTTTCAAAAGGCCGAGCTGGTGCGCCCGGGCAGCCGCGCCGCGCTGGAGGCCAAAGCACTCAAGATCGGCAATGTGCCGGGATCACTCGCGGTTCCGTCCACTGCGACCAACGCCGTCGTCTGGCTGTTCCAGGAAAAACGCGCGGACATTTTCCTCTCCTACTGCACCGGCGCGTCCGCTGCGACCAAGGAGTCTCCAGGTATTACGGTCGTTTCCTTACCTCCCGCGTTGGCGGTTGAAGCCAACTATGGGCTGACCGTTCTGACGGCGGCGAATAAAGATCAGGCAGCACAGTTTGCGCTCTTCATTCTGTCGCCGGCGGGTCAGAAAATCCTGGCGCAACACGGCTTCGACGCGCCTCTGCTGCCCTCATCCTAACTCCCCAGTAAAGATCCGGGCATTTGCGGTGACCAGCGCGCACTCGCCGCTTGCGGAGCTTCCGATCGCATTCGAAGAGGTTTGCTTCACCGCAAACGACGTGGCGATTCTCGATGGCATCAATCTGCAGTTTGCCGCGGGGCATCCCACCGTCTTGATAGGGCCGAATGGCTCAGGCAAGACAACCTTGCTGAAGATCGCCATGGGACTTCTCGTGCCGTCAAGCGGACGAATTACATGGGCGGGGCGAGAGTCGGATCCGCCCTCCCGACGCGGGTTTATGTTCCAGCGTCCAACGATGCTCAGACGCAGTGCCGCCGGTAATATTCGCTATGCGCTCAAGGCCGCCTCTGTCCCGCGCAATCTTCTCGACGGCCGAGTTGAGGATCTGCTCCGCATGGTGGGGCTTGAGGGGCTCGGCGGGCGTCCAGCTCGCCGCATGTCGGGTGGAGAGCAGCAGCACCTCGCATTGGCGCGCGCGCTCGCCGGCGATCCCGCCGTATTATTTCTCGACGAGCCGACCGCGAGTCTTGATCCCGCTGCCACCAAGGCCTTCGAGGACGTGGTTCAATCCATCGTCGCCCGCGGCATCAAGATCGTGATGTCGACACATGATTTGGGCGAAGCTCGGCGCCTGGCAGGAGAGATCGTCATGCTGCACAAGGGACGCGTGATCGAGACTTGCGCAGCATCGTCTTTCTTCAACGCGCCGCAAACTGTCGAAGCCGGAAAATTCTTGTCTGGGGATCTGCTCGTATGATGCACGGCACTCAAAGGATAAGTATGCGCGGCTGCCGCCTTGTTACCGCCGCCATTGCCAGCGTCATTTTGATCGGCTCGGCGCTCGCCGAGGAAATGTCGATCGTTGTTGCCTCGACGACTTCGACGCAGGATTCCGGGCTGTTCGACTACATCCTGCCGCTGTTTAAAGCCAAAACCGGCATTGACGTCAAAGTTGTTGCGCAGGGGACGGGCCAGGCGCTCGATACCGGCCGCCGTGGAGATGCCGACGTCGTCTTTGTGCACGCGAAATCGGCAGAGGAAAGATTCTTGGCGGAAGGTTATGGTGTGAAGCGATACCCGGTGATGTACAACGACTTCATTCTGATTGGACCTCGAAGCGACCCCGCCGCGGTCAAGGGATCCAAGGATGTCCTTGCGTCCCTTGCGGCAATCAAGCGCAAAGGCTCCGCATTCATCTCTCGCGGGGATAGGTCGGGCACAAATATCGCAGAGCTCGATCTTTGGCGGTTGGCGGGTATCGACATCGCAACGAGCAAAGGCCCTTGGTACAAAGAGATAGGCCAGGGCATGGGAGCCGCCCTTAACACAGCTTCAGCCGACAACGCGTACGTACTCTCGGATCGCGGAACATGGGTTGCATTTAGGAACAAAGGCGATCTTGTCATTGCGGTTGAGGGCGATAAGCACCTGTTCAACCAATATGGCGTCATGCTGGTCAATCCGCAGAAGTATCCGACCGTCAAGGAGGACTTAGGTCAGCAATTCATTGACTGGTTGATTTCTTCGGAGGGACAGCGCGATATTGCAAGCTACAAGGTCAATGGCGAGCAACTGTTCTATCCGGACGCCATGGACCCCCAAGCGTGATGCCCCGCTGTCGGTAGCGTTCATGCCCCCTGGTACAATTGGCGCCACGGGAGAACCGGAAAGTTGGGGGGGCGGGCATGCGGTACAACAGAATTTCGACGAACGCCGAGTCTGCCCTCGGCCTGCACTTGCGCTATGCGTTCGAACCCGGTGAGCAGCGCGGCGCGACGCTCGGCAATCCTCTGTTTGACCTGCTGACTGCGGTGCTGGAAGTCGGCTCGATCCGCCATGCGGCGCAGTCTCTGGGATGTTCCTATCGGTACCTTTGGGGATCGCTTAGAAAGTGGGAGCAAATTCTGGGCGAACCGCTCATCATTTGGTCGCAAGGCCAAAGAGCGCGGCCAACGCAGTTTGCGGAACGATTGTTGTGGGCTGAACGCCGCGCGCGCACCCGGATGCAGCCGCATATCGAAGCATTGCGCTCGGACCTTTCCCGCGTCGTCGCGGAAGCCCGAGATCAGCGCCACCAGCTGCTCACTGTCCAAGCCAGCCACGATATGGCGCTGTCGGTGCTTCAGCAGCACGTTGCAGAGACCGCGGATCTGCACTTGGATATCCGCTTCCAGGGAAGCGGGGACGCGCTGCGGGGATTAAACGATCGGCAATGTCTCGTGGCAGGGTTTCACGTGCCGGCCCTGCGCGGCGCCGCACCGGTATTCGCTAAAGCCCTGAAGCCCCTACTCAAACCCGGGCGGCATAAGCTGATCGGCTGTTCGCGGCGCATGCAGGGACTCATGGTGCGCCGCGAGCACGCCGCGCTCATCCGCACCTTTCCCGATGTGATCCGTCACCGCCTGCGATTCGTGAATCGCCAACTCGGCTCCGGTACACGGATGCTCATCGATCATCTCATGCACGAGCACTGCATCGAGCCGGCAGACCTGCCGGGCTATGGCGGACTCACGGAGGAAACCCATGTCGCGGTGGCGCTATGCGTGGCGAGCGGATTGGCCGATGCGGGTGTGGGGGTCGAAGCGGCCGCGCTGGAATTCGGGCTGCATTTTGCGCCGCTGGTCGAGGAGAACTATTTCCTCGCGTGCCTGAAAACAAACCTGGGACATACGGCGGTGCGGCGTCTGTGCGAGGCTCTCGCCGGATCCGGTTGGCGAGACATTCTGGCGAACCTGGGCGGCTACCGGCCGGCCATCGCGCCCGGAAAGGTGCTGGTCATGACGAAGGCGCTCCCCTGGTGGCCCAAGATTAAGTCCAAGCCGAAGCCGGCCGCGTTGCCGCCGAGCGGCGCGCTGCTTCCCAAGCAATTGGCGTAACAAGCCGGCAAAGTACTATCGCTTGTGAGACCACTCGGCGTTCGCCGTAAAGCGCTGCGGACCGGAGTAGACGTTGCAATGCTTTTCTCGCAAAAACCCTACCAGCGTCAGACCCGATGCGAGCGCGAGATTGACCGCGAGACTTGAGGGCGCGCCGATGGCGGCGAGCATGGCGGCGCCGGTGCGCAGCGCCTTTTGAGTCAACTCAAAACTTGCCCGTCCGCTCAACAGGATGATGTGTTCCTTGAGCGGCAAGCGCCCCGCCATCAATGTTTCGCCGACCAGCTTGTCGAAGGCGTTATGACGCCCGACGTCTTCGGCCACGGTAATGAGATTCCCCGAAAAATCGAACAGCGCGGCAGCGTGTATTCCGCCGGTATCGCCGAACTTGGATTGAGCCGCGCGCATGCGCT
>Ga0182030_10015127_pt1 | contig 15147 bp, 9 predicted proteins | sample 812S3MmetaG_FD_121299 | JGI IMG/M metagenome (GOLD analysis project Ga0182030, IMG submission 121299) | Permafrost microbial communities from Stordalen Mire, Sweden - 812S3M metaG (Illumina Assembly) | ecosystem: Environmental > Terrestrial > Soil > Wetlands > Permafrost | place: Sweden... | reverse complement strand
GGCGGCGGCGCGGGCCACGGTCCATTGCTGGCGCTTCCAGCGCGGGGCCGTCATGGCTGGGCCTCAAGATGCGCTAAGAACGCCTGACGCAGCTCCGGCGGGCCCAAGATCTGGGCGAACCCGCCGAAGCCCAGCACGAACTTGAAGAAGCGCCCGGGCGCGGCCACCTGGATCTCCGCCTCGACCACCCCGGCCTTGTCCTCGCTGACGATGGATGCGGGCAGGCGCTCCTTGAGGCGCCAGGCCTCCTCGGGCAGCACCCGCAGGCGGGCGGTGACGGTGCCGGCGGCGGGGCCCAGGCGGAAGGCGTTGCGGTTGGCGAAGTCGGCCAGCTTGAAGCCGGCGGGCAGGGCGCGGCCGGGCTCGCGGCTCAGGCGCACCTGGCTCATCTTGGCCACGCCGAAGACCTTCACCGTGCCGCTGCGGTGGCACAGCGCCACGCAGTAGGGCTGGCCGAAGCGGAAGAAGAGGCCGCCGGGGCTGACGTCGCGGCGCTCGTCCCGGCCCTGATGGTCCGGATAATTGATGGTGCAGGCCTTGCCTTGGGCGGCGCAGGCGCGCAGCTTCTCACAGCGGCCGCTCAGCTCACGCGATCCGGCCCCAGCCTGCTCACCTTCGGCGGCTTCGTCAAAGGGGGCGTGATAGGCCAGCAGCTTGGCCAGGGCGGCGGCGGCCGGCGCGGCCAATTGCGATTGGGCCAGGCTGCCGCCCAGCAGGGCGCGCAGGTGGCGGGCCTCGTCGACGCCCAGCCGGAACTCGCGCGGCAGCCCCTGTTCGGAGGACTGCAGGCGGTAGCGGAAGGCGCCGTCGCCATCGTCCTCGGCCAGGATGACGGCGCCCAAGGCCTGCAGGGCTTCCAGGTCGCGGGCAAAGGCCTTGCGGCGGCTGTCGCGCAGGCCGCCCTCAGGGTACGAGTGCGGCAGGCGGGCGAAGGCCTGTTCCTGCGTCAGCGGCTGCTTGGCCCCGGCGAGCAGGGCCAACAGCGCCAGTTGGCGTTCCATGGGGTCGGGCATGGCGATGATGATAGCCCACGCGGGACCGGGGCAAAAGCCCTCAAGCGGCGGCCGGCCCGCGGGGACCGCGCTTGCGCCCGCACGCCGCATCCCCAAGAATGAGCCTTGGGCTGCTGCGTGAAGGCCCATCCCTGAGAACCTTCTCCTCCAAGGCGCCCATGCGCTCGATCCTGTTCGCCGGCCTTTGGGCCCTGGCCACCGCCCTGCCGGCCGCGGCGCCCCTGCCCGAGGGCGTCAGCGTGCTGCCCCCCGCCGGCCTCTTCGCCTTCACGGTGGGCGGCAACGCCGCCTTGGGCCAAGCCACGGCCGTGACCCTGGCCGCCGGCGGCGCGTTGAACAAGGCCTTGCTGCTGGAGACGCTGCAGGCGGCTGGCAACCCCTGGGACGTGCAGGCGTCGGTGAAGATCGCCACGCCGGTGGGCAAGGACGACGTGCTGCTGGCCAGCTTCTGGATGCGGGCCGTCTCCAGCCGGGCCGAAAGCGGCGAAGCCCAGAGCCTGTTCGTCTTCGAGCTGGCCCACGACCCCTGGGAGAAGAGCACCGAGTACCCCATCAGCGCGGGCAAGGCGTGGCGCCAGATCCGGGTGCCCTTCCAGGCCAAGAACGGCTACGCCGCCGGCGACGCCCAGGTGATCTTCCGCATGGGCTTCCAGCCCCAGGCCTTCGAAGTGGCCGGCCTCACGGTGGTGGACTACGGCGGCAAGGTCGACCTGAAGGACCTGCCCGTCACCAAGGTCACCTATCAAGGCCGCGAGGCCGGCGCCCCCTGGCGCAAGGCCGCCCAGGAGCGCATTGAGAAGTACCGCATGGCCACGCTCACGGTGACCGTGCGCGGCGCCGATGGGCTGCCGGTGGCGGGGGCGCAGGTGGCGGTGAAGCAGGTGCGCAGCGCCTTCGGCTTCGGCACGGCCATCAGCGGGGATTACCTTTTCCACGGCCAGCAGGGCAGCCGCGACCAGTACCAGGCCGAGGTGAAGCGCCTCTTCAACCTGGTGGTGGAGGAGAACGCCTTCAAGTGGCCGCCCTTGGCGGGGGACTGGGGCCCGGACTGGGGCATGCCGCTGGCCTTGGAAAACGCCCAGTGGGCCAAGGACAATGGCCTGCGCTTCCGCGGCCATGTGCTGTTCTGGCCCAGCTGGCGCAACAGCCCCAAGGGCCTGGCCGGCGAGCAGGACGACAAGGCGGCCTTGCGGGCGGACGTGCTGGAGCACGTGCGCAGCACCGCCGACACCGCCAAAGGCCTGATCGACGAATGGGACGTGGTCAACGAGCCCTTTGACAACCACGACATCACCGACATCCTGGGCCCCAGCATCCTGGCCGACGCGTTCCGCACGGCCCGCCAGGCCGACCCGGGGGCCAAGCTATGCATCAACGACTACGCCATCCTGTCGGGCGGCGGCGGCGACACGCCACATCGGGACCATTACGAGCGCACCATCCAAAGCCTGTTGCGCAGCGGGGCGCCGGTGCAGCGCCTGGGCATGCAGGGGCATTTCGGCTGGGCCCTGACGGGCATGGACGACGCCTGGGCCATCCTGGAACGCTACGCTAAATTGGGGCCGAGCATGGCGGTGACCGAATATGACATCAACATCGATGACCTGGGCCTGGCGTCGGACTACACCCGCGACCTGCTGACCCTGGTCTACAGCCATCCCAAAGAGGAGGCCTTCCTGATGTGGGGCTTCTGGGACGGGGCCCATTGGAACAAGAATGCGCCGCTGTACAAGGCCGACTGGACGCCCAAGCCGGCCTTGGCCGCCTGGGAGGACCTGGTGCTGAAAGCTTGGCGGACCCAGGCCCAGGGCTTGAGCGGGGCTGACGGCGCCTATAGCGTGCGCGGGCACAAGGGGGATTACGAGGTCACGGTGACGGGCCCGGGCGGCAAGAGCGCCACCCAGGCCGTGGCGTTAAGGGACGCCGCCGGGGCTCAGGTGGATGTGACGCTGAAGTAGGGCGAGCCGGTCAATCCCGGGGCGTCCCGCCATTGAAGAGCCTCTGCGCGCCCAGGGCGCTGCACAAGTCAGCCTGGCTGGCGTTGAGCTCCAGCTCTATCTCCGTCAGGTTGGCCAGGGCCTGCTGCAGGTCGGACAGGGGGCTGAGCAGGTGGAAATAACGGTCCTTGCTCAGGGTCAGGTTGCGAAGGGCGGCGGCCTGCCGAGAGCCCAAGGACTGCAGGCGCAGGCGGGCCAGGGCCACGGCGTCGTCGTAGCGGTCATCAGCGTAGGCCACCTGGCGCTGGGCGTCCTGCAGCAGGGCCTCCCGCTCGCGCGTGGCGGCCTGGGCCCGGTCCAACGCGGCGGCGTTCTGGAAGCCTTCGAAGATCGGCAGGGCCACGCCGATCGACGCGGAATAGTCGGCATCGGGCACCAGCAGGGTCTTGTCCACCGTGCCCCAGCTGGCGTTGCCATAGACCCGCGGCAGGCGCTGGGCCGAGGCGGCGTCCTGCAGGTGACGGGCCGCGTCCACCTGGGCCTGGGCGAAAGCCAGCAGGGGGTTGCCGTCGCCGGCGGCGATGACGTCCAGGTCGGCCTCGGTGATGCCCGCGGGCGCCGGCACTTGAAGGCCGGCCGCAGGCCGGCCCAGCGTCAGCGCCAGCTGGCTCAGGGTGAAGCGGGCCTGCTCGTCGGCGCCGGCCGCGGCCAAGCGGGCCTGCTCCATCATCTCCTGCAACAGCAGCAGCTGGACCTCGCTGTAGCGGCCCACGCTCTCGTAGAACCGCACCTGTTTGTACACCGAAGCGACCCGCTCCGCCTCGCCATGCCACAGCGCCGCCAGGCCCAGGGCCCGCGACGCGTCGTAGTACTGTATCAGCGCCGACTGGTCCACCTGCACGCGGGTGAAGCGGGACTGCTGGGCCGCGCCCAGGCGGGCGTCCTTGGACGCGGCATGGGTGAACCACTGGCTGAAATCCACCAGGTCCCAATAGCCGGAGACATCGCCGCCCACCTTGGGGCCCGCCCGGTAGGGCGAGCCGATGACGCCCGCCACGCCCAGCGGCGCCAGGCCCGGCGAGCCCGCCAAGCCGGTGCCCGTGCCTGCCGCGGCCACCAAGTGCGGGTAGTAGAACGCGGCGGCCCCTTGCACGTCGGCCTGCGCCTGGGATTCGCGCGCATGGCTGGCCTGCAGGGCCGGGCTGCTGCCCTCGGCCAGGCGCAGGGCCTCGGCCAAGCCCAGCGTCTGGGCCGAGGCGCTGGGGCTGAGGCCGCCGGGCGCGTCGGCATCGGGCCGGGCCAGGGCCGGCCAGGCGGCCAACACGGCGGCTAGGACGGCGGCCAGACGGCGCGGCTTGAAGGTCGTCATGGCTCAGTCCTCCTCAAAATTGACGCTCTCGGGGTCGTCGGGATCCAGCGAGGGCGAGTCCACGCTGCGCCTCCCCTGCACCATGGCGAAGACCAGCGGCAGGATGAACAGCGTGGTCATGGTGGCGGCGGCCAGGCCGCCGATGACCGCCCGGCCCAGCGGCGCGGCTTGCTCGCCGCCCTCGGTCAGGCCCAAGGCCATGGGGACCATGCCCGCGCCCATGGCCAGGCTGGTCATCAGGATGGGGCGCAGGCGGCTGCGGGCGCCCTCCAGGCCGGCCCGGGGAGCGTCGCCATGGCGCAGGCGGTCGCGCTCGGCGAAGGTGACCAGCAGGATGGAATTCGCCAGGGCCACGCCCACGGCCATGATGGTGCCCATGTAGGACTCGATGTTCAAGGTGGTCCGGCTGACGAAGAGCGCCACGCCCACGCCCGCCAGCACCGCCGGGGCGGTGCTGAGGATGACCAGCGAGAGGCTCACCGACTCGAAATTCACCGTCAACAGCAGGGCCACCACCACCAGGGCCAGGGCCAAGCCCACGCCCAGCTCGTTGAACATGGAGAGCAGCGGCTTGCTCTGGCCGCGCAGCTGCACGGTGACGCCGCGGGGCTTGTCGGCCTCCAGCCCCTTCAAGGCCTGCTCGATCAGGGCGCTGGCCCGCCCCAGGTCGATGCCCTGCAGGTTGGCCGTCAGGCTCATGGTGCGCTGGCTGTTGTAGCGGTCGATCTCACCCAGGGCCGTGCCGGTGGTGACCGTGGCCACGTCGCCCACGGGCAGGGCCGCCCCGTTCATGGACAGGGGCAGGGCCTTCAGGGCCTGGGCGCTGGTCACCGAGCCCTGGGGCAGCTGCACCTGGATCAGGAACGAGGTGCCCAGCTTGGTGTCCGCCCAGAAGATTGGCGTCTCGAAGCGGCTGCTGGTGGTGGCGGGGATCAGGGCCTGGCTCATGCGCTGCATGGTGACGCCGGCGATGCCCGCCTTGCGCCGGTCCATGGTGACGTCCAACGTGGGGTAGTCCAAAGCCTGCCCGTACTGCAGGTCGCGCAGTTGGGGGATGCGCCCCAGGGCCGCCCGGATCTTCTCGGCGTAGGCGCGGACGTCGGCCAGGTTGTAGCCGCTCACGGCCACCTCGATGGGCGTGGGCGAGCCGCCGCTCATGGTGCGCTCGACCAGGGCGGCCGGCTCGAACGAGACCGCCGTGGTGCTCAGCTCCTGGGCGAAATCGCGGCGCAGGGCCTCCCGCAGGCGCGGCAGCGGCACCCGGGACTCCGGCTTCAGGGCCACGTCCAGCACGGCCTCCTGGGGCCCCGAGGTCCACAGGTAGACGGCGTTGATGGGCAGGTTGTAGGCCTGGGCGCCCACATAGGCCACGGTGGTGGCCACCTTGTCGGCCCCGCCCGCCTCGCGCTCGATGATGCCCATGGCCTGCTTCACCAGCGCCTCGGTGCGGTCGATGGCGGTGCCGGTGGGCGCGCGCAGGCGCAGCTGGAACTGGCCCTCGTCCACCTGGGGGAAGATCTCGCGGCCGATCACGCGGCCGAAGAGCCCCACCGTGAGCAGCAGGGCCGAGGCGAAGTAGAAGGCCACCACCCAGCGGCGGTGGGCCATCAGCCCCTGCACCAAGCCCGCGTAGCGGGCGCGGAAGGCCTCGAAGCCGCGCAGGGCCGGCGCCTTGCCGCGCGGGGGCTTGGTGGGGGCGGGGTGGCTCTTCAGCAGGTAGGCCGTCATCACCGGCACGAAGGTGGCCGACAGCAGGAAGCTGGCGATCAGGGTGAAGCCCACGGCCAAGGCCAGCGGCACGAACAGCGAGCGCGGGATGCCGGTCATGAAGAAGGCCGGGGTGAAGACGGCCAGGAAGGCCAGCAGGGTGAACAGCTTGGCCACGAAGAGCTCGGCCGTGGCGGCCAGCGAGGCCCGCGGCACCGAGCTGCCAGCGCCCATGTGGGTGTGGATGTTCTCGATGGTGACGGTGGTCTCGTCGACCAGCACGCCGATGGCCAGGGCCAGGCCGCCCAGGGTCATGATGTTGATGGTCTGCCCGCTGGCCCACAGCGCCGTGACCGCCGCCAGCACCGCCAGCGGGATGTTCGCCACCACGATCATGGAGCTGCGCCAGTCCCCCAGGAACAGCAGCACCATCAGCCCCGTGAGCAGGGCCCCGATGACGCCCTCGAAGACCAGCGAGCCGATGGCGTTGCGCACGTAGCCCGACTGGTCGAACTCGAAGCTGACCTTGATGTCCTCGGGCAGCACCGCCTGGAAGCGCGGCAAGGCCGCCTTGACCTGGTCCACCACGGCCAGGGTGGAGGCCTGATCCTGCTTGGTGACGGGGATGTAGACGGTGCGATGCCCGTTGACCAGGGCGTAGCCGGTCTGGGTGTCGGCGCCGATGGCCACCGTGGCCACGTCCTTCAGGAAGACGGAGGGGTAGGTGCCCAGGCGCAGGGGCACGCCCTGCAGGTCCTGCAGGTCCGTCACCACCGAATTCAAGCCCACCGAGGGATAGAACCCGCCCACCGGGATGTTGCCCGCCGGCGAGACCAGGTTGCTCTGGGCCAGCGCCTGCACCACGTCGTCGGCCGAAAGGTTGTAGCGGCGCAGCTTGGCGGGGTCCACCGAGATGACCACCGCCTTGGAGTTGGCGCCGAAGGGCGCCGCCGCCGACACGCCCGGCAGGCTGGCGAAGAGGGGCCGCACCTGGTTGAGGGCGTAGTTCTGCAGCTCGGCCAGGGAGCGCTTGTCGCTGGAGAAGACCAGGTCGCCCACCGGCAGGTTGGAGACGCCGAAGCGCATGATGAAGGGCGGCACCGCGCCGGCCGGCAGGCCGGCCTTGGCCCGGTTGCAGTAGTTGGCCACCTCCGCCAGGGCCTGGCCCATGTCGGTGCCGGGGTAGAACTGCAGCTTGATCACGGCGATGGACTGCACGCTCTTCGATTCCACGTGCTCCACGCCCGACACGAAGAGGAACAGCGCCTCGTAGAGCGAGGTGATGTAGGCCTCCATCTGGGCCGGCTGCATGCCGCCATAGGCCTGGGCCACGTAGATGGTGGGGATGTTGATGTCGGGGAGGATGTCGCGGCGGGTCTGCCGCAGGCTGAAGACGGCGGCCAGGATGATGCCGACCGCCAGCACCAGCACCGAGATGGGGCGGCGCATGGACGTGCGCGTCAACAGGCTGCCGAAAGAACTCTGATCTTGGGGCAAGCGGGGCTCCGTTGCAGGGTCATGGGCCCGGGCAGAAAGGTCCAGGCTGGGGCGGGCGCATTCTAACCCGAGATACGCCCGAAGCGGGCGGGCGGGCTGGACCGGCGGGGTTTTTCGCTGGCCCCCCGGACCCGGGGGCCCAAGGGCATTTTTACAAAAACGCCGTGGGGCGGACCCCGCCGGAAGGCGGCCAGCCCGGCCTCCCCCGGCGGCGGCAGAAGGTAAGGAATTGTTCCCTGGCGGGCCTCAGCCCGGGGTCCAGCCCGCCTGCACCGCCCGCACCAGGATCTGCGCGCAGGCCTTGGCGTCGGACAGGGCCTCGTGGTGCTGCAGCTCGATGCCCAGCGTCTCGCAGACGTTGTTCAACTTGGTGGGGAAGATCTTCCAGGTCTTGCGGGCCACGCCCACGGAATCGATGAACGGCTGGGCCGGCGCCGTCAGGCCGTAGTAGGCGCAGGTCTTCTGCAGCACGCCCCGGTCAAAGGGGGCGTTGTGGGCCGCGAAATAGTCCACCCCCTGGAAGTAGGGCAGCAGCTCAGGCCACAGCTGCGCCCAGGTCCGCTCGCTGCGGACGTGCTCCCATTCAATGCCATGGATATAGGTGAACACGAACTGGTCCGACGGGGGCCGGATCAGCCAAGCCTTGGACTCCACCACCTGCCAATCCACCAGGCGGACCACGCCCAGCTGGCAGGCGCTGTGGCCGTCATAGTTGGCGGTCTCAAAGTCGAGGGCCAGCACCGAGCATCGTTGCGCGTCCTGGGGCAATCCATCCTCCGTCAAAAGAGCTTGGTCATCATCGGCGGCGTCAATGGGTGAGCGGGCCCGCCAAGGCCCGCTCACCGGCGAACAGCCAGCGCCGGGCCATCTGGCGGATCTCCGGGTCCGGGTCCCTGGCCAGCGCCAAGGCCGCCGCATGCGGCATCGCCGCCCCCGCCGACTCGGCCAAGGCCAGGCGGACCGGCCAGGCCTGGTCATGGGCCAAGGCCAGCTCCAGCGCCGGGTCCAGCCCGCCACGGCCGGCCAGGGCCCTGCGCACGGCATCCGACGGGTCCTGCGCCAAGCAGGCGAGCTCATCGGCGCTCAGACCCGGGTTTCGGATCAAGGCCTCACGCACGCCAGCGTCCTGCCCCTGGGCCAGCGTGGCACGGCAGGCCCCGCCGCACGCCGGGTTCGCCGCCAGGATGGCGCGGACCCAGGCCGCGTCGTCGCTGGCCAGGCGGCTCGCGGCCTCCAGCGCCAGGCCGGAACGGCGCGCCAGGCCCGCTCGCACCAGCCCATCCGCGTCGCGGCTCAAAGCCGCCTGTTCTTCGGCGCTCAGCGCCTCGTTGCCCGCCAGGCTGGCGCGGACCGCGCCCTCGGGGTCCGCGGCCAAGCGCTGCCGCAGCGCCGGGGGGCAATGCGGATTGCGGGCGGCGGCCTGCCGCACCAGCGGCTGGGGATCGGCGGCCAAGGCCTGGACGATGCCCGCCGGCGCCGAGGGGTTCCCGGCCACCCGGGCCCTGACCACGGGCTCCCGGTCGCCAGCCAACCGCTCCCAGTCGCCCTGGCTGAAATGGCCGCTGGCGTCGTCGGCCGCCGCCTGGACGCGCAGGTTCTTGTCCGGAGACCTCATCACGCGGCGCACCGTGTCCAGGTCCTTCAATTTCAACTGGGCGATGGCCCGCGCCTTGGCATCGGGGTCCCGGCCCAGGCGCTGCAGCAAGGTCAGGGGGATGCCAGGGTTCTCCGCCAACGCCTGGCGCACCCACGCGCTGGCATCATCGGCCAACGTGACAGCGGCCGACGCATCCAAGTCGGCTTGGGCAGCCACCCTCGCCCGCACGGCGGCCTCTGGATGGCGGGCATAGAGGCGCTGATCCACGGCGCCCAAGGGCTTCAGCCGGATCAGGGCCAGCAAGGCCAGGTCCAGCGGTGCGGCCTGCGGCTCCAGCAGGGCGCGGCAGCGGTCCAAAGGCAGGCCCGGGTTGCTCATGGCCGCCGATGCCACCCCGTGGTCGGCATCGCCGCTGAGCGCCACCAACACGGCGCTGGGGCAGCGCAGGTTGCGCGCCACGCGGCTGCGCACGGCCGCTGCCGGGTCGCGCGCCAGGCCTTCCAACAGGCCGGCATCCCCGCTGGCCTCGGCAGCCGCAGCCCGCACCGCTTCACCGCCCTGCGCCATCAGGCGCCGGATCAACCCCAACGACGCCCCCGGCGCCTGGACCACGGCCACCGCCAAGCGCGGACCCACCGCCCCCAGCCGGTCCAGATCTTCAGGGTCCACATTGCCGCTTTTCAGCAGCCAGGCATCGCGGCCATCCGCGTTCCCGGCCCACAGGTCCCGCCCTGGCCCCTCGCCGGCGGCGGGGTCCGCCCGCCATGGCTCGTCCACGGCCACCGCATCGGGGTCGTCGAACGGCTCCATCACCAAGTCCTGGCTCATCTCTTCTGGGAGGACGTAACCCTGCCAGCGCTCCACCACGCCCGAGCTCAAGCCCAGGCCCCTCAAAGCGTCCAGCGTCGCCGGCAGGTTGGCGGGGCCAAAACGATAGGCGTGGACCGTGTCGGTGGGCCACAGGCCTGGATGGGGCTGCCAGCATAGGTCGGCCAGCAGCGGGCCCCGGGGCCGCAAGGCGGACGCGCCCACGCAGTAGACCTGCAGCTGGCCCATGCCGCGGTTGACCGAAGAGACCCGCAAGGGATAGACCGGGGCGGCCGCGCCAAAGGCGAAGCGGATGGGCGGCAGTTCGGCTCCCGCCTGGCCCGCAGCGCGATCCGTGCCCGGGCTGAACTTGAAGGCGGTGAAGGTCCAGCCTTGAGCCGCATAGGCGTCCAGGACCCGCTGGGCACCCACCGGCGGGACATAGCCGTTCAGGCGCAGCCAATCCCGCAATGCACCTGCCGAATGGGCCGCCAGCACCGCATAGGTGAAGGGCCCGACCCGGCCCCCTTCCAGGCGCAGGACCTCAGGCGCGCCGCCCGAGCCGCCCTGGGCCGGCGGCACCGCATTCGAAGGGAGCTGGGCCCGGCCATGCTGGCGGAACAGGGCTTGCAGCTCCTGGAAAGGGTCCTGATCGGGGGCCAGAGCTTCGACTTTCGGCTTGGAAGGCAGCGGCACCAGCCAGGCAAAGGCCTGAGCGGGCCCTTCGTAGCGCACCTTCAGGACCAGGACCTCGTGCCGGCCGCTGAAGCCCAGTAATGCCTGCTGGGCGGGCTCCACCAACGGCCACGGTTGCCGGGCCACGAAGCACCCATCGGCCCTCAACGCCGCCGACGGCAAGGCCCAGCCAGCCAAGCCCAGGGCCCCGGCGACGGCCAAGGCCTTCCAGGACGGCTGGGGCTTCGGGCCTGCGGCCTGAGGCAGGCGGTCGTGCGGGTGGCAGCCGGAGACGGGATCGGCCATGCGAGTCTCCATGATCCGGGATGAGGGGGATGGCAACGGCCCCGGAGAGGGGCAGTTTACCGCAGGCCACGGACAAAAGGACCCGGCCCCCGGCGAAAATGCAAAAGCTCCCACCCGTTCACGGGCTAATTGCTATCATGGTAGGGTCCGCCTTTGGGATATCCTCCGCCTTCAGGTGCCTCCCTTGAAACGCCGGCTCGCCGCCTTCGTCGCCCCTTTCACGGATCCCGCCGACCAATGGCAGGTCCAATTGCTGCGCCGCGTCCTGGCCATCGCCCTGGTGCTGACGGTCTTCCTATGCATCAGCGACTGGGCCACCGGGCGGAACCCTTGGTTCGCGGCCGGCGCCATCGCCGTGGTGCTGACAGGCATGGGGGTGACCGATCGGCGGCAACAGTTGGGGCGGCGGGTGGCGGCGGGGCTGTTCTTGGCGGCCGTCCTGCTCCTGATCTTGACGGCTTGGGATGATCGCAGCTCGATGAGCCCGGCGCTCTGCCTGGTCATCCTGCCGGGCATGCTGGCGACCATGTTCGAAGGCCCCGGCTTCGGCGGCTTCGTCAGCGGGTTGACCGTGGCGGGCCTGCTGGCCCTGGCCCTGGCTTTCCCCCCGGCCTCCACCATGAACAGCTACCGCCTGGTCAATGAGGCGATGATGGTGTGCTTGGGCTATCTGCTGGCCTGGGGGGCCGACCACACCTTCCATCGCCTGCAACGGTCCTCGCTGGCGCAAGCCCAAGCCTTGGAGCAGAACACCCGGCTGGGACGCGCCATGGCCCACGCCCTATTCCAGGATCTGGGGCCGCTGCTGCAAGACCTGCAGGCCCGGCTCGACGGCCCCCGCCCCGCGGACGCTGCCATGCGCCCCATGGAGGCGCTGGTGGCCAAGCTGAACGAAGCCCGCCATCTTTATGGCGCGCAGGCGCCGCACCCGGGCGCCGAGCCCCGGCCCGACGATGACGCCCGGCCCGCCCTGGCGCGGATCGCGGTGGGGGTCCTTGCCGGCGTCCAGGCCGTGCTGTTGACGCGCAACCTCCTTTGGGGAGGGCCGTCCATGGCGACCGGAGCCGTCACGCTTGCCTTGGTGCTGCTGCTGCTGCCGGGCATGGCCTGGCGGCCGCGCGCCTTCCCGCCGGCCCGGGTCGGCGGGCTGGTGCTGCTGCTGTGCTACTTGACGCTGCTGAAAGCCTCGCTGGGCTGGCGCGGCGGCGCGGACAGCCCGAACCTGGTGCTGGTGCCCAGTTTGATGATCCTGGCCAGCCTCTTGAACGGCCGGGCCGTCGTGGCGCTCACGTTCGTGGCGGGCGCGGCCATGCTGGGCTGGGCCGCCTGGTCCCAGCCGCTGCGCCTGGACCAGGTCCGCCTGCTCACCAACCTGGTCGTGCTGCAGGTGATCCTGGGCTTCATCGCCTTCAGCGTGGTCCAGTTGCGCCAGGCCTTCCTGGACCGGCTGCGCGGCCAAGCCCGGGCGCTGGATGGCGCCCTGAGCCTGCGCCGGCGCCTGGCTGGCACGCTCTTCCACGACGTCAACAACCAGCTCTCCGCGCTGGCCGCCAGCCTGGAGCTGGCCCGCCTGGGGGAGGACCCTGAAGGCATGCTGGCCACGGCCCGGCGCCTGGGCCTGCGCATCGAGAGGCTGGTGCAGGCGTCCCGGGGCTTCCTGCTGGACGGCGAGCCGGTGGACGAGTCCGCCCTGCGCCAGGTGCCCGTGACGGCGATCTTCCAGGATGTCGAAGCGCTCTTTCAAAGCCGGGCGCGCGGCAAGGGGCAGACCCTGATCTTCATCGGTGAGAGCGGCATGGCCGTGCTGGGCCTGCCGGAGATCGTCACCGAGTCGGTGCTGGGCAACCTGGTGAGCAACGCCATCAAGTTCTCGCCCCAGGGCGCCATCATCGAGGTGGAGGCCCTGCGCCAGGGCGGCGAAGTGGCCCTGCGGGTGCGCGACGCCGGCCCGGGCATCCCCCCGGCGCTGATCGACGCCTTGGCTGCGGAGGGCCCCCTGCCCAGCAGCCCCGGCAGCGCCGGCGAGGCCGGCCAAGGCTACGGCCTGAAGCTGGTCCGGGAGCATTTGCAGCGCCAGGGCGGGCGCTTGGAGCTGTCGCAACACCCCCGCGGCGGGGCCTTGGCCGTGGCTTGGCTCAGGGCCGTTTAAGCCCGGCCCACAAAGGAGTGACGCTTGAGCATCATCGACGTCGAAGGCCTGACGAAGTCGTTCGGAGGCTTCACGGCCGTGGACGGCATCACCTTTCAAGTGAAGGCCGGCGAGGTCTTCGCCTTCCTGGGCCCCAACGGGGCGGGCAAGACCACCACCATCAAGATGCTGACCACCCTGCTCAAAGCCGGCGGGGGCCGCATCACCATCGACGGCCACGATGTGGCTGCCGACCCCATGGGGGTGCGGCGCAGCTTCGGCATCGTGTTCCAGGACCCCAGCCTGGACGATGAGCTCAGCGCCCGCGAGAACATGCAGCTGCACGCCGTGCTCTACGCCGTGCCGCCCGCCGAGGTCGACGCCCGCGTCACCGAGATGCTGCGCTTCGTGGACCTCCTGGACCGCCAAGCCTCCATGGTGAAGACCTTCTCCGGCGGCATGAAGCGGCGCCTGGAGATCGCCCGGGGGCTGCTGCACCACCCCAAGATCCTGTTCTTGGACGAGCCGACCGTGGGCCTGGACCCCCAGACCCGCAACCATATCTGGGACTACATCCAACGCCTGCAGCGCCAGGAGGGCATCACCGTGTTCCTGACCACCCACTACATGGACGAGGCCGAGAAGGTGGCGGACCGCGTGGCCATCATCGACCACGGCAAGCTGGTGGTGCAGGGGACCCCCAAGCAGTTGAAGGCGCGCACCCGGACGCGCAGCCTGGAGGCGGCCTTCATCAAGCTGACCGGCCACGGCATCCGGGCCGAGGAGGCATCCGGCACCGACAAGATGCGCCAGGCCCGCAAGATGTGGAGGCGATGATGCGGGTCCTCCACATCCTCTGGCTGCGCCAGCTCAAGCGCTACTTCCGCTCCCGCGCCCGCATGATCGGCTCGCTGGGCCAGCCGCTGCTGTTCCTGCTGGCCTTCGGCTTCGGCTTCGGCCCCATCTTCCAGAAGGCCGGCGGCGGGGACTACCTGCAGTTCCTGGCCCCGGGCATCATCACCATGGGCGTGCTGTTCACCGCCATGTTCTCGGGCATCGAGGTCATCTGGGACAAGCAGTTCGGCTTCCTCAAGGAGACCCTGGTGGCGCCGGTCTCGCGGCTGTCCATCATGGCGGGCCGCACCCTGGGCGGGGCCACCGTGGCCACCCTGCAGGGCGTGGTGGTGCTGGGGTTGGCCATGCTGGCGGGCTTCCGGCCCAGCAGCTGGGCCCTATTCCCGCTGGCCCTGGGCTTCATGTTCCTGGTGGCGCTGCTGTTCACCGCCCTGGGCACGGCCCTGGCCTCGGTGCTGGAGGACATGCAGGGCTTCCAGCTGATCATGAACTTCCTGGTCATGCCCATCTTCTTCCTGTCGGGCGCGCTGTTCCCCTTGAAGGACACGCCCGGGCCCATGGCCCTGATCGCGCGCCTGGACCCGCTGGCCTACGGCGTCGACGGCCTGCGCGGCACGCTGACCGGCGTTTCGCAGTTCCCGCTGGGCCTGGACCTGGCGGTGCTGGGCCTGCTCACGGCCTTCTTCCTGGCCCTGGGCGCGCGCCTGTTCTCCAAGATCCAGATCTGACCGCCACCGCAGGCTCAACGGCAAAAGGGCCAAGCCAGTCGGCTTGGCCCTTTTCTTTTGGGTGGGGGTGGCGATCCCCCGGCTAAAGGATCTTCTGGTAGGCCAGGTAGCCGGTGAAGGTGGTGTTGCCGATGCCCATATCACGGCCGGCCGAGCAGACCAGGTGGTCGTCCTTGCCCAGGTGGTAGAGCACGGCCACGTTGGCGCCCAGCCCATCGGCATCGTCCTCTTGCGCGGCCGAATGGAAGAACAGCTCGCCGCCGACGCTGAAGCGCTCGCCCAGGTCCCGTTGAAGGGCGTCGCCGATGAAGACCCAGTCCTTCTGCCCCGCGCCCCGGTCGAACCAGTAGCCGCCCCCGCCAAAGTTGGTCCAGGCTCCCCAGGACTTTTGGAACCATAGCGGCAGGAAGAGCTGCGCACGACCCGCGCCCAGGCCCCGGTCCGCGTCCCCGCTGGGCAGGACCACCTGCGGGTAGAAGGCGGCTTGGGGGCAGCGGTCGCCCTCGTGCAGGAAGCGGTATTTCACGC
>Ga0182030_10015126_pt1 | contig 15147 bp, 7 predicted proteins | sample 812S3MmetaG_FD_121299 | JGI IMG/M metagenome (GOLD analysis project Ga0182030, IMG submission 121299) | Permafrost microbial communities from Stordalen Mire, Sweden - 812S3M metaG (Illumina Assembly) | ecosystem: Environmental > Terrestrial > Soil > Wetlands > Permafrost | place: Sweden... | reverse complement strand
TGGTCCAGCGGCTCCGGCGCCATCAGGCCGAAGGCTTCGCTGGCGGTGACGGCTTGGAACGCCGCGTCGTCGCTGATGCGGCGGTAGAGCTCGCGCAGGAAGGGGCGGCCATTCTGGTGATAGTATTCCCAGGCGTTCTCGCCGTCGAGGATGATGGGCACCAGGGCGTCGCGGCCGGCGGCCAGAATGCCGACGCAGTTCTGGCGTATGCGGTGCAGAAAATCGGCGGCGGCATGGGAGGCTTCCATCTTGGAATAGACGAAGCCGATCAGGTCGCTCATGAAATGGTCGCGGAAGATCAGCCGCATGCTCCTGCCGTTCTGGCGCCATTCGTAGGGACGGTACAGCGCTTCCACCGGAACCGCGCGCTGCTGGGTGCGGTCGAGCACGCCGCTATCGGTGGCGGCCCACTGGAAACCCAACTCGCTCGCCAGGGTGAAGACCTCGTCCGAGACCGAACCCTCGGAGGGCCACAGACCCACCGGCGCCACACCGAAGTGCTGCTTCACGTATTCGCGCGCCAGTTGGAGCTGGTGGCGCGCATCGCCCGGATAGCGGAATCGCGGCGGCAGCGGCACATGCGCGTGCGCCACCCCGGCGATGTCGGAATCGCACAACAGCGGCAGGATGGGATGGTAATACGGGGTGGTGGAAATCTCGATCTGCCCCGAAGCGGCCAGCCGCCGGTAGGTCGGCATCACGCGGCCCACAATCTCGCGCTGCTTTTCGCCCATGCGGCGTTGGTCGTCCAGGGTGAAATTGCGGCCGCGCCCGATCCAGGCGCGCACCTCCGCGTCGTCGCGCTGGAACTCTTCGTCGAACCAGGCGAGCTGCGACCACATCTGCACGTCGCGCAGTTCCTGAGGGCTGAACAGGCTGCGCGCTCCGGAACGTTTCTGCGCGTTGCGCGCATCGAAGAGCTCGCCGTAGCGCGGGTAGCGGTAGATCATGTGCGCCGGATCGGAGTAGAACGAGTGTTGCAGCAGGTAATCGCGCTCGTCGGGTGTCAGATGCTCGGCCGGCTTCAGGGCCAGATCGAGGAACGGGTCGCGGGCCTGGCCGGCGGCGTACTCTTCCACCTGGGCCATCATGGAGGGCACGAGGTTGAAGGTCTGCTTGACGCTGGGGAATTCTTCCAGGATGCGCACCATGCCGTAGTAGTCTTTGAGCGCGTGCATGCGCGTCCAGGGGAGCTTGTACTCGCCGGAAGCAAGATCCTTATAAAACGGCTGATGCATGTGCCATAAGAAGCACAGGTTGATTCGAGGCATTGTCAGTGGAGCCTACACAATATAACTATCGTCCGAAAATGCTGCGCACAGGAGGGGGCGGCGCGTCCTTTCGGATGGCGCGCCAGAGGATGTCGTTCAATTCGTCGTCGTCGTTGGTGTCAGCTTCGTCGAAGTTCATGTGCGCCGCACGGGCCGCAGCGGGCCCAGAGGGCACCCCCGCGGCCGGGTTCTTCTCATCGAGAGAAATGCGCGGCTTCTCGGCAGCGTACGGGGCCGGGTTGGGCTGGCTTTGGAAGGCGGCGGTCATGGGGCGCGCGCCGGCATCGAAGTGCGTCATGGGCTTCAGTCCCAGGAGAAACTCGATGGTGCGCAACATGCTGGTGGTGTTGTACATGCTGCTGTCGACGGCGTGGCGCTTCACCCAGGGGGAAATCACGAAGGCCGGCGAGCGATGGGAATCGACGTGGTCGGGGCCGTTTTGGGCGTCGTCTTCCAGGATGAAGATGGCCGTGCCGGCCCAAAATTTCGATTTGGAGACCCCTTCCACCAGTTGGCCGACGGCGAAGTCGTTATCGGCGGCGGCGCAGAGCGGAGCGATCTTGCCGGCGGCGGTCCCGGAGGTATGGTCGTTACCCAGGCGCATGACGATGAGGCGCGGCATGCTGCCGGTTTTCTCGTACTCGGCGAGCTCGTTGAGAAAAACCTTGACGCGTTCCAGGTCGGGATAGTTGAGGTCGAAGCCGCGGTACAGGGGGTTGGTGACTTTGGCCAGCACCGGGTCGCGCACGCCGGTAATCTGCTCGGCGCCAAGCGCGGCGTTGGGCTTGTTGTTGACCGTGTAGCCGAAGTTGCGCAGGGGAATGCCGGCGGCGGCGGCATTGGTCCAGAGATAGCCGGCGGGCGGGAGCGAGGCCGCGTCCTGCTCTTCGAAATCGTACGGGCCGCGGCGGCTGGCGTACTTGTTGGGCCACATCTTCTGCACGTAATCGGGGGCGATGGCGGCGGTGGACCAGTTATGTCCGTCGGCGGAGACATCGCTGTTCACGTAGAAATTATCCAGCAGGACGAATTCGCGCGCCAGTTTGTGGAGGTTGGGAGTGGAGTTTTCGCCGAACAGGACGAGCGAAGGGTCGCCGTTGCCCTCTTTCATATCGCCCAGCACCTGATCGTAACTGCGGTTCTCTTTGACGATGTAGATGACGTGCTCGATTTTGGGGAGCGGGCTCTGCTGGTCCAGCTTTTCGTCGCGGTAGGGCGAATTGGCCAAGGTGCGGGCGGTCCAGGCGTCAAGCTGCTCGGCGGTGAAGGGCTCGATCCACGACGCCGTGCCGGTCTGCATGCGGCCCACGAACTGCACGGCGGGCGGCGCGGGGGCGGCGGTGTGCACTGGTTCGGGACGCTTGGAGGGGTTGGGGCCGTTCTCGGCGTTGGGGTAGGAGCGCAGTCCCTTGCCGTTGAGGACGACCAGGGTTCCGTTGGCCAGGGAGCGCACGGCGGTGGGATACCATCCGGTGGGGATGAAGCCTTCCACGCGGCTGCGGCCTTGAGCGATATCCACCACGGCGGCGGCGTTGGCATCCGAGCAGGCCACGAAAAGGCGCTTGCCATCGGCGCTCAGGCCCAGCGCCGAGGGAGTCATGCCCAAGGGCTCGCGCGGGGTCATGGCGATGTTGATGCTCTCCACAACGCTGATTTCCTTGCCGGCGGTCACGCCGAGCGCGAACACGTTGTTGGTGTTGGCGGCGGCGACGAAGATGCGCGCGGTGTAGGGCGGCGCGTCGCCGGCGGCGGCGGTAACCTCCGGGTCCGGCGCGCCGTTACGCCACACCATATCGCTGGCATGAGCGCCGACGCGCACCGCCTGGCCCATCGGGCTGCCGTCGGCGGTGTCGTACTGGCCCAGGGTGCCGTCGGCCCAGTGGGTGACGAAGAAGCTCTTGCCATCGGGATGGAAGAGAATGCGGTAGGGGCGGCGGCCCGTCTTGTACTGTCCAATCACCATGCCGGATTGCGGGTTGACGACCAGAATGCTGTCGCGATAGAGGTTGGCGGCGTAGAGCAGGCGCCCGTCGGGTGAAAAGGCCACGTCGCCGATGAAATCCTGGTTGCCGCGCTGCTCCTGGGGAACCACCACGAACGTGCGCGCGGGGGTGAGGAGGCCGCCGGCGAAGCTGAATTCGAAGAGGGAAGCCTTCGAGCCGCCGCCCACGTAGACTGTGTCGCCCTTGGGCGAGATGGCGAGTCCCAGCCAGCCATCGGCCACCGGGACGGTCCCGGTGACGCGGCCGGAGGCGGTTTCGATCACGCTGACCGAAGGCGGGCGATATCCGCCATTGAGCACCAGCAGGTACTTGCCGTCGGGAGTGAGCGCCGTGGACATGGGGAGCGTGTCGAGCGCGATCTGGCGGCCCACCGGGTCCAGGCGCCATCCGCTATTGAGCAGGAAGGCGCCGCCGGGAAGCGGTCCCACCTGTTCGCGCGGCGCCGGTTGGGAGCCCAGCATGGCTACCAGAGAGACTAAGGCGACGGCCAGGGCGATGCGATACTTCAGCGAACCCGAAAGGTGTATCATGGGCACCTTTCATTGTACGGGAAGCATCCTAACCGCCGCGGGGTGCGTGGATATCGAGAATAGATTCGCTGCTGTGTTCCAGGGCCGGCGTGGAGGGCGTTTTCCGTGCCCGGCCCCACTTACGAGTCCCAGCGTCCCCGAGCCCGCAACTTCGCGACTTGCTCACGCGCCATCTGCTCTAGACGCGTCACATCCACCTTGGCGCTGCGATTCAGCGGCATGGCGCCGGGGTCGAGTATCGCGTAGTGCAGCGGCCGCATGTATGCCGTAAGCCCGCGCGCGTGCTTGCGCAGATCGGCCTCGGCGATCTCGGCGCCCGGTTGCCGTTCCACGAAGGCGATAATGGCCTCGCCCCACAAATGATGCTGGTGGCCCACCACGCCGACATTCGCCACCGGGAGTGAGAGCGCGCTGAAGTAATTCTCCACGTCGCCGGGAAAAACCTGGTGGCCGGCTACCTTGAGCACCCATTTGGCGCGGCCGGAGAAGTGCGCGCCGTGCTGGTCGAAGAAGCCCAGGTCTCCGGTATAGAGCCAGCCGTCTTTGGAGAGCGCGGCCGCGGTGGACTGCGGGTCGTTGACGTACCCCAGGAAATTCTGCGGGCCCTGGAAGCAGATGTGCCCCACTTCGCCCGGCGGCAACTCGGCGCCGGCATTGCCCTCCGCAGTCATGGGCTGCCGGATGGCGAGCCGGTACGCGGGCATGGCCCAACCGATGCCGCTGCGCTCCAGACCCACGGCATCCGGTGTGAGGGCGGTGTAGGTGCAGAAGCCGGAAGCCTCGGTCAGCCCCAGGCCGGTGGCGATGCGCGGCGCCATGCGCAGCATGCGGTCCAGAAACGGGCGCGGCACCGCCTGCCCGCCGTAGACGGCGAATTGGAGTCCGGAAAAGTCGCGGCGGGCGAAATCGGCGGTGCGCCATTCGAGCTGGAACATGGCGGGAACCTGGCCGATCAGCGTCACGCCGTGCTGCTCGATGGCCTCCAGGCTTTTGACGGCGTCGAAGATTTCCAGCGTGACGGCGGTGGCGCCGCCGAACAGCGAGGTCATCAGGATCTCAGCCTGCCCGCCGACGTGCGACGCGGGGAGATTGCACAACACGCGTTGATCCGGCGAGAAATGGAAACCGGTTGCGAGACAGAGGTTCTGGCAGGTGATGCCGCGGTGCGAGAGCAGCGCCGGTTTGGGCGACCCGGTGCTCCCGGTGGTGAAGATCACCTGCGCGCCATCGTACTCGGAGGGTCCCGGCGGCAGCGCGGCGGGATTGGCCAGGGCGCGGTCGCGGAATTGCGCCAGAGCGGTGACGGGCACCAGGTGTTCGATGGAATCGCAGCCGCCGCGGGCCGCTTCGCCGAGCGCCGGCGCGAAGAAGAAATAGCCTTTGGGACGGACCAAATTGAGGCAGCGGACGACTTCGGCGGGCTGCAGGCGCAGGTCGAGCGGCGTGTGAATCACGCCCAGGCGGAAACAGGCATATTCGAGAAGAATGTGTTCGTCGAGGAGGGGCAGGGAGGCCGCCAGGAAGTCGCCGTGCCGAAATCCCATGCGGTGCAGTTCGGCGGCGTAGGCCATGGACCCGCGCCGCAGTTCGTCCCAGGTCACCTTCGAGCCGCGGGTGGCGTTAACGATGGCCGGTTCGCCGGGCCGGCGCGCGGCCCAGTAGTCGACGGCGGCGTGGATGAGGTGCCGGTCGCGGTAATCGGTCTCGAACTGTTCGAGGGTGACCAGTGGAATCGGCGGCGTCATGGGTGTGCGGCGTGTGTTCCCGCTCTTTTCCTCTCGATCATAATGCATCGAGCCGGAATTTCCGTATTGGGCTTCCCGGTCCGATTCAGGATGAACCGAACCGCCGTCCCTGGCGGCGGCTGCTTCCGGACCGATTCGGCTGTATACTCGGTCAAAGTTATGGCCTACATGAAGTCCTTCGTGGCAGCAGTGACTCTGGCGTCGGTTCTTGCGGTAGCGGAGCCGGTTGATAACGCCCGGCGCTGGACTCGCGCCAAGTTCCTCGGCGTCGCGGACGACATCACCGCGCCGGCTCACTTGCTGGTTCGTCTCAAGTCTGGCGTGGTGGAGCGTAATCGCATCAAGGAGCGGCTTTTCAACATAGCCGGCAAGAGCTTTGAGCGTGGCGTGGCGATGCCATCTCCGGGGGAGATCGTTGTCCGGCTACCGGGTGCCGCAACCCGTTTCAGCGCCGTGGTCGGCGTCGACAGCAACGATCTTGGCTACTATTCCAATGGCGGACGCGGCAGCGTGATAGCTTCCGTCGAAGCGAACGGGCAGACGCTCTTTCGATCGGCCGTGCTTCGGGAAGGGCTCACCGGCGTGCCGATTTCGGTAGACCTGAACGGGGCTCGTGAGATCAAGCTCACGCTGATGGCGGCCGGTGAACACGGCCGGACTTATCAGGCTGAATGGGACCAGGCGGATTGGGCCAACGCGCGCGTGACACTAGCCGACGGACAAGAGCTGTGGCTGGCCGACTTGCCGCTCGGCCCTCTCCCTCGCGCTTACTCACGCGATGCGCCATTTTCCTTCCGTTACGGGGATCGCGGCTCCGCCGAACTTCTTCCCGGGTGGCATGTGGACCGCACCACCCGTAAGCTCAATGCGGACGAAACGGAGTACGTCGCCATCTACACGGATCCGCAAACCGGTCTTAAGGTGCGGTGCGTCGCGGTAGCTTACCTCGACTTCCCGGTGGTGGAATGGACGGTTTACCTGAAGAACTCCTCTTCGACGCCGACACCGATCCTGCAAGACGTGCGGGCACTCGATGCGGAGTTCGAGCGCACGGCCGAGGGAGAATTCCTGCTGCACCACTCAAAAGGCAGTCCCAATTCGCCGACTGACTTCCAACCGTTGACGACGCCCTTGCCGCCGGGCCACGAGGAGAAGCTCGCGTCGATCGGAGGCCGCCCCACGGATGGCGATCTTTGCTATTTCAACCTGGAGTGGACGGGCGCAGGCATCATCGCCGGCGTGGGCTGGCCGGGGCAGTGGGACGCCCGGTTTTCGCGGGACAAACAAAGCGGCGTGCGCGTGTCCCTGGGACAGGAAGCCACGCACTTCCGGCTGCTCCCAGGCGAGGAGGTGCGCACTCCTCTGGTGGCGCTTGGGTTTTGGCAGGGCGATTGGGCCGGAGCGCAAAACGTCTGGCGGCGTTGGATGATCGCCCACAATCTGCCTCGGCCGGGCGGGCATCTGCCGCCACCTCAACTGGCGGGCGGCAGTGGGCGGCAGACCATCGAAATGCAGGACGCGAATGAAGAAAACCAAAAGGAGTTTCTGGCGCGCGTCCTGAAGACGGGATTGAAGATCGATTACTGGTGGATGGATGCGGGCTGGTATCCCTTCAAGAGCGGTTGGTGGAACACGGGGACCTGGGACCCCGATCCGGCCCGCTTCCCGCGCGGCTTTGCGCCGGTATCGGAGGCAGCGCACGTCCGCGGGGTGAAGATTATCGTATGGTTCGAACCCGAGCGCGTCACGGCCGGCTCGTGGCTTTGGGAGAACCATCCCGAATGGTTGATCGGTACGAACGACAAGGACAAGCTCCTCTTTCTAGGCGATGCCCGGGCGCGCGCGTGGCTTATCGAGCACGTCAGCGGAATCATCGGCGGGCAGGGCATCGACACCTATCGGCAGGACTTCAATTTTGCGCCGCTGGCGCTGTGGCGCTCGCACGATGCGGAAGACCGGCAGGGTATCACCGAAATCCAGCACGTGACCGGTTATCTTGCCTATTGGGACGAACTGAGACGGCGTTTCCCGAACCTGCTGATCGACACGTGCGCGTCGGGCGGGAGACGGCTCGACCTGGAAACGTTGCGGCGATCCGTACCTCTGTGGCGCAGCGACTTTGCTTACGAGCCCTCGTCGATGCAGCAGCTCACCTACGGACTGTCACTTTGGATTCCTTACTTCGGCACCGGATTCAATTCGGTGGACCCGTACATCTTCTGGAGCCAGATGACGCCCGCGCCCGGGATTGGTTTGGATGTGGGGCGTGTCGAATCGGACTCGCGGCAGTTGCAGCGCCTCATCGGCGAGTGGCGTTCCGTGGCACCGCTCTACTACGGGGATTTCTGGCCGCTGACCCCCTACAGCACCGAGCCCACGGCCTGGATGGCCTGGCAGTTCGACAGCCCCGCGGAAGACCGGGGAACGATCCAGGCATTTCGCCGCGCGGAGAGCGCGTTCGAAACGGCTCGCTTCCGTCTGCGCGGTCTGAAGGCGGGCGCGTGGTACGCCATGAAGGATCTCGATTCGGGGAAGGAATCGAGACACTCGGGCAAGGAACTGATCGAGCCAGGCCTCGAAGTCAGTATCCGCAACCTTCCGGGCACGGCGATTCTCGCGTACCACAGAGTCGACTGAACCGGAACCGCCGGAGAGCAAGGGATGGGATTCGGGAGGAGGGATTGCCCTGGACCTCGGACGGCGCTATGATCGCCTCGGCAGTGATTCGAAACCAAGACTGGAATTCTGGTATGATCCGCAAAACTATGAGACATACAGCACTCGCTTTCGTTGGTATAGGCCTCGCGCTGGGAGGGGCCTGGGCGGCAGATCCCCCAAAGACCGAGATCAAGAATCAACACATCAAGGCTAAGCTCTATCTTCCGGATGCCCAGAACGGCTTCTATCGCGGGACGCGGTTCGATTGGTCGGGTGTAATTTCCAGCCTGGAGTATCAAGGGCACGACTTCTACGGGCCATGGTTCACGCAGTACGATCCCCCGGTGCGCGACTTCATTTATAAGGACGCCGACATCATCGTAGGCGCCGCCAGCGCGATGATGGGCCCGGCGGACGAGTTTCAACGGCCACTGGGGTACGACACCGCGAAAGCAGGCCAGACCTTCGTCAAGATTGGCGTTGGCGTTCTGCGTAAGCCCGATACGGCCGACTATTCCGCCTACCGGAAGTACGAAATCGCCGATCCGGGAAAAAGGACCGTGCGCCAGGGTGCCGACTTTGTGGAGTTCATCCAGGACTTGAACGATGCCGCAACGGGATACGGGTACACCTATCGCAAAACCGTTCGCCTGACCAACGGAAAGGCGGAAATGACGATCGAACACAGTCTGAAGAACACCGGGCGGCTGGCGATCCATAGCAATGTCTACGACCACAACTTTCTGGTGCTGGACAAGGCAGCGCCCGGCCCCGACTTCGTCATTTCGCTGCCGTTTCAAATCAAGAGCAGCCGCCCTCCGAGCGCGGGTATGGCCGAAATCCGCGGGAATCAGATCGTCTACCTGAAGACCCTGGAGAATCAGGAGCGAGTCTTCTTCCCGATCGAGGGATTCGGGGGAGATTCCAAGGACTACGATATCCGCATCGAGAATGGCAAGCTGGGCGCCGGCCTGCGAATCACGGGCGACCGTCCGCTGGCCAGCGAGACATTGTGGTCCATCCGGAGTGTCCTCTCCCTGGAGCCATTCATCGAGATCACGGTGGAGCCAGCCAGGGATTTTAGCTGGAAGTACACTTACACGTACTACACGTTGGCGAAGCGTAACTGAGACGGCAGGGATGACTTACGAGCCATTGATCGCGGGACGGCGATGACCGGTCTGCAATACGCGACCGATTCGACCGCGCCCTAGCCTACCCAACCGCCTTGCCCGCCTGGGCGAGAATGCCGCGCATATACTCGGCGGCGAGTTGAGCGTTCTTGTCGACAAAATCGAGACCGACGGTTTGGCCATCGACGACCGGCAGCGGATGGCACAGCTCAAATCCGGCGTAGCCTTGATAGCCGATGTCGTACAGACCCAGCGCTTCGGCGAGGGCCTTCTCATCGCCTTTGACCGTGATGCCATCCGGGCCGCGGTCGTATTCGCCGCCGAAATGCCACAGCGTTTGCAGCGAGCCGGCTTCGTTGACCGCCTTGCGGACGGCAGTCTCGTCCAGGCTGTGCTCAAGGCGGGCGTCGAAGCAGATCTTGAGATGGGGAGAGGCGACTTCCTTCGCCATGCGGAGCGTATCCGCGTAGCCTTTGATCACGGGCGGGTGGTTCTGCAGCGCCAGGGTCACGCCGCAATCGCCGGCGAGGGCGGCGGCTTCGGCGAGGGTCTGGCGGCACCAGCCCCAGGTCTGCTCGTCGGTGAAGCCGGTGTGCTCGGCCTTCCAGACGGCCTGCGCGACGTCGTAGCGGCCGCCGCCGGCGGGCAGCAAAGTGACGCCTGGCCAGGCAAGAAAGACGCGCACGAGTTTCGCGCCCAGGTCGGAGGTCATGCGCATGAGGTCGCGAAGGTAAACCAACTGGGCCTCGCGATGCTCGGGGATGGGGCTGCTGAAATCGTTGTTGCCGGCAACGGCGTAGATCTCGATGCCTTTATCGGCGGCGAGCTTGCGGATTTGCTGGCAGCGAATTTTGGGCATGTCGAGCGGATTGCCGTGGGGGCGTTTGCCGTCAATCTCGACGCCCTGGTAGCCGAACTTACTGGCACGGCCGATGACCTGCTCGACGGTAAGGGCATCGCCGCGGTACCAGACGCCTCCGTAGGTGATGCTGTACAGGCCGACTTTGACGTGGGCGCGCGGCGCGGCAGCCGCCGAGAGGGCGCCCGCGGCCAGGGTGGATTGCACGAAACGGCGGCGGGAAAGGGTACGTGTCATGGTGCCTCCGACGGTCCTATTATGCCACTGGAGGAGCGACGCGACGGCGAGGCGTCGATCTGACGCGGAGACGCAGAGACGCGGAGGAAGACGCGGAGAAAGAGAGGACAAGAACAAGCTGGCGGGAAAGAGCAGGATTCGCCTCTTCTCCGGGGCGCGCGCGGAGAGAGCGGAGATGGCGGAGGAAATATTCTGCCAATTCCGGCACGAATCCGACCCGGTAAGTACTGACGGTCGCGGCTCGGAAAGCACATCGGTTGGCACAGTTATTTCGTAACGAAGTCCTTAGAGGGACCACTCGAGTTTGCGTAGCACAGCCCGCGGCGAGCCGGCCAGCGACTCGTACCACACCGTGAGCAATCGGCCATCCTTCAGTTCGACGGTGGAGGGGTAACCGAGGTCGGAGCCGGCGCCGTCGTCCGACAGCGTGAACGAAAGCGGCCACGTCCGACCGCGGTCGCGGCTGATGGCTGCGCGTATGCCGAACGGAGCGCGCCGGTAGCCGTAGGTCATCAGCACCGCGCCGTCCCGCAGGCGCAGCAGGTGGGAGGGCAGACCCCAGATGCCGATGGGGTGGGGTACCGTCCACGTGCGGCCGCCGTCGGAGGATTCGCACTGCAGCGTTTCGCCGGCGTTTTGCCGGTTGTGATTGCGGATGTGCACGAGGATGGCGCCATCGCCAGCCTCGACCGCGTGCAGCTCGTGATATTGCTCGACGGTATCGCCATCGCGGGCGGGAATGTCGGAAAGCCAACGCCAGGAGCGGCCATCGTCGGTGGATTCGCAAACGCCGACCTTGCTTCCGGGGCTCCAGAGCCGCTTGCCGGCATAGAGCAGCCTTCCTTCGGAGAGAGCGGCCGGCCCGTGCGGGCTGTTGACGGGCACGCGGTACGGCGCCGACCAGGTCATGCCGCCATCGGTGGAGCGCAGCATCCAGGTATCGAGGAGCGCCTGGCGCTGCTCCGGCGTGGAGCGGCGATCGACGGCGTGCCAACGTTCGGTGCGGTCCGGCGGCCAGCCGGTGGCCTGCTGGAGAACCTGTTCGTAAGCCAGCGACGTGAAGGTGGTCACGAGAATGGAGCCGGCGGGGGTTTCCATGACGCCCGCATCGCGGTTGTCGATGGGCGAATCCATAATGACCTCGGGCCAGCTCCAGGCGCGGCCGCCGTCGCGCGAGCGGATCAGTTCCACGCGGCCGAAGGGGCAGACGTGGGCCTCGCGGCCTCCCGAATACACGACCAGCACCTCACCGTTTTTTCGCAGGGCCGCGGTCGGCCATCCGTGATAATACTCCGGCTGGCGGCTGATGGTGGCGGCGGGCCCCATTTGCATGGCGGGAGAGTCCGGAACTTGCGAGGCAGCCGCGGTGGCGGCGATCAGAAACGTTCGACGTGTCGGCATGTGGGATCGACCTATGCCCGATTGTAGCTGCGCTTGCCAATCCTTGCCAAAAGCGCCGATACGGCCGGAGAGTTGCGTGGACCTAGCGCCGGCCGGAGGGTCCCGGCTATCGGAAGGTCTCGAACATCGAAGAGAACTGGTACAAGCTCTGCGCGACGCCGCTACAGGTGGGAGACGCCCAACCGGTCCCCGCACAACTGCCGTTATCGCGCGCCACGGACCATATCGACAGGCGGGTGATGTAGCTATTGGCATTGGCGAAGGCCACCAAGGCTTGCGCATCCGACAATTGAAAGACTTCGCTCGCGGTATCGTTCACTCCGATCATGGGGATCACGCCCACCGCCGCCGTCAGACCCGCCGCCAGAATCTGCTGGCGAGTGTTGCCGGCTGCCTGTATGGCATTGAGGCCCATCTGGCCGCCGTTGTCGACGGCCGGTCCGTAGTCCATCGCCATCACGTTGACCAGGTCCAGATTCAGCCCGTCGGCCTTGGCGCTACGCAGAATATTGACCCCGGAATCCACCAACCCGGTGGGCAGCACGGGCAAGGTATAGGAGACCACGAGTCCGGGATTGGCCGCCTTTAGCTTCACCAGGGCCTGGTTCCGCCGGGTGATGGATGCCTGGTCCATCACGGATGCTCCTTCCACATCGAAATCCAGCATCTTGGCGTTGTAGCGATTGATGACCGCCTGGTAGGCGGCCTGCAGACTGGTTGCGTCCGAGCAACTCTGCGCCAACTCCGTACCGAAAGCGCCGCCGAACGAAATAATGACATCCGCGCCGGCCGCGCGCACGGTTTGAACCACCGTCTGCATGCTAACGCCGTTGGGAAGGGTGTCGTTCGCGATGGAGCCGATGCCGCCCCAACCTGGCGCGCATCCGCCGTTACTGAGGATGAAAGCCAGCGTGAACAGTTTGATTCCGGATTGCCGCTGAATGCCGGCCAGGTCTTCATCCGAGGTAATGCTCATATCGATGTACGGTGCGAACGTCCTCGTTCCACCGCCGCCCACCGGTGCGCTGCCGGTTGTGACAGTGATGGAAGGGCCCGGCGCCGAGGTCCCGGCCGCATCGGACGCTTCCACCGCAAAGGAATAAGCGGTCTGCGGCGACAGCCCCAGTGCGGTAAATGTGGTGCCGGCGGTGTTGCCGGCTACCGAGCCGTTGTTCAGAATGGTGTACTGTGTGACCGTACAATTGGCCGGCACGCCGGCGGCCGGCCAGGTGAGTACGGTGCTGTAGCCGGTGGTGGCGGAAGCGGAGAGTCCAACGGGAACGCCCGGCGCCAGGGCGCAGGCCGCGCAGGTTCCCTTTACGGTCCAGGGTTGCCCGGTACCGGGTCCGCCGCTATTGGCGGTGGGGTTCTGTCCTTGCGTCCACCAGTTGGCGACGTAGTTCACGCCGCCCAGGCTGGCGGTCATACCGCCCGTATAGACCGCGCCTGCGTCCCACGCCGGGGCGCAACCCGATCCGTTGCCCGCGGCGGCCGTCGTCACCTTGACCGGCGCACTCTGTCCCGAGGCGCCGGCGCCGTCGCTGGCGGCCACGGTGAACTGATACGCCGTGGAGGGGGACAGGCCGCTAACCGTGAAGCCCTTTCCCGCCGCCGTTCCAATCGCGGCGCCATTTTGGTACACGGTATAAAGGGTTACGGAACAATTTGCCGCCACCGCGGCCGCATTCCAACCGAGCGTTGTGCTGTTGCCGGTTGTGGCCGAAGCGCTCAACCCGCCAGGCACTCCCGGCGCGGTGGAGCAGGCAGCGATGGCTTTGGGGTTCACCGGTTGCCACAGCGCGGGTGTGACGGACGGTTCCCATCCGATCTCGGAGGTGTGAGCCTGGAGGCAACTGTAGGTCACGCCACCATAGGTGACCAGTGAACCCACTGAGTAGGGGGTGTTAGGCGCCCAGGCGGGCGTGTTCTGCGCGAAAGCGGAAGCGACCATCAGCAGGCAGAAGAGAAATATAAGGGCAATCCGATTCATCTAGGGATTCTCCTGGGTGATTTGCAGCGGCTCGGCGGGCGCAGACTTGTACTTACCAGTACCTAAAGCAGACCGTAGCACCATTCGCCCACCCGCGCAATGAATTCACAAGGATGGTCAGATTTCCCTGAGGCCATAGGCAGGCAACCGTGCCTGGTATTCATGTATCATTGCAGGAAAGGGACTGTCGACCACTCGTGGAAGCCACTCGTTGGGAACATATACAGGATGTGTTTCACTCCGCCTTGGAGTTGCCGTCTGACGCACGTTCCTCCTATCTGGACGAGGCCTGCGCAGACGATACGGAACTCCGCGACGAAGTCGAGGGCGTGTTGCGGTCGTACTTTGAGACGGCAAGCGATCCCATCGCGCAGGCAATCGATGCCGGCGCAGGCTCGCTCGGCGAGATATTCGGGGGACCGAAAACGGGCACGCGGGTGGGAGCCTATCGCCTGATTCGCAAGATTGGCGAAGGCGGGATGGGAACGGTCTACCTGGCAGAGCGCGCCGACCGGCAATATCGGCGGAAGGTGGCGATCAAACTGGTGCGCGCCGAGATGGCGGCGGAGCGGGTGCTCGCGAGGTTCCATGCCGAGCGGCAGATTCTGGCTAATCTGGATCATCCGAATATCGCTCGCATGATGGACGGCGGCATCGGCGACTCCGGGTGGCCGTACCTGGTGATGGAATATGTGGAAGGCACGCCCATTGACGTCTACTGCCGGGACCACAACCTCCCGGTCCGCGACTGCGTGCGGCTGTTCCGTCAAGTGTGTTCGGCGGTGGAGCACGCGCATCGGAATCTCACCATCCATCGGGATCTCAAGCCCTCCAACATCCTGGTCACGGCCGAAGGCGTGCCCAAGCTGCTCGATTTCGGTATCGCGAAACTGCTGAACGACGAAGGGGCGAGCGGCATGACTTGCGCCGGCGAGCGGCTCATGACCACGGAATACGCCAGCCCGGAACAGATTCAGGGTGAGCCGGTGACCACGGCGACGGATGTCTACGGCCTGGGACTGGTTTTGTACGAGTTGCTGACGTCCACCAAGCCGCGGGAAATTCGCGACAAAAGCCTGTTGACCTTGCAGCGCACCATCTGCGAGCGCGATCCGGAGCGGCCGAGTTCGCGGGTGGCGGCCGCCGGGCGGGCGCGGGAACTGCGCGGCGATCTCGACCACATCGTCCTGAAGGCGCTGCGCAGGGAGCCGAAGGCGCGGTACGGCTCCGTGGAGCAGTTATCGGGTGATCTGCAGAATTACCTCGAGGGCTTCCCCGTGGTGGCCCGGCGCGGCAGCAGGCGGTACCGGGCAGCGAAGT
>Ga0182030_10015125_pt1 | contig 15148 bp, 13 predicted proteins | sample 812S3MmetaG_FD_121299 | JGI IMG/M metagenome (GOLD analysis project Ga0182030, IMG submission 121299) | Permafrost microbial communities from Stordalen Mire, Sweden - 812S3M metaG (Illumina Assembly) | ecosystem: Environmental > Terrestrial > Soil > Wetlands > Permafrost | place: Sweden... | reverse complement strand
TCACCACAGGGCGGAAGAGGGCCGGCTGGAGAAGTGACGTGATTGCTCACCTTCGCCGACACGCCCTGCTCCTCGCCTGCACGCTGGCGGGCGTCCTTCTGATGTCAGGCCTCGGCGTCTGGCAGCTGCAGCGGCTGCAGTGGAAAGAGGAGGTGCTTGCGCAGATTGCGGCCAGGCGCGACGCCCCGGCGACTGAAATCCCGGCGCGCGAAAAATGGGCGGCGCTCAAGCCGGACGATTACGAGTACCGCCATGTCGTCTTGCACGGCGTTTTCGACCATGCGAAAGAAACCACCCTGTTCCGCGCCTCGGCCACCGGAGCGGAAGGCGGCGGGGCGGGCTACGAGGTGCTGACCCCGCTAAGGCTTGCGGGCGGCGGCGAAGTCATCGTCAATCGCGGCTTTGTCCCTGCGGAGTTGCGCGATGTTTCGCGCCGCGCCGCTGGGCAGGTTGCCGGCGAGGTCACCATCACCGGCCTGATGCGCGGACCTGAATCGCGCAATGCGTTCACGCCTGCCGACCAGCCGGACAAAAATCTCTGGTTCACCAGGGATCCCCAGGCCTTGGCCGCCCATTGGGGCCTCGCCGACGCAGCGCCTTTCTCGGTCGACGCCGATGCAATGCTCAATCCCGGCGGCTGGCCGAAAGGCGGCGCGACGGTGATGACCATCCCCAACAATCACCTGTCCTATGCGCTGACTTGGTTCGCACTGGCGGCGACGCTTGCGGGCGTGGCGCTGGTCTTCGTCAGGAAAGCCGAAGCGCCAGACCGTCAACAGACGATCCCATGATGATCCGCGCAGCCCAGGCCGACGACGCTACCGAAATCTGCGCTTTGCTGCGGCGCTCAATCATCGAATTGTGCCAGGCGGATCACAACGGGGAAGTAAAGATTCTGGGGGAATGGCTGGAAAACAAGACGCCGGAAAATGTGGGCCGCTGGATCGAGAGTCGCGAAGCGCATTTTCTCGTGGCGCTTGACGATCAAATGATCGCGGCGGCAGGCGCGATCACGCGAAAGGGCGAGGTTTTGCTGCTTTACGTCCTGCCGGAGGCTCGATTTTGCGGCTTCAGCAAGGCGTTGCTGCAACATCTCGAAACTTGCGCGCGCCGCGATGGGGCCAGGCTTGCCGAATTGACCAGCACCGCCACCGCATATCCTTTTTACCGCGCCGCCGGTTATTCTGGCGAGCCCGCCGGACAGCGAGAGTTCCGCCCGAATTTCGCAAGAATGTCCCGGCGTCTCGACCATTCTGAGGCCGGGACATGACAGGCGCCGCGTAACGGTCTAAAAGCCCCCCTTGTTCCTCAGGGCCCTGCCCTTTCCAGCGAGACCGGTCCGATCTTGGCTTATATTTCGACCCGCGGCGAAGCGCCCGCGCTCTCCTTCACTGAAGCCCTGCTCGCGGGACTCGCCCCAGACGGCGGCCTCTACGTGCCCGAGCACATGCCCACGCTCTCGCGCGAAACCCTTCTCGGTTTCGCCGGCGCGCCCTATGTGGACGTGGCGCAGGCGGTCATCTCGCCCTTTCTCGACGACACGCTGCCGGCGCACGAATTCAAGGCAATGCTGGAAGCTGCCTATGCCTCCTTCCGCCACAAGGCGGTGACGCCGCTCGTCCAGCTCGACGACAATCTCTTCGTGCTCGAGCTTTTCCATGGCCCGACGCTCGCCTTCAAGGATGTCGCCATGCAATTGCTGGGACGCTTGATGGACCGCGCGCTGAAGGCAAGAGGCAAGCGCGCCACCATCGTCGGCGCGACATCCGGCGACACCGGAGCCGCCGCCATTGAGGCGTTCCGCGGCCTCGACCAGGTCGATGTCTTCATCCTTTATCCGCATGGCCGGGTCTCCGACGTGCAGCGCCGCCAGATGACCACGGTGGACGCCGACAATATCCACGCCATCGCGCTCGAAGGCACGTTCGACGACGCCCAGGCGATCCTCAAGGGCTTTTTCCGCGACAAGCAGTTGCGAGAAGAATTGGGCCTGTCCGGGGTCAATTCGATCAATTTCGCGCGCGTCGCCGCGCAGATGGTCTATTATTTCACTTCCGCCGCTGTTTTGGGCGGTCCCTTGCGGAAAATTTCCTTCACTGTGCCGACAGGCAATTTCGGCGACATCCTTGCCGGCCATATGGCGCAGCAGATGGGCCTGCCCGTCGAAAGGCTCGTCGTCGCCACTAATTCCAACGACATACTCGCCCGCGCGCTGGAGACAGGCCGTTATGAAGTGCGCGGCGTGCACGCCACGCAATCGCCCTCCATGGACATCCAGGTGTCCTCCAATTTCGAGCGGCTGCTGTTTGACGCGGTCGGGCGCGACGCAGCGGCGATCCGCGGGCTGATGGCCAGCCTCGACCAGTCGGGCGCCTTCGACATTCCCGCGCCCGCGCTCAAGAAGATCCGTGAAACATTTTCGGCCGGCGCCGCCAGCGAGGCCGAGACCAGCACCGAGATGGCGCGCACCTGGCGCGAGACCGAGATCCTGCTCGACCCCCATACGGCCGTCGCCGTCCATGTCGCGCGAAAGGAACTCGCGAAGAACCCGCATGTCCCCATGGTGGCGCTCGGCACCGCCCATCCCGCCAAATTCCCCGACGCCGTGCAGGCGGCGACCGGCGTTTCCGCGCCGCTGCCGGCGCATCTCGCCGATCTGTTCTCGCGCAAAGAAAAATTTGACGTCGTGGCCAATGATTCGCAGGCCGTCGCGGGCTTCATCAAGGCGCGCGCGCGCGCCCTCACCAAGGCTTAGCATGCCCGTTGAATCGACCGAATTGCCCTCCGGCCTGCGCGTCGTCACCGACGCGATGGAGGGATTGGAGACGGCGTCGCTCGGCGTCTATTTCGCGGCCGGCGCGCGCAGCGAGAGTGAAAGCCAGCAGGGCCTGTCGCATCTCCTTGAGCATATGGCCTTCAAGGGAACGGCGCGGCGCGACGCCCGCGCCATCGCCGAGGCGATCGAAAGTGCGGGCGGCGACCTCAACGCCGCGACCTCGGTCGAAAGCACCGCCTATTACGCCCGCGTGCTGCGCGAAGATTCAGGTTTGGCCCTCGATGTCCTCTCGGATATCCTGATCAACAGTCTGTTCGATCCGCATGAGCTCGAACGCGAGAAGGACGTCATTCTGCAGGAAATAGCCGCGCTGCAGGATACGCCGGACGAATTGGTTTTCGACCTGTTCAACGCCGCCGCCTTTCCCGGACAGCCGATCGGCCGCGCCATTCTTGGCGTCGCCGAGGGCGTGCGCCGCTTCGACCGCGCCGCCGTCCGCGATTACCTCGCCAGCCATTACGGCGCCCGCTCCTGCGTGGTCGCCGCCGCCGGCGCCGTCGATCACGCCAGGATTTGCGACGAAGCGGCCGAGAAGTTCGCCGGCCTCCCCGATGCCCCCCCGGTCAAGTCGCCCGAAGCGCGCTATGTCGGCGGCGAGGCGATCGTCTCGAAACGGCTGGAGCAGACACAGGTCGTGATCGGCTTCGAGGGCCTCGCCTTTGCCGATCCGCAGAATTACGCCGCCCATATCTTCGCCAATGCGGTTGGCGGCGGCATGGCCTCGATCCTGTTCCAGGAGGTGCGCGAGACCCGCGGGCTCGCCTATTCCATCGCCGCCTTCCACTGGTCCTTTCTCGACACCGGCCTGTTCGGCTTCGAGGCGGCGACCGGCGGCCGCGAGGTGCCCGAACTGGTCAAGGTCAGCCTCGAAGCGCTGGCCGAAGCATCGCATAGCCTGAAAGAGGCCGACATGGCCCGCGCCAAGGCCCAGACGAAGGTCGGTTTGCTCACGGCGCTGGAAAGCTCCTCCGCCCGGGCGGAGCAGATCGCCCGCCAGACCATGATTTTCGGCCGGGTTCTGGGCCGCCAGGAAATGATCGACAAGATCGACCGGCTGAGCCTTGAGGAGGTGCGCGCCGCGGGCCGCGGTCTGCTGCGCTCGGCGCCGACCGTCGCCATTCTCGGCGCGACCGGCAAGGCGCCCCGCGCCGCCGATGTCGCCGACAGGCTTTCGGGTGTTTGATTGGCTCCTAGAGCCTTTTCCGATCCGACAGAATTGGATCGGGGCTCTAGATTCCTGTTTTTACGCATTTTCTTCACGCGAACCGGTAGCTGCTTCGCTGGAAAATGCTCTAATGCGTTTCCCGCAATTGGACGCCGGCTTTGCAAATCCAGAGCCTTCCCGCTTCGGGCGAAGTAGGGAAGGCCCCAGTAGAACAGGCGCGCTTGCCTGTGCTAACAAGGCGAACTGCCGCTTGTGAAACCCCATGGACCTCTTTCGACTGCCGCGCAAAAAACACTCGCTTGGCCGTATCGACGGCGAAGGCGTCTATCTGCGCCCGGCAAGGGACGTGGATTTCGAATCCTGGCGAATCCTGCGCTCCAACAGCCGCAGTTTCCTGAAGCCCTGGGAGCCGACCTGGCCGCCCGACGACCTGACGCGGACCGCCTTCCAGCGCCGGCTGTCGCGGCAGGACCGCGAACGTTCCGAGGACCAGTCCTATGGCTTCCTGGTGTTTCAGTCCTCGGATGACGCGCTGCTCGGCGGCGCGACGCTCGGCAATGTCCGGCGCGGCGTCGCCCAATGCGCGACCCTCGGCTACTGGATGGGCGAGCGCCACGCCGGCAAGGGCTTTATGGGCAAGGCCGTGCGCGCCCTGCTGCGCCAGGCCTTCCTTGAAATGCGCCTGCACCGCGTTGAGGCCGCCTGTGCGCCGGAAAACGAGCGCTCGCGCCGCCTGCTGGAGCGGCTCGGCTTCCAGCGCGAGGGTTTCGCCCGCGCTTACCTGCTGATCGACGGCGCCTGGCAGGACCATTTGCTCTTCGCCATGCTGGAGCGGGATTTCCTGCAGGACGGGCAGGAAGCGCCGGGCGCGGGCGGGCGTCCGTGAGCGCTGATTCCGATGCCGTCAGCGCTGAATCGTGGCGCAGAACCGGTTTCGCGCGCCTTTCCGCTGGACGGGCCCGCCCGCGCCCGGCTATTCCCTTGGGACAGAGTGTGTGCGCAGGCTCTGGCGTCTTCAGTCAAAGTTTCGACATGAACGGGGTGCAGGCGTTCCGCCAAGGTTCTGTTCGGAAAGGTTCTGTTCGCCAAGTTTCGTTCCTCCGGGTTCCCGCCGCCGCTTGTTCGTCCACCAGAAGTTCGTCCGTCCCCAGTCAAGGGTTTTCGCGCCTGTTTCGTCCCGCCTTCCTGCTTTTGCTGCTTCTCGCATGTCTTTCCGGCCTCCGCCCCGCGGATGCCGTAGAATCCGTGCGCGTGCCGCCGGACGCCTCCGCGATCGACCTGACGCATTGGGTGGAGAATTATTCCTCGCAGGGCGACCGCATCCAGGTTTCGACCGCGCCCGGCCCGGACGGCATCGTCCGCCGCATCGAGGTCCATGCGCGCGAATCGGGCGGGCGCCCCGCCTGGATCGTCTTCGCCTTGACCAATGACACGGACGAGCAGCTCGAAAGGCTCATCGTCGCGCCGCATTACCGGATGGCCGGCTCGGGCGTGATCTGGCCCGATCTCGGCGCCGAGCGCATCGCCGACATCACGGCGAGCCAGGGCGTCGCACCGGAAAAAGAGGATGTCGCGGACGCCGACGTCTTCCGACTGACGCTCGATCCCGGCGCGACCGTGACCTATGTCGCCGAATTGAAGACGGCGAAACTGCCGCAGCTCTACTTGTGGGAGCCGGAGGCCTACAAGGACAAGAACACCAGTCTGACCCTCTACAAGGGCATCGTCATCGGCGTCGCCGGCCTTTTGGCCCTGTTCCTGACCATCGTCTTCGTGGTCAAGGGCGCGGTGATCTTTCCCGCAGCCGCAGCGCTCGCCTGGGCGGTGCTCGCCTATGTCAGCATTGACTTTGGCTTCTGGAGCAAGGTGTTCGGCACCGAGACCAATGCCGACCGCATCTGGCGCGCCGGCGCGGAAACCGTGCTTTCGGCGACGCTCGTCGTCTTCCTCTTCGCCTATCTCAACCTCAGCCGCTGGCATGTCCGCGCCTCGCACGTCGCCGCCATCTGGCTTTTATTCCTGATGGCGCTCGCGGGCCTCGCGGTCTATGACGCGCCGGTCGCGGCCGGCGTGGCGCGCATCTCGCTCGCCACGATCGCGGCGGTCGGCTTCATCCTCGTGCTCTATCTCGCCACGCATGGCGTCGAGCGCGCGGTCATGCTGATCCCCACCTGGCTGCTGCTGGTCGTCTGGGTCTGCGCCGCCGGCTTCACGGTCAACGGCTCGCTGTCCAACGATCTGGCTTCGCCGACGCTGCTGGGCGGACTGGTCCTGCTGGTCATGCTGATCGGCTTCACCATCATGCAAAGCGCTTTCGCCAGCGGCGGAGTGGCGCATGGCGCGATCACCGACGTCGAGCGCAAGGCGCTGGCGCTCACCGGCGCCAATGACATCATTTTCGATTGGGACGTGATCAACGACCAGATTTTCGTCAGTCCTGAAATCGAGGACCATCTCAATCTCAAGCGCGGCGAACTCGAGGGCCCCGCGTCCTCCTGGATCAGCCTGCTGCATCCGAACGAGCGCGACCGCTATCGCGCCTGCCTCGACACGGTAATCGAGCAGCGGCGTGGCCGCGTCTGCCAGGATTTCCGCCTGCATGCGTCAGACGACCATTATTTCTGGTACCGGCTGCGCGCCCGCCCCGTGGTCGGGCCGGATGGCGACGTGGTTCGCCTTGTCGGCACGCTCGCCGACGTGACCGACGAGAAAAACGCCCTGGAGCGGCTGCTGCACGACGCCGTCTACGACAACCTGACGGGGCTGCCCAATCGCGAAATCTTCTTCGACCGGCTCGAACATTCGCTCGTCCTCGCCGAAAGCTCGACCGAGACGCGGCCGACGGTGCTCTGCATCGACATCGACCGGTTTCGCAAGATCAACGAGACCATCGGCGTCTCCGCGGGCGATTCCATCCTGCTGACCATGGCCCGGCGGCTCGGCCGGCTGCTGCAGCCGCGCGATACGCTCGCCCGCATCGGCGGCGACCTGTTCGCGGTCATCCTCGTTTCGGAAACCGAGAGCGAGCCGATCGTCAATCTCGCCGACCGTATCCGCCGGGCGCTGTCGACCCCGGTGACTTTCGCCAAGCGCGAGATCGCCCTGAGCGTCTCCATCGGCATCGCTCTTTTCGATTCGCAATTTCACCCCAAGCGCGAAGACATGCTCAAGGACGCGGAGATCGCCATGCGCCGCGCCAAGCGGGCCGGCGGCGGCCGCATCGAAGCCTTCCGCCCGTCGATGCGTTCGCAGGGCTCCAACCGCGAGGCGCTGGAAGGCGAGTTGCGCCATGCGCTCGATCGCGGTGAAATCAGCCTGCATTTCCAGCCGGTGGTGCGGCTCGAAGACCGCACCGTCGCCGGTTTCTCGACTTTGCTTCGCTGGCAGCATCCCCGTCTCGGCCGCATCGAGCCGAGCGAATTCATGCCGGTGGCCGAGGAAACCGGCCTGATCCTCGATATCGGTCTCTACGCCCTGCAGCGCGCCGCGCGCGAACTGGCCGCCTGGCAGAAGGCGCTTGACGTGGACCCGCCGATCTTCGTCAGCGTCAACATTTCCTCGCGGCAATTGCTGCGCCATGATCTCCTGGCGGATGTCAAGGCCGTCCTCGCCCGCTGCAGCGTCCTGCCCAATTCGCTGAAGCTCGAATTGAGCGAAAGCCTGGTGATGGAAAACCCCGAATTCGCGGTGCAGATTCTCGAGCGGATCAAGGAGCTGGGCGCCGGCCTGGCGCTCGACGACTTCGGCTCGGGCTATTCGTCGCTCGCCTATCTGCAGCGCTTTCCTTTCGATACGATCAAGATCGACCGCGCCTTCGGCCGCGGCGACGGCAAGGGCGACCGCGCGTCGATGCTGCGCTCCATCGTCGCGCTGGCCCATGATTTCGGCATGGAGGCGGTGGCCGACGGCGCCGAGAACGAATCCGACGTGATCGAATTTTCCCAAATCGGCTGCGAATATGCTTTGGGCTCAGCCTTCGGCCAGCCCATGAGCGCAGGCGAGGCCAGGAAGCTGGTCGGCGCCGCGGCCGAACCGGTGGCGTGAAGACGCGAACCCGGGACCATAGCGGCAATTCGCGAATGCCCCTGGCATCCGTTGCGTGAGCACACCATTTCGTAGCCATTGATTGTAATAATGCTTTTAGACAACTGCTGGTTGCGGTATTACCCGAGGCGTCGGCCGCAGATCACCGAAAGCTCAGCCGAAATCCATGAGACATCGCGGACAACCCACTGCAATTTGGCCCGGCGCGAGCATCGGCAACGGAGCGCCACGCCGATTCGCGGGCGATAATCGCGCCGCGACGGCGGTTGAATTCGCATTGATTTTCCCGACGTTCATCGTCGCTCGTCTTCATGATTATCCAGGCATTCTACTACCTTTACGTATCGGCAGGCGTTAATTATGCCACGCAAAAGGCGGCGAGGCAGATATTCACGGGCTCAGGCGCCAACACATCTCCGATGAACATCAATCTGTTCATCAACAATATCCTTTGCCCCTATCTTCCACTCGGCGTCTCCTGCGCCAACATTGTTGTGAACGCGCAGACGGTCACCACGGAATACCTGTCGAGCGGAGCCTCGTCCTGGTGGCAGTTCATGAACGGCGCCGGAAAGCGGCGCAGGCCTATGTCCAAAGCAACAGTCGTCCCAAGCGGGCGCTGCGCTGACCGCAGCCGCCATCGACGCCGGCGTTCTCCAGGGCTCCAAGGCCTTCAGCGCCAACGTCGGCTCCGCCATAAGCGCCTTGCCGGCGACCCCAACGATCAACCTGACCGATGCCGCTCCGAATTTTTCCGCGACAGTGAGCTATTCGGGAACAATGCCCATGATGTTCGGGGGCATGTTTGGCGCCTCGGCAACCACAGTCTCCGGCCAGGCCAGCGCGACCGTGAGCGTGCCCATCTATAGGAACTTCTACATCGTCATCGACACGTCCATTCGATGGGACTGGCCGCGACGCCGGAGGACCAGCAGAACATGTTCAACCTGACGCAATCCATGGGCTATTCGGATGACGGTGAATCCGGCTGCACCTTTGGCTGCCATTTGGCGATCGACGGCCGCCGCTATTCGAACGAACAACTCGCCCACCAGATCGCCAGCCCGCCGATCACGCTTCGCATTGACTCGGCCAAGACGGCGGTGACGAGCGTCATTTCCCTGGCGTCCCAGGCCGCGGGATCCCTTGGGAACATCAAGATCACCTCGGCCATGCCCGCGTCAGCCTGCTCGAGCCTGAAGGCCAAGTCGACCGTGGAAGTCATCTACACGACCTATCTTCCGATCTACAACAACAACCAGTCCTGGCAAGGCTTCGACTGGACCTATACCGACCTCGTCCTGCCGGTGGCCGCCTCGCTTTCGTCGAACCTGCAGGGCTGCGCGTCCAGTCCGAGCCGGTTTTTCGAGGCGACGGACGGTCCGACATTGATCAGCGCCATGCAGACCCTCTTCGCCAACACGGTTTCTTCGGCCCGGCTGACAAAATGAGTTCTCGCCCGATCAGGCGTGCCCGGCTTCGTCCGACAGGAAACGAAGGTCAACGCCGATGCCGCCGAGCGCCCGCGCATATTTCGAACCGTAGTCCTGATCGAACAGCAGCAGGGGGTCGGCGGGGCAGATCATCCAGCTGTTGGCCAGAATTTCTTTCTCCAGCTGGCCCGGCGACCAGCCGGCGTAGCCGAGGGCCAGCACGGCGTCCTTCGGGCCGCCCCCGTGGGCTATGGCCCTGAGCACGTCGAGGGTCGCGGTCATCGAGACGCCCGCGTCGATCGTCATGGTCGCCTCCTCGGCCGAGTAATCCGGCGAATGCAGCACAAATCCCCGGCTCGAATCGACGGGTCCGCCAGACAGCACCCTTATGGCGCCGGCGGGGCCCGCGATATGCGACTTCTCCTCGGCCTGGATCACCTTGAGCTGCAGCAGGAGATCGACGAAATTGACGCCTTCCGCGGGATGGTTGAGGATGATCCCCATCGCCCCGTCCTCGGAATGCGCGCAGATATAGACTACGGAACGCACGAAGAAGCCGTCCTGCAAACCGGGCATGGCGACGAGACACTTGCCTTCCAGATAAGGACCCGGTCCAATTTTGTTCACAATCTCGATGTCCTCTCCGCGCATGAGCTTCGCCGACTCCCGCAATTCCTCAAAGGACTTGCGTGTCCTTGATTGTCACGAAAAACCGGCATCCACCTTTTTCGCACAGCGCGTCTGCCGGAAATAGGCATTGCGGAATTTATCTTCCCAAAAACGGAATTCAGGAGACATGCTAAAGGATGATCGCTCAAAGTGAAGCCGGCAAGACTCTTAATTTTCATCGGGACGTGGCCGCCGCAGTTCTGGCGCTCTCCCTGTTTTTCGGCGGAAACGCCCGCGCCGATTGGGTTACCGCCGCAAAATCGAGCGCGCGGCTAATCGATGGCGGCGCAACCGAGGGCGACCGCTATGCCGGCGTCGAGCTACGCCTTGACGGTTCGGCGGTCACCTATTGGCGCGATGCGGGCGAAGCCGGGGCGCCGCCCACGTTCGATTTCGCCGGCTCCGAGAATGTCCAGCAGGCAAAAGTGCTCTATCCGCAACCTCAAATAATCGACGAGGGGGGCATCCAGGCTTTCGGGTACCGGCACGGCGTGATCTTCCCCGTGCGCGTCACGCCCGCGGATCGGAAAAAGCCGGTCCTCCTCGCGCTGACCGTCGATTACGCAGTTTGCGAGGCGATCTGCCTGTCGAATCGCGCCACGCTGCGGATCCTCCTGCCCCCACAGGCCGATCCAGTGGAAAGCGGCTCGCCCTTCGCCGAGGCGTTGAAGCAGGTTCCGAAAAACCTTGTCGCGGCGCAGGCGAAGTCGCTCGCCGCCATCGCGCCCTTGGAGCCGGCCGGCGGCAAGGCGCAGTGGCGGCTTAAAATTCTCGCGCCCGGCGCATCCGGCGTCTTCATCGAGGCGCCCAAGGGCTTTTATGTCGAGACCCGCCCTGGCGGCGCCGGCGACTGGCTCCTGACGATGGTCGAACATCCCCCCGCTAAAAGCCTGCCGGAGGCGCCGCTGCGCGTCACCCTTTCCGGCGCCGCGCCGGCCGAATTCGACCTGCCGCTGCCGCCCGCCCCTGAGCCTTCCAAGAGATTCCAATAGATATGTCCCGGCTCGATTTCACCAGTCACCGCCTTTGCGTCGAGGCGCCTCTCAGCGAGGGCGCGACCGTGGAGCTGACGCGCGAACAGACCAATTATCTGGTCAATGTCCTGCGCCTCGGAGACGGCGCGGGTCTTCACGTGTTCAACGGCCGGGACGGCGAATGGCGCGCCGAACTCGCAGCCGGCAAGAAAACCGCCATGCTGAAGGTGAAGTCGCTGGCGCGCGCGCAAGATTCTCTTCCCGATCTCGATTATCTCTTCGCGCCGCTCAAACACGCCCGCCTCGATTACATGGCGCAGAAGGCGGTGGAAATGGGCGCGCGCCGCCTGCGCCCAGTCCTGACGCGTCGCACCCAGGCGAGCCGCATCAATCTCGAACGCATGCGCGCCAATGTCGTGGAGGCGGCCGAGCAATGCGGCATCCTCTCGCTCGCCGAAGTCCTGCCCGAACAGCGGCTCGACGCCGTGCTGGCCGACTGGCCGGACGATCGGCTGCTGATCTTCTGCGACGAGGCGGCCGAGGTCGCCGATCCCGTCGCCGCCCTGCGCCTTGCGGGCGCGGGCTTCAGGAAATTCGGCGTGCTGATCGGGCCGGAAGGCGGTTTTGACGAGGCCGAGCGCCGGACGCTGTCCGAACTCAAGTGTTCCGCGCGGATTTCGCTTGGCCCTCGCGTGCTCAGGGCGGATACGGCGGCGGTGGCGGCGCTGGCCCTGGTGCAGGCGGCGCTTGGGGACGGACGCGGTGGATGATTTGAGCTGTAGCGGATCTGTGACATGATCTCGCCATCTTGCTGCGCTCTTAAGACGGGCGTTAACTTTCGAAAGCGAGTCGGCATGAACGGGACGAAGCGGAAGACTTTCAGACTTCTCGGCGTCGGCGCGGCGCTGTCGCTTTCCATCCTCCCTGTCGCAGCCGAAAACGCCGGGCAGACTCTCGGGCAGGACGCCGGACATGTCCGCGTGCAATTCGACGGCGGCGCGGCGTGGACCGAAACAGGCCGCCGCGAAGCCGGAGCGCCGCTGCCGGCAGGTCCGGCGCATGCCAATTACGGCTTTTCGCGCAGCGCGCAATCCGGGCTCCCGCAGGACCGCTTGCGCGTCAAGCCCGCGAATTACTGATAGACTCCGGACCTCAGTAGCGGCACTCGGCGAAGGCCGGCAGGACGCCGCCGCGCCAGTCGCCGTGAAATTTTGCGAGGCGGCGCTCGGCGAGATTGACTCCGCTGGCGGCGATCTCCTCGAGCGGCGCGAGATAGCGTCCCTCGTCCTCGCCTTGTGCGTCGAGTCGACTGCGGCGCACGAGCCCCTCACGGGCCAGCGGCAGGATTTTTCGGGCGAGATCGAGCAGGCTGACTCCCCCGGCTTCGGCGCGCAGCCCGAGCTTCGGCGCATCCTGGCGCAGCTGCAGCCTTTCCTCGGCTTTGAGATGCTTCACGAGATCCCAGGCGGCGGCGCTGGCCTCCGCATCGTAAAAAAGCCCGGCGCAGAGCGCGGCCAGCGCGGTGATGTGGCCGCGCGGACCGACATCGGCGCCGCGCATTTCCATATAGCGCTTCAGCCGCACCTCCGGGAACAGCGTCGAAAGGTGGTTGGCCCAGTCGGAAAGCGTCGCGAACTCTCCAGGCAACTGAGGAAGCTTCCCCGCCAGGAGGTCGCGGAACGAGGCGCCCGCGACATCGTGATAGACGTCGCCGCGCTTGACGAAATAGAGCGGCACATCGAGCGCAAAATCGACGTAGGATTCAAATCCCATGCCCGGTTCGAAAACAAAAGGCAGCATGCCCGTGCGCGCCGCGTCGGTGTCGGTCCAGATCTGCGAGCGCATCGACAGGAAGCCATTGGTCTTGCCCGCGGTGAATGGCGAATTGGCGAAAAGCGCGGTGATCAGAGGCTGCACGGCGAGGGCCAGCCGCATCTTGGCGACCATGTCGGCTTCCGAGGCGAAATCGATATTGGTCTGCACGGTCGAGGTGCGGAACATCATGTCGAGGCCGTGGCCACCAACTTTCGGCATGTAGCGCGCCATGATGGCGTAGCGCTGCTTGGGCATGACCGGCGTCCCGTTCCGCGTCCACAACGGGCTCATACCCAGGTCGAGGAAGCTGACGCCGAGCTTTTCGCTCAGCGGGGCCAGCGCCTCGAAATGCGCCCGTAGTTCGGCGTCGGTCTCGTGGACGGTGTCGAGCGGCGCGCCCGAGAGTTCGAACTGGCCGCCAGGCTCGAGCGAAATCGCGCCCCCGCCGCGCGGGTCGAACAGGCCGATTATGGCGCCGCCGTCCTCGATCGCCTCCCATCCCTGCGACAGGCGCAAGCCCTCGAGCAGCGCCCGGACGCCATCCTGGCCGCTTCCGGACCGCCCCTCGTAGGGAACGGGGCGAAGATCGTCGCGGTAGAACGGGATTTTTTCATGTTCCGTACCGACCAGGAAGGGGCCGTTCGGCTTGCATCCGGCCTCAAACCATTCCACCAGCTCGTCGCGCGACGATATGTGCGTTTCATCGACAACGTCGCGGGCCATTGGCGGCTTTCGTGCAAGGGGACGGAGGACAGAAGTGGTCAGTGGATTGAAGCGGGCGGCGAATTGAAGCGGATAGAACGTCAAAAAGAGGGCGTCGCTGGAACGCCCTCCTTTTCAGGAACATCATTTCCATAAAGCGAAGCGTCGCCAACCGCAATCATGCCTCCGCGCAAAGCGGAATTGCGCCAAGGGAAGCTTGGCGCAGGCCGGATCAACGAGCCCGATCAGCGCTACAAACGCTATCAGCGTTACAAACGCTATCAGCGTTTAGCAAGAACCTGGCCAAGGATGCTCTGCAACCCGCCCGAGGCGCCCCCCGACTGGAAAAGCCCGCTGAGCGCGCTCATGCCGGCCTGCAGCATGGCCGGATCGATGCCGCCCGCAGATGGAGCGCCGCCCGGCGCCGCGCCCGCCGGGGCCGCGCCACGGCCGCCGAGCAGCGAGCCTACAAGGCCGCCGAGCATGCCGCCTAGGCCGCCGCCCGACTGGCCGCCCTGCGACACGGAAGCGGCGACCGTGCTCAAAATGCCGCCCAGGCCCCCGCCGAGACCGCCGGCCGCGCCGCCGCCGAGCGACGACAGCAGGCCGCCGAGCCCCGAATCCTGCGCCGCCTTGGCGACGCCGCCCATGGCCATCGAGGTGACGACGGGCATGAGCTGGTTCATGATCTCCGGGCTGATGCCGGCTTCGGCGCCGACATGCTGGGCGATCTGGCTGACGCCGCCGGCGCCGCCGAACAGCTGGCCGAGCAGGTCGCCGCCGGCGCTGGCGGCGGGCGCCGAGGGGGCGGCGGCGTTGGGGTCGTTATAGGCGGCCTGATGCGCCGGGTCGGTCAGATGACCGAGAATGTTCGAAAGACCTTCCGGGGTTTGAAGGTGATTTTGCACGCCCGCAGCGATGGCCGGCGCAAGCGCGCCGATGGCGGCATTGGCCTGCTCCGGCGAAATGCCGAATTGCGCCGCAATGCTGGAAATGGCGTCGCCGCCATGGGCGGCCTGGATGAGAGCGGAAAGGTCAACCATCTTTAGTCCTCGTTTGCAAATGTGTTGCGGGCGGAAACCCTGGCAAGAACAATCGGGTCCGAGTTTCCGAATCTGGCCGGAGCGCATTTTCTTCACACGAAACGGCAACTTCTTTGCTCGAAAATGCTTTTAATCGAGCCAAGACCCGCCATATTCCCCGCGGCAAGCTAGCGCAAAGCGTCCGAATTTGCGAGCGGGCCGCCGGGAATTATCGGGCTTAAACTCGGTTGATTGCATTTTTTTGGCGGCGTCGCGCAGCCTTGGGCAAGGGACCGATCATCTTGACAGGATTGCCGCCTGCGCCCACAAGATTTTGAAGAAATTCCGGAAAAAGGGTCCAGGATGAGCGCTAAGCCCTCGTTGAACGTCTTCCTTTGCGCCCCGCGCGGTTTCTGCGCCGGCGTCGTGCGCGCCATAGACGTCGTCGAGCAGGCCCTGGCCAAATTCGGCGCGCCCGTCTACGTCCG
>Ga0182030_10015123_pt1 | contig 15149 bp, 14 predicted proteins | sample 812S3MmetaG_FD_121299 | JGI IMG/M metagenome (GOLD analysis project Ga0182030, IMG submission 121299) | Permafrost microbial communities from Stordalen Mire, Sweden - 812S3M metaG (Illumina Assembly) | ecosystem: Environmental > Terrestrial > Soil > Wetlands > Permafrost | place: Sweden... | reverse complement strand
TCCTTCACTTTGCGCCACCGTGCCGTCCCCTTCGAAGCCACGGGTCGGGGGTTCGAATCCCTCCGGGCGCGCTGAAATCATTGGGGATTGTTGTTGGGGCCTTGGTGAATCGTCACGGGTCGTGACGATTCCGCCAGTCGCGCTCGGTAGACGAGGGAGCGCGGCGTCCGGAATCGAGCGCATGGAGGCGACGTGCATGACGTAGCGCATGTGCGTCTTTGCGTCCGAGTGCCCCGCAAGGTGCATAGCCTGCTGAACGTTGACGCCAGCACCCGCGAGCGCGGTGTTGAAGGCTCGACGGAATGAGTGGAAGTCGACGGGAAGCGTCGTCGCCGTCTCGAAGTAGAGCGGGTCCCTCGGGTTCGGGGCGAGCTTCGAGCCGTCGACGTGCTTCCCTAGATCCGTACGTGTACCCGGACGGGTCGCGGGAACTTCGAGGGGAGCCATCCGAACGATGCCGGCGAAGAACAGCGCGGATCGCAGTCGCTTGGCGTAGCTGTTGTCCGGTCGCTTCGCTTGTCCCGCTCGTCTCCCAGTCCGCGCCGGAAAGACCGGCCCAGATTCGGGCTCACCCGCACGCTCCCACCATGCGCGAAGGAAAGGGGCGAGAACTGGCGGTATCGCGAGTAGCTGGGGCGCCAACGTCTTGGACCGGGGGATCGTGCACTGCTCGAATTGGACGCGATCGAGCATCGTCCAATCCCATTTGTGCAGATCGCCTGTGCGCATGCCGCCTTCGCATCGGGCAACCAGCGAGAGCATCCGAAGTTCGAGGTCGATGTCCGCACATGCGACGAAGCGGGAAAACTCGTCATCGGTGAGGATCGCGCGCTCCTTGGTGAGCTCGCGCGTCCTCGGGGCTCGTACCGGCGCGACGGGGTTGTGTTCGATGAGGTCGTCTTCTTGAGCTGACCGGAAAAGACGGTGCATGACTCCGCGAACTTTGTTCACCGTCTCGCGGCGATAGCGCTTGGCGACTTGGTCGACGGTTCCCGCGATGTATGTCCTCGATGCCACGCCTTCGAGAATGGCGCGCACATGGGACGGACGGACATCGCAGAGCGGAAGGTGACCGATGATCGGCAGCACATGCCTCTCTAGATTTCCTCGCTCCTTGGGCGCCATGACGACGCCTTGCGCGTCGCGCTTCGCAAGCCAAGCGTGCGCGTACTCTTGGACGCGTTCGGGTGCATTTGTGGTCTCGGCGGCGTCGAGGATGTCGGCGCCGGCTTCGACGACGGTGACTAGCTTCGCTAGCTTGCGCTTTGCGAGGGTCTTGTCCGTCGTTCCGAGGGAGTAGAGAGGGCGCGTGGTCGAGCCGTCTGCGTGCGTCTTCGTCACGCGGGCGCGCCAAATGCCGTCCGCAGCGGGGGCGACGAGGGTTCCGGTTCTGGCGCGGGGCATGATTGCAATCTCCCGCTACCTTTTCGCGAGTGTCAAGTGATCGAGAACCGCTTTCACTCGACGAAGAGCATCCGGCGACGGCGCCTTGTTTCCCAAGAAGACCACGATACGGGCGTCGCGAGAGCCGACATAGTGGAATGTACCCCTTGCTTCCAATTGAGATGTCCAAGATGTGAAAGCGGAGTCGTCGATCAACAGTTGGACTATTCCGCCCCCTGCTCCGCCCACGAAGATGAACCCCGTGCTTTCTTCAGGACCGTTCAACCAGTCGCAGTCCTCCGCAATGCCGGCATGATAGAGCTTGGAGCAAACGTTGAACGTCGTCGTGTCCGGGAACGAGCAGTCCTTCATAAGGACGTTCATCATCAGACCTTCGACCGTACAGTTGACGACAACGTCCGCTCCCTTCCTGAGCGAAACGATCTCGCTAGCATGCTCTTCACGGAAGAAACATTGCGCCTCGGGGCTCTCGAACTGCGTCCCAGTGCCAACGGTCATGAAGATTGAATTCGTGACGTCGCGCTTGAACTCACCTGCTTTGCCATTGACGACCCGAATGCGCTTGCCCTTGTACTTGTTGTCGCCTCGTAGCTCGTTGTCCTTGTAGTCCTTGAGCAACTCAGCGACGTCCACCGTCATGTCCACGGGCTCGGCTGGTGCGACGAGTTTTCCGACCTCGAAATCCACGAGTTTCAGCTGTCCGCCGACGTCGGCAAAGAAGAGCGAGATCTTACCATTCTTCTTTGAATTCGCCTCGATTCTTTGGCCCCCGTCGATGTCCTCGGTTTTCGCAAAATCCCAACCACAGAAGTCCGCGCGTTGGTCCTTGACGCTCTTCCGCCAAGCGACCGACACCATTTCCGGTGAGCCACCATCCGTGTGACTTGCCAAGTGGGCGAAGAACTTCGATTCGTCGACGTGAGAGAAGAACAGATCTACGTCACCAGTGCATGCAGCGGTGCGCATTTCGTCGAAAACTGCCGCCGGGCTCTTCGTGATCGCTGAGGAATTCGCACTTGTACTCGCCGCTGGACCCGTGCTGTTGGCTGCCGTACCTCCCCCTTTGCACCCTATCGTGAGGGCGACAACAGGTACGAGTGACCGTCCGCGTATGTGACCGATGCGACGCCTTCGTCCGCTCATGAGTCCAGGATACCGGATTCCGTGATGCCGGACTCCTCTTAGCGTCGTCAGGGTGGAGGCGCTGGAATTGCGAACGCTCGTTGCCCGGAATGTCCGGGTCGCAGCGAAGCGAAAGCGTATCGCGCTCACGGCCCTCGCGGACTTCGCGGGCGTCTCCCGTTCGCAAGTATTCGCCGTGCTCAAGTCGACGACAAGCCCGACGCTGGATTGGATTGCGAAGGTCGCAACCGCGCTCGATGTCGAACCATGGCAGCTTCTCGCCCCTCGGACGGCGAAACGTGATGCCCGATGAATCACGGCGCTTCCAGACGCGAAGCCTCGAGAAGCAGCACGCGCGCCACCTCACGAAGCTCGGTCGCGTGGAAGGCCACGCCGATCGATCGCCTCTCGTAGCCGCGTCCATCCCGGTACCGAACGAACGCTGTGACGTGGTCGTGTGCCACTCCGCCGTTGGGCCCGCAGCCGTCATAGGACCTCGCGGCGAGCACGAGGCGCGAGCCTGGCAACCCGCGGCCGCTGAGGCGCGGCAGTTCGAGAAGGAGACCACGAGGCTCCCCACCCATTCGGACCGGGACGCGCCAATCTATCGTCGGATCGCCTTCGACTTCGCACGCCGGATCGATTGCGCGCAGCGCCTCAACCTCTTGTCGTCGAAGTTCGGCACGCTCCTCGCGCACGCGCTTCGCATCGGCGGCTTCCTCTGGCGTTCGCCTTCGTCGAGGGCGTTCGTCGTTAGCTACGTCGCTCATGCTCAACTCTGCAATAGCCACGATCGCCTCCTTCTTTCCTTGCGTCGTCCGCAGCCTCAAAATATTGCAAAAAAAAAAAGGAGCGTGTATCCCAGGGTGGTCGCTTCGCTCGCTGGCGAAATGAACCCCGGGGGGGCCTCACCGCTTGCCCTTCGGAATGCCGAGCTCGCGCTCGACGACTTCTAAGCCCTTCTCCACGACCGCGGCGAGGACTGCGCTTCGTGGCACACGCGCACCCGCGAGGCGTGTTGCCATTGCTTCCTCGACGCGTGCGAGGCGCGTACGGTGCTCGGGGTTGTTCAGTCTCACGACATCCGCCCACGGCTCTTCTTTCTTCAGTGCCATAGTCGACAATGTGACACACTGAACAAGAGTTACAAGCAAAACATATAGATGTCACACATGATGATACGATTATCATTGCGTCTTCTTGTCACGCTTCGTACGAAGCGTTACAGTTAGTTCATGAGCAAGCGCGTTCGGACCGGTTCGCCCCTCGTCGCCGTTGCCTATATTCGGGTATCGAAGGACGAACAGAAGCTGGGACCGGAAGCCCAGCGTTCGGCCATCGAAGCGTGGGCGGCTCGCGAGGGCGTCCACGTTGCCACGTGGCACGTTGACCGGGGGGTTTGCTCCGTGACTCCCATCGACGAACGCCCGGCCCTTGTCGCGGCGCTGGCGAGCGTCCGAGAGCATGCGGCGGGCGTCCTCGTCGTGGCAAGGCGCGACCGCATCGCCCGGGACGTGGTCCTCTCGGCGGGCGTCGAGCATGCGGCAGTGCAGAGCGGGGCGTTGGTCGTGAGCGCCGCGGGCGAGGGCAACGGCACGGGTCCCGCGGATGCCTTTATGCGGACCGTCATCGACGGGGCGGCCGCGTACGAGCGCGCTCTCATTCGCGCCCGTACCAAGGCGGCGCTTGGGGTCATTCGCGCCCGTGGACAGAAGACGGGCCGAAGCGTCCCGTTCGGCTTCGCGCTTGGCGAAGATGGTCGCACGCTCGTCGCCCTCGAAGCTGAGCAGGCCACGATCGAGCGAGCCCGGGAACTCGCCGCCGACGGCCGCAGCCTTCGCGCCGTGGCAGCCCTGCTTGCCGCCGAGGGTCGCACGAGCCGCACCGGGAGGGCATTCGCCGCCGAGCAAGTCGCGCGCATGGTCGCGAGTGTGTTCGCGTCGCACGCTGCGGCGTGAGGGTGCTGGAGTCACGGTGCCACCCATTCGGTGGGCGTGGTTGCAAGGACGCGTAGAAGGTCCTCGCCGTCGGACGGCTGCCACGGACGGATGGCGATGCCGAGGGCGCATGCCGCTCCCCATCGCCCTCGGGTAAGCCTCCGCTTGCGCGTGATCGACTGCACCAGGTGCCATCGGACGCGCGGATCGCGGTCGTTCACCCCGAGCCACTGGGCAACCGCATCGATCGGACCCTTCACGCTGGACACGAGCCCGTCGACGTCGAGGCGGTTCCAGCCGGTGCGCATGAGCAGAACGACGACAGGGAGCGGGAGCGGCTCATGCGTCCCGAGCGCGCGTGCCACGATGGAGATCTCCCGGCGTGTGCGTCGAGCGCGGGCCATCGGGTGCTCGCGACGGTTGCCCGCCGGTGCGACGTGTAGGGGGAGCGACACGACCACGGCCGGGCCTGCCGTCCCCCCGCCCTCGGCCGCTGTGGCGTCCGTGTGCGGTGGGGCGGCCTGCCCGAGACTGGGCTCCGAGCCATTGGGCAACTGCCCCGGGCTCACGGGCTCGCTCCTTCGGTGGACAGCGTGGACGACGTGGACGGTCCATGCTGTCCACGGTCCACGGTAGGCCCCCGGCCGTCCACCGTGGACGTGGACGGTGGGGGGGTATTAGGGGGGGAGTGTCCACGTCCACGGTCGCCGTCCACGGTGACGAGCGCAGCCATGTCGGCGGGGAGCGCCTCGCGGTCCAAGGTCAACCGTATGGTCTTCCCCTCGCGTGTCTCGCGGAGTGCAGGCCCCAACCTAGCGATGGCGGGCGCCCACCGGCGTGGGTTGTTCCTGGCGGCGTTGACCCGAGCCTCGGTGACCTTGCAGCCTTGGTGAGCGAGCACGTAGCTCGCTACCGCGGCGGCATCGCAATTGATCTTCGCGACCTTTGCGTCCTCCTTCGCGGTCGCTTTCGCCTCCTTGGCTGCCGCGCGCTTCTCCGCAGCATCCCTCCACACCACGACCATGCGCCCGCCGCGGTCGGAGCACTCTTCGAAATGAAATCCCGTGAACCGCAGCGGAGTCCACATGGCGCCCGTCGCCCGCCCCTTCGCGGTGGCGAAGACGACGTCACAAGCGGCGCCGTCCCAGGTGGCGGGCACCCGAGCGAGAACCGACACGGAGTCGGCCGAGTATTCGATTTCGCCGCTTTCCTTCGCGGTCCCCACGATGGCGTCCGGATCGAGAATTCGGCGATCGATGGGGCATCCGTTCTCGTCTTCCGCCCATGCCAGACCAGCAGCCGTGACGATGTCGGTCAGCATCTTGTAACGCTCCCGAGCCACCGATGCGATGCACAGGATCGCAACGCCCAGGCGGTTCGCAGCGTCGCGAAGCACGTATGCCGCGGCGCCGATCCGGACACGAAGTTCGCGCTCGTTGCCCGGTTCGTCCCCAACGAGTTGCAGGAAGTCGACGACAACCAACAGGGGCCGGGAGCCAGGACCGTTCGTCTCGGGATAGAGCTCGCGCAACGCTTTGATCGCGGCGCCAATGGCAAGCGCCGAGAGTCCCATCGGTCGAGCCACTTCGTAGTGAAGTGGGAGGTTTCGTAGGGCCGGTTCCGCCGCGCGAACGCGATCGAGGTACTTGGGTCCAGCCTTGCCCGTCCACAAGTGGGACCACGGTACTCCGGCCTCTTCGCCGAGAACGCGAAGCGCGAGGTCAAGCTCCCCGAGCTCCAATCCGATGTAGAGGACCGGTACGCGTGCCTTCGCGGCATGAATGGCGACTTGGAGCGCCCATTGTGTCTTGCCAACCCCGGTGCCCGAATTGAGAAAGTGCAGGCCCGGCCAAAGTCCTCCACCGAAGTGCTCGGCCAATACTGGCCACGGGAGCGCGATGGGCTTCTCCTCGCCATTCGCCCGCCGCACGGCACGAAGGATGCTCGACGACAAAGAGGCGCCGATGCGCGGCGCGATCGGAGCATCCACGCCGACATCGCACGGAGCGGGCTCGTCGTCGTCGAACCGGCCTGGCGGTGGGTCATCCTCCCATGTCATGGTCCGCGCCTGCTCAACAGACGCACGCCTACTACGTGGCCGCGCGACGGCTTCGCTTTCGTTCCCTGTCGACCGCGATCGTCGAGCCACACTCGAATCGCCGCGATGTCGAAGCGCGGCGACTGTCCCACGTAGGTGACGGGAGCACCCTCTTGCACCAGCCGCGTGATCGTGGCTGGCGAGACGGTAAGGGTCCGCGCGATTTCCCGCTTGTCGACAAGGGCAGGAGTTGCCGGGGCAGTCGCGTGAGCAGCAAGGGCGGTGCTCACCTCGTCCCGCACGGCCGAGCGTAGTTCGTCGAGCGAACAGGTCAATACCACAACTCTTGCGTCGTTCACGTCAACCTCCGAGGTCGAGGCATCGCTACACCAATCGCGGCGCAGGCCACGCGAAGTGCATCGTCCGTGGACTTCCGGACGCAGTCGGGGTTCGAGTACCAGCGATCGATCGTAGCCTCGCCAAAGCGGCTGACGAGGCGAATGCGTACGCGATCGACTGGAGGGAGTTCAACAGGCAGCGCCCGTTGCGTGGATCGAATTACGTTCATTTCGGAGGCAAGGTTGCCTCCATCGCTCGGCAACATCCCAAGTTGGGACAGTCGACTAACAAGTATCCCAGACTCCGTGCGATCTATGCGTACTTCACGGCATCCTTTGCCAGCGTGCGAGACATGCCCCAGCCGACGAGCACAGCGATCGCCAAGTGCTCCAGAGTGCAACGCATTCGCTTGATTGTCTTCTTCAATTCTTCCACGACCCGCTCGTCAACTAAGTCAGGATCCCGACTGAACGGCGGGCCCCATCCGGCTGAAAGCGCCTCCGACGAAACGACACTTACAATCCACTCCGGGAACGACAGTTCGTCGTTCCCTGATGCGGGTCGCACGAGCGCACGCAAATCTCCACGCAAATCGACCCCGTGTTCGTCGAGCCACCATTTGATCCACATGACTAGCTGGCGCCCAGCCTCGGCCTTTGAGCGAGGCAGCGCGAGGCGCCCGTCGCATTGTCGGCGAGCCCATGCGCGGGGGCCGTTGCGTGCTACAATCGCTGAGAGTTTTGCCGCAGCGAGTGCGCCAAGTACCTCTGCCATTGGCGCGTGATCAGCTTTGCCCTCAAACTTCGCGCACTGGAACCACGCCAGCGCGACGTACCGAAGGGCGCGTTTCGGATCCTCCCGCATCCACGCGAGCAGCGAATCGCGCTGCTCGAAATGGTATGCAGACGCGCCGTCCACATTCTTCAGCTTCGTAGTCGAGCCAGGGCGTTTGCTCTTCTCCCGGGCAGGCTTCACGGAGTCCTCTCGCGTCGCCAAGGGGGTCAGGCGCCGTGGCGTCGCTCGTCGCTCCCGCGGCAACCTGCGGTCCTAATTGACACCGCGTCACGACCCGGGCAGAGAACGCCAGATCTGCACGCGCCTACGATTTCTCCGCGTCAGATCGAGCGACCGAGTTTTCGAGATCGTGCGAAGTCGCGGCGCGACGAGCCGCGGCGCGGAGGACCAAGGGGAGCTCAAACCGCGACTGGCGAGGGGTGCAGCACGTAAAACGAGCCAGTCCCTTCTCCCAGTGCGTGACTCACCCGCCCACATGTTCATCGGCTGCCTTCCGGCTGAACGGCCCCCTCTTGGCCGGTCGCAGCCGCCGCTTGCGGTGCATGATTCTCTCCAAGGTAGAGGGCTTGAAAGAATTGGAGAATGTACTGGGATATATCTTGAGTGTTGAGCGTAATCCAACGATCGTTATCCAAAGTCACATTGAACATGGTCAACGTCGCCCTGACCCTGTCATCCTTCGTATTCACGTCCTGTGCGAGCGCTTCCACGGAGAGCCAGAGCCATGCGGTGCCGTGAGGTTCACCATCCCAAGATGGGTGCAGCCTGGCGATGGACGCCCTTCCGTCCCGTGCGGCCGGCAGCGTCCAGTAGCCCCCCCGTTCGGGACGCGGCGTTCGCTCGGTGAGGTCATTCCAGCTTGTGAGAATCGGGTGCACGATGGCTTCCGTCTCGTTGGTCCTTGCGCGCTCCTCAAGTTGCGCGTTCGTCATGTTGCCGCGTCCCCTGCGACGCTCGGTTGCGACTTGCTCCTCGTCGCTCAGCACTGACGTCCGTATGAGGACGCTTCCTTGGCAGAAGTCGAAGAAGACTCCATTTAGCGGAACGTCGTACCGCTCCGAGAGGAACGTGATTATCCGCCGCAACGACGCGTCTGCCCCTATGCTGGCGACAACGACGCGCACGCCGGGATCATCTGGAGTCCAATCCGCCGCCCGACTCTCGCCGAGGTGCGTTTTTAGCACTTCCTCCATGGTTCCTCTATAGTTGCGGCTGCGGCGATTCTCGTCCACCGCTGTGCTCAGTGTCTCGTATCTCTGTTCGGCGAGCCACGCCGCGTAGTCGAGCACTTGACCCGCCGTCTCGCGGTATGCAAGCCCCCGCTTTAGCTCGATGACGATGAGTGCGCCAGATTGGTCCAACGCGAGGAGATCCAGGGGACCGCTTTCTGTTTGGATCTGTCGCGCCAAAATCACTAGGCCCGTGCCGATCAGCGATGGCGTCTTTTCGATCCAGTCTTCGAGAGCCTGCTCCGTCGGAATGGGCGCTATTGGAAGAAGCGTCGGGCCATCGTTGTCAACCGTCCAAGCGATCGAGGCTCGTGTCATGGGGGCAGTGTACCGCTCGCTACGCAGACCGGGTCATGGAATCCGAGGACTCGTCGCGCCGCTGCGTTGGTGCCGTCGCGTCGTACGTCCGCACAACCTCGGCCACATCAGTGAGCGACATGTTCGGGTGCAGGATTCTGTCCGACCCCTGGATCGATTCTTGAGTCGGTACGGCTTCCGCTCCACAAGTTGGATCGCGTCCATGAGTCGCTCGGAAACCGCCGGATCCTGGATCCCAGCCATCCATCCGGCGACATCCCACCGTCGGAGCTAGCCCTGCACGGTCTGGAACACGGGTCGCAGGCCGTTCATGAGGCCCTGAACCACCTCCTCGAAGGTGGGATCCCTCCCCTGGTGGTTCACAGGGGTCACGGTCGAAGGGCTCACCACGGTAGGTCAACGCTGGCGTTCGCCCACGCCGACTGGCGTGACTCGTCGATGACGATCAGCCAGCGAGGAGCGAGAAGGCCGGCTCTCCCGCGGGGCAGAGCCAGACGTTCGCATAGCCGCCGCTTTCGAACTTGAAGGACGCGATCTCAGACCGTTTGATCTCGCCGAGTGCCACGGGCGAGATGAGGACGAGGTGCGCTTTCCGCCTCTCATCCGGATCGACGCGGGTCTTGTCGTCGATTGCGCTCTGGAGAACCTTGCTCAAGATGCCGACGTAGTGCTTGAGAGCGCTACGTTGCTGCCCTCGCATAAGACGAGCGAGGTCGTCCGAGAAGTGGCGGACCTGCACGGGTATAGTCGGCGCGCGCGGATCCTCCGGACGCAGCATCCCGTCCTCCCACGGTTCGTGATTGCGGTTCTTCGGCAGCCGCTCGGCTCTGTAGCGTGGCCCCGGCCGGCGGTTTAGCGCTTCGGCGACCGCCCGAATCCCTGCGTCTTCATCGTCAGCCTTTGTGGGCCTCTCGGTTGCTGTACCTGTGACGACCAATGGGCCACCGAACATCGAGAGCAACGCGGTCCGCGTCCCGCCAAGGGCGGCTCGACGAACGGCGATCTCCGCCCAGGACACGTGCCCGAACCCTCGGACGTCGGAAGCGACAAGGACTACCGCCGCGTCGTCGAGGGCGACGGGGATGTCGGCATCGACGGTGCAGTCCCAGATTAGGACGTTGCCCCCGTGCGCACCGAGCCGCCCTTCCCCGAATTCCTGCTCTCGCTCGTCTTCTGGCGGGGACTTGCTCGCCAACAGAGACCCGATCGTCTGCAGGTCGCTGGACCTGGATTCGGGCGCCGGCACGTAGCGGAGGTCCAGGTGCTCAATTACCATCATGGGCGCCGCGACGGGGCCATCGGCTTCTCCCAGCCGACTCGGCTCGATGTGACCGATGTTTACCTTAACCCGTGGCGGAAGCGGCGGGGGCCAGGGACGAGGAGCAACGATGATTCCGTACCTGACCAAGCGCATCCTGAGCCGAATACCACGCCTCGGCGGTCATCTCCGGGAGGACGCGCCAAAAGCGTCCCTCGACCGTGGCCTCAACCTCCATTGAGGCCCGACCTGCTACGCATCTGGCGCAGTTGTTTATCGTCAGCGCGGGCGTTATGTACGGCACCCTCGGACGCCGCGGGGTCAAATGGTTCAGGCGTGAACTTGCCGCACAGCGTTGGAGGAGCAAAGCCAGTCAGGGTGCAAGACCGGCACCATAACCTCCCCTCGTTGCCTTTGTCCGTCGTGCGTTCTGTTCGCACGGGTGTCGTTGACCTAACTTGGTAAATGTGGCGTCCGGAGTTCGTCAAGCGACTCCTGGAGCCCCCTTCCGGTGCGCGCCCACCCCGAAGGGCCTATCGAACGATCGCAACCTGGTTCATCACCGGCGTGTAGACATCGACCTCTTCGGAGTCCGTCTCGATCGAGACGATGAGGGCGTACCGACCCTTGCGCTCGCAGACGTTCGAGTCGCGGTGTCGAAAACGCCACCAGCCGTTGACCGGACAGATCGCGATTCCATGCTTGTCCGCGAGATCGGCCGCGCTACCGCGCCACACGTCGCTCTGAAGTGAGCCGCGCTTTCGGAGCCGGCCGAGATCCCATTTCTCGAGGTCGCTGCTCTCGTCGACGGACTCGCCTTCTTCCCGCGCCGCGGCGTTCACACGGCGGATGAGGGCCTCCGGCGCCTCACCGGCGGTAGTCACCTCGAAGCGAAGGCCATACGACGGGTACCGCGCCGGCTCGACGACAACGAATTGAGCGTCGCCACCGACGCCGCGCTTGCCCGGGTTGGGCTCCACGAAATACGAGAGCGTCACGCGCATTCGCACGGACAGCTCTCCGAGCTGCTCCAAGACGTCGGAGGGCCAAGGAAGGCAATGCAGGTGCATCTTGTTCGACTTGCCCTTGCCATCCTCGACGCGGAAAGGCTGGATCTCGCGCTCGAGGACGAGCGTCAGCTCGTTCCGTGCGCTGTACTTGGCGCGTTCGAGGTCCGGGACGCCGTAGCCGAAGCTTCGCAAGAGATGTTCGACTCGTTGGCGCTTTGGCAGCCCCTGGAAACACGCGAGCATCGCTGGCGTGTAGCGGCAGGAATGCGCGAGGAGCGCGCGGATCGTCTCAGGCCAAAGCGTCGGGTACTGCTCGTGAACGCGAGCGGCCAGGCTGGCCCCAATTGCGGCGGCGCCGCTCGTCGCGCCGAAGCGCGCGAGAAGCCGAGTGGCGAGGCCGTCCCGGCGGCGCGTTGAAAGTGGCGTTAAGCTGTCCACGATCACGGGCGGAGACGCCGGCGTCTCGCGCGCCCAGTTTCCCCCTTCGCACACGAAGTCCGGCTTGAAGGGCGGCGGCGCCATGCGATTCGCCCGGATCCACGCGATGCTCGTGCGCGAGCTCGGGCTAAGGTCGCCCGCGGGCGCCACCGGCTGGTAGCGCGCATACTCGCGTTCCTCGATGAGGGTGCGCTCGGTATAAGCCCCGACCGTGAGTGCGTTCCAGGCTTGCCCAGGATCCTCGATCACCTCGAGATAGTTTCGGTCCGGGTGCGCGTAGTCGCCGTCAGGCATCACGTTGCCCGCCGAGAGGAGGATGAGGCGGCGAACCGGATCGGCGTCGTCGACCCCCGACGCGAGTTGATCGATGGCCGATGACCAGCTCGTCGGCTCGCCACGACTGACGTGCGCGGCGGTGATCGTCGTGACGATGACCCGAGGACGGTCGGGGTTCGCCATCTCCGCTCTTGCGACGGCCTCCTTCGTTACCTCGCCGTAGAGATCCGGGTCGTTGTGGCCCGTCGATGGGATGTACTTCACGGACTCGAGGTGGTGGGTGTGTTGCCATGCCTCGCGACTCACGAGTGCCTCCGCCAGGCGCTCCCCATAGAGCGCGAGGCCCGCCGACCCAGTGCCATGCCAATCGCCGTTCCCGAAGTGATCCCGCACGTCTTCTCCGAAGCACGTGAAGACGTCATCTCTCGCCAGGGCGGCGCGGAGGAGGGGGTGATCGAAGTCGACGCCGGTGTCGAGAACGCACACGGCCAACGCTGCCTCCGGCGCGCGCTCCGCACGCTGAGCGAGATCTGACGCAACCTCGCGCTCGTCGCGTGCGTCGAGGGGCAGAAACTCGAGGTCGAGCGGGGGTGCGCTTCTGAGCTCCGCGATCGAGTCGAGCAGCTCCGCGGAGCGCGTCATGTTCTCGATGGACGCGCGCGCAAGGAGCACGCTGCGATCAGGAAACCGGAGCTCTCGAGTCGAGATGTGGAGGCCAAGTATCGTCGCGTGCCGACGAAAGCGGGCCGCATCAACGCCGCGCCGCAGCCACACCTCCCACCAAAACTCGCCGACGCCGTCCGGAAACGGCACGGTGGGGTCAGTCCAGAAGGAGCGAGCGACCGATCGACGGATCGACTCCATGCTGCTCACAAGCGCCTTGTTCCTCGGCGCCGTTGCCGGGTCCGTGGGCGCAAAGGCTTGGATCTTTCGCTCCAGCACCCCCAACTGCCCTTCGGGGACGAAGAGTGTCGCTTGCGCGAGCCCCTGCTCGAGCTCGGTCACGGTGACGATCTCGATATGCGCGCGCGGATCGCGATTCCGCTCATCGGCGAGAGACTTGAGGGGAAACGCCTAGTTTGGAATGAACTTCACGTCCACGAAAACGCCGGCGCAGTCGTCGAGGAGGGCAGCCTGACGATCCGCCGTCAGGCGTGTGACGTCGCCGGCAGCGGTCTGGAGTTCGCGGATAAGGCCGCGTGCATGAGCCGCGGGATCGGCCCGCGTCGGATAACGGGGCACCGCTGGATTCGCTCGCGGCGACTGCGGCGCCGTAAACGGCCGCTCCGTCGTGATCTCGTTGGGGAATAGATGATTGAGCTTCTCCGAGCGATCGGGCATGACAGCCTCCGTTCCCCGCGCTTCGAGCTACTTCGCAGCGACAACCGTGTGCGCTGTCTTTCGCTCGCGCAATGCGCGGATGATGTCTTCCTCCGGGAGCGACGAGCGTTCGGCGAGGATCATGTCCTTCGCGGCATCCTCGCTCGCGCGCACGATCTCGGCGTAGCTGAGTCCCGCCGCTTCATGAGCAAGGTGCTCCCACCGAACTCCGTCCGTCGGGAAATCGGCAAGCGCGCGCTTGAGGGTGGCGACGATCTCCGCAACCTCCGGCAGCGCGTACGAGAGGACGTCATCGAAGCGACGAATGAGCGCGCGATCGAGGATCTCGCCGTGGTTCGTCGCTGCGATCAAGATGCTCTCGGACTCGTCGGCCTCGATGAATTGCAGAAAACTGTTGAGGATGCGCCGGATCTCGCCCGTGTCGTTCGGGAGCGCGCGCTGCGCTCCGATCGCATCGAACTCGTCGAAGAGGAAGACGGCGCGCACCGACCGCATGGCGTCGAAGACCAGCTTCAGCTTTGCCGCGGTCTCGCCCATGAACTTCGTGATCATCGACTCGAAGCGAACGAGGTAGAGCGGAACGTGCAGCTCGCCGGCGACCGCTCGGGCCGTCATCGTCTTGCCCGTGCCTGGAGGGCCGACGAGGAGGAGCTTCCGGCGCGGACGAAGGCCGTGCTGGTGAAGTCGTGCGGTGCCGCGGGTCTCGCGAAGCGCCCGCTCGAGGCCCCGCGCGAGCGTCTCGGAAAGGACCATGTCGGCGACCTTGAGATCCGGGTAAGACGCGCTGACGAGATCGCCGAGGTCGCCACGAGGCTGAGCCAGAGGGATCGGCCGCTTCGCACCCGCGGGAAGCGCAGACCCTCGGGCTCGTGCCGCATCCACAAGGTCGCGGAGCTCTTGCGCCAGCTTGGCGTGGCCTTTTCGGGCCTCGTCCGCCGCGAGCTGAAGTGCGGTCCGATAGAACCGCGCGTCGTCGCTCTTGGCGAAGCTCTCGATCAGGGTCTTGAGTTGATCGGCCGTCGGCATGTGAGCGTAGGAGGAGCGAAGCCACCCAGTAGGACGACAGTACCACAACCGCCCTTCGTGGCCTTCGTCCGCTAGCGACGGCGGCCCTGGTCAATGCGCACGAAGTTGGCTCGTTCGCCCGGCAGGCGCCCCCGTAAGATGTCGGCAAGCAGGTCAGCAGTCTCGTGCCGGCCCGCTAGCGTCGCGGCGACGATCGCTCGCTCGAGATCGCGGACGGAGTCGGGAGCGCGCGCCACCTCGGCAGAACTCGTCCAGGGGGGCGTTTCCCTACTCGGCACATAGTGACCGATGGGGTCAACGCGCGGTGCCGCCTGCGTCCGGGCGCCGGATTCGGTCCGATTGCTCCCGTCGCTGCCACATCCATTGTCCTCGGTGACGTTTCGTGACGAATCATCCTGGCGCAACGAGAAACAAGCCGGATCACGATCCACACCTACGCTCCCCGGCTGCGTCGCAACCCCGCGCAATCCTTCACTTTGCGCCACCGTGCCGTCCCCTTCGAAGCCACGGGTCGGGGGTTCGAATCCCTCCGGGCGCGCCAGAAGGTCGACGTCTTTCGGACGATCCCTTCGCGATCCCGGCGTCGAGCGTCCTCGCCTACGGGAAGTAGGCTCCGGG
>Ga0182030_10015121_pt1 | contig 15150 bp, 12 predicted proteins | sample 812S3MmetaG_FD_121299 | JGI IMG/M metagenome (GOLD analysis project Ga0182030, IMG submission 121299) | Permafrost microbial communities from Stordalen Mire, Sweden - 812S3M metaG (Illumina Assembly) | ecosystem: Environmental > Terrestrial > Soil > Wetlands > Permafrost | place: Sweden... | reverse complement strand
CGTCGGGCGTGGCAGCAACCCCCACGATCGGCGCATTGAGATGCAGCCCGCCCGTCGATCCGTAGAACGACGCGTCGCCGAAGCTGAAGACCCCACCGTCGGACGCCACCAACCAGTAGCCGTGCCCGTCGGGCGTGGCAGCAACCCCCACGATCGGCGCATTGAGATGCAGCCCGCCCGTGGATCCGTAGAACGACGCGTCGCCGAAGCTGAAGACCCCACCGTCGGACGCCACCAACCAGTAGCCGTGCCCGTCGGGCGTGGCGACCATGCCGACGATCGGGGCGCGGAGGGTCTGCCCGCCCTCGGAGCCGTAGAACGAGGCATCGCCGAAGCTGAAGACCCCACCGTTCGACGCGGCAATCCAGTAACCACGGCCATCGGTGGTGGTGACAACTTCGACGCCTGAGGCCGAACCCGAACCCGAACCCGAACCCGAACCTGAACCGGTCGCCGAGGCCGTCGCGTCCGATCGGGCGGCGATCGAGGATGTGGCACTCGGCGCGTCCGCTCCGGCCGCCCCCGGCAACGCAACAAGAGGTACCGACACGAGGATCGATGGGAGCAACGCCATCGCACTGGCGAAGACAAGCCCCGGCAACCGATGGATGCGCTTCCGAACCAGCAAGACGTCCAGACTATGGGCGGCGGCTGTTGGCCTCGATGCCGGTCGCCTCGAGCGGGCATGCGTTTTTCACTCGTACCACTTCTGGTACGACCCCGAATTGAATCCACGGGGCCCGCTGCCCGGCACTAAGGAACCGATGCGCACATCGCGCCCGATCGGGAGGCCGCGGTCGATGCCGGGACACCCAGGGCGGCCGACCGGGCACAGATCGAGCGCCTTTGGATCCGGCTATTCCAGGGGCGCCCCAGAGGCCAGCGCGCCGGCGGTCGCGGCCTCCAGTTCGGCCACTTCGTCGGGGAGGAGGCGCGAGATCAGCTCCATCGCCCGGAAGGCGATCTCCGCTGGCCCGGGGGCGTCCGGGCGCATGAGGTTGGCCATTATCCGGAGGAGCTGGTTCATGATGAATTCGGAGCGCATGCCGACGCCCACACAGAGCTTCATGGCCTGCGGGTTCGAGATCATGCGGACGAACGCCCGTGCGACCTTGTAATAAGGACCGTAGGCGGCCTCGATCTGCCGGTCGTAGTCCGCCAGCGCCCGGGCGCCTTCGCCGCCGAGGGCGTGGCCCAGCGCGGACGCGGCCAAGCGCCCGGTTTCGTAGCCGTAGGCGATGCCCTCGCCGTTGAAGGGGTTGATGGTGCCGGCGGCGTCCCCGGCCAGCAGCACGTTGACTCCGGCTCGCGGCCCCACCGACAGACCCATGGGCAGCTTGCCTCCGGTGGGAGGGCCGAGGCTGGTCTCCGGCGAGAGGCCCCAAGACTCCGGGGCCCAGTTCACGAAGGCATCCATGAGGTGGGAGGTGTTGACGCCCTTCCAACGCCGGTCGGTCGAGAGGAGGCCGACACCGACGTTGACCCGTCCGTCCCCCATAGGGAAGATCCAGCCGTAGCCGGGGACGACATTGCCCTCGGCGTCGCGAATGTCCAGGTGAGACTCTATGAAAGGATCGTCATGGCGGTCCGAGGTGTAGTAGCCGCGCAGGGCCATGCCGAGGGGCAGGTCCCGGCGGCGATTGGTGCCCAGCATCCGACCAACCCGTGAGTTGGCCCCGTCGGCCACCACGACGTAGCGGGCCAGAAGCTCCCGGTCGCCGGCCTCTCGGTCGCCGGCCGTCGGGGGGTCGCCGGTCACCGTCTCTGCCGCCTTCTCCCTGATGGTCACCCCCTTGAGGTGGGGCAGGGTCGGTCCCGCCTCAAGGATGATCGGCGCGACGACCTCGGTCCCCGACAAAAGGGTGGCTCCCGCCTTGACGGCACGCTCGGCCACCAGGCCGTCGAGGTCGTGGCGGGTGATGGTATAGCCGTAGTTGGGAAAATTGGGGTGCTCGGGCCATTGCATCTCGACGGAATGGCCGAAGCCGTAGGCCCGGAGCCCCCCGTACTTGTGGGATCCGGCCAGAGCATCCTCGAGGCCCATGTCGGCCAGCTGCCGCACGGCCCGTGGCGTAAGGCCGTCCCCGCAGGTCTTGACCCGCGGGAAGTGCTTCTTCTCCACCACGACCACGTCCCAGCCGGCATCGGCCAGCCAGAAGGCGCAGGAGGACCCTGCCGGACCCCCGCCGACGATGACCACGTCGTGCACCGGGGTCGGGGTGGCGGCGGCCCTGGCGGAGGCCCTGGTCCTCGGTGTGGCGGAGGCCTTGGCCGCAGGTGTGCGCGGCGGGCGGGCTGCGGGTCCGGGTTTCGGGTCGGCCGGGTCGGCCGGGTCGGGAACGGCGCGTGGCGTCACCCCCGCATCGTAGGCCGCTGCCAGGAGCTTTCGGTCAGCCCTCGATGTGCCCGCGGAAACCGTCACATGGTAGAAACGTCTCCCGTGGACCAGTACCTTCCGATCCTCATTCTGGGCGTGCTCGGCCTGGGCTTTACGGTCTTCTCCCTCGCCAGCTCCGCCATGCTCGCGCCCAGGAAGAAGCCGACCGTGGCCAAGCTCTCACCCTACGAGTGCGGCATCGTGCCCGACCGGGAGCCGCCGCAGCGTTTCCCGGTGCGCTTCTACCTGGTCTCGATGATTTTCATCATCTTCGACATCGAGATCGTGTTCCTCTACCCCTGGGCGGTCGTCTTCAAGCAGATCGCCGCCTTCGGACTGATCGAGGTCATCGTCTTCGCCGCCGTGGTCTTCGTCTCCTTCCTCTACCTGATCTCCAACGGCGCCCTGACCTGGGGCCCGCCCAAGACCCTGCAGTCCGGGATGCCCTCGCGGACCTCGGAGTCCACCATCTCCCGGATCAGCGCGGCCCGCTCGCGGCCGGGTCAGGCGGCCTGAACAATGGGACTCGAGGACCTCCAGCACAATTTCTTGACCGGGAAGATGGAAGACCTGGTCAAGTGGGCCCGGCGCAACAGCGTGTGGCCGGCCACCTTCGGCCTCGCCTGCTGCGCCATCGAGATGATGTCCCTCGGCGCGGCCGACTTCGACATCAGCCGTCTGGGGATGGAGGTCTTCCGGGCCTCGCCGCGCCAGGCCGACCTCATGATCGTGGCCGGACGGGTGTCCCAGAAGATGGCCCCGGTCCTGCGCCAGGTCTACGACCAGATGATGGAGCCCAAGTGGGTGATCTCCATGGGCGTCTGCGCCTCGACGGGCGGCATGTTCAACAACTACGCCATCGTCCAGGGTGTGGACCAGATCGTGCCGGTCGACGTGTACGCCCCCGGATGCCCGCCCTCCCCCGAGACCCTCCTGCACGCCATCTTGACCCTGCACGAGAAGATCCGGACCGGGGAGATCACCCGCCGTCCCGGGACCACCCTTCCCGTCGGCGAGCAGGCAACGGGTGGCTGGGTGCCCACCATGCCCGACGCCGTGCGGGTGGCCACACCGCGGTGAGCGACGCCGGCTCGCTCAGCGTCCTGCCCGATGTGCCGCGCCTGCCCGACCGTTCGGTCAGCCAACTGGCCTTCCCGCACCGGGAGACCTACGCCGAGATGGTCGGGGCCTTCCGGGACGCCGGTTTCGAGACCTGTTCCGACCTGTGCGCGGTCGACTATCTGACCCATCCCGGGCGCACGTTGCCCGAGGGCGTGAAGGCGGAGCGATTCGAGGTCGTGGTCAACCTGCTCTCGCTCTCCATGCGCCAGCGGGTCCGGATCCGGGTCCAGGTTCCCGAGAAGGACCCGGTCGTCCCCACGCTGACCGACATCTACTCCGGCACCGAGGCCATGGAGCGTGAGGCCTTCGACATGGTGGGGATCATTTTCGAGGGGCATCCGGACCTCACCCGCATTTTGATGCCCGACGACTGGGAAGGCCATCCGCTGCGCAAGGACTACGGCGTCGGCCGGGTGCCGGTCCAGTTCAAGGAAGCGCCGGGACCCCGATGAGCGACGAGGAAGTGGACCAGAGCCGGGACGAGCCCCCGGTGCACGTCGGGCACCGGGGCGGCTACTCCGAGGAGATCGAGGACCTCGAGGAGCAGGCGAGCGAGGAGCTGGGGCTCGCGGAGTTCGGGAGCGAGGGCTTCCGGACGGTCGGCCGGGAACGCCACGCCACCGAGACGGCGGCGCTGGTGGCCGAGACCTCCGAGGGTGCCCAGGAGCTGCTGCCGCGGAGCACGACCGGCAGCGGCGAGCTGCGCCGGGAGGTGGGGGCCGTCCTGCGCCTGCCCGAGGGCAATTACGTCAACCCCGACGACATCGACATCGAGCGGCGCGACGACGAGACGATGATCATCAACATGGGGCCGCAGCACCCCTCCACCCACGGGGTGCTGCGCCTGATGCTCGAGCTCGACGGCGAGACCGTGTTGCGTACCAAACCGATCATCGGCTACCTCCACACCGGCATGGAGAAGACGGGGGAGGAGCTGACCTACGTCCAGGGCGCCACCAACGTGACCCGCATGGACTACCTGTCGCCGCTCACCAATGAGCTGGTCTTCTCCATGGCCACCGAAGCCCTGCTGGAGGTGGAGCTCCCGCCGCGGGCGGTGTGGATCCGGATGCTCATGGCCGAGTTGCAGCGGGTGTCGTCGCATCTCATGTGGATGGCCACCAACGGCATGGACCTCGGGTCGACCTCCATGATGATCTACGGGTTCCGCGAGCGTGAGATGGTGTTGGCCTTCTTCGAGAAGACGACCGGGCTGCGCATGAACCACAACTACATCCGCCCCGGAGGCGTGGCGGCCGATCTCCCCGATGGTTGGCAGGACGACGTGGCGGTCATCTGCGACACGGTCATGGCGCGCACCTTCGAGTACGACGAGCTGCTCACCGGACAACCCATCTTCCGTGAGCGGACCGAGGCCGTGGGCAACCTGACGGCGGAGGAGGCACTCGCCCTGTCGGTGACCGGCCCCGTCCTGCGCTCGACCGGGGTGCCCTGGGACCTGCGCCGGACGATGCCCTACCTGGACTACGACAAGCTCGAATTCGATGTCATCGTGGGCAAGTACGGCGACAACTTCGACCGCTACTCCGTGCGCCTCAACGAAATACGGGAGTCCATAAAGTTGGTCCGCCAGATCGCCGAGCGCATGCCGGCCGGCGACTACCGCGTGCAGGACCGCAAGGTCACGCCACCGCCACGGGCCCGGATCGACGAGAGCATGGAGGCGCTGATCCACCACTTCAAAATCTTCACCGAGGGCTTCCGCGTGCCCGAGGGGGAGGTGTACGTGGCGATCGAATCCCCCCGGGGAGAGCTGGGCTGCTACATGGTGTCCGACGGGACCTCCAAGCCGTACCGGATGCACATCCGCGGACCGAGCTTCGTCAACCTCCAGGCACTGCCGGTGCTGTTGCGCGGCGGGCTGATGGCCGACGCGGTCGCCGTGATCTCGTCGGTGGACCCTGTCATGGGGGAGGTCGACCGGTGAGCCACCTCTCCGCCGACGTTCTCGAGCGGGCCAAGGACCTGGTCGCGCTGTATCCCGAGCCGCGCTCGGCCCTGATCCCCCTCTGCCACCTGGCGCAGGAACAGGACGGGTGGTTGCACCCCGAGGCCATGAGCGAGATCGCCGAACTGGTCGGTGTCACCGCAGCGGAGGTGCGGGGCACGGCCACCTTCTACGACATGCTGCACACCGAGCCGGTCGGGACCTACGTGGTGTCGGTCTGCACGAATATCGCGTGCCTGCTGGGCGGGGCCGAGGAGTTGCTGGAGCACGCCGAGACCACGTTGGGTGTGCGCGCCGGGGGCACGACGCCCGACGGCGTCTTCACGCTCGAGGAGTCCGAATGCCTGGCCGACTGCGACCGGACCCCCTGCGTCCAGGTCAACCACCGTTACGTGGGCGGCCAGACGGCACAGAGCTTCGACCAGTTGGTGGCCGACCTGCGCCGCGGAGCGCTGGCGGACACGGTGCCGCACCACGGCACCCTGGTCCGTGTCCGGCGGAGCGTGGGTCTCGAGGCGGACAAGGAGACGATCGTGGCCGAACGGGCCGCCATAGAAGCCGACAAGGTGAACCGTGCGGAGGCGGCAGAGGGCGCCACGGTCGCGGGGCCGCCCCCCTCGACATCCTCCGAAGCGGCGCCCACCCCGCCCCCGCCGACGCCACGCAAACCCAGCGGAGGGCCCGCCTGATGGCCATCACCGACGCCCCGAAGATCGTCACCGCCCGTCTCGGGTACGACGACTCCCACACGCTGGAGCGCTACCTGGCCACCGGTGGCTACGAGGGCCTGCGCAAGGCGCTCACGATGACGCCGGAGGCCGTGGCCCACGAGGTCGACACGGCCAGCCTGCTCGGCCGCGGCGGCGCGGGCTTCCCCGCCGGGCGCAAGTGGTCGATGCTGCGGAAGAACGCGATCACCTACCTGGTGATCAACGGGGACGAGAGCGAGCCGGCCACCTTCAAGGACCACCTCCTCATCGAACGGGACCCGCATCAGATCCTCGAAGGGGTGCTGATCTCGGCCTACGCGCTGCAGGTCACCCAGGCCTTCATCTACCTGCGGGGCGAGTTCGCCCTCGGGCTCGAACGGCTGCAGGCGGCGGTGAACGACGCCTATGCGCACGGCGCGGTCGGGGCCGACATCTTCGGGTCGGGCTTCTCCCTCGATGTCGTCGTGCACCCCGGTGCCGGCGCCTACATCTGCGGCGAGGAGACGGCGTTGCTCGAGTCCCTGGAGGGCAAGCGCGGCTTCCCGAGGATCAAGCCGCCGTTCTTCCCTGCGGTCAACGGTCTCTACGGCGAGCCCACCGTGGTGAACAACGTCGAGACGATGGCCAACATCCCGTGGATCATCACCAACGGCGGCGCGGCGTTCGCCGCACTGGGTGAAGGCCGCTCGACGGGGACTCGTCTGTTCGCGCTGGCCGGGCACGTGCACAACCCGGGGGTCTACGAGATCGAGATGGTCAAGACCACCTTCCGGGACCTGATCTACGCCCCGGTGCTCGGTGGGGGTATCACCGGCGGCAGGACGCTCAAGGCCTTCATCCCCGGCGGCGTCTCGGCCCCGTGGTTCGGGCCCGAGCACGTGGACCTGCCGCTGGGGCAGGACGAGGTGGGCAACGCCGGGTCGATGCTGGGGTCAGGCTCCGTGGTGGTCATGGACTCCTCCACCTGCGCGGTGCGGGCCGCCTGGCGCATCACCAAATTCTTCTCCCGCGAGTCGTGCGGGCAGTGCACGCCGTGCCGGGAGGGCTCGGGGTGGCTCGAACGGATCATGTACCGAATTGAGAATGGCGCCGGACGCGAGGAAGATCTCGATCTGCTCATGGACCTTTGCGACAACATCTCTCCCGGCGTGGCCTGGCCCCCGCAGCAGACGACCATCTGCGTGCTCGGCCCATCCATCCCCTCCTCCATCGCCTCGGCCATCCGCATGTTCCGTGACGAGTTCCTCGTGCACATCAAGGATGGGGGGTGCCCCTTTGCCTGAGTCCGGCCCCCCCTCCGACCCCGGTCAGATCTCGTTCACCCTCAATGGGCGCACCGTGGCGGCCAAGCCCGGCGAGCTGCTCATCGCGGCGGCCGAGCGCGCCGGCACCTACATCCCCCGCTTCTGCTACCACCCCCGCATGGAGCCGGTGGGCATGTGCCGCATGTGCCTGGTCGAGGTGGACAGCCCACGCGGCGCGACACTGCAGCCGTCCTGCTTCATTGCGGTGGCCGACGGCATGGTGGTCGACACCACCTCGGAGAAGGTCAAGAAGGCGCAGGACGGGGTGCTCGAATTCCTCCTGGCCAACCACCCGCTGGACTGCCCGATCTGCGACAAGGGCGGCGAGTGCCCGTTGCAGGACCAGACGCTGGCGTATGGCCCCGGGGAGAGCCGTTTCATTGAGGAGAAGCGCCACTTCGAGAAGCCGATCGCCATTTCGGATCTGGTGCTGCTCGATCGCGAGCGGTGTATCCAGTGCGCGCGCTGCACGAGGTTCGCGTCCGACGTCGCCGGGGAGGCGCAGATCGACTTCGCCGGCCGTGGCGAGAACGTCGAGGTGGCGACCTTCCCCACCGAGCCGTTTTCCTCGTACTTCAGCGGCAACACGGTGCAGATCTGCCCGGTGGGCGCCCTGACCGCCACGCCCTACCGCTTCACGGCCCGCCCGTGGGACCTCGACCAGGTCGAGTCGACCTGCACCAGCTGTTCGGTCGGGTGCCGGGTGGCCGTGCAGTCCTCGTCCAACCGGTTGACCCGGTTGCTGGGCATCGACTCGGAACCGGTCAACCACGGGTGGCTGTGCGACAAGGGGCGGTTCGCGTTCGAGTCGGTCAACGGCGACGAGGTGGATGCCTCGCCGGTCGAAGAGGCATTGGCCGACGAGGCCGTCGACGTGGTCCCGGCGACGGCGTCCCAAGTGGTGAGCCTCGGCGCTTCCCGCGGGCAGTTCCTGGGCGAGGCCCACGAGACGGGGCGCTTCGAGCACGGCCGGCTCATTGAGCCCCAGATTCGCAAGAACGGCGAGCTGGTCGCCGCCAGCTGGGGCGAGGCGCTCGCCGCGGCGGCCGCCGGTCTCACGAAGGCGCAAAGTGCCGGTGGGCCCGGCGCGGTCGCCGTCATCGGCGGCGCCCGGCTGACCAACGAGTCAGCGTACGCCTGGGCCAAGCTGGCCAAGGGCGTCATCGGCACCGACTCGGTCGACGCCCAACTGGGCGACGGCCTCCCGGCGGATCTCGTCCTCGGCCTGCCCCGGGCCACCATCGACGCCGCGGCCGCCGCCCCGGTACTCATCACCCTGGCCGGCGACCTGCGCGAGGAGTTGCCGGTGCTGTTCCTCCGCCTGCGCGAGGCGGTGAAAGGCGCCACGACCCTGATCGAGCTGGCCGCGGCCCCGACCGCGTTGACCCCGCTGTCTGTGGCTTCGCTGGCGCTCCGTCCGGGCGAGGCCCCCGTGGTGGCGGGCGCCCTGTGTGGCGACACGGCCGCCGCCACGGCGCTCGACGCGCATCCGGAGGGCTCGGCGGTCAGCAGCGACGCCGTGACGACCGCCCGGAACGTGCTGGCGGCGCACCCCGACGGCGATGGCGTGGTCATCGTGCTCGGCCGTCCGTCGTACGCCGAGTCGGGCGAGGTGGTGGCCGAGGCCGCGCGGGTCCTGGCGCAGGCACTGCCCAAGGCGACCTTCCTCCCGGCACTGCGCAGGGGCAACATCTTCGGCGCACTCGACATGGGACTGGCGCCCGGGCTCCTGCCCGGTCGGGTCGGCCTCGAGTCCGGCCGGGAGTGGTTCACGGCGGCCTGGGGGAGCGTGCCCGCGGCCGCCGGGCTCGACACCGCCGCCATCCTGGCGTCCATGGCCGGGGTGGAGGCCGGCGAGAGTGCCGGCCGCGAGAGCGCCGGCCCTGCCGTCACCTCCCTGATCCTGTTGGGCGCCGACCCGCTGAGCGACTTCCCCGACCGGGCCGTGGCCGAGAAGGCGCTCTCGGCCGGACACTTCGTGGTGGCCGTCACCGGTCACCCGTCGGAGTCGGTCACCTCGTATGCCGACGTCGTGCTGCCGTGCGCCGTGGCCCACGAGCGCCCCGGCACCACGACCAACATCGAGGGGCGCGTGAGCCGGTTGGCCCAGAAGCTGACCGCGCCCGGGTTCGCCTGGCCGGACTGGATGATCGCGGCCGAGCTGGCCGCCGCCCTCGGGGCGGATCTGGGCGTGAGCAGCGCCAACGACCTGGCCGATGAGCTGCACCTCACCGCACCCGCCTACTTCGGGCTCACGGCGGCCGTGCTCCACTCCGACGCGGCGCACGACGGGGTCCTGGTGCCGATCGTGGCCGGCGCCGCCCCATCGGCCGATGTCGAGCCCATCGACCCCATGGCACTCCCCGGGGTCGAGTCGGTCGAGCGGCAGGGTGCGCCGCCCCGCAGCGGGTCCGCCGGGGGGGACGGCTCCGTCCGCGCCCGCATCGGCGCCCTGGGAGCTCCGCCCGCGCTGCTCTCCGGCATCGGGTCCTCGGACACCGACGCAGCCCACGTCGCGCCCGCCGACAGTTACGCCCTGCGGTTGGTGGCCACCCGCCGCCTCTACGACGCCGGGAGCTCGGTGACCGGATCACCCTCGCTCACACCACTGGTGCCCCCGCTCGTGGCGCGCGCCAACCCCTACGACCTCGACCGGCTGGGCGCCGCGACCGGCGATCGGGTCCGGGTACGGTCGGCGCGCGGCGAGCTGGTCCTGCCGGCCGAGGCGGACCCCGGGGTGCCCCGCGGCGCCGTCGCGGTCGACTTCAACGTGCCGGTCGGTCCGGGAACTCCCGGCAATGCCGTGGCCACCCTCATCGACAGCCGCAACCCGGTGACCGAAGTGCGTCTGGAGTCGGTGTGATCGCCGCCCTCCTCGCACATCTCGGCGTGGCCATTTCGGCGACGGGCTCACCGCTGACCTCCCCCAACCAGGGCCTCGGCGACCCGCTCTTCTCCCAGGGGTTCACCTGGGAGGTCTGGGTCATCCTCGTGGTCAAGGTGCTCGTGGCCTTCGTGGTGCTGTTGATCGCGACGGCCATGATGATCTGGTTCGAGCGCAAGGTGATCTCGGACATGCAGAGCCGCATCGGGCCCAACCGCGCCGGCCCCTGGGGGTTGCTGCAGACGTTGGCGGACGGCACCAAACTGATCTTCAAAGAGGACCTGGTCCCCGAGCAGTCGGACTCCTTCACCTTCAAGCTGGCTCCCTATCTCTCGACGGTCCCGGCCTTCATCACCTTCGCCGTGGTGCCGGTGGGCGGCATCATCCGGCTGGGGAGCCACACCTTCGAGCTCCAGGTGGCCGATCCCCCGATCGGAATCCTGCTCGTGCTGGCCATGTCGGGCATCGCGGTCTACGGCGTCATGCTGGCCGGCTGGTCGTCGGGGTCGAAGTATCCGCTTCTCGGCTCGGTGCGCGCCTCGGCCCAGGTCATCTCCTACGAGGCCGCCCTGGGCATGACCGTGGTCACCGTGGTGCTGGTGAGCCATTCGCTCTCCACCCGGGCCATCGTGGCGGCGCAGTCGAACGGGTTCTGGAACTGGAACCTGATACGGCTCGGCTTCGTGCCGTTCATCTTCTTCATGATCGCCATCACGGCCGAGCTGACCCGGCCGCCCTTCGACCTGACCGAGGCCGACTCCGAGCTCGTCGGTGGCTTCCACACCGAGTACTCCTCCATGCGGTTCGGCATGTTCTACCTGGCGGAGTTCATGAACACCATCACCATGTCGGCCGTCGTGGTGACCCTGTTCTTCGGCGGGCCCAACGGCCTCATCCCCCCGTGGCCCGGTGCCACCATCTACATGCCGCTCATCTGGTTCCTCCTCAAGACGGTGGCGTTCTGCTTCATTTACGTGTGGTTCCGCGCCGCCCTGCCGCGGCTCCGCTACGACCAGCTGATGGACCTCGGGTGGAAGCGGCTCATCCCCATGTCCTTGGCCTGGCTGCTGCTGGTGGCCGCCGTCGTGACGTGGCACTGGAGCGGCCTGATCATGGCGCCGGTGGTGCTGGCGGCGGCGGTGCTGCTCGTCCGGGCCACCCGGCTGGGCTCGGACGCCACCAAGCGCGACTCCGTCCTCCCCTCGGTCGGTCGGCGGGTCGCCCCGGCGACGAGGCTGCCCGACGGCCCGAGACAGGGAGTTGACGCGTAGTGGGCCTCGGCGACGAAGTGAAGGACCAGCTCAGCTTCCTCGGTGGGTTCAAGCTGACCTTTCAGCACCTGACCCGGCCCCGGGTGACCACCTCGTACCCCGACGAGAAGAGGGCCAAGCAGCCGCGCCAGCACGGCCGCCACGTACTCAACCGCTACGAGGACGGCATGGAGAAGTGCATCGGCTGTGAGCTCTGCGCCGGGGTGTGCCCGGCCGACTGCATCTACGTGCGCGGGCTCGACAATCCGCCGGACCACCCGGTCTCCCCCGGGGAGCGCTACGGCTACGTCTACGAGATCAACTACCTGCGCTGCATCCACTGCGACATGTGCGTGGAAGCCTGCCCGACCGAGGCCATCACCGAGTCCAAGCTGTTCGAGTTCTCCTTCACCAACCGCTCCGATGCCATCTACACCAAGAAGGAGCTGTTGGTGGATGACCGCGGCATGCCGCAGAAGCTCCCGTGGGAGGACTGGCGCGAGGGCGACGACATGATGACCTCCGGCTGGATGCGCGCCACGGCGCCGTCGGGGAACGCGGCCTACGAGGGTGAGGTCCAGTGGTCCGGTGAGCTGGGGTACGGCGTGCGCGCGCCCGAGGGTGGGCAGTCGGGTCACCGCGACGACGAGCTGACCGGGACCAAGCCGCTGCGCGACATCCTCGAAGCGCACCTGTTGACCGAGGACATCCCGCTGGCGCACCGCGGCATGCAGGGAAGGGTGTGGCGGGCCAAAATCGGGGCGGAGAAGAACAAGAAGAAGATGGAAGCCATGCGCGTCCGGATGAACGACCTCAGGGCGGCGCGCAAAGCGGCGAAGGCCAAGGGGAAGGCCTGATGCTCCACCTCGCCCTTGCCGTGGCTTCCACGCGTCCTACCTGGCCCGACATTCTGGTGTTCGCGGCCAGTGCCGCCGTGATCCTGGTCGGCGCGGTCGGCGTGGTCACCTCGGCCAATCCGGTGCACGCCGCCCTGAGCCTGGTGATGACGCTCTTCGGCGTGGCCGTCCTGTTCATTGAGCAGGAGGCCGACTTCCTGGCCGCCGTGCAGATCATCGTCTATGCCGGTGCCATCGTGGTCCTCTTCCTGTTCGTGATCATGTTCCTCGGCGTCGACCGGCGCGAGGACATCAATGTGGAACCTCTCGCCGGCCAGCGGACCCTGGCGTTCGTGATGGTGGGGATCACCCTGGCCGGGGTCATCGCCATGCTGGCCACGTCCCACTGGGTCACCGGGGCGCACCAGGTGGTCGGGCCCATCCAGGGGCCGGTCACCAAGGCCAGCGGCGCCCCGTCGGGCGAGGTGGCCCAACTCGGGCGGCAGCTGTTCACCACCTACCTCTTCGCCTTCGAGGCCACCGCCGCCCTGTTGGTGATCGCCGTGGTCGGCGCCGTGGTACTGGCCCGGCGCCCGGCAGTCTCGGAGAAGGAGGAGCGCGACGCGCTGGCCGCACGGGACGAGCAGGACGATCACGACCAGTCCGAACGGGGGGTGGCGTTATGAGCCTGTCCGCGGGGTGGTACCTGGGGCTGGCCGCCCTGGTCTTCTCCATCGGCGCCATCGGCCTTTTGGTGCGGCGCAACGTCCTGATCATGTTCATGTGCATCGAGCTCATGCTCAACGCGGCCAACCTGACCTTCGTCACCTTCGCCCGGGTGCTCAACGACATCGGCGGGCAGGCCATCGTCTTCTTCGTCCTGGTGGTGGCGGCGGCCGAAGTCGTGGTCGGCCTGGGCATCGTGGTCACCAACTTCCGGCGCCGGTCGACGACCGTGGCCGACGACCTCCACTCGCTGAAGGGCTGACCTGAACCGTGGTGCACGTTGCCTACCTCATGCCCCTTCTGCCGCTGGCCGGCTTCGTGGTGCTCGCCTTCGGCGGCCGCCGCCTGGGCGACCCGCTGGCCGGGTGGGTCGCCACGGCCGCCGTCGCCGCCTCGTTCGTGGTGGCCTGCTTCGTCCTCGGTGGCGTGCTCAGCCAGCCCGACGCCCACCGCGTCTTCGTGCACAACTACTTCACCTGGTTCGGGGTCGGCGGATTGAACCTGCCGGTGGGGATCCTGGTCGACCCCCTCTCCATCACCATGTGCATGTTCATCACCGGCGTGAGCGCCCTCATCCACCTGTACTCGGTCGGGTACATGAAGGGCGACCCCGATTACCCGAAGTTCTTCGTCTACCTCAACCTCTTCGTCTTCTCCATGCTCCTCTTGGTGTTGGCGAACAACCTGCTGCTCACCTTCGTCGGGTGGGAGGGGGTCGGCGTCTGCTCCTACTGGCTGGTCTCCTACTGGTTCGGTCGCGACTCGGCGGCCTCGGCCGGCAAGAAGGCCTTCATCTACAACCGCATCGGCGACGCCGGCTTCCTCGTGGCCATGTTCTTGATTTTCGAGAAGACGGGCACGCTCGAGTACGAGGGCGGCCCGGGCGGCGGGATCTTCGGTCAGCTGCACCACCTGGGGGGTGGGACGGGGACCGCCGTCGTGCTCCTGCTCTTCCTCGCCGCCACCGGCAAGTCGGCGCAGATCCCGCTGTTCAACTGGTTGCCCGACGCCATGGAGGGCCCGACCCCCGTGTCGGCCCTCATCCATGCCGCCACCATGGTCACGGCCGGGGTGTACCTGCTCTGCCGGATGAACCATGTCCTGGCGCTCTCCCATGCCGGAACGGAGGTCATCGCCATCGTCGGCGGCATCACCGCCTTCGTCGCCGCCACCATCGCCTGCGCGCAGCAGGACATCAAGAAGGTGCTCGCCTTCTCCACGGTGTCGCAGATCGGCTACATGGTCCTCGCCGTCGGCTCGGGCGCCTATATCGCCGCCATCTTCTTGATGGTCGCCCACGCCTTCTTCAAGGGCCTGCTCTTCTTGGGGGCGGGCTCGGTGATCCACGGGCTCGACGACGAGCAGGACCTCAAGCGCATGGGCGCCCTGCGCAAGACCATGAAGTGGACCACGGTCACGTTCGGGGTGGGGTGGCTGGCCATCGCCGGCATCCCCCCGCTCGCCGGCTTCTGGTCCAAGGGGGACGTGCTGGACAACGTCTACGCGCACTACAAGCCGCTGTGGGTCCTCGGGCTGCTGACCGCGATCCTCACCGCGTACTACATGACCCGGCTGGAGGTCCTGGCCTTCGGTGGCGATCCGCGCTGGGACGAGATCGGCCCCCACGGCGAGCCGGCCCACCACGCGCCGCATGAGTCGCCCTGGGTCATGCGCCTGCCGCTGGTGGTCCTGGCCGTCGCCGCGTTCTTCGGAGGGCTGCTCGACTTGCCGTGGATCCACCACGACTCCTTCGAGGGCTGGCTGGGCCCGGTGTTCTCCGGCAGCCTCTTCAACGACCATCTCCACTCCGGGGGCGAGTGGGCGCTGGCCTTGACCGACCTGGCCGCCGCCATCATCGGTCTCGTCGTGGCCTGGGTCCTGTGGCGGGGCGTCCAGGTGGACAAGCCCGAGCTCGAGCCGCAGTTCCTCCAGCGGGTCTGGTACTGGGACGACTTCTACGACGCCGTCATCG
>Ga0182030_10015120_pt1 | contig 15152 bp, 16 predicted proteins | sample 812S3MmetaG_FD_121299 | JGI IMG/M metagenome (GOLD analysis project Ga0182030, IMG submission 121299) | Permafrost microbial communities from Stordalen Mire, Sweden - 812S3M metaG (Illumina Assembly) | ecosystem: Environmental > Terrestrial > Soil > Wetlands > Permafrost | place: Sweden... | reverse complement strand
GCAAATCGGCCCAGGCTTCCTTCTTCTGGCGGGGATCGCGCAATAAAAACGCCGGATGATAAGTGACAATCAATTGCATTCCACGAAATGCATGAACCCGGCCGCGCAATCCAGCCAGCGGCTGACGCTGGCCTAATAGATAGGTGGCCGCGGTGGCTCCGAGCGCAACCAGCACCTGGGGACGAATTACGTCGATCTGGCGGAAGAGAAACGGTGAGCAGGTATTGGCTTCCACGGGTTCCGGCGTGCGATTGCCCGGCGGCCTGCACTTGACCACGTTGGCAATGTAGACTTCGGTACGCTTCAGGCCCATGGCGGCGATCATGTTGTTAAGCAGTTGGCCGGCCTTGCCCACGAATGGGAGTCCCTGCGCATCTTCGTCGGCGCCCGGTCCTTCGCCCACAAACATCAGGCGCGCGGCGGGGTCTCCGTCACCAAAGACCAGCTTGTTGCGGCCCTTGTGCAACTCGCAGCGGGTGCAGTCGCCGATGTCGTCGCGGATGAGTTGCAGGGCGGCAGCGCGATCGGCGATTGGGATAACATCGAGTGTCTGCGCGGGCGCGGAGAGCGGCTTGCGAGAGAGAATTTGTGCGTCCTCCTGAATAATTTTCGGCTGGGTTGCCGCATCCCCGGTCTCAGAAACGAGACCCTTCGACAGGCTCAGGGCAGACTCGGGGGCACCCCGGTTTTCCTGCTCGCTCGGCTGGGCGGCCAATTGGGCCAGCAACGCCGGGTCCACGGGCCTTCGGTAGAGCTCCGTCAATCCCAGGTCGCGATAAAAGCGAACGCGGGCCAGAAGCGCCTCTCGGGTTGCAGAATCGAGCTGGGGCGTCAATTCCTCTACTCCACAATCAGTTGCCGGCGGGTGGCAAAGGGTGAGGCGGTCTGGTTCAAGACCTGGTCCTGCCTCGACTTCTGGTCGATATGCTCGTCGAGTTCCAGAACCATGGAGCGTGGCCGCCGAAGGGCGATGATCTCGTCGAGAATACGGTCGGCGAGCCTGCGCTTGGTCATCTCGGGCAGCTCAATGGAAGTGCTCAGCGTAAGAAACGTGGCTGCGTTGGTGTCGGCGTCGATGCCCACGCCTTCGTTGGCTACATCGTTCACCACAATCGCATCCGCACCCTTGCGCAACAGTTTCGCGCGTCCATTTTCCAGGCGATTCTCAGTCTCGGCCGCAAAGCCGACAATCAGCTGCCCGGGACGACGCCGGCGAACCACTTCGGCCAGAATGTCTTCCGTTGGCGCCAGTTCGATCGTGATGGGCCCGGTACGCTTGAGCTTCTGTTCCGAGACCGAGACCGGCCGATAGTCGGCCACCGCAGCGGCCTTCACCACCAGGGTCGCCTCGGTCATGCGCTCCAGCACAGCATTCCGCATCTCGCCGGCAGTTGTAACCTTGACCAGTTCACAATGCGCGGGCGGGTACAGGGCCGACGGCCCGCTGATGAGAATCACTTTCGCGCCGCGGCTGTGAGCAGCCTCGGCCAGCGCGTAACCCATTTTGCCGCTTGAGCGATTGCCGAGGAAGCGAACCGGGTCAAGCGCCTCGCGCGTGCCTCCCGCGGTAACCAGCACCACTTCGCCAGCCAGGTCGTGACGGCGACCGAGCGCGCCCAGCACGGCATCGGCTATGGCCTCCGGCTCGGCCATGCGTCCCGCACCCACCATGCCGCAGGCCAGCTCGCCCGTTCCCGGCTCAATTACGCGAACCCCGCGCTGACGCAGGATTTCGAGATTAGCCTGGGTAGCCGGGTGATCCCACATATTCACGTTCATTGCGGGAGCCACCAGGACCGGCGCCTGTGTGGCCAGGTACATTGTGGAGAGGAAATCGTCTGCTATGCCATGCGAGAATTTTGCCAGGATGTTGGCGGTCGCGGGAGCCACCACCAGCGCCTCTGCCCACTGCGCCTCGGCAATGTGCTCAATGCCGCTCTGAACTGGGCTGGCTTCGGGGCCTTCGCCCGAGTTCCATTCATCCCACAGGCTGGTGATCACCTTGTGTCCTGTGAGCGCGGCAAAGGTAAGCGGCTGCACAAACCTGCATGCCCCCTCGGTCATGACCACGTGGACTTCAAGAGCCTGGCGCTGCAGTGCCCGCACAAGTTCCGCAGCTTTATACGCGGCAATTCCGCCGGCGACCCCCACGGTAACTCTCATGGCTCGATTGTAGCCGGTTTCCGGTGGCGCTTGCAGCCTGGAGCCGCAATCACCAATGCATAGTCTTGCTCACCCCTGGCGTGCTTGCTCTCGCCACCGATGGTCCGCGCTCGACAGATTCCGCGGGATGCGCTAAAAGAAGTGAGTGCCGCAAATCCTGGCCAACCCGCAGGCGATTCGCCGAGCCGTGACCCGCAGGTTCGACGCGCCTTCTCCCGTGCGTCTTTGGCATCTGGCCAGCTTCGATGCCCCCACCGTTGCGGTGGTCTGGATGCTCGGTTTTGCGTGGGCCGCCAAAATACCGCTCCCCTTGTGGAACGCCGTTCTATTGGCGCTGGTTGCCTGGGCGGTATACATCGCCGACAGGCTCCTTGACGCCCGGGCCAGCCTGTCTTCGTTTTACCACCATCGCCTGCGCCGGCGCCACCGCTTCCACTGGCGTCATCGCCGCTTCTTTGTTCCCATCGCCATTGCCGCCGCCCTGGCCGCTGCCTGGATCGTCATCGACTTCATGCCAACAACAGCCCGCGAGCGCAACGGCGTGCTGGCCACTGCCGCCCTGGCATACTTTACCGGCGTCCACTCCAGAGGAAAGCGCCTGCCCGTCGAACACAAGCCACTGCCCACGTCCCTGGCCCCGCTCCATTCGACCCATCCATGGAGTCCCGCGGCCTTGTTGTCAAAGGAGCTTCTTGTCGGCCTTCTCTTTACCGCCGCTTGTGCGCTGCCGGTTATCGGTCGCGCCACAGCCGTACCCGGCCATGCGCTTTGGACTCTATTCACCTCGGTGGCGTTTTATGCCGCCCTGGCCTGGTTAAACTGCCACGCCATCGAGCGCTGGGAATCCCGCGAGAAAACCTCCCGAGTCTCCAACGTCTTTGCCCCAGCCATACTTCTCTCCGTTGCCGGCCTGTTACTGGCGGCAACCTTCTGCTCCGCCCAACCCCGCCGCGCCGCCCTCATCGAAGCAGCCGCGGTGAGCGCACTGCTTCTAGCCCTACTCCACCGACTACGCTCCCATCTCACGCCTCTGGCTCTTCGCGCCGCGGCCGATCTGGTTCTGCTCACACCGGCCATCCTGCTCTTACAATGAATCTCCCCCCAAACTTCAATCGCCTCGCGACCCTCTATCTCTGGATGGAATACTTGACCTTCGGTCCGTGGCTCAACCGAATCCGCTGCGCATTTCTGGTCGACCTCCACTTCTGCCGTCGCGCCCTTGTCTTCGGCGACGGCGACGGGCGCTTCACCGAGCGCCTGCTCCGCGCCAACCCAACCATTCAAATCGACGCCGTCGACGCCAGTGCCGCCATGCTCAAATCCCTGCTCCGTCGCGCCGGCCCAAGCGCAATCCGCGTCCAAACTCACCTCGCCGACGCCCGCCAATGGCAGCCGCCCGCCCGCCCTTACGACCTCATCGTCACCCATTTCTTTCTCGACTGCCTCACCACAGAAGAGGTTCAATCGCTGGCACGCCAGCTTCGTGTCGCCGTCTCCCCGTCAGCGTTGTGGCTGGTCTCGGAGTTTGCTATCCCGCCCGGCCTCTTCGGCCGCGTGATCGGCCGCCCTCTTGTCGCCGCTCTCTACCTGGCCTTCGGCTGGTTAACCGGGCTCACTGTCCGCATTCTGCCCGATCATCGAACCGCCCTGTCCGCCTCCGGCTTCATTCTGGTTCAACACCGCGAGCTGCTCTGGGGCCTGTTGACCGGCGAACTCTGGTCTGCCGAGCCTCCCGGCGCGTAATGACTTAACAAGTTGCGGAAAAACTCGGCGTCTCGTGTGAATTCAGCGGGAGACGTCCCTCCGGGGCTGAAGCCCGCGATGATTATGTTGGCCTTATGCGGGGGTTGAAACCCCCGCCTCCCTCCGTAGATAAAGTTCATCCGCAAACTGCTAAGCCCTACAATGAAAATGCCTTAACTATTTGGAATTGTTACAAACGTGTTAATATCGAAGCTCAAGGAGCTAGCGGCCCACCCATCCACCCGCCTGAAAGATCGCAATGAATCTCTATCTGATGCGCCACGCCGATGCCGGAGTCGCCCGCGGAAATCCAGTCCTTGACGCTAAGCGGGCCCTCATCAAAGAGGGAAAGGACCAGTGCATGTTGATGGCGCGAGTCCTCAGCGCCCTCAAGGTCCAGGTTGATGTCATCGTCTCCAGCCCCCTCAAGCGGGCACTGCAAACGGCGCAGTTTGTCGGCACCGAGCTCGGATACGAAGCCAAGGTTGAAATCAGCCCGGCGCTTGGCCTCAGCGGAGACTACGCCGCATTCCAAAGGATGCTAGCCAAATACTCGGACCGCGAGGAAGTCCTGGTTGTCGGCCACAACCCCAACATGTTCCAGTTTCTGGGCCGCCTCGTCACAGCGAACGGCGGCGCAGCCATTCGGATGCGCAAGGGTTCCATCGCCCGCGTCGACCTCGACCGCCATCCCCCCCTGCTCCGCTGGCTCATCGATCCACGCATGGCTCGCTCAATTTACTCGAGCGTGGCAAAAAGCTCCCGCCCAAAGACCTCGCGAAAGTAGCCGGCCTCCTTGCGCAGGCTCCAAAGCTCCAGCTCCGCCCCTGTCCGGCCTGGCTCAACTTCCAAATAAACTCGCTTCGGATACACCCTGGCCGACACCCGCAAAACGTCCGACGCTCGATCCTGATTCAACGCCACCGCCAGCCGCAGCAGTACTACCGCCCGATGCACATGCTTGTGCTCATCCGCCGGAATGTTGCGCAGCGCACGGTCGCCCGGCTGCGGCCTGCTCTTGCCCAGATACCGTGCCAGCGCCGACACAATCGTCCGCTGCAGTTGGGTATAGCCGTAGATCTCCGAACTGGACACAATGTATTGTGTATGCCTGTGGTGTCCCTGGTGGTTGATGAACTTGCCCGTATCGCGCAGCATGGCGGCCGCCGCCAGCCAGCTCTCATACTCAACCGGCATCTTGTGCAGCGCCTTCAAATCCCGGAAGAGCTGCACAGCATGCGCCCGCACCGGTTCAGCCTGCTTCAAATCCACCCCGTACCGCCGGGCAGTTGCCAGCACGCTCTCCCACCGCTCCTGCTCGAACTCCCTGTGCACCGTGGCTCGCGCATCCCGCTCGGCCAGCATCTGCGCCAAAATCCCATCTCGCAGCCCCAGCGGCGAGTAGCGAAACCCCTCCAGCCCGAAGCTCTGCAGCAGCTGGGCAAAAACCTCCACCCCGGCCACAATAATCTCCGCCCTTCGCGGTCCAATCCCTTCCACCGCCTCGCGCTGGGGAAGAGTCATCGGCGCAATCCTCTCCGCCAGCTTACGCACATCCTCGGTCGCCACCATTCCTCGCGCCAGCTGGCCAGTCAGCTCGCTAACTCGTCCTTCTGCTGAGTTTCCAACCTTGTGACCAACCACCTTGCTGACTACGTTACGCGCCGACTTACTCACTCTCTGCCTTCGTCCCTCGCATTCTCCCGCCGCGCAAGCCTCGCCTAGAGCCGCCGCCGTTCCTGAAGTCCCAATCACCAGCCCCACGCCATCCGGCTGAATCTTCTTCTGCGCCCGCCTCAGTTCGCGCCCAATCCACTGTCGCATGCGCGCCAGCCCATCCTCAGGCGCTGGGTCCGCGGTCAAGAACTCCTCCGTCAGCCGCACTGCGCCCAGTGGCACGCTGATGGTCTCTTTGATCCGCTTGTCTTCCGAGAGCGTGATCTCGCAGCTTCCTCCGCCCAGATCCACCAGAAGCACCCGTCCGTCCACACCCTGCCCCGTACCGCTCTCGCCGGCCATCACCCCGCGATGAATCAGCCGGGCTTCTTCCAGTCCCGAAATAATCTCCATGTTCCAGCCGGTCTCAGCCTTGACCCAAGCCTGAAAGGCCGGCCCATTGCGCGCGTCCCGCATCGCCGAGGTCGCCACAACGCGAATCTGGTCCACCCCGTGCGCCTGCACTGAGCGCTGAAACCGCTTCAGCGCCCGCAGCGTAACCGTCATAGCTTCAGGCGAAACCATCCCCGACTCGAACACGCTCGCGCCCAGCCGTGTAACCTCGCGATCCTCCGCGAGCGTCTTTAGCTGGTGCGCCACAATCTTGGCAATCTTCAACCTGCAGGAGTTGGAACCGATGTCGATAGCGGCAATAGTAGGCATAGCGGCGGAAGGCGCTCTCCGGGGGAATGGAATCTATCTTCAGGGCCAAGATACACGACCACGCCAGCGCGGCGCTGTGGAGATGAGATCAGCGGACTCAAGAAGATTCCTACTCCTTAATTCCTAATCCCCCAACTGTTATCCTTTTCCCAATGCCATTTTCCAATACGACATCTACTGCGAATACGCACCATCGGCCCGAACAATCCCCGTCTGCGCTGGCAACGTGGCTGCTCCTGGGCATTCTCTTTGCCGCCGTGCAGTTCGCCTCTCTGTTCACGCCGCCGCTGATGGATGACGTGGATGCAGCACACGCCCAGGCCGCGCAGCACATTGCCGAAAGCGGTAACTGGATCACCTGCAAGATCAACGGCATCCGCTACATCGAGAAACCGCCACTGCCCTACTGGCTGGTCGCCATCAGCTACAAGGTGTTCGGCGAGAACACCTTCGCCACGCATCTGCCCAATTCTCTGGCCATGCTGGGGCTGGGCTGGCTGGCCTGGCTCTGGGCGCGCCGCGCCTGGGGATCGCGCGCCGGCCTCTACGCCGGTCTCGGCGTCCTCACCGCCTTCGGTCCGTTTCTCTTTACACGCTTCATCATTCCCGAGGCCATCCTCGCTCTTTTTCTGCTGATTGCGCTTTATTGCCTGCTCACCGGCTTCGAGTCCGGCCGTCCCGCGCGGTTTTACTGGATGTGGGCTTGTGTGGCGCTTGCGCTGCTGACCAAGGGCCTGATCGCGCCCGTCTTCTTCGTGGGCGCCGCCGTTCCCTACCTCATGCTGACGGGCCTTTGGCGTCGCTGGCGCAGCTTGAAGCCGCTTTCCGGCTTTCTCCTGTTCCTGGCCATCGCCGCGCCCTGGCACATCCTCGCCGGCCTTGCCAACCCAGACCAGGGACACCCCATCGGCAACCACCCCACGCTCGGCAACGTTCACGGCTTCTTCTGGTTTTACTTCGTCAACGAACACGTGCTGCGCTTTTTCGGCGCTCGCTACCCGCACGACTATAACCGGCTTCCCTTCGCTGCTTACTGGGCTCTTCACCTGGTGTGGCTTTTCCCGTGGAGCCTGTTCCTCCCCGCACTGGTCGCAATAGCCTGGAAGACCCGCCACCATTGGCTGCAGCATCTGCATCACGATGCAGGCCAAACCGTGGACTTTTACCTCGACCACGCCGTTCGCGAAGATGTGGCAACGTACGTCTTCAAGCTCAAATTCCGCGTGCGCACAGTGTGGCTGCTGAGCCTGTTCTCAGCCTTCACGCTGCTGTTCTTCTCGCTCTCAACCAATCAGGAGTACTACACCTTCCCGGTTTGGCCGCCGCTGTTGATCCTCATCGCCGGCGTCCTCGCGGGCGTCGAGGAGAAGCGTGGCCTGGATGGGTCTCCGGACGGCGAACCCAACAGCGCCCACCCGCTGCTCTCGACCGCATGGCTCACCGGGGCGCAGGCGGTTTTCGCCGTGGTCGGCGTGCTGGTGGCCGCAGCGCTCGGCTGGGGTCTTTGGGACTCCCGCAAGCTGCCCTTTGTCGCCGACATCGGCACCTTGCTGGCGCACCGCGGCGTGGGAGACTATACCCTTTCCATGTCCCACTTCTTCGATCTGACCGGCGCCTCGTTTGCCGCACTTCGGTTGCCCGCAGCTCTGGCCGCCGCGGCCCTGCTCATCGGGCCCGCCACCGGCTTGGTTCTCCGTCTCAAAGGCAAGCACATCGGGGCCACCATCAGCGTGGCCCTGACCTCGGCGGTGTTTCTAGTCGCGGCGCACATTGCCTTTGCCCGCTTCGATCCCATGCTGGGCTCCAAGCAACTTGCCGACGCAATCCTACAGAATGGCTCGTCCGCCGACTCGCTGATCATCTTTGGCGACCAATCCGACGCCTCGTCGGTCATCTTTTATACCAACAAGTTCTTCCATGGCCGGCCTGCGCTTTTGGTAGTCCAGCGCTGCGGCCAGCACGGCGAGGGCTCAACCCTGCTTTGGGGTTCCTGCTATCCCGATGCGCCGAATATTTTCTTAAGCGAAGGCCAGCTTGCGAAGCTTTGGGGAACCGGCGAGCGCAAGTGGCTGTTTGCACAGGATCAGAACCAGTCCAAAGCCGAGAACCTTCTGGCGGGAAAGCTTTATCCGGTCAAGTCCATCGCCGACAAAGCGCTTTGGACGGACCGGCCGCTGAAGTGAGTCTTCCTGTTTTTCTTGCAGGGGCGAAATTGCCGTGGGGCGCTCTTAGTCTGCTGCCCGCATCCTTCCGCCCGGAAGCAGCTCATACACTCGTCCCCGCCAAAGTACCTTGCTGGACAAGTAACTAGCCGCCCAAAACCCAAATCCCATCAAATCCCTCAAGGGATAAAGCGCCAGCAAGGCAAACCAGCTTGGGTCGCGCACCACCAAACGGCCCACGGCAACCGCCAACGCCAGCCGCGTGGCGACGCTCCAACCCAGCAGCGCCAACCCCCACCACGGGTGCCCCAGCGCAGACGCCGCTGCCCAGGCCAGCAACCCATACGGCAAACCAAACGTCAGTGCCGTTCCCAGGTGCCCCTTGGGCCGCGAATACCGCGTCGACCGCATCCAGCGCGCCTGGTGCTTTAAAGATGCCATGAAGCTGGAATTGATGACCATATGATCGATGGCATGATGACTGAGCACCACTGACCACCCTTGCTTCCAGGTCTCGTTCCCCAGCACAAAATCATCCGCGCAGTAGTCCGCCGTCACTTCAAAACCGCCCATTCGCCTGATCGCTTCCCGCCGGAACGCCATAGTCGGCCCCAACACGAACTTCATGCCCTCCATGGCCCGCGCCACCAGCACGCCGGAAGTCATCTCCACAGACATGCCCACAGCCTCAAGCCGCGCCCACAGCCCGGCGCCGCGCTCGCCCTGAGCCGCAGCTACGCCACGATACGGGCAGCACATCGCGCCCACCTTATCGTCGGCAAACTCAAGCGCTACCGCCCGCAGGTACCCCGGCGTCACCCGCACATCGCTGTCGCTGACGACGAGAATCTGGTACGCCGCCTCAGCCTCCATCTTTTTGAGCGAGGCCACTTTGGCATTGATGTAGTCCGGCTCGCCGCCAGTGAACAGAAACTTTGCTGGAATTCCCGAATGCCGCGCCGCCACGCGTCGCGCCGTTTCCAGACCGGCGTCGTCCTTGAGCCGCGCGCAGAAAAGAATCTCGTACAAGGGATAATCCTGCTCGAAAAAGCTTTCCAGGTATTCCTCTAGCCCGGGCTCCGCTCCATGCAATGGCTTCAACAGCGTCAGAGGAGGCGTGAACCCAGGCCGTGCCTCAAGCTGCTTGAGCGCCCGCAGCCGCCCACGCAGATAGCCGGGAACAGCCGACAACACCATACCGGCAAATACCGTGGAGGTAACCAGTCCGAAGAGTGCCAATGCAATGAGAACGTACGACATGCAGCTTCCAGCATACCCGCCCGAACCGATGGCCGGGATCAAGATTCCGCAGTCTGAGATGGAGTTCTGCTTTCCGCGATCTCGGTCAGCCAACGGGAAGCTGGCCCTGAGGCAATACTAAGGTTTGCGCGGCGTTATCGGCCGGGGCTGAACCGCCGTCTTCCGGATGGGCACAATTGCGCCGGAAGACCCCGGCGCATTCTGGTGGAACCGCGCCAGCATCTCCGTCCGCACATACTCGACAAAGCTCTGCATCTGCCGGTTCATCTCCTCCATTCGCTCCCGCATTTGCAGGATAATGGCAATGCCGGCAATATTCACGCCCAGATCACGCGCGAGATTCAAGATGAATTCCAGCCGCTCCAGATCCTCATCGGTGTAGAGCCGCGTATTGCCCTCGGTGCGCGACGGCTTCAGCAAACCCTCGCGCTCATAGAGGCGCAGCGTCTGCGGATGAATCTCGTACATCTCGGCCACCGCCGAAATCATGTACGCGCCTTTCGATTTGCGTTTTGCGGCCATGGGTTTCTTCACTATCTGAGATTTCCGGAACCAGAATGTTAATCTGTTGCGTCCAAACCAAGCTTCTTCGGCCAATCATGCGGTGTCCTAATCTGATAATCCTTCAATCGCTCCTCCATTGGTCCGGACGGGCTATTTGTGAACCAGTGTCCTTTATTCTTCCAATCATCTTTCTCTGAATGCCCCCCAGCCTTCAAAATGTCTTCAGCCTCTTTGTATTTGAGACAGAAAATAATTGGCTTCGAAAGATGTTCTTCATCCCAAATATTCTTGGCATTCCAAACGTAGACAATTCTCAATTCGTCAAAGCGACCATATTTGCGATACAACTCGAATGTTTTTTTAGATGATGTTTTTAGCTGTATTGGGCGGGCTACGAATTTGACGCGCTTTTCGCTACCCTCGTTACCATCGCGAAAAACGATCAGATCAATGCCATGATCGCGTATTGGTTCTGCAACTTCAAGGCCAGCCGCGAGCAGATTCGCAATAAGAATGTGCTTGCCGATGATCCCTATCTGTTGCTTATCCATAAATCCTCAAGCCGCCGAATTCAATTTCAATGGAGCATCGAGAAGCAACCCGATCTTGCACTCAATCCGCTGTTGCCCCTCCTGGGATGCGATCACCACCGGGTTTGAATCCACAACGCCATTATCGGCCTCAAACCAAAACGTGCCGTCGATGCCCGTGAATTCAATCAACGCCTGCTGAACGCTTTCTCTCCGCGTGTGGGAATCGTGATTGACGAAAACAAAGATATTCGCCAATCCTCGGTCGCCGTTCCAATAAAAGAGTTGATCCCGTGCGCGATCGGCTCGGTGAAGCACCCGCTCAACATTCGTTTCTCGCCAGTTGTGCCGCGTCTCGGTTGCCGTGCCATCCTTATGGTTCACCTTGACCGTGTAATCGAATTCGCCCATCGACTTGACTTCGCAAACGGCAACGGCGGTCCCTTTCCGCCTGAGCAAGAAATCAGGCGCTTTGGAGAATCGCAACTCGGGTTCGGTTATGCGCTCTACTTCAAATCCGAGGCCAAGCCAAAATTTCTCCACACGATCCTCGTCGCCTGAGTCCTCGCCGATGCGGAAGGCAGTGTATCCGGGAACTGCCTTGGAGAGGTCGTACTCCGGCAGCATATCGTCTTCGATTTCGTGATCCATGTCAGCTTTGCCGCTGCGCTTCATAAGCCATCCTTTCCGCTGGAGCGGCCTTGCGCGCGCTGATGATGCGATAACGCTCAAGCCCGTGTTTCCTTACGCGTTGTGTGTACACTACCAACAATATCCTGCTTTGGATCGAACGGCCAATCCGAATTGCGCGCGGCTCATCCCAGGAGTGTTCGGCGTCATCAATGTCAAGCACAAGTTCGTCGTCGAACACCGTCACCGCTTCCTCGAAGTCAACGTCATGCCTCTTCCGATTCCGCGCGGCCTTCCAATCGTCCCATTCAAACCGCTCCGATTCCAAAATGTCTTCCTCAATCTAATCGCTCACACCTTTTCAAACATCGCTACCCGCGGATCCTGGTTGTTCAGCTTGGCCAGCTCGCGCATGATCTCCTTGCTGCGCTCGTCCTGAAGCGTGGGCACCACCACCTCCACCGTCACAATCTGATCTCCGCGCTGCTCCGGACGCTGCGAGTTCTCCACGCCCCGCTCCCGCATCCGCAGCTTCTGCCCGCTCTGCGTCCCGGGAGGAATCTTCAGCTGGGCCCGTCCGTCAATCGTCGGCACATCCACCTTGGCCCCCAGCGATGCCTCGGGCACCGTCACCGGGACCGTGATCTGGATATCGTCGCCGACCCGCGTAAACACCGGGTGCGTCCCCGTGCGCACGATCACAAACAAGTCCCCGGCCGACCCTCCGTTCAACCCCGCATTTCCCTTGCCCTGCAGGCGGATGCGCTGTCCGTCCCGCGTCCCCGGCTTCATACGGAACTCCACCGTTTCCGTCCGGCTCACCACTCCCTCGCCGCGGCACGTCGGGCAGTCACTTGAAATTCGTCCGGTCCCGTTGCATCGTGGGCACGGAATATTGAACTTCATGCGGCCGCCCATCTGCGTCACCTGGCCGGTCCCGCTGCACTCCGGGCACTGCATCGGGCCACCCATTTGCGCCTGCCCGTGGCACGTCGGGCACGTCTCTTGCCGATCCACCTGCAAGCGCGCCTGGCCGCCGCGAATGCCCATCCAGAAGTCCACGGTAGCCTGGTACTCAAGGTCGGTACCCGGTTGCGGACCGCGCGGCCGTTGCTGCTGCTGAGTTCCGGAGAATATCCCGGAGAAAATGTCTTTGAAGCTGCCCCACGACGGCGATCCCGCCCCCGCTTGCGGGCCGCCGCCGCCCTGAAATCCAGAAAAGTCGAACCCATCGAAATCCACTGGCGGACGCCCGCCCCCGGCCTGCTGCCGTGCATAAGCCTCGGCCTGCGCCGGGTCGATCTGGTCCGAGTAGAAACCCACCTGGTCGTAGATCTTCCGTTTCTTTTCGTCGCTCAGCACGTCGTTGGCCTCGGAGATCTCCTTGAACTTCTCCTCGGACTTCTTATCTCCCGGGTTCACGTCCGGGTGATACCGCCGCGCAGCCTTGCGGAAGGCCTTGCGAATCTCCTCCGGCGTTGCCGTCTTCTTCACGCCAAGCGTGCCGTAATAGTCCTTGTTCTGTGTCGTGGGCATGTGTGTTTGAACTCGATCTCAGATTAGTCCCAACCGCGGGCCATTTCGTTCCTTGCAATCCGTAGGTTCAATGCTAAGCCGCCGTTGTAGAGACTGTTAATGTTGGCCGTAGCGTCAGGCAACAGCCAGGGAGTCTTCGTCCTGTGACGCGGTTTTCAACGGGCGAGGGCGAATCTCGCTCTCGATTGCGGCGCCCGCGGCATCGGCGGCCGAATCAAGCTCGAATCGCGTTTGGATCCCCATCCAAAACTCTGGGGACATATTGAAGTAGCGGGCCAGCCGGAGCGCGGTGTCGCCTGAGATGCCGCGACGTTCGCGCAGTATCTCTGAAATGCGTGAAACGGGAACGCGCAACTCCATCGCTAAAGCATTTGCCGACAAGCCGAGTGGCTTCATGAACTCCTCGCGCAGCATTTCTCCCGGATGCAGAGGCGGCATCAATGCTCCCTCCTCCAACTCTGGAACCAATTGCTCGCACTCAGTGGTAGTCAACGATTTCGACATTATCGGCATCGCCGTCCTCCCATTTACGATTTCACGCAATCCGTAGCGCCCTCTGCGCGGCTTCCGGCTCACGGTCGATTACCCGCAAATAGGAGCGGGCCGGCCCGTCGGGAACCCGCCGGCCTTGCTCCCAATGGCGCAGCGTATTGATGTTGAAGCCAAAGCGATCTGCAAACTCCTGCTGCGTGAACCCGAGGCGGCCCCGGATCGCCTTCACGTCGATCTCCGGTGGGATATGAACCCGGTACAAACTCTCGTCCGCAGTTCCTTCAATGAAGGCCAACGCCTCTTCAAGTCCACGCAGAATCCCATCGCCAACCGTTTCGCTCATCGCATTTGCCTCCGTCTCTTGTCCGCCTCGACCATCTGCTTCGTAAACTGCTGCATCTTCTTCAATTGATCCTGGGACAGATCCTCCTGCTCGTTCTTGGCGTACACCTTGAGAAGTAGTAAGGGCATCTCCATATCGTGGAAGAAGTAGATCACGCGCGCTCCGCCTCGCTTTCCGCGACCCTCCAACTTCCATCGGAGCTTACGAATGCCGCCTGACCCAGGGATTACATCCCCGGCGGTTGGGTGGAAGGCCAAGTAGTCCACAAGTTCGTCCAGCTCCCCTTCGTCCATCAGTTTGAGCGCCGCGCTAAGGAATCCCGGCGTTTCCGCTACCGTTATGGGTCTTACACTTGACAAAGATCATAGTAGTGCATTGCACCACTTGTGACAATTCTCAAAACGCCGATTGATGGAACTAAATGCTGATCGTTGTGAGGAACCCCAGGTCCCATAGTCGAGACCTGGCGTTCCAGCCAAGCTCGTTGGTCAAGATTTGCCCTTTGCGATGAAATCCGCTATCCATTCAACCAGTTCCTCCCGAACACTGTTGAACTTGGCCGCCGATGGATGCGTAATCGCACCGACTAAACAGTGGCCACCATCTGCCCTGAGATACCAGAAGCACTCTCTCTCAACAGAGTTGAATTGGACTTTGAGGCCAGACGAATCTTCGCTAACCCTTGACACTTTAGGATCGTCAGGATGGAACCTCGGGAACAGCCGCCAGAGATTCTCGCTCGTCACGATTAGATGATCAGGCCTCAGCTCGTCAATTACCTTGAAAAGGAACCTTTGAGCCTCAGGGTGCTTGCACTGTTCTTGCGTGGTCATCTGCCTTGGCCTTTTGAAGTGATCCGGCAAGAAATTGTAAAATGCAACCGCTGGGTAGAATTCCTTGACGGAATAGGCATCTCCATTGTCGTCTCGGAAAAGTTTGGCAATCTTGGTAAAGTAGGGGATTTTCCTCTTCCCTTCGATCACTTCGCCGACGATCATGTGCGTGAATCCTGGCCACCTTACATCGCCCTCATCTCCGTAATGAGACATTCCAACCACCAAGAGCCGCCCGAGGGGCGTTCTCCCGTATTGGCTGCCGACCGCCGGGTTGTGCCGCTTGTCGTCAAGTATTCTGAGCTTTTGAAGTCCTTTCATCGTAGGATGCCTCCAAGCATCCGCACCCTTAAGCGTTAGCGTTCCGCTTTCCTTCGTTACTTTTCGGACACCAGCTCGCTTTTATACCACAATGTGAAAAATACCGAGATTGCGCGCAAAGCAGTTCGGGGTGGGCAACGAATCGTCGCCCACCCCTATGATTTCAGACTGCCTGGACGGCCAGTCCTACTTCTTGTCTTCCACGTCCACATACTCGGCGTCGATCACGCCTTCGTCCTTCTTCTGGTCCGCCGCG
>Ga0182030_10015117_pt1 | contig 15155 bp, 14 predicted proteins | sample 812S3MmetaG_FD_121299 | JGI IMG/M metagenome (GOLD analysis project Ga0182030, IMG submission 121299) | Permafrost microbial communities from Stordalen Mire, Sweden - 812S3M metaG (Illumina Assembly) | ecosystem: Environmental > Terrestrial > Soil > Wetlands > Permafrost | place: Sweden... | reverse complement strand
TGAATCTTACAGGCTCGAAATCGGGGCTCGAAAAATAATGCAGACAAAAGCAAAACTAGAATCCAAGAAGGATATCCCTACAGGTGGACTCGAGCAGCCACCGGAGATTTTTGAATCGATGCCAGACCCGGAGAAGCTTCTCCATGAGGTCACATCTGCCCCCGACATCGTTTCAAAGCTGAACATCTTTCCAATTGAATGGCATGTCGAAACGCCTCGATTGATGGATATATATGAATCAGCAAGAGACCCCGGTTGGTCGCCAAGCAAATTGCCGTGGGATAGTTTCGATGTTGACAGTTTGACGCAAGATCAAAGATACGCAATTGCTTACTGGTGGTCACTTCTTTCCGTCTTCGATGCTTCAGGACCTGCCGTTTTTGCCCGAGCAATGATTCACGCCTATGAAAAGCGCGAAGAAGATGCTATTCGCAAATGCTTTTTCTCTGTAACTCGTGATGAGATGAACCATGAGGAAGTTTGCGGTCGCGCAATTCAGCAGCTCACCCCTGGTGGTCCGCTTCAATACGAACCTAAGACTCCGCTCGGACATCTGGCACGAAACAACGTGCAATGGCTCTACTACAATGGTTCACGCTACTGGGAAGGCTTTAAAAACGCCATCGCAGAGTATCCGATGCCCATTTTATTCAGCTCCTTTTTGTTTGGTGAAGTGGCTTCTTCAACCCTTTTCGCAAGCATGCAAGAAAACACCAAGATTCCTCTATTTAAGGAAGCTTTCCGCAATATCGCTCGTGATGAAGGCAGGCACTTGAGTATCTGTCTGGCCATTTTGAAAAATATGCTGCCGAAGATGACCGTGGATGAAAAATCGATGATCACCAAGCAGATAAGAGCCGGATTTATTTTCCTCTCGGGCGTGCTCTATGAGCCACCGGCTGAATTCTGGAGCCTCCCTCCAACATTCTTGCCTGCTCAGCGCATGTTGGAAGTAGAGGCACGCTCAGCTGGCTTCGGCATCCTCACCAGAGAAGAACGATTGAAAAATTGGCGCATAGCTGTGTTGCGTATGAAAGCTACCCTTGATCCATATGATGTGAAATTTCCAGCACTACCTGAAATTGGCATCGACGGCGAAACTGTGGATTTCGACGCTGAAAAGATTATTCCAATATTCTAAACCCGTGCTGAAGTAGCTGAAATGCCAGGAACAAGGTGTAGACGAAAAAATCCGTTCTTACCGGATGTAACGACTGGCGAGCAGACAATTAGTGGTTTGGACCATGACTGTGTGTATGATGTGCACCTGAACTATTGATGGGCAAATCATGGCACGACCACGCGCAGAAGACTACGACGATAAGAAGCAATTGATTCTTGATCAAGCGGCCGTGTTGTTTTCGCAAAAAGGTTTCGCTGGAACATCGATCGCCACCATTTCAAAATTCTGCAATACGTCGAAAGCTCTCATCTATCACTATTATCAATCGAAAGAAACCCTGCTTTTCGATATGCTGCATTCACATTGCAGTCTATTGCTTGCCACTGCAACCGATACCGCAAATGGTGAGGGAAGTGCAGAGCAAAAATTGCGCAAGCTGCTTGAACTGTTCATGGATATATACGTGACCTCCCGCGACAAGCACGTTGTCCTTCTTAACGACCTGCACTGGTTGCCGGAGGATCAACAAATCGAGATTCGCGATCTGGAAAGAAGAGTAGTTCGTATATTTAGAGACCTTATAACGGATATACGGCCAAACCTCTCAGAACCAACACGTCTAGCTCTGTCTATGTCTATTCTGGGCTCGCTAAACTGGACTTACATCTGGTTCAAGCCAGACGGGATCCTGTCACCGAAGACATTCGCCGAAATTACGGCAAATAATTTTCTCTCTGGTATCAAAATTTACCTGGAATAGAACGTTGGCAAATAAACTGTTAGTAGCGAACAGTTAGTTTCGAGCTGTAGTTTCGAGCTGTAGTTTCGAGCTGTTAGTTGCGAACCGTTGAATCAGGCTGAGTGAAAACAGGTCGAACAACACGCACAGCCGTGCGACGGTTGAGGGAAATGTTCTCGTCTAATCTCACGTCTAGTTTGTTTACCGCTTCTCTACCACAAAGAACGGACAACTCGTTATGGCACCGCTCCATTGATATTTTGATCGCTTCGATGTCGCGCTGTTGTTTACGCAAAAGGTAATCTAATTCGGCCGCGTGTGAAGAGTTTACTTTTTCGCGAGTTTCACCAACCATCGCAGTCAGGTCGATCAGGTCTAAATTGGCTCTGTCCAGACCGTTCATGAATTTCTTGTAGTTGTAAAAATTCGTTGTGAGCTTATGAGCAGTATCACGAATCATTTTAAATAGCACGATTGCATCGGATTCTTTCACGCCCTGCTTTTTATCGGCTTTACTTTCGTGATCGGCTAAGACATCCATGATCAACTGTGTTCCGGCAGATTGCCTCGCCGCAGCACCTGCAACTCCTTCACCTGTAAGAACGAAACCATACATTGCATGGCTCAAGTCTTTAACGACGCCACCAGGTTTGATGCTTGATTTTTTCGGCGTCATCTTTTCGATGATGAATTGAATGTCCGGGTTATTTGCTAGCGCAGCGTCCCATAGATCAGACAACTCTTCGCTGGTCAGTTCAGCAGATGTCTTAGCTAGTTCGTCAGGGTTGACTGTTGCTTTCGGAATATCATCGTCCTGATCGTTAGTTTCAGGTCCCGCCCCTGTCGGCAACGGTTGATAAATCGGATTTTGCAAGCTTGGATCTGATGGTGCCGGAGCTGTACGCGCTTGAACTGCCGCAGTTGAGCTGCAAAGCAATGTGGAGACGAGACCGTATGCCAGTAGTAATCTCTTCACGCCAGTTTGTCCTCTGGTGGAGCTGAAATTCAAGCTGTTCTCCAATCTAAATAAACACCTGCACAGACCAAAAATATAGCACGGAAGATGCTTCTTGCCAGGTAACCTGTCTTATCAGGAATGATCTCATCGGGGTAAATCAAGCCAGTTCAGAGATACGCCGATGCAAAGTGTTTATCAAGATTTTTGTCTATTTCACAAAAATAATCTTTTTTCAGATTCAGGAAAGTGTTTTTTGCAATAGCACCATAGTTCTTCCGTACGCAAGCATCGCAGATTTGCGATCGTAAGAACCTCGTTGATCGCAATTGAATCCATGATCAGCGTCGTTGTACACAAAGATCTCAACATGTCCTTTATCTTGCAAAGCTTGAAGAATTTTCTCGACGCTCGTTAAAGGAATATGGCTGTCTTTAGCACCAAAGTGCAGCATTAATGGACAATGCAAGTCCTTAGCCTCGTTCAGCGATTGCTCTATTCCGCCGCCATAATAGCCAACTGCACAGTCAACCAAATCGTGCGTCGCGAGTTTGTAAGCAACAGTGCCACCAAGGCAATAACCTACGACTCCGACCTTGCCGGCGCATTCAGGGCGCCCTTTTAAGGTCGTTATGGCTGATGCCATATCTTTAATCATTTGCTCTTTGTCATTTTTCTGAGCCAGTTGTATCGCTTCTTTTATGTCGTCTGGCGTGTAGCCGAGTTCGACATGTGGCTGCACTCGCCAGAACACGTCTGGTGCAAGCACAACAAACCCTGCCTCAGCATAAAGATCTGCGGTTTCGCGAATATGTTTGTTGACACCAAAAATTTCCTGCACCAACAACAAGCCCGGTCCCTTCTTATTCTCAGGAAGAGCAAGATAACCAGTGAAACCGGTTTTTGAGTCGGTTTTTATATCAATTGTTTGTCCTGGCATGAAAACTCCGATCGAGACTTCGGAGCGATGTTAGCATCGAGTCCAGACATTCGCATGAAATAACGCAAAATTGGAACAGATAGTCGAGTGGACGCATCTCCGTAAGGAAGATACGATTGAGCAACTCCACAGTAATAGAGAGAATGCATGTTTTTAGAATCAATGAAGTCTCGAGTACGAGGGAAAAATAACCGTGTACTTTACGCGGAGGGTGCCGAAGATCGAACCCTGCAAGCTGCAGTCATTTTGCGTGATGAAAAACTGGCTAAGCCAATTGTGATGGGCAATCCAGAAGAGCTGCTGGCGCATGCAAAATCTTTAAACATAAATCTCGATGGTATCGACATTCACGACCCGGAGAAGGACAAAAATCGCGAGAAATACGTAGCTGACTATTTTGCACTGAGAAAACATAAAGGCATTACTGAGGCCCAGGCAGCGGAAAAGATGAAACTGCCTCACTACTTTGGCGCAATGATGGTGCACAATGGTGCTGCCGACGGTATGGTCAGCGGATTGAATAGTGACACCAAACCTTTTATTCCTGCTTTTGAAATTGTGGGTCTCAAAGAGGGTTATAAACGAGCTTCATCGGTATTTGTGCTCGAATGGCCAGAAAGGCTCCTATTTTTTGCCGATTGCTCGGTAAATATAAATCCTGATGCGCAAGGGCTCGCTGAAATAGCTTACGCAACTGTTCAAACCGTAAAATGGCTTGGAGTTGAACCAAGGGTGGCTTTCCTTTCATTCTCAACAAAGGGAAGCGCCAAAGGCGAACTCGTCGATAAAATGAAAGAAGCAACTCGTCTAGCTAAAGCCGAAATGCCAGATACGATAATCGACGGCGAAATTCAGTTTGACGCCGCCATGATTCCGAACGTTGCAAGCAGAAAAGCACCAGACAGCCCTTTTGTGGAAAAAGGTGCAAACGTATTTATTTTTCCAGATTTAAATTCAGGAAACGTAGCCTACAAAATCTCAGAACGCCTGGGCAAAGCACGAGCGACTGGTCCCATTCTGCAAGGATTGAAGAAGCCCATAAATGACGTGTCGCGTGGTTGCTCGGTCGAAGACCTGGCGAATGTCGGAGTTTTAACTGCGGCTCTCAATCATTTAAACGATTAGGCAGATAATCACGCAGCGACTCTCAAAGCCTCTCAGATCTCTCAGATCTCTCAAATCCGCTGAAAGGACTTACAGAACTTACGTCTTCGAAGAGCTTTGATTCCGCAGATTAGACCAGCGTTCATAGTTAAGAGCGGTCATAACATGATCACGCCAGATCCCATCTAAGCAAAGATAGTCCTTTGCAAAGCCTTCTTCAATAAATCCTGCTTTTGCCAACAGAGCTCCGCTGCGTTTGTTGGTAGGCATGTAGTTAGCCATCACACGATGCAATTTCAATTCTTCAAAGGCGAATACAAGCGCTCTGCTAACAGCCTCCAACATTAAACCCTGTCCTTGCTTTGCTGCACTGATACCATATCCGATGTAGCAGAAATTCGCAGCACCTCTCAGGATGGCATTGAAATTCAGGGAGCCTATAACATCGTTTTTATCTCGTTCAAATAGAAAAAGTCGAAGCGAGCGATTTGCGAAAAAGTCTTCTCTATCTAGGATAATCTGCTTTTCCCAGTGCCTGATAGTGTAAAAAGAAGCAGTTCGCAAAGGACCAGAGCGCGCAAGATGCAGTTCATTGTTTTTGTAGAAGTTGATAACAGAAAGCAGATCTTCCTCATTAGCCAGCCTCAAAGTGAGTCTGTCACTATGCAAGACTGGTGTAGAACGTTTGCTATCGCTATGTTTGCTATCGCTACGTTTGGTATCGCTACGTCTGGTATCGCTCAGTTTGGTATCGCTCTTCTGCATTAACTTTGGGACCTAACAATCAAGTCCTTCGATTGCTCGGCCATGATGTTTGATTTGAGAAGTGGAGGTAATTGTGGTCGCCATTTCCATGAGCCAGTCAGGCGCTTTTCGACCGGTCAACATGAGCACTGTAGGATCTTTTCGGGCTTCGACTACTTGACGGAAGTCATCCCAATCTACAAGTCCCACACGTGCGACGTCTAATGCTTCGTCACCGATGACGATATCATCTCCACTCTCGAGAGCGGCGCGCAGAAATCCAAGTCCTTCCTTAGCGGCTTCACCATCTTCAGGCAAAATGCCATTGGGCGAACTATAAAGTCGGAAGCTGCCTTTAGGACCTGTTCCAATACGGTTCACGCCGGTGTAATGAACAGCGAGCTTTCCAAAACCAGGCTCTTTTATTTCACTCAGGAGCTTCAGAGCTCGACCTTCGCTGCTATTGCCCTCTAGCTTATCGAAAAAAGTCAAAGTGACACTTTTGCCGCGACTCAAAGCGCGCAAAATTACCCCGAAGGTTGCCGTTGACTTACCGTTGCCAGTGCCAAGGTACAACCTGATTCGCTCGTGTACACTTCCTGTTTCCGCCATCGCTGCCACCAGTCGGGTTGTCATTAATGCTGTAATTTGCCGCTTAGCGCTCAGGCATAATCATATACGGTCGCATAACTTCGGTACAACTTCGATACAAAGCCTGTAGTCGGCATTATAGAAATTTCGTTTAGTTGAAAAACTAATCTTTCGGATATTCGACAGGGATAGGTCGCCCTGCCGTGTCTACGCACACATAAGTCAGGTCAGCTTCAGTCACGGGAATGCATTGACCAGCTCTGTCGACTTCGACGTCAACATGTACTGATACAGAGGTGCGCCCGACCTTAGTTGTTACGGTATACAAGCTGACTATCTCGCCGACTAGAACAGGAGCTTTAAAAACCACGCCGTTCATGGCTACAGTTACAAAACGCTGCTGTGTAAGTTTGCTTACTTGAGCAGCGCCAGCCAGATCTATATAGCTCAGAATGATGCCACCAAAAATCGTGCCGCGGCTATTGGTATCCTTTGGCAGCAGTACGACCCGTATTGCAGGATCGCGAGTATGTTTTATCTCACCAGTCAAACCAGGGTCTCCGTAGACTTGATAATTATCGCGAACCCTGGTCGATTAATGCTCCAGCTTTTGCTTCATCAACAGCTTTGTAAACCATCTGTCCGCTTCCCACCCATACAAGCCATAACATAACACCAAGGCAGCTTGCCAGCACTTGAGATTTGGCGTCGAATCTGGATCCCAAAATCTTCTTATCAATTTGCGAAAGACCAAGAATGGCAAGAGCGACGAAAAAGCTTGTGAGCCCAAGACGAAAACTGCGATAGAGAGTAGTGGATATCTCGTCGTCATGCGAGGTCAAAAAAATAATCATAAATGGCACAAGCAATGCGACCGTCAGCCATATCATGTGAGCCAGGGTCTGGCGTTTGTCGTCGCGCCTGGCGCGGGTCAGCTCATCACCGGCTTCCTCAGTTGATATTTGTTCGCCTTCGAGGACCTTGTCTGAGTTATCGGCAGGTAAATCTTCTGATGTGTCGTACATGATGTGTCTTCAAACCCTGGAAGTCTTTATATATTTGCCCAGCATGCAAAAAGAATTATCGTTTTAGATCACATGACATGAATTGGGTTGAACGTGAGCGAAAGCTGAAAGAGGCGCGAAAGCTAAAAGAGACGGCAAGCTGCCGCCTCTCTCAATGAATTTGAATGGGAAGTTGCTTAAAGCGACATCCTAGACTGTCGAATCAAGTCCCGAAGGATGATTGTGCGTTGAAGAAAATCGTTTTGCGACGACATCCCAATCAAGATTGGCAGCGAAAGCATCAAGATATTTCGGACGCTCTATGCCGTAATCAATCATATATGCGTGCTCATACACGTCAAGCACCAGAATTGGTACCAGATTTGCTGGAGCGAACATATTGTGAGTATCAAGTCCAAACGCACTCAAGTGTCCGCCACGAGTGTTGTAGCCAACGACTACCCAACCGCGCATCGACTTGCCTGCCGCTTTAAGCAGATCCATAAACTTAGGAACACTGCCCCAACGCTCTTCTAAAGCAGATTTGAGGTCGCCTGTCGGTTCGCCACCCTTACCGCCCAGATTTCCAAAGTAGAATTCATGGTAAACGGCCCCGTTAACGGCATAACTTTCTTCCACAAGCAACTCTCTCAAAGGTGAGTAAGTCGCGTTTGCACTTGCAAGATCGACTTCTTTCAACTTGTTGTAGATCTCGTTAGACTTGGCAACATAACCTTTGTACAGCTTCAAGTGCTGCTCGATTTGGTTTGCAGACAAACCGGTCATTGGATTTTTCACCAGCGCGGAAAAATCTCGTGCTACGTAAGGCTCGTTAGGCTTGACTGCTGCTGCTGAGGCCGGGCCTGCAGCAATGGCGGGCGCAGCTGCTACCAGACTGCCTGCAGCCATAGCGCCCATCAAGAGAACTTCCCGACGTGTCATGACACCTTTGTCCGACACTTCATAGTTCCCAACTATCTCTCGCTCTTTCGTCATTTCACTCTCCTGGAATTTTATGGTCAGAGAACTTTTGCTTGATCAATGAACGCCGCTTGCCAAGTCATTAAATTAGGAATTGCAGAGTTGAAAGGCGCACAAAGATATAGACCAACGCGATACATTTATCGGAGTCCCAGCTTAGCATAATCTAGTGTGCCGTTTGTGATCGCGAACTGCCACTGCTGGAGACTAAAAAGCAGCACTCATGTGCTGTTGCGTCGATTCCCCCGTACGTACAGAGTGACTTATGACTATCACAAAGATGACAGATTCAACAAAAGATTCAACCAAAAAAGGTGCCGCGGATCAGGTGCAAAGTGAAACTATGCAGAAACTCTTAAAACCAAGTGCTAGTTACAGTCTGACCTTGCGCGTCAAAATAAAAAACCTGCCAGGCATGTTGGGCAAGATAACATCATTGATTGGTAGTCTGGGTGGCGACATTGGTGCTATCGACATCGCAGGTTTCGAGAAAGATCATATTATTCGCGACATCACTGTGAATGTAGGTGATTCTTCGCATGGCGATAAAATCGTCGAAAACTTGAAGAGCATTACAGACATAGAATTAGTGAATGTCTCTGATCGCACGTTTTTGATGCACCTGGGCGGTAAGATTCAGGTCACAAACAAAGTGCCACTCAACAACCGTGATGACCTCTCAATGGCTTATACGCCAGGTGTTGCACGCGTTTGCATGGCTATCCATGACGACCCTAAAAACGTCTACAAGCTAACTATCAAGCGGAACACCATCGCTGTAGTTACCGATGGCACGGCAGTTCTTGGACTGGGTGATATTGGTCCAGAAGCTTCCCTTCCCGTTATGGAAGGAAAGGCTATGCTTTTTAAAGAATTCGGAAAGATTGATGCGTTCCCTATCGCTTTGAATACAAAAGATACCGAAGAAATCATCAGAACGGTTAAAGCAATTGCCCCCGTATTTGGTGGCATCAATCTTGAAGATATTTCTGCACCACGCTGTTTTGAAATCGAAACCAGACTCAAGCAAGAGCTGGATATTCCTGTATTTCATGATGATCAACATGGTACAGCTGTAGTAGTACTTGCAGCACTAATCAACGCACTGAAAATCGTCAAAAAGGATATGAAGGATTTGAAAGTGATTTTGACCGGAGTAGGCGCTGCTGGAGTAGCTTGCTCGAAGATTCTTATGAATGCAGGCGTGCGTAACATCATCGGTTTCGATCGTAGTGGAGCGATATACAAAGGCCGCAAAGACAACATGAACTTCATGAAGGACTGGTTTGCCGACAATACCAATCCAGCAGGGTTCAAAGGTACTGTCAAAGATGCACTTGAAGGCGCGGACATGTTCATGGGGCTTTCAGGTCCAGGCACCATCGAAGCAACAGATCTGAAAAAAATGGCGAGAGATCCAATCGTTTTCGCAATGGCTAACCCGACACCTGAAGTTATGCCTGAAGATGCCGCTCCATACGTAAGAATAATGGCGACCGGACGCTCGGATTATCCAAATCAGATAAACAATGTCCTGTGCTTCCCGGGAATATTCCGCGGCGCACTTGATGTCGAAGCTACAGACATCAACGAAGAGATGAAACTAGCTGCTGCCGCTGCGATAGCGTCAGTAGTATCGGATGCGGAACTTTGCGAAGACTACATCATTCCGGGTGTATTCAACCCCCGAGTAGTAGAACTCGTGGCTCCTGCTGTCGCTAGAGCCGCCATCGCGACTGGTGTCGCACGCAAGAAGAAGCTCGGAATGGGTGATGAAGAGATAGGGCTGGGCCTTTAGTCTCCCTGCCCGGTGTAATCTGAAAAGACGGTAGCTCACCGCTGCCGTCTTTTTCTTTTTTTTCCTTCGCAGAAAAGCCACAGGTCAACCTTAACCTGGGTGAAATTAGAACTTCAACCGGGTTGCTCGTCTCCAGCCTTTGAAAGATTAAATTCGCTTGGTCCACGTCTAACGACTGTGCACTCGTGGCATCCTTGAAGTATGTAGCCTGTCTGAAAATGTCCGATTTTCAACGACACTGACTGTCGGTTTGCTTACCAAGTTTATGCACAATGTGGGGATAGTTCATGCCAAGCCAAGATGAAATTCGCAAACGGAACGAACGTTTATCGGTTGAGCGCGAAGACGAAAGACGTCGACTGCGTAAAATCGAGGAAGACAAAGAGCGTCAACGTGTGAAGAAAGAGCTAGAGCGCCGGCATTGGGACAATGTAGCCATGGCCAAGATGGACGCTAAAAAGAAAGAAGAGATGGATAAAGCTGATCTCAGCTCTAAACAGATGCTCGACGAGATGCTTGCTCGAAAGAACTCACCACCGCCACCACCAGCTCCTCCTCTTCCGCCTTCTCCGCAAGGTCAGTAAAATTCGATTCAACTTCCTGCAAAAGTTGGATTTCGCTTTTCCATGAAAGATCGGATGCCTTCTTTGCAGTCGTTCGTGTTCATGAGCAATCTAACCGTTGGCAATAAGGACTTCGCAGCAGATTCAAATCCTTCTGTCTGAGCCATACGGGCAGAGGCAAGCGTAGCCTGCACTGCTAGTGGCGCCTGATTTGCAACCTTCGTTGCGATTTCCACCGCTCTGGAGAGGACCTTGTCTTCATGCAGCACTTCCTGCACGATACCCATACGGTAGGCTTCCTGAGCGTCGAATTCCTCGCCTGTGAGCAGATAACGCATGGCGTTGCCCCAGCCAGCAGAAGAGGGAAGGCGCATAGTTGCGCCTCCAAAAGGAATTATGCCGCGAGAGACTTCCATCTGGCAAAACCGAGTAGTGTCAGCAGCAAAAACAATATCTGATGCGAGCGCAAGCTCTATGCCTAAAGTCCAGCACCGACCGTGTAAGGCGAGAATGAGTGGTTTGTGTCGCTCACGTCCACCTGTCACACCCCATGGATCAACTTCGCCTTCCGGCAAAAGCGCCTCGCCTCGAGCAAATACCGGCAATGCCGTGGCCAGATCGAGACCGGCTGTAAACGCAGGACCATGAGCAAATAATACTCCGCAGCGAATCTCCTCGTCTTCTTCCATCTCGGTTATCGCCCGAGCAAGTCCGCGAAACATTTCTATATCGAATGCATTTAGCTTGTTAGGACGATCCAGACCAATGAGCAAGACTGCGCCTTGCTTTTCAACGGTGACACGATCTTCGATTCTGCGTACGCGAGCCTCGCGTTCAGACTTCATCGAGCGCTGTCTTGCTATCAATTCACGTCGCAATATCTTTCCAGCTGCACTCTTAGGAATCGACTCGACAAACTCGACTGCTCTTATACGCTTGTAGTTGGTGACGTTCTCAGCCACAAAATCCATGAGCTCAGTTTCGGTAACAGCGGAACGTTTCACCACTACTGCAACTGGAACTTCACCAGATTCAGGATCCGGACTTGGTATAACAGCCGCATCGGCAACGGCTGGATGGCGCAACAGTAGCCCTTCCAATTCAGCCGGCGCGACTTGAAAGCCTTTATATTTGATTAGTTCTTTAACTCTGTCCAAAACGCGAACGAAACCATCAGCGTCGATGGTGGCAACATCGCCTGTATGCAACCAACCATCTTTGTCCAGCATTTTGACCGTTGCTTCTTCGTTTTTATAATACCCTCGCATTATTTGCGGACCTTTCGCCCACAATTCGCCTTCCTGTCCAACTCCCATGTCTTCCTGATTTTCCACACCCACAATTCGGAGCAAGGTGTTCGGCAATAAGAGGCCTACAGTGCCTGGCCTATTAAGCTTCTCATCACGGAAGCCTGTCGTTAATCCCGGGCTCGCCTCTGTCAAACCGTAACCCTGGGTCACCACACAATTAAGTCTTTTTGCGCAAGCATTGGACAAATCAGCATCTAAAGGCGCAGCGCCTGAAAAGACCATTTTAAGGTGCGAGAGATCGTATTTGTCGATTAGAGGATGCTTGGCCATTAGGAGCACCAGGGGAGGTGCCACATATGTTTGAGTGACTTTATAATCCTGCAAGGTGCGCAGAAAAGTTTCAATTTCGAAGTGCGGCAGTGTTACTGCTGTAGCACCAGCGGCCATCAAACCATTTACAACGACTGTCATGCCGTAAATATGAAAAAAGGGCAATACGCTAAGAACAACATCCGATTCCTGTGCGTTATGAATGCTCGTGAACTGAATGATATTGGACACTAAATTTTCGTGAGTGAGCATCACACCTTTAGGCAGTCCAGTAGTACCGCTCGAGAAAGGCAAAGCGGCAATGTCGTTATGGAAATCGAATTTAAGCGCAGGGGGTTTGTCTTTAGATGCGGCTAAAGTGTCAATTGACGTGAACCCTTCAGCTTTATCAAACAGGAAAATCTCTTCGATACCGGCACTTTTAGCTGCCGGCTGAGCCTTTGGTAGCAGCTGGCTTACCGTGATCAGGAATCTGGAGCCAGTCGATTGCAACTGGTGCGCCAGGTCTTCAATTGACGAAAGTGGATTGACTGTAGTCACTGCGCCGCCGGCTCTTGCCGTTGCATTAAAGGCAATAGCGTACTCTGGAACATTCGGTGAAAAGATACCAAGAACGTCCCCTTTACCAAACCCTCTGGCCGCCAGTGCTGCCGCCATTCCTTCTATAGATTGCTTCATTTGTTTGTAACTGATCGCTCTGCCAGTCAAACCGTCAATGAAAGCAGGCTTGTCGCCGAGACGTTCGGTATGTTCGAGAATTAAATCAGGCAATGATATTTCTGGAATAATCACGTCTGGGTGAGGGCTTTTGAATATCATGATTCGTACTCCTTAGCGCCTGACTGAATTTGTTGGTGGAAACCACGCGTACGGCACTTGGTGCTGCACTCTTACTATCAATTTTATTCGCGCGCCAGCTTTTCGATTGCTTTCCATTCGCTTTCAGAAACTGGCTGAATCGATAAACGGCTGCCTTTTTGTAATAGCACCATGTTTTTCAGGGCAGGTATTTTTCGCAGCTCATCTAAGCCTAGAACTCGCGGAAAAGTTTCCACGTGTTTGATGTCGACTAGAAACCAGGTTGGGCTATCTTTTTTGCTTTTGGCATCAAAGTGCACGTCTTTAGTATCAAAGGCAGTATCGTCGGGGTAGCCTTCTTTTACCACCTCAGCGATGCCGACTATAGCTGGCGGATCGGCATTGCTGTGGTAGAAAAGTATTTGGTCACCATTTTTGATGCTGTCCCGCAAAAAATTGCGTGCCTGGAAGTTACGCACACCATCCCAGCGAGTGGTCTTTCCCTTTCCCTTTTCAAGGTCATCAATGGAAAACACGCTCGGCTCTGATTTAAAAAGCCAGTAATTGTGTTTGGTCTTTGCAGGCGTGGACATCCTAGCTTCCTTGCTTGGTTAGGTTTAAGTCTAACCGGTGTAAGCCTCTATGGCCTCAACGATTCAGAGCCTTCTTCGGAAGTTGGCTTCTTGATTTTTTCGTCTGCAGGAATGCGGGAGGCTTTCTTGGCATTGTTGCGAACCCGACCACTCTTCTTGTCTTTCCCTGTCGACAGTCGAGGTTTAGATGAGGGCACAGGACTACTTTTTTTTTCATCCGGATCATCATCTTCGATATTAGCTGAACCAAGTTTCCCACGACGTTGTCGATGCCTGTTCAATACTTCGGCGAAGAAAAATGCCATGACTAGAACGGTTCCGGCCAGCATCAAAAAGTACTTCTGCTGGTGAACCAGCGAGGCTGCAACCAGTCCTAGAGTTCCCGACACAGCATAAATCAAATATGCGACTTTCTTTTGAGAAAGTCCAGTTTGCAAAAGGCGATGGTGTATATGACCAGCATCTGGCTCGAACGGCGACCGACCACGCGCCACTCTTCGCAAAATAGCCCAGGAGGTGTCGAGGATCGGGAAAAACAAAATTAGCAGAACACAAGGAACGATGATTGTGTTGGCGGTCGCTCCCTTGATCACTCCCATAATCGAGATTGCACCAAGAATGAAACCAACAAGATAGGCGCCCGAATCTCCCAGAAAAATTCGCGCCGGGTTGAAATTCCAGCGTAAAAAGCCGAGCAGTGCCCCGGCAAGAACTGCTGCAAGCAGCGCTGAATAAGGCCTGTCAAGGCTCCCCGCAAGCGAAACGCTCCAGATTGTGAGGGCTGAAATAGCAGAAACGCCCGCGGCCAATCCATCCATTCCATCAATAAGATTGACAGCGTTTGCAATTCCTACTAACCAGAAAACCGTTACAGGAAGACTCATCCACTTCAGATCGAGCAATGTACCGTGCAGGTGCAAAAAACTAAAGTCAATGTTCATCGACCAGGGAATCGGCACCGCTCTTATGCGCACTCCAAGCGAATATGCAGCGCATGCAGCAAGAATTTGCACGAGCAACTTGATCTTCGCCGACAATGATTCGAGGTCGTCGAGCAACCCGAGGACGAAAATCAAAGTGCCACCAATTGCGATACCAGCGAGTCCGCCCTCTCCGCCGCGCGCATCTTTAGGGAAGCGGCCGGTCATGGCAATCAAAGCAGCCATGGTCAACATCACACCGATATAGATGGCGACTCCACCCAAACGGGGGATAGGCACTTTATGGATGCGCCTCTCTTCACCAGGTTTGTCTACCAGACCAAGCTTGAGAGCACGCGCACGAATTTCAGGCGTGAGCCACCAGCTGATCGACATCGCAATCAAGAATCCTGGAATCTGGCACTCGTCGAGATGAGTTTTACATATAATGAAAACCCAGGCGACGCCTGCAATCAAAAGCAGCGCCTGGAAGATTCGGATTGCTATGGAAGAAGCCCTCAAGACAGCTCCTGAGCTGTGTGCTTAAGTTTGGACCCGGTGATACCTGTTACCGTGCTGTAGCAAGTTTGCCTTCGTACAGTGGATGGCGCTTGCAAAGCTCTGCGACCGATTTTAACGTGCGAGCATGCGCTTGCTCGTCTTCCGGATGCTTCAGCTTATCGACAATTATTTCGCCGATCTTGGTCATTTCAGGGGCTTTC